>Ga0315273_10003449_pt1 | contig 19056 bp, 16 predicted proteins | sample YL17G02_0_MG_FD_205753 | JGI IMG/M metagenome (GOLD analysis project Ga0315273, IMG submission 205753) | Sediment microbial communities from Yellowstone Lake, YNP, Wyoming, USA - YL17G02_0 | ecosystem: Environmental > Aquatic > Freshwater > Lake > Sediment | place: USA: Wyoming | collected...
CATCGACGAGAATGGCTATGCGCGTGTCGACAAGTTTGACAGCGTTGTCAATACGGCAAGCCAAATGATCATTCATGGTGTCGATGGTGCATTTGGGTGGCAGTTGACAATCCACGACGACAGCGAAGCGGCCTCAATCTCAATCGCGACTGCTGATACCGCGCTTTCTGGTTTTGGCAGCTGTACAAACAAATAGCTTTCCAACGCCGAAGTTTAGTGTCCGGCCAAAGATAGTTGAGCGTGAATGGTCTTGGGAGAATATGCATGATACGGAAATCGAGATTGACCGCCCTCGCAAGGGCACTGGCAGTTTTTCTAGCCTCTGCTTTGCTGTCATCAATACCGGTCTCAGCCCAGGTAATCACAGGCGAGCCAGGTTCACCCAGCGCCACTGTGACGATTGACGGCAAACAGATCCCGCCACCCCCGATGCCGTTCGGTGGCGTGATCAAAGATAGCGCACTGGATTCAAAACCATATTGGCCACCGCGTGTAGTGCCGCCAAAAGGTGCACCCAACGTGCTGCTGATCATGACTGACGATCAGGGTTATGGCGTAACTGGTACATTTGGTGGCGTCATTCCCACACCGACTTTGGACCAGATCGCGGCTACGGGATTGCGCTACACCCAGTTCCACTCAACAGCACTCTGTTCGCCTACCCGGGCGGCATTGATTACGGGGCGCAACCACCATTCCGTGGGTTTCGGAGTGGTCGGAGAGATATCTACCGGCTATCCGGGCTATGATTCGGTCATCAGCACGGCTAAGTCCACAATTGGCACGATCCTCCGGGATAATGGTTTCTCCACTTCGTGGTTCGGCAAGGAACACAACACACCGAGCTTTCAATACAGCATCTCTGGGCCCTTCGACCAATGGCCATCGGGAATGGGCTTTGAGTATTTCTATGGCTTCATGGGCGGTGAGACTGACCAGTGGACGCCCTACCTCTTTCGCGATCATACCCCGATTTATCCATGGGTCGGCAAGCCTGATTACAATCTCACCACCGATCTTGCAGATGAGGCCATCAGGTACATGAAGGGGCTGAATGCAGCCGCACCTGACAAACCCTTCTTCCTCTATTACGTGCCTGGTGGTACCCATTCGCCCCACCAGCCGACCCAGGAATGGATCGACAAGTTCAAGGGCAAGTTTGATATGGGCTGGAATGTTATGCGCGATCAAATCTTTGCCAACCAGAAGAAGCTTGGTGTGATTCCAGCAGATACCCAGCTTACCCCATGGCCGGACAGTCTACCAAAGTGGGACACACTCTCACTCATCCAAAAGAAACTCTACGCCCGCCAGGCAGAGGTATTTGCTGCCTATGCGGCCTATACCGATTTTGAGATTGGCCGTGTCGTCCAGGAAGTCAAAGATGAGGGTAAGCTCGACAATACTCTCATCATTTATATTGCTGGCGATAACGGCACCAGTCCTGAAGGAACTCTCGAAGGGACCCCGAATACTTTGACCGCCTACAATGGGATTCTGAAGCTCCCAGAGGCTGAACAATTACTAAAGTATGAGGCTTGGGGTTCCGATAAGACCTATCCGCATATGGCAGTAGGATGGGCATGGGCGTTTGATTCACCGTTCAAATATACAAAACAGGTCGCATCGCACTTTGGCGGAACGCGGCAAGGATTGGCAATCTCTTGGCCCGGTCACATTGACGATGTGGGTGGCATTCGGTCCCAGTTCCACCATGTCATTGATATCGTCCCAACGATCCTCGAAGCCACGGGAGTTAAGGCCCCCGAAATGGTGGACGGGATCAAGCAAGAACCTATCGAAGGGGTGAGCATGGCTTATACCTTCAAGAAGGCCAACGCCACGGTCCCTTCCAAACGAGATACGCAGTATTTTGAGATGATCGGCAACCGTGCGATTTATCACGATGGCTGGATGGCTTCTACGACGCCGCCCCAGCCGCCGTGGATGTTGGGTGCCACGATGCCTCCGTTGACTGACTACAAGTGGGAGCTCTACCACATCAGCGACGACTATTCGCAGAATGACGATCTTGCAACGACGATGCCTGACAAGCTCAAGGAGATGCAGGCCCAGTTCCTGACGGAGGCCGCGAAATACAATGTCCTGCCATTGGATAATTCTGGCTTTGTGCGTTTATTGACGCCTCGTCCAAGCGCAGTGGCTGGCAAGACGGAATTCACTTATACTGGAGAGAATGTCGGCATCCCCGCCGGTAATGCACCAAGCATCCTGGACAAAGACTATACCATTACCGCCGAGATCACCGTCCCAGAGGGCGGCGCTGAAGGCATGATCGCAACTTTTGGCGGTCGCTTTGGTGGTTACGCGCTTTACTTACAAAAAGGCAAACCGGTCTTTGTTTATAACCTGCTCGACTTGGAGCGTTTCCGCTGGGAAGGTGGCTTGCTCGGGGATGACCTGTTTGGGGCGGCACTTAAGCCCGGCCCACATACACTCGTGTTCGACTTCAAATACGACGGCCCCGGCCCCGGCAAGGGCGGCATCGGGGTTTTCACAGTAGATGGCAAAGAATTGGCCAAAAAGACAATTGCCCACACCATTCCACTCCTCATGTCGATTGACGAGAGTCTCGACATCGGACTGGATACCCGCAGCGGCGTCGATGACAGCTACGAGTTGCCCTTCAAGTTCACCGGTACCATTAACAAGGTGACTTACAAGCTCGGGCCATCGCAGATGGAGGCCGCGAAGTAAGAGGAAATTCAGTTGCTACCGATTGCGTGGCGGCCATGCCATAGGAAAAATGTGACTAATGCGACGGGCCTGTGTGCCCGTATCGACCTAAATCAACAACCAGAAAGGAATTAATACCATGTCAAATGAAAATCCAAAACCCCCAACAGATACATCCCGCCGGACGCTGATCTTCGCGACGGTTTTGGCAGCTGCAGGTGGTGCGGCATCACAGATTACCCTCGCCGGCAACGCCAGAGCGGACGAACCAAAACCGATGTTTATGTTTGTGCAGCTGGCCGATGACGTGAAGACCGATCCTGACGCTAAAACGATACGTCTACTCAATGTGAACAAGCAAACAGTGTACTTCTCGGATAGGCCGGTCCGCCTCGCCGGACATCTAAGTATGGACGACTACCTCAAGGAATGGACCAAGGCGGAGGGTAGCGACAATTTCAAGGCAGATCCACCGAATGCCACGCTATCCGTTTACGAACCAGGTCAAGCCGACAACACCCTTGCAGTTATCGAGATCAGCCATCCCAAGAAGGATGGTGCTGATCTTGTCTACACCTACAAACTGCTTGATGGAACGATGCCAAAGGGCGGAGGTGCGACGTCGCTCTTCATCGATGCTATCGGTATTGGGGGTGGTGTTGGCGTAGGCTTCCATGGCGTTGGCGTCGGGCTCCGTGGACCGGGCGTACTGTAGCATTATGCAACCCTCATGCCGGAGCCGCTGGGCGTGCGATCCACACCTAAGTCGCGCTGAAGGGATAGACACTACTTTGAGAATTATCTATAAAATGGAGAAATCGATGAACCGTCTTCTGACCCTATTGTTCGCAGGCTCGTTGGCATTCGGCGTAAGCGCTTCGGCGCAAGCAGCCGAAGTCAACATGGAGAAGATTACTTGTGGTGAACTAATTGCAATGCCTGCCGGAACGACACTCCTCGTTGCGGGCTGGATGAGCGGGTATTTCAACGCCAAGGCTAATAATACAAAAATCGATCTCGGGGTAATGCTGGCAAACGGACAGACTGTAAGCGATTATTGCGCCGCGAATCCCGCTGTGCCGGTGATGAAGGCAATTGAATCTATGATGCCTAAATAGCCAAGAGCAAGCCACCGGATTGCCTTATCTGTATTGTCGCATTGAGATCAGTGCAATGTATCAAGACTTCAGAAGTTGCGTGCGAATTGTTGGCAACCCGATTTTACGCACATCGACTATTGCTCGGACGTTGAAGCATGCGTTTGTCCGTTTATGATGATACTCAGCCAATAGGAAGGTACAAAAATGCTCAACTTCATTCCTGATGCAGAGCGCTTAACCCAGATCTTTTCACAGGCGACTGCCCCTACTTTTTTCCTCGGGGCAGTTGCCGCATTCGTTTCGCTCATGTCTTCGAGGATGTCTGCTGTCATAGCACGTACAAGGGCGCTAAACGCCATTGCCAGAGACGATCATTCGCGCTCCCAATTCAAGGTTGATCTTGAGCGATTGAGGAGCCGTGCTCAGCTCTTGCATAGTGGCATTCTTGCATGCTTGCGGGGTGGCCTTTGTGCCACCCTTCTTCTCGCCATCTTGTTTGCAACTGAATTTATGGGGCTAAAATACGCCTATGGCGCTGGCCTACTCTTCATGTTTGCCACACTCTTCCTCGGCTTTGCGCTATTTCGCTTTGCCCAAGAAGCGAGCATGGGCCTTACTGAGACAGACGAATACGAATAGATCAAATTTGGCTGACCAGGAACCATTGATTGCTGAGGCAATATCCTCCCGGAGGAACAGATCTAGCTGCGCGCACCCAAGCCAGTCTGAACGAATTCGCCCGCCAGTTAAACCGACGCCCCAGAAAGACATTGCAATTCGAAACTGTGTATCTGCACCGAATTTTGACCTCACCTGAATTCGCGCATAAACTATTAAATTACACGGAGAAAGAAAGAATATTCCGTAACTTATTAGGCGTCCAATATTGCCCCTAGCGAAAACAGGAATAGACTTTTTACATCAATATTCTGAACGAAAACATCCAGGGGTCAAAGTTCGACGCCAATTCACATCTAGTGTTTTGACCGATGCTGCTGAAAAACCAGAAACGCATCGATCGTGGAATTTTTGTAGGACCCTCGACGTCACATTCGCAAGTTGAAGTTGGGGGAATACTCGATTTGACGGCAAATCCGCCAGAAGTCACCGCAGGGCGATTAACGAGGCATTAATTTGCGAATGTAGCGCAAAACACCGTCAGGAAGAATTTTTCGCATGTTTGAATTTTCGACTTTTTCGACAACATCGATCCGAAGTAAACATAAAGCGCCTTGCGGGCATGTTTAAAAAATGGTCGAAATCAACTCATCCAATTTCCGCCATCAACGTTGAGCGTTTGACCCAAAATGTAATTGCTTTCTTCACTTGCAAGGAAGACGGCGGCACCTACAATGTCCTCGGGCATACCCATTCGGCCAAAAGGAACTGCCTCGCCTACCAATCGTTTCTTTTCGCCAAGGGGACGTCCCTCATACCTCGCGAATAGTGCATCCACCTGATCCCACATGGGCGTATCGACTACGCCTGGAGCAATTGCGTTGACATTGATGTGGTGCTTGATGAGTTCCAAAGCCATGCTTTGGGTCAGGCTTATTACAGCAGCTTTCGTTGCGCAGTACACTGCAACCCGCGCTTCGCCACGCCGGCCTGCCTGACTGGAGAAATTTATGACTTTTCCACCTTTCCCTCCGGCTATCATCTGGGCGACAATGATTTGGGTAGTGAACAGCAATCCCCTTACATTGATGTCAAATTGCCTGTCGAAATGATCTTCCGAGATTTCAGCGAGTGGAGCCATATCAAAAATGGCAGCGCCATTGACCAGGATGTTTGCCGGTCCCACCTGATCAAAGCTCAGTTGCGCCATGGCGGCAATGGATTCGCGCTTGCTCACATCAACAGATACGGCAATCGCGCCCCTACCGATCGCATCAACCGCATGCTTTGCCTCGTCGAGAAGCAGGTCTGCGATAACGACGCGCGCACCCTCTGTAGCAAATTTTTCTGCAATTGCGCGACCTATGCCTCTGGCGCCTCCCGTTACAACTGCGACCTTGCCATGTAGCCTCATTGCTTCCCCACTAATTCATTGACAGCCAATCAAGATGGATGCATAGCTATGCACAGGCCGAGGCGGCTCGTCAATATTCGAAATTCGGGAACCATTGCTTCAATCTGAGCGCATGCTCTCTTGTCAAGTTCTGGCAGCATCGACAGATGAAGATGATGTCTGAAAACGAATTGCCGATCCGCTGAATGATATAATCACAAGAGATGTCGCGGGCCCCGTCATCTCGTTTCGGGAGGATTGAATCAAATGGTTAAGAAGATTAGTACCCCAGGAATCCATCAGCCAATTTTGCGCCGGAGTTTTCTGAAAAGTGCGGCAGCTTTTGGTGTAGTCGGTGCGTTTCCTGCCATCATAACACGCCGCGCGTCGGCGGCAGATGTGCCAACCGTCGTCAATTCAATACGTTCGCTTTCAAATCCCTATCATGCCACGTGGAATAAGGGCGGGGCAGCTTTTGCCAAAGCAGTGGGCGCCGAATATGTAACCTTAGTAACTGAAGGCAATAGTGAAAAAGGTATTGCCGATATCAAGGCAATTCTTGCCAAGACCGGTGGGAATTGCGTTATCAACGTTGATCCAAATGACAGCCCTGATGCCCGTCCCATCGTTGAGGCAGCCAAGGCCGCTGGTGCCTACGTGGTCACGCAATGGAACAAGCCTAATGATTTACACCCATGGGACTTCGATCCGAATTATGTCGCCCACATTTCGTTCAGCGGTGTTCCCTATGGCAAGGCTATGGCCGATGCACTGATAAAGGCGATGGGCGGCAAGGGTGGTATTGTTGCTTTGGGTGGCATTGAATCAAACGTGCCTGCTATCGAGCGCAAGGCAGGATTGATGCAGGCTCTCAAGGAGAATCCGGGGGTTGAACTTCTCGATATGCAAGTGGCCAATTGGTCGGCAACAGAAGCACTTGAAAAGACGAATGCCTGGCTCACCCAGTTTGGCGAAAAGATTGGCGGAGTTTGGGCTGCCAACGACGACATGGCACTTGCCGCTGTTGAAGCCTTGCGCGCCGATGGTCGTGCTGGCAAGGTTCCGGTAACAGGTATTGATGGCATTCAACTCGCCGTCGAGGCCGTGCTCAAAGGTGAGATGGCGGGCACCGTTGCCTGGGATCCGTTCTGGCAAGGCGGCATGGGCTTGGCGATAGGATTCAATGCCAAGACTGGTGCGTTCGATCCTGCCAAAGAGCCCAAAGAACATAGGGAATTTTATGGCACAGGTGTTACGATCACCGGCGAGAATGCTCAGAAGTTCTATGATTCCAACATCAAGGCAGAACCGGCATTGGACTGGAAGGATATCTGGGGCCGCGCAAGCGGACAGATTCAATATAGTTGAGCTGAGACGTTTTGGGCGCGCCCGGAATCGGCGCGCCCGCCGATCTTCTAGTTTACCACAGCACACTCGTACAAGCTGTTTTGGCTTGTGATTCCAAAATAACATGAATAGCAATTTCTTTCAGCAAGTGAGAGCAGTTTGAACACGATTGCCACCGAAGCCGCCACCATTCCGCAAACTTCCCGCGTAAGGCGCTGGCGGGCGGCGTCCTTGGCGCCCCTTATTGTTCTTGTTCTTCTCTGCATCATCATTGCAGGCATCAATCCCAATTTCTTGACCTTCGGAAATCTGGTGAGGATCAGCCTGTCGGCCATGATACCGCTGGTTCTCGGCATTGGTGCCACATTCATCATCCTCATGGGGTCGATTGACCTTTCGGTGGAAGGGGTCCTGACGCTGGGGGCAGTCCTCACTTCCATGCTCGTCCTCAACGGGGCCAACAATAATGACCTTGGCATTATGGCTGTATTCATTGTTCTGATTGTTGGTGCGGGAGTGGGCTTCATTAACGGTGTCATTCATGTGCGCCTCAAGGTGCCGTCATTCATGACAACCCTTGGCACCTGGTTTATCGGTGTGGGCGCTGCCAATGCCCTTCTGGGTGGCATGGCCGTTCGCATCAACGATCCATGGATCCGTGGGCTGGCAGTGGAACGCTTCCTGGGCTTTCCGCGGGGTGTATGGATTGCACTTGCATGTCTGGCCGTGGCAATGGTGATCCAGAACTATACGCGGTTGGGGCGTTATATATATGCGCTTGGCGGTGGCGAGGAACTTGCCTCGCTATCAGGAATTTCTGTAGCCCGCGTGAGGATTGCCACTTTTACTCTGGCTGGCGTTTTCTACGCGGTAGGAGGAATCCTGGCCTCGGCACAGCTTGGACTGGGCAATGCCCAGATTGGCAATGGTAGGCTGTTCACAACAATTACGGCGGTGGTCGTGGGTGGCACATCGCTTTCCGGTGGGCAGGGCAGCGTTTTGCAGACGCTGGTGGGTGTTCTCATTGTTGTTGTTCTTTCTAACGGTATGGTACTTATGGGTGTGCCGCCCAGCGTGCAAATCGGTGTACAAGGACTGATGATTATTGCAGCCGTTGCACTGTCAATTGACCGCAAGCTAATGCGAATCGTGAAATGACCGCAAACCGCACAGAGTCAGCGCTTTCTCTCACGCATGTCGACAAACGATTTCCGGGCGTTCATGCACTCAAAGATGTTTCAATTGACGTGAGACGCGGCGAGGTCGTGGGGCTGGTGGGTGAGAATGGTGCGGGAAAGTCCACGCTCATGAAAATACTTAGCGGTGTTTACCAGCCGGACTCGGGCCAAATCGAAATTGGTGGCCGCTCCACCCGGTTTGAAAATGCCGCTGATGCCAATCGGCAGGGAATTGGCATGGTGTTCCAAGAGCAGTCGCTGCTCACAAATCTCACCGTGGGAGAAAATATCTATCTTGGCAACGAGGCGCAGTTTACGCGTTTCGGGATCATAAATTGGAAGGCGCTGTATGCGGCGGCGGCCCGCCAGCTTGCAAAGGTGCAGGTTGACGTGGACCCCCGCATGCGCGCCGACGATCTTGACTTTGCCAGCCGTCAAATGGTTGAGCTTGCCAAGGCACTCACTCTGGAAGAACACGCCAGCGATCATCTTGTCATCCTGCTTGATGAGCCCACATCAGTCCTGGAACGAGCCGAAATTGATGTTCTGTTTGCCCGGGTACGAAACCTCAAATCGCGCGCTTCCTTTGTTTTCGTTTCACATAGGCTGGATGAGGTGCTGGAACTCTCTGACCGGGTTTATGTGATGAAGGATGGGGCCGTCGTTGCAGATCTTGCCGTGGCAGATGCCGATATCACCAAACTCCATCATCTCATGGTGGGTCGCAACCTACAGGCGGAATATTACCGCGAACCGCTGCAGAAGCCATATCAGGAAGAAGTTGTGCTGGAGGCTGACGGCCTGTCCTTCGGCAATGCCTACAGGAACATCAGTTTCAAACTTCATGCCGGCGAAATTCTGGGAATAGCGGGCGTCATCGGATCGGGGCGGGAGGAACTCGCGCGCACACTTGCGGGCTTTGTCCCCCATGAGGGTGGAAGTCTCCGTGTTGCTAATCAGGAGATTCGCCTCAATACGCCGGCTGAAGCCGTTGACGTTGGCATTGGCTATATACCACGAGAGCGCCGGGTTGAAGGATTGGTGTTGTTCCTGCCGGTTGCGGCCAACATAACCCTGGCTGATCTTGCAACGCTCACTCGGCATGGCCTCATAAATGCCAGCGAAGAGCGCCGCATATCCAGGAGTTGGGTGGACCGGCTCAAGATCCGTACCCCCAGCATCAATACCCTGTGTCTCAACCTGTCGGGCGGTAACCAGCAGAAGGTCGTGTTGGCAAAGTGGCTGAACGCCAAGGCTCGGGTGCTTATTCTCGACCACCCAACACGGGGGCTTGATGTGGGTGCGAAGGAAGAGGTTTATGAACTGGTGCGGGCGGTAACCACGGATGGTGTAGCCGTCATTCTCACCTCGGACACGCTCGAGGAAACCATTGGCCTCAGCCACTCGCTGTTGGTCATGCGCGACGGTGCCATTACTTACCGAGGGGCGGCAAATCCCGGCCACAAGCCCAGCCAGATCGATCTCATTGGCCACATGGTCTAGGAACAGCGATGCGCAGCATGACAGCCAGGATACACTCCGACACATTGCGCCAATGGCTGCCGCTTGGCACACTGGCTGTTCTCGTGGCCGTTGTGGGTATCTTGCAGCCGGTGTTCCTGCAGCCATCCACACTTTTGCAACTTGCCAGCGATACCGCTGTGCTATTCATCCTGGCATCGGGGGTTACCTTTGTCATCATGTTGGGGGGGATTGATCTTTCAATTCAATCTATGGCTTCCCTAGCCAGCGTCATCGTGGCACTGACTGTGGCGAGGCTTGGCTATGGCGCATTCGTGCTGGCCGTCGCCATTGGCGCCCTTGCAGGACTGCTTTCCGGTCTTGCGCATGTTTGGCTCAAGGTCCCATCGTTTATTGCCACCCTGGCGATGGGTGGTGTGCTGTTCAGCACAGCGCTCGTTTCGTCCAAGGAACGCTCCATCACGCTGGGCGACGTGGATCGCGGTTATCAGACCTGGGTTACGGGAACGATCTATGGTGTGCCGAATGTTGTTATCATTGGCCTGATCGTGCTGGTGATTGCCCATATCCTGCAGGCCCATACGCAATTTGGGCGATATAGTGCGGCCATTGGTGCCGGAGAACCTGCTGCCTACGCGTCCGGCGTCAAAGTGGACCGCCAAAAGGTTTTTGCCTATGTACTATCGGCCAGCTTTGCCGCCCTTGCTGGCGTTATCCTGGCCGGGCGACTGGCGAGCGGTTCGCCAACCCTGGCGGCGGAATTGCTGCTGCCGTCGATTGCCGCCGTGGTTGTGGGGGGAACCGCCATCACTGGAGGGGTTGGCAGCATCTGGCGTACGTTAGTGGGTGCGCTAATCATTTCCGTTGTGCGCATTGGAATGACGTTTCTCGGCGTCAATATTTTTGCGCAAAACATTGTTTTCGGTGCAGTCCTGATTGCGGCGGTGGCCATCACCATTGACCGTTCCAAGATCCCGATTGTGAAGTAAATTGGGGAGTAACCAGCCATGGATCTAGGCTTAAAGGACAAAGTTGCGGTCATTACCGGCGGAAGCGTGGGCATAGGGCTGGCCGTTGCTAAGTGCTTTGCTGCCGAAGGTGCACACGTTGCCATTGCCGCCCGTAACGTCGAACGCCTGGAAGCGGCCCGAGCTGAAATTGCCGGCGTTTCAGGCGTTCGGGTCATGGCCATAGATTCTGACGTTTCCGCAGTGGATGGAGTTAACGCGGTAATTGCCAGGGTGGTCCGTGAATTCGGCGGCGCCGACATCCTGGTGAACAATGCCGGTACCGGCAGCAATGAAACAATCATGGATGCCCCTGACGAGAAATGGCAGTATTACTGGGATCTCCACGTCATGGCCGCAATGCGCCTTGCCCGAGGCCTTGTGCCCTCCATGAAGAAGCGGGGCGGTGGTGTCATCCTCAACAATGCATCCATCTGTGCGGCCCAGCCCCTGTGGTATGAGCCAATCTATAATGTCACCAAAGCGGCGCTCGTTATGTTATCAAAAACCATGGCGAATGAATTTATCAAGGACGGAATCAGGGTGAATGCGATCAATCCTGGTTTTGTGCTTACTCCAGACTGGATCAAGACAGCAAAACAACTCACTGCCGACACGGGTGGTAGTTGGCAAGGATACATCGATAGTATCGCCAAGGAGAACGCACCCATTGGGCGCTTTGCTTCGCCTGATGAGGTTGCGGATTTCTTTGTCTTTCTGTGTTCGTCGCGGGCCAGCTACGCCGTAGGCTCGACCTACTTCCTTGATGGCGGAATGCTGAAAACGATCTAGCGATGTGCCCTTAATTTTGACCATGAAACAGAACCGCAGATATCATTCGTCAACCGACGTGGCGCGCCTTGCTGGCGTTTCGCAATCGGCGGTTTCGCGGGCCTTTTCAGAAGGAAAGAGCATTTCAGAAGAAACCAGCCGTAAAGTGTTTGAAGCGGCGGCCAAGCTTGGCTACAGCCCCAACTTTCTTCCCCGCATTCTCCTGAAGCATCGTTCCGGGCTTGTTGCTGTCGTCACCAGCGGCACAAGCAATCCGTTCTACGCAATGGCCCTGGAGGAATTTACCAAGGCGCTGCAGAAGACGTCACACCAGGTTTTGCTTGTGCAGATCGGCAGCGACCATTCGCTTGATGGCCTGGTGCCAAGGCTTCAAAGTTATAGGGTGGATGCCATCGTGAGTGCATTGCCTGTCCTGTCGGCAGTATCGGCTGAGGCTTTCGCGCGAATTAAGATACCCACCATCTCCTTTAATACACCTGTCAAAAATACCTGGGTTTCCTCCGTGTGTTCTGATAGTGCGGGTGGGGCCGGGGCTGTGGCGGATCTGTTCGTCAAGCGGGGTGCGCGGTCTTTCGGATTTATCACGGGATCGGAGGGGAGCTATGCCAGCCGAGAGCGCCTACGCGGATTCAAAAGTAAGCTCCGAAAGCATGGTTTTTCAAGAGTTTCAGTCGCCAACGGCAATTATCTCTATAATGGTGGATTTCAGGCAGTAGCCGAGCTCATGAAGCAGGGCCCGATACCTGATGCCATCTTTTGTGCAAATGATCTCATGGCAATAGGGGCGTTGGATGCCTTGAGGCGATCTTTCGGACTTCGCGTTCCCGAAGATGTGCTGGTTGCCGGATTTGATAACGTGCCTGAAGCGTCGTGGGGTGCCTATGACCTTACGACAGTGGTTCAAGACGGGTGCCTAATGGTTGCAGAGGCGATGACGATCCTCGAATCCATGATGTCATCCAACAGTTCAGCAGGAGGGACGCTTCGAGTGGTTGCCTCCAACCTAGTTGAAAGATCAACCACATTCAGGCCGATAAAAGATTAGATGATCTGCCACAGAAGTTGCATCCTGGAACTTTGATAGCCTCCAGCATTTGTGTGTCCATATGCGCGAGTTGAGCAACAGGTTAGAGAGCGGTGTGATAGCTGCCTGGTAAAATTGCATTCAAGAATAGCCCCTTCTGGAAAACGATCTAATCAATTGTTTTTGAAGGACTATCGGCCAATTGAACGGGGTCAATGTTGGACGCGAAACCTGACCCCACCCAAAACAATTATTGTCGAATAGCTACAGCGCTTTACCCAACATGTGTGGTGGGGTCATTGTTCGGCGCTTATTCACATTTATTTGGGCGATGTCGGTCTCTATTGGGTGGAAAAAGCGCCTGTCAAGCCAGGCTGAAATCAGCAAGATGGGTCTTGGCTCGGCACTCTGGAACACCAGGAGACATATAATCTGCTGCATCCATGTAGTGCCGCACTTTGGGTAAGTTGCAATGACAATATCATCCACTCGCGGCCGGTATTGGTTCCACCTTCTACTATCCAGAACCCAAGTTCGATACTCGTTTTGTGCAGGCCTTACCAACATGGTTTTTCCTGTGAGAGGACACTGGACGCTCAGGCGATAGCCCATCCCGAAAGAGGTCACATTGGAACAATTGGGTGCCAACAGAAATACTGAGCACATTAGGCATACCCTGAAACGTTTTGTGGTTCCAGGATTGGCCATTTGGTGCATTTTATCGCTTATGATGCTGTGGATGGCTCCCCCCACGGCGTACAAACAACATAGGGTCAGTTACCGACGCGGGTTCAGCATTCGACTTCTGCTTAGGGCCAAGCTGCAACAAATGACTTTCTGGAATCTGCAGCCGAAGTCTGCAATTCATCAAGGCTCGATTTGAATCTTCACAACCTCTCGCTTTCCGATCGCCAGGTTCATGGCTTTTTGCATGTCAATTAGCGGCAGCACTGCGCTGATCAATGCCGAAAGATTGACCCTCCGGGAGACGGCGAGATCCAGTGCTGTTGCAAAGACATTTGCAAAACGGAACGAGCCGATGAAATTGAGTTCTTTGGCCATGATGGAGTTGAGCGGGGCGGTGGCGGGTGTCGGCAAAGTCCCAACCTGAACGATGGTGGAACCTCGTTCGGCAGCTGCAATGGCCTGCGACAAGGCTTTGGCACTGCCCGACGCCTCAAACACAAAATCAAAGCCACCTTGCGAAAGTGTAGTCGCCTGGGCTTCGAAGTCCACATCGTTGGCATCGAGAGCTGCATCTGCGCCCAGTTTGATTGCGAGCTGACGAGGGAATTCCGCAATATCGCTCATCACAACCTGGGAGGCACCAAAGGTACGTGCGACCAGTGCCATCAGCTGGCCAATGGCGCCGCCACCTGTGACCAACACCCGTCGACATGCAATATTGCCGGCGCGGCGCGCTGCATGAACAACAACCGAGAGAGGTTCAATCATCGCCGCCTCGCCCCAACCCAAGCTGTCAGGAACGATCAAGCAGTTCTTCGCGGGTGCATTCGTATACTCCGCAAAACCACCATCAATGTGCGGATCGCAGCTGGCGGAGCCATAGAACCGCATGTTGCGGCAGAGATTGTAGCGGCCGCCAAGGCAAAATTTGCATTCCCCGCATGGAATTGATGGGTCAACAGTTACGCGTTGCCCGATCATCGAAGGACTGACTCCATCGCCAATACTGACAACTTCACCCGCAAACTCATGACCCAGAACGAAAGGGCGTTTTGGAACAAAACTACCAATCCTGCCGTGAGAGTAGTAATGCATGTCGGAACCGCAGATTCCGGCTCGCTTCACGCGAAGCATGACATGTCCTGGCGTTACGACAGGCAAATCCATATCGTGAGCCCGCAGGTCTTTCTCGCCATAGAGCAAGAATGCTCTCATTTTGGGTTTGCTTTCCATTGTGAGTATCGTTGTCATCCTATGACGAAAGCTGAGCCTTCGACGGTTGCCCATTTAATGGCGTTAAAGTTCCAGGCGATACCCAAACCCGGATCATCCGATGGCAGCGCATGACCATTCTCAATCCGCATCGGCTTTTCGGTCAGGGAATCAAGTTGCGGAATGTATTCAACCCAACGTGCATTCGGTACTGCAGCACACAATGAAACATGCAGCTCCATCAAGAAGTGCGGGCAAACAGGAACATTGAAGCATTCCGCCAAGTGCGCCACCTTCAGCCAGGGCGTGATACCGCCGATCCGCGCCACATCAACTTGCACGATTGAACAAGCGCCCTGTTGCAAGTATTCGCGAAAATGCAGCTGACTATAGAGACTTTCACCAACGGCAACTGGCAAGGTCGTACATTGCGATAAACGAACATGCCCAGAAATATCATCAGCAGTGAGTGGTTCTTCTAGCCACGCAATATCAATTGGGGTCAGACAGCGGGCCCGGCGAATGGCTTCATCGACGGTAAACCGCTGATTGGCATCCGTCATAATTTCAAATGCGGGACCAACGGCCTTGCGAACAGCTTCGAGGCGAGCCACGTCCTCTGACACATGCGGGCGCCCAATTTTAACTTTGGCACCACCGAAACCCAATTCTTTGGCTTTTACGGCGTCATCCACCAAGGCCGAAGTTTCGATGTGAAGCCACCCACCTTCGGTGGTGTAAAGCGGGATGCGCGACTGCGCGCCACCTGCCACAAGGTGCAGGGGCTCAGCAGCCTTGCGGCACTTCAAATCCCACAAAGCTATGTCAATGGCCGCCAATGCCAGTGATGTAATGGCACCAACTGAGGTGGCATGGGTTAGAAACAGCAGGTCACGCCATATTTTTTCGATTTCGGATGCTTCTCGACCAATCAACACTGGAGCCATCGTATGTTTGATCAGCATCATGATGGATGGACCACCCGTTCCAATGGTATAGGTATAGCCAGTACCAATGCCACCATCTGCATCATAAATGCGGATGATCGGCGTTTCTTGGCTTACGAAGGATTGGATCGCATCAGTTCGCTTCACCTTCGGCACCAAGTCCACCATCAGAGCTTCGACGCGCGTGATTTTTGCCATGTCTTTAACTTATCTCACGTTTCCGGCGCGGAACTGTTCTACGGTTCGCATCACGCCGCGCAATTCCGCAAGACCTTTGAGGCGACCGATGCAGGAATAGCCAGGGTTCACGTTCTTGCCGATGTCATCGACAATTTGATGACCATGATCGGGCCGCATTGGAATTTCTGCATCTGATCGGCCTTCGTTTTTGCGGCGGGTTTCCTCATCAAGTAGAGCTGCAATAACGCTCACCAAGTCTGTGTCTCCATCCAAATGTTCGGCTTCATAGAATGAACCATCAGGCTCATGTGTGGTGTTGCGCAAATGGGCAAAGTGAATGCGCGGGGCGAATTCCTTAGACATGGCAACCAGATCATTGTTGGGATTTGCGCCATAAGAGCCAGTGCAGAGCGTTACGCCGTTGGCGCGAACGTTGACAGCCTTGAGGAGCTTTCGCGTGTCCTCAGCCGTGGAATTCACTCTTGGAAGGCCAAACAGTGGGAAAGGAGGGTCATCGGGGTGAATGGCGAGTTGAACCTTAGACTCTTCGGCGACGGCCGCAATTTCACCCACAAAGTCAAACAGGTTTTCGCGCAGTCCCTCCGTACTAAGGTCACCATAGACATCGAGCTGTCTACGGAAACTTGCCCGGTCATAAATAGTTTCTCTTGCCGGTACCCAATCAATCAGATTGCGTTCGAGTTCAGCGATTTTGCTTTGGGGCCAAATCGCCAATCGCTTCTTGGCTTCGGCAATTCTTTTGGTCGGATGGTCTGCTTCGGCATTTTTCCGCTTGAGGATCAGAACATCATAGGCGCAAAAATCGACCATATCGAAGCGCAGTGCAGAGCCCCCGTTAGACAGTGGCCACAATAGGTCAGTGCGGGTCCAATCGGTGATAGCCATGAAGTTATAGCAGGCCGTTTTAATGCCAGCGCGGCCGACGGCGCGAATGGAAGATTTGTAGTTCTCGATTTGCTCGCGGAAGTTGCCGGTGCGGGTCTTGATGTTTTCTGGCACGGCGATACTTTCAACAACATCCCATGTCAGTCCTTGCGCTTCAATCTGTGCTTTGCGCTTTTGTACCTCATCATCTGTCCATGCCTGTCCGTGGTTCATGTGATGAAGGGCCGTGACAATGCCTGAAGCACTCGCTTGTTTGATGTGCGGCAATAATACTAGGTCATCAGGGCCAAACCAACGCCATGTCTGTTTCATGCACACTGCCTTTTCATGGATGCGAGTGTATGACTGGCTCCATGTTTGATCAGGTTGTCGAGTGATGTGGTGACGGCTCTCCCAAAGCGTTGGTTTACAATCAAGTCTTTGCCAAATATCTCTTTGATGCTCAGGAGCGTTGGAGCGAGCCGGCAGGCGACGGTGCCGGCAGCGTGGGCGCGCCCACGCAATTCATCGCGCAAAGGATCGCGCACATCGATTGGATTTCCTTTTTCGTCCAAGCCCGTGACGTATTGCATCCAAGCCGCAATCCCGAGTGCGAGACAATCGATGGATGCCCCTGCTTTCAGTCTATCTCGCAACGTTTCGAGGAGGCGCTGTGGTAGCTTCTGGGATCCGTCCATTGCTATTTGCCAGGTCCTATGGCGAAGGGCCGGATTGTGAAAACGGCGGATCAGTGCGGCCTTGTAACCCTCAACGTCGGCACCCGTAGGAACGATCAGTGTCGGTGTCACTTCGTCGTCCATGAGGCGCTTTACAAAGGCTGCAAGGTCTGCATCTCGCATGGCGTCCGCAACCGTCTCGTGACCAGAAAGATAACCCAGATAGGCGATGCAGGAATGCGAACCATTGAGCAAACGCAACTTCATGGTTTCAAAAGGGCCAATGTCTGGCACATAGGTTGCCGCCCAGTCGGGCCTACCGGCAGGAAAGCGATCTTCAATAACCCATTGGCTAAAACTTTCCGTCATCACCGGCCAGTTGTCATTCAAGCCCAGCGCTGCCGCCACTTTGGTGCGATCCTGATCGGTCGTTGCTGGCACGATCCGATCAACCATCGTGCACGGAAAGCTGATCGTGTCGTTGATGTAAGAACCGAGGTCGCGCTTCTGCAACGCACCTAGACGTCGGACCACATTGTGTGCTGTGTGCCCGTTAGAAGGAAGATTGTCGCAACACATCACTGTGAAAGGCGGCAAGTTGCGCTCGCGGCGCATGTCTATGGCGCGCACGAGAAAACCGGGTGCTGAGCGTGGGATCGCCGGATTGGCAATGTCGTGTTGGACGTCCGGGTGTGCTTCATTCAGCTCGCTCGTTGCGGGATCATGGCAATAGCCCTTTTCAGTCACCGTCATTGAGATGACTTTCACCGACGGTTGACACATGGTTTCCAGAAGGGCGGTTGGATTTTCCGGTGCGACAAGCAGGTTTTGCAAAGAACCTAAGACGCGCAAGCGCTCGTCCGACTGATCGGCTTCTGCTACTGTATAAAGCCAATCTTGTGGCTTAAGTGCGTCTCGCACGTGGAATGCTGTGAGACTTGCCCCAATAGTTCCCCAGCGCAGATCTCCTGACTGGATGACATCGTCGGTGTAAACTGCTTGGTGGGCTCGGTGAAAAGCGCCGACGCCCAGATGGATAATTCCTGTCTCAAGTTGCGATAAGTCGACATTTGGCTTGCGTACATGTGCAGGCAACTTAGACAGTGTCGAGTGAGAGAGAGTCTGCATCAGGCCGCCTCGCGCCCATGAATGAAGCCCATGATTTGCTTGCTCACCCGTTCGTAGTTGCGGTCGTTTTCAACCTCACCCTTGATTTGATAGTCATCCATCACGAGAATACGGTCAGCCACGTCGACCATTTCCGGCATGTCAGAGGTGATGAGCAGAATAGCAGTTCCCTCATTGGCCAACTCATGGATCAAGTCATGCAGATAGGCTTTGGTCTTGATGTCTATACCAACTGAAGGTTCGTCGATGATCAGGAAGTTCACGCCAGCCGCGATCCATTTTGCAACTGAAACCTTCTGCTGATTACCACCCGACAAGTTGCCAATCGTTTGGTACACGGAAGGCGTCTTCAATTCGAGTTTGCGCAGGATTGGCCCAACATGGTCCATAACAGTCGCATCGCGCAAAAATCCCATCCGCGTCGCGAGTTTGCGCCATACGGTTATGCCGCAGTTTGCCAGTACCGAATGCAGAAGGATCAGGCCTTCCTGTTTGCGGTCTTCACTGACATATCCCATGCCGTAGACGTGCAATGCCTCGGAAACAGATCGAATTGAAACAGGCCTTCCACTCACCAGAACTTCACCCCCCGTTTGTGGTGATTGGCCGAGCAGGGCTTTGGCAAGTTCACTCCGGCCTGCACCCACCAAACCATAGAGCCCGACAATCTCTCCCGGGCGAACGGCCAAATTGACATTATGG
>Ga0315273_10003450_pt1 | contig 19053 bp, 10 predicted proteins | sample YL17G02_0_MG_FD_205753 | JGI IMG/M metagenome (GOLD analysis project Ga0315273, IMG submission 205753) | Sediment microbial communities from Yellowstone Lake, YNP, Wyoming, USA - YL17G02_0 | ecosystem: Environmental > Aquatic > Freshwater > Lake > Sediment | place: USA: Wyoming | collected...
ATGTGCCCACGATTACCCTTGAGCAGGTGCTTGCCAGGATCGGCAAGCGCTGCAACCTGCTGAAACTGGACTGCGAGGGGGCCGAGTATGCCATCTTATTCAATGCTCCAGAGGCGGCCCTGGCAGGCATTGATCACATCGTTCTGGAGTACCACGATGGTGTGACGGCCTATTCCCATCGCGACCTGGCAGAATTCCTGCGAGCGAAAGGGTTTACGGTCGAGACAGCCCAAAATTACGTACACTCCGAGCTTGGCTACCTGCGTGCATCCAGATCCTCCAACAGCAAAGGTTAGAACAACCTTGCCCAAACCATAAGGTATCCGATACAATTCAGCAGAAAATATGGATAACCTGAACGAGCAGCCCTCCCCTCAAGAAGAACCCAGTGTTCTGGACTATATAAAATCAAAACTGTCGCTGCGTGGACATCCGGCAAGCGTAATTCCGCACCTGGAATCCGCCGATGAGACCTCCCTATCCACAGCCGCCAGCACAAAGCTTCCTACCCCAGAGACTCAAGCGGAAGAACTTCAAAAGTCGCGACGTTTTTGGCCTGTAAAAAACCTACCTTGGCGCTCGTTCATCGCCCTAGGCCTGGCCTTGATTGCCCAATACAGCCTGGAACCCCGCCTGGTCAGGGGCTGGAAGACTGGTGCATTGTTCTACCTGCTGGCTTTAGGCTGGCTGATCTGGGCTGTTCGCAGCGGTGAATGGGCCACCGCGCCTCTCCAGGAAGAAGATGACTGCCGTTCGCAGCCAGATTCAGGTAAATTCCGCCTAATCCCCTTCATCGCCAGCGGTGTTTTTTCGCTTTTAGCTTTCCTGGACTTTAAGGGGAATCTGTTCACCTCCACCAACCTCATCCTGTGGGGGGCTGCAATCGTATTCTTTGTACTGACATTCTGGACCGATCTGCCCAACCCCGCTATGGGGTGGGAACGGTTGGTAACCTTCATCAAGAAACCCGGCTGGAGCTTCAGCATCTCCAGTGACGTGGTCCTGTTGGTGGGTATTTGCCTCATCGCCGTTTACTTCAGGGCATCCCAGATCAACCAGGTGCCTCCTGAAATGATCAGCGACCATGCCGAGAAACTCCTGGATGTTACGGATGTTCTCAACGGCCAGACACACATTTTCTTCGCTCGCAACACTGGCCGGGAGGCCTTTCAATTCTACCTGATCGCCCTCACCGCCAAGATACTCGGCACGGGCGTCTCGTTCCTGAGCATGAAAATCGGCACCATCCTGTGCGGCCTGCTAACTCTGCCTTTCATCTTCCGCCTGGGAAAAGAGATCGGCGGGCAGCGGGTGGGACTTTTGGCACTGGCCTTCGCCGGCATTGCCTACTGGCCGAATGTGATTTCCAGGCTGGCTTTGCGTTTCACACTCTATCCTTTCTTTGTCGCGCCAACCTTATATTTCCTGATCCGCGGCCTGCGGACTTCGAATCGAAATGACCTCATTTTGGCCGGATTGACCCTGGGATTAGGTTTGCACTCGTATACCCCAATCCGCATCCTGCCCCTGGTCGTCCTGGCTGCTTTCGTCCTTTATGCGCTGCACCGCCAGTCTAAGGGCACCAGGGAAATCACCCTTTTCCGCTTTTCGATCCTGGTTCTGGCAGCCATGGTGCTCTTTCTGCCGCTCCTGCGGTATGCAGTGGAGAACCCCGAATTGTTTTCACTCCGCACCTTAACGCGCCTATCCAGTTTAGAACGGCCTCTTCCTGGAACGGCCTGGGGGATCTTCTTGAAAAACCTTTGGAATGCAATGGTGATGTTCGGTTGGAACAACGGGAATGTTTGGGCTTCTTCGATCCCCTACCGGCCAGCCTTGGATGTCATCACAGCCGCTTTCTTCTACATTGGCATGGCCCTCCTGGTGATCCGCTACATCCTGCGCCGGCACTGGCTGGATCTCTTCCTGTTGCTCTCCATCCCGCTCTTGATGCTGCCTTCGATCCTTTCATTGGCCTTTCCCGAAGAAAATCCCAACCTCAGCCGGACTGCCGGTGCTCTGGTGCCCGTTTTCGTTGTAATCGGGATCAGCATAGACGCTTTCATGAACGGGATTACCAAGAAGCTCACTGCGCAGGCTGGCAAACGCCTGGCCTGGGGAGCTGTGATCTTCTTATTTATCTTGTCCTGCATCCAGAATTACAGCCTGGTATTCAACCAGTTCCGCCTTATTTATGAAGTATCTTCGTGGAATACATCCGAAATGGGTAAAGTGGTGCGTGCGTTTACCGAAACACTGGGCAGCCCCGACAATGTGCGGCTGGTGGCTTATCCCTACTGGGCTGACTCGCGCCTGGTGGGGATCAACTCTGGCTATCCTGCCATGGATTACGGGATCTTCCCTGAGAATTTAGCCCAGACTCAAAATATCGTGGGGGCCAGGCTCTTCCTGGTCTATCTGACCGACGAGAATACGGTCAGCACGCTCAAGCAGATGTACCCAAATGGCTGGCTGCAAGTCTATGATTCTGTCAGAGAAGGCAAAGATTTCTTAGTGTTCTTTGTCCCGCCGAAGTAACTTGCCACGAAAAGACTGCAAAACAAGTTTCAACTTGTCCCCCTTACTGAATGACAACTTCTCCGAAGATTGAGTAATGAAGAATGATGGATATTGAAGAAACAACCATAACCCAACCCCGAAAAAATCCTAGCTGGACCAGGAACCTCATTTTCGACCTTCTGCTCTTGCTGATTCTTCTCGTAGGGACAGCCCTGCGGATGGCCGGCTCCTATTGGGGCGAATACACCTACATGCACCCCGACGAGCGCTTCTTGATTTGGGTTGGCTCGGATATCTCGCCAGTGAAGTTGAGCGCCAATCCCAATGCAACCAGCGCAGAGGATCAGTTTACGAAGGAGTGGCTCAGTCTCTCGGAGTATTTTGACACTGCCAATTCACCGCTGAACCCACACAACCGCGGTCACGGCTTCTACGTTTACGGGACACTACCCATGTTCCTGACCCGCGTGGCGGTCGAACTGATCAAGGGTCATTCCGGCTTCCAGGAAATGACCGACGTGGGGCGGCCGCTCTCAGCCCTGGCCGATTTGCTCACCGTGCTGCTGGTCTACCTGGTGGCTGCCAAATTATATGACCGGAGAGTGGGTTTGCTGGCGGCTGCTTTTTCGGCTGCTGCTGTGCTGCAGATCCAGCAGTCACACTTCTTCACCATGGACACTTTCATCAACCTGTTCACCTTCCTGGCCTTTTATTTTGCGGTGCGGGTATGCGCCGGAAACGGCGCAGAGGCCTGGGCAGATGAACCGGCTCCCGTAGAAACAGAGGAGACCCTGCCAGCTCCAGCGAGGGGTATCCAGGAGACATTCAAGGGTTTTGTCAGCCATCCCTATTTCTGGCTCAGCCTGGCCTTCGGCATCGCGTTGGGAATGGCTGTGGCCTCCAAGCTGAACGCCGTCTTGATGGCCCTGGCCTTACCTGCGGCAATGGTTATGCGCCTGATCAGCCTGCCGCCCAAGAAACGGGAAGAAGCGGTTTTGCCGATGTTCTTCTACCTGTGCCTGGCAGCCGCAGCCAGTTTCATCACCTTCCGCATCGGGCAGCCTTATGCCTTTAGCGGGCCAGGATTCTTGGGCATCCAACCGAATCCCTTATGGATCGAGAACATCAAGTCGCTCCTGGCTCAATCTGCTGGAGATGTCGATTTTCCACCGGCATTGCAGTGGGCGCGGCGACCGGTTTGGTTTTCAGGCCAGAACCTGGTGCTGTGGGGCCTGGGACTACCGCTAGGTATCCTGGCCTGGGCGGGTTTCCTCGCCGCCGGGTGGCGCATCCTCAAAGGCGAGTGGCAACGGCATGCGCTTATCTGGGGCTGGACAGCGGCTTATTTCCTGTGGCAATCCATGGCCTTCAACCCCACCATGCGCTACCAACTTCCGATCTATCCAACGCTGGCGATTTTTGCGGCGTGGGTGGTTTTCTACATATACGACCAGGGGAAGCGGTCAGCCATCATCCATCTGCCAGCAACCATTCGAAACCTTCCCTGGAATAAAGTTCTGGCTGTTGTCATTGGGGCATTGGTCCTGGTGGGCACCTACGCCTGGGCGGTTGCCTTTACGGGCATCTATGTGCGGCCCTTCACACGCGTGGCTGGCTCGCGTTGGATCTACCAGAATGTTCCTGGACCTATTAACCTGCACATCCAGACCGATGAGGGCCTGAAAAATCAGCCTGTGCCTGTTTCTGACCAATATACAATCCGCACAAACTTACCTTTACTGACCAGTTTCATCGCCAATCAAAGCGGTACTTTGGACGAGATCTACCTGGGACATGTCCTGGATCGCAACCTGACCACCAGCTCCAACGAGCTGAGGCTTACGGTTTCATCACTGCCCAACGGGGAGATGCCCCTGGGCGGTGGATCCCTGCGGGTCATCCCCTCCCTAAACAGCCAGACGGAAGGCTTGGGATATGTGCTCACCCTGGATTCGCCAATCCCGCTCATCAAAGAAATTTCGTATTATCTGACCTTATTCGACCCCCTTGGCAACAAGACATGGGATTTGTGCAGTGAATTTAGCGTCTTCCTGCAAACCCCCCAGGGCCTGGATGAAATCCGGCTCGTTACCCCTGTAGAATGCACGATCCCGGCTGGTGGAAGGATGACACTGTCCTTCCAATCCCCCAAAGAGGCCAGCCTGATAGAAATCTATCTTTCGAAAGCGGAGTACCAGGCACCCCCTGCGGAACTAAAAACCCTCCTGGTGACGATTTCTCCCCTGAGCCAGAATCAACCGGCTGCCAGTGGAAGCATGACTTCGGAGTTTGTCGAGGGGAAAGAAGGCTATGGCAAGGGCTATCTAATCAAGCTGGACCAGCCTGTGCAGGTTGAAAAAGACATGACTTACAGCCTGAGCATCGCCATTGTATCTGGCGAAGGATCGCTTACGCTCCGTGGATCGGCGATTGCCAATGAAGGGGAATGGGACGACAGCCTGCCCTTGCGCACCGATGGCTACGATCCTTTCGGCGGATTGTATACGACCGATCTCAACTTCAACATGTATTGGGATGATAACCTGGATAAGCTGGCGCGTTTTTCACGCATCCTGGACGAAGCGGAATATATTGTGATCACCTCGAACCGCCAGTGGGGCACGCTGCCGCGCCTGCCGGAGCGCTTCCCTATGAGCACCACTTACTACCGCAACCTGCTGGGCTGCCCGCCCGAACGGACGGTTGAATGGTGTTACCGCGTCGCCAAACCGGGCAAGTTCAATGGAAACCTGGGCTTCGAGTTGGTAGAGACCATTCAATCTAATCCGTCAATCGGCCCGCTTTCGATCAACACCCAATTTGCTGAAGAGGCTTTCACCGTCTACGATCACCCCAAGGTGCTGATCTTCCGCAAGACGGAGCAGTATGATCCAAAGAAGGTGCGCGACATCCTGGGTGCGGTGGATTTCTCCAAAATCATCCATCTGACACCCAAGAAAGCTGGTTCTTATCCCGGAATCCTGATGCTCCCTGATGACCGCCTGGCAGAACAACAGCAGGGCGGCACCTGGTCAGAGTTGTTCAATCCGAATGCGCTGCAAAATCGTAATCAATTCGTGGGTGTGATCATCTGGTATCTGGTCATTACCCTGCTAGGCTGGGCGGCGTATCCCGTTCTCCGCCTGGCGCTGCCTGGCCTGCCCGACCACGGTTACCCGCTGGCGCGCACAGCCGGGATGCTGGCGCTTTCCTACTTCGCCTGGCTGGCAGGCTCCCTCCGCATCCCTTACAGCCGGCTCACCATCGCCTTGATCTTCCTGGTGATGCTCCTGTTTGGCCTGTACCTGGCCTACCGGCAGCGTGAGGCGCTGAAGCAGGAGCTGCGCAGCGGCCGAAAGTATCTCTTGTTGGTGGAGGGATTATCCCTGGTATTTTTCCTGGCCTTTCTGCTCGTGCGCCTGGGAAACGGCGACCTGTGGCATCCGTACTTTGGCGGCGAAAAGCCCATGGATTTCTCGTACTTCAACGCCATCCTGAAGAGCACGTCTTTCCCGCCCTATGATCCCTGGTATGCCGGCGGTTATCTGAATTACTATTATTACGGGTTTGTTTTTGTTGGCACACTGGTCAAACTCCTGGGCATCCTCCCGGCTTTTGCTTACAACCTGATTTTGCCTTCGATGTTCAGTATGATCGCCAGCGGGGCTTTCTCAGGCGCCTGGAATCTGGTGAGTCACCAGCAATCAGCGATCAGCGATAAGCCACCAGCCGCCAGCGGACAGGAAACCCTAGATCCCGGACGTCAACCTTCGAATTTCGGGCGATTGTCATCGTTTACGGTCTGGGCGGGGATTGCAGCGGCGGTGATGATGCTGGTGCTCGGCAACCTGGGCACACTGCGGATGATTTTCCGCGGGTATGCCATTTTGGGTCTGGAGGGCAAGCAGTTTGAAGAGACCGGCCTGGTTGAGCGTTGGAGCGCAGCCGGCAAAGGGCTGGGACAGGTCGTGTCTGGCGCCAGCCTGCCCTATGGGATCGGAGACTGGTACTGGACTCCCAGCCGGTTGATGCCTCCCGGTGATAACGCCATCACTGAATTTCCAGCCTTCACTTTCCTGTATGCTGACCCGCATGCCCATTTATTCGCCCTGCCTATTGCCTTGCTGTGCCTGGGCTGGATCTTCTCGGCTGCTTTCAGCCGGGCTAAATGGAGCAGCGCCTGGGCCGCCCTGCTGGGATTCTTCATGGGAGCGCTGGCGATTGGCTCCCTGCGCCCGACCAACACATGGGATTTCCCTACCTACCTGGCGCTGGGCTGTGTCGCCCTGGCCTACGGGATCTGGCAGAATGACCTGGATGGGACTTTCTTTCACAACCGGCTACTCCAACCGCTGGCGGGGCTTCCCAAGATCAGCAAACGCCTGATCCTTACGCTGGGCAGCCTGGCTGTGCTGGCGGGGTTGTCGGTGCTGCTCTTCAGACCCTACACGCAGTGGTATGGACAGGCCTATTCATCGATCGAACCATGGAAAGGTCCCCTGACCCCCTTCAGCGCTTACTTCACTCATTGGGGCCTGTTCCTGTTCATCATCGTCACCTGGATGGTGTGGGAGACGCGCGAATGGCTGGCAAGCACACCCGTCTCTTCGCTCAAGAAACTGAATCCCTATTGGGAGGCCATCTGGCTGGCGGTGGCTGTCCTGCTTAGCCTCACGATCCTGCTGGCAGTCAAATTCCCCGCCCAAGCCGATCCCGCTCAGGGAGGAGGCCTGCCATTCGGCAAAGGTGTCGTGATTGCAGTCGCGGCGCTCCCCCTGGCGGCCTGGGCTGGCGTTCTGCTTCTCCGCCCCAAGCTGCCGGCTGCCAAGCGGATGGTGCTATTCCTGGTTGGTACCTGCCTCGTGATCACATTGTTCGTCGAAATTTATGTTTTACGCGGCGATATCGGCCGGCAGAACACGGTTTTCAAGCTCTATCTGCAAGTGTGGACGATGTATGCCGTTTGTGCGGGAGCCTGCCTGGCCTGGCTGTATGCATCCTTCCGTAAATGGTCGAATGCCTGGTATTACACCTGGCAGGCGGTGTTTGCTTTCCTGGCTTTCACAGCCTTGCTTTTCCCACTCCTGGCAACGACTGCGAAGGTCAAAGACCGCATGGTTCCGGAGGCACCCCGCACACTGGATGGTATGGATTTTATGAAATACGCCACTTATGCCTGGATCGACCGGACGATGGATTTGAGCCAGGATTACCGAGCCATCCGCTGGATGCAGGACAATATCCAGGGCTCTCCCGTGATCGTTGAGGCGAACTCTCGCAACCTCTACCGCTGGTACAACCGCTTCACCATTTATACAGGATTGCCGGATATCGCCGGCTGGGAATGGCACCAACAGCAGCAGCGTGCCGTCAACCCGGGTACCTGGGTCAGCCAGCGGATCAACGAGATCGATGAATTCTATAATACGATCGATATAGAGCTTGCTTCCAACTTCTTGAAGAAGTACAATGTTAAATATATCGTGGTTGGACAGCTCGAACAAGCCAGCTATCCTGGCGCTGGCCTGGAAAAATTTAATGCTAATGCAGGCAAACTCTGGCAATCCGTATACCAGGATAAAGAGACCATAATCTATAAAGTCATTACGCCCTAAAAAGGCTCGCATTAATTTGTTGTGAAAGATTTATTGCGATAAATCGTTTCTATAATAAGGTAAACTCTTCCGAAAATGATTTATTTTTTGCTTTGGTGGGCAATCGTTGAAATTATAGGCTGGCTGGCTCTGCCCCTGGCAATGCGCGTCTTACGCTGGCTTCCAGATCGCGGCTACATATTCTCAAAATCCATCGGGCTGCTGGCTGCCAGCTATATACTCTGGCTGGGTGCCTCCACCCACTTCCTGCGCAATGACCTGGGTGGCATCCTGGCAGCCGTCGTGATCATGGCCGGCATTTCCAGCGTGTTTTATCTCCAGGCAGCCCGCGCAAAAGGGGAGACACTGCTGCGTTTCATCAAAGAGAACAAAAAACTGGTCGTGACGGTGGAAATTCTTTTCACAGTCTCGTTCGCAGCCTGGGCAATTCTACGCGCCTATGCGCCCGATAAGATCATGAACGCAGGCGGCGAAAAGTTCATGGAAATTGCTTTCCTGAACGCCATCCTGAACAGCCGGTTTTTCCCGCCTCTCGATCCCTGGTTATCTGGATTCGCCATTTCTTACTACTATTATGGCTACGTGATGATGGCCTGCCTCACCCGGCTGTCGGGTGTGCCTGCTGGGATCGGTTTTGAGTTGTACGATGGCTTACTTTTCGCCCTGACCTGTGTGGGCGCTTTTGGAGTGGTATATAACCTGGTCAGCGCTGCCAGGGCCAGGAAAACCTCACCGCCTGCTGCCAGCGCAGCGAACCAACCGCTGGCTTTTGGCTTATTGGGTGGGCTGTTGGTGGCGGTCATGGGCAACCTGGAGGGGCTTCTGGAAGTCTTCTATTCAGCTAAAGTCTTGCCCGAAAGTTTTTGGAAGTGGATCAATATCCCCGATCTAGCTGCTGCGCCTGCCAGCGGGCAATGGATTCCACCGGGATACTGGTGGCAAGTATGGTGGCATGCCTCGCGGGTGCTGCAAGATCTAGATCTCAAATTCAACCCGGCTCCCGTATCGCCTATCACCGAATTTCCTTCGTTCAGCTTTATCCTGGGAGACAACCACCCGCACGTCCTGGCGCTGCCCTTCGTGCTGCTGGCGATTGGGCTGGCACTGGCGATATTGCTAAGAACCGCCAGCCAGCAGCCAGCAACCGACAGCGACCAGCCAACCGCGACCGGCGGGCAGCTAGCAGCTCTCATACCTTTTGAATCGGATTGGGTGTTGTTCTTCTTCTCGGCCCTCACCCTGGGAGGGTTGGCATTTTTGAACACCTGGGACTTCCCCATCTACCTGGGTGTACTCCTGCTGGCGTATGCTGCCGGTAAATACCTCCGCGCCGGGAGATTGGATATCAACATTCTCAAACAAGGGGCTGTGCTGGGCGTTGAGCTGATAGTCGCCTCAGTCCTTATGTACATCTTCTTCTATGTGGGTTTTAGCTCCCAGGCGGGGGGGATCCTGCCTTACGTTTTCCCACCAACGCGCCTGCCGCAGTACCTGGTGATGTTCGGGCCTTTCGTTTTCATCCTGTTTTCTTTCCTTGGCGTTTATGGGTTTGCACAAACGCAGCACCCAAAGGATAAGAAAAGCGCCTTCCTGTTGTGGTTGAACACCTGGGGATGGATCATCCTGATCTGCGCCCTGGTCTTCGGGGCGATCCTCCTGGCGGCCTCGCTCAGCAGCCTGGGGCAGCAGCTTGCCCAGGGGCAGCCGGTTGACCCTGTTTTCCAAAGCGTGTTGGGGACTGGCAGCCTTCCAGAAGTTCTGCGCACGATCTTGTCTGCACGGCTGAGCGACCCCTGGCTCCTCCTGGTACTTTCTGGGCTGGTTGCCCTGGCGGTCATCAGCTTTATGAGCGCTGTGCGGGTTTTATCCAGGCTGGAGCCTGAATCTGAAGGAAGCACAAAATCCAAACACGGCAGCATAGCTGAGGCGAATCAACCGGCTCACCACCGTGTCGATCTATTCGTCTTCATTCTGGTCTTCATAGGGGTTGTGCTGACCCTGAGCGTAGAATTTTTTTACCTGCGAGACAGCTTTGGCTGGCGGATGAACACGATCTTCAAATTTTATTACCAGGGCTGGGTGATGATGGGTCTGTCCAGCGCATACGGATTGTGGTGGTTGACGAACCCTGGAAAGCAGTTCCTGGGTGTGGTTTTCCGGGCGGCCATCCTTTTCGTTTCAATCCTGCTCATCCTGGCCGGCATGGTTTACCCGGTCTTATCAGGGTTGAACCGGGTACAAAATTTCTCGGGCGAGCCGAACCTGGATGGGGCTAGCGGGATTGCACGATCCAATCCACAAGATTGGGCAGCCATTAAATGGCTACAGGAAAACGCGGCCTTGAAGGATGGGGAAGTTCCCATTATCCTCGAAGCCCCGGGCGGCTCTTACAACTACGAAGGCCGAATCAGCGCCTTCACCGGTTACCCGGCAGTCCTGGGCTGGGCGGTGCACGAAAGCCAGTGGCGCGGCAATTACGATGAGCAAGGCCGGCGCGAGCCCGACATTGTCACCATCTACACCTCCAACGATGAGAACCTGACCCGGGAGCTGCTCAAGAAATGGAAAGTCGATTATGTGATCTTCGGTCCAACCGAGCACAGTTATATCCAGCGCCTGTGCCTGGACCAAAGCCGCCGCTGCAATCTGGCGACCGTATTGCACAACTTCGACCAGGCATTAATCCCGGTCTTTAACCAGGACCTGATGACCATCTACCAGGTGCCTTAATCTTTGGAGGATGTGCCCGGACTATACAGGTGCCGGGCACCTGACAGCTTATGATAACGAAACCTCTTTTCAAACCCCATCTTTCAAGCGAAACTGCCCTCTACATCCTGGCTTTCACGCTGGCCTTGTCATTACGCCTGTTCCGCCTGGGTGCCGCGCCGCTGACAGATTTCGAAGCCAGTTGGGCATTGCAGGCCTGGGACCTGGTTCAAGGAAACAAGCCCGCCCTGGCTGCACAGCCAGCTTATGTGATCCTGACGGACGGCCTGTTCTACCTCTCCACAGGAACGAATGCGCTCGCCCGCCTGATACCGGCGCTGGCTGGCAGCCTGCTGGTCTTCTGGCCCTGGCTTTTCAAACGTTTCTCAGCCCAAGCTCCCCGGTTGAAACGGGTCGGGCTGCTCCTGGCATTCTTCCTGGCGCTCGATCCCGGCCTGGTGGTGCTCTCGCGCACTGCCGGCAGCCCTGTGACTGCCCTGAGCTTTTGCTTGCTGACACTGGGTTTAATAGTTGACCGCAGACCGAAGTTGGCCGGTGTGACGGGCGCGCTGGCGCTCCTCTCTGGCCCAGCCTTGCTCGAAGGTCTCCTGGGGTTAGGACTGGCTGGGCTGGCTGCCTGGCTGCTGAATAATGCCGGCTGGTTGAACCCGCCTGAGCCGCAACAAGAAACACAATCTACACCCCAAGCCTTTGCCTGGAGGCAGATGTTCTCTTTCGGCGCGGGGGCCGGCCTGCTCGTAGGGACTGGCTTATTATGGGTGCCTCAAGGGTTGGGGGCTTTGGCTGCCACCTTCCCAGCCTATTTGAATGGCTGGATCACCCCTTCCAATATTCCTATCCTGAAAATTCTCGCTGCACTGCTGTTCTACCAACCCCTGGCTATCCTATTTGGGATTGTTGGAACTTTAAGCGCCTGGTTTCACTTATCAAGCCGCAACCCGATAGATTACGTCGGACGGTTGCTCAGCCTGTGGGCCGCACTGGCTTTGTCTGCGGCCGTAATTTACCCAGGCCACCAGGTATTCTCGGCTGCCTGGGCCTTGGTACCGCTCTGGGGATTAGCATCCCTGGCCCTGGCGGGACTCTTTCCAGAGAATGAAGAGGATTTCTCTTTGACCGCCGCATTGGGACATGCCGGTTTGACCGCCCTCTTCCTGGTGCTGATCGGGCATAACTTGCTTCGCCTGGAAAGCTTGAGCGGGAAGATGATCTTATACCTGGCTGTCGTAGGCGGAATTTTCCTCATGGGCCTGATCGTAGCCCTTTTGGTAACGGCAGGTTGGTCAGGAAAAACCGCCTTGAGAGGATTATCCTGGGGAACTGGCTCGGTGCTGCTGGTGTTGATGCTTTCTTTCACCTGGAAAGCTACCGTGCTTTATCCCAACGGCGCTAACGAATTGTGGAGCATCGGCCCTGCTGCCGGGCAGCTCAATGAACTGTCTGGCACAGTCTCCGACCTCTCCTGGAGGAGCAAAGGCCAGCCCTATGAGCTGGATCTGATCATCACCTCCGATGCGCCCTCCGTGCGCTGGGCTTTCCGCTTCTTCGAAAACGCCCAGTACAAGCCTCTGGTCTCTTCCCCCGCAACCCCTTCGGTAATCATCACATCCAGCAGCCAGCAGTCCCTTGCTTTACCAGCCAGCTATCGCGGCCAGGATTTGGTGCTAAGAGAAACATCGGCCTGGCCTGGCATTATTCCGGCCAATATCTTGCGCTGGGTGGCTTTCCGACAGGCTCCCATCGCGCGGGAGACAGTCATCTTGTGGGCCAGGAATGACCTGTTCCCTGGCGGTATTGCTGAATCTCAACCGGCAACAACCGCACCATAAGGTCCTAACGAGACAATAAGGATGAACCTGGAGACTACATGACCATCCCCTCAATCATTGCCATCGACGGTCCGGCAGCTTCAGGTAAATCGACCCTGGGTTTAAAGCTTGCCCAAGAGTTGGGCTACCTGTTCTTCGATACGGGAGTCATGTACCGGGCTGTCACCTGGGCTGTGCTGCAACGCCAGATTCCGATTACAGAAGAAGAGATTATCACCAGCCTGGCGGAACAAATCCAGATCGATGTGCACCCCCCCAGCGCTTCCGACGGCAGAACCTCCGACCTCCTGGTGGAAAACCAGGATGTCACCTGGGAAATCCGCCGCCCGGAGGTAGAAGCGAATGTCTCAGCGGTGTCTGCCTATCCCGGCGTGAGGCGCGCCCTGACCGCTCAGCAGCGCCGCATCGGCCAGCGCGGGAAGGTGGTGATGGTCGGACGCGATATTGGGACGGTCGTGCTGCCAGAAGCCGATCTGAAGATTTACCTGGATGCCTCGGTGGAAGAACGCGCCCGGCGGCGCTCAGCAGAGCTGCGCCAGCGGGGTGAGCCTGCGGACGATGAAAAAATCCTGGCTGCTATGCGCGAGCGTGACCGGATCGATTCCACCCGCCAGGTTGCACCGCTGCGCCCCTCTGCTGATGCCATGATCTTGAACTCCGACAATCTGGACTTAGACCAGGTTTTACAGAAGGTGAAGGGTTGGATGAAGTAATGGAAAAGATCCCCTATTCTATCCCCAGCATAAACCGCCTGAACCGGCTGTGGATACGCCCGTTGTTCCGGGGGGTGTTTCACCTGATCAGCCAGGTACGCATTACCGGTAAGGAAAACATCCCAACCCAAGGCCCTTATATTGCCGCCATCAACCACCTTTCGCTCTTCGAACCGCCATTCATCGTAGCCTTTTGGCCAAAGGCGCTGGAGCCGGTGGGCGCGGTCGAAATCTGGTCCAAGCCCGGGCAGGGCGTCCTGGTGAAGCTTTATGGCGGCATCCAGGTGCACCGCGGTGAGTATGACCGGCAGTTGATTGACAAGATGCTGGCTGCCCTGGGTGCGGGATATGCGCTGCTGATCGCTCCTGAAGGTGGACGCTCCCATGCTCCTGGACTGCGGCGCGGGAAACCCGGGGTGGCTTTTATTGTCAATAAAACGAATATTCCGGTTATCCCGGTCGGGATCGTCGGCTCAACAGATGACTTCCTGGACAAAGCGCTGCACGCCAAACGGCCGAGGTTGGAAATGCACATTGGGAAGCCCCTGCATCTCCCGCCTGTCACCGGTAAGGGGCCAGAAAAGCACGCCTCACTCCAGCGCAATGTAGACCAGATCATGCTCGCTATTGCGGAGCTGATACCTCCCGAATACCGTGGCGTGTATGCCAACCTCGACCTCGACGCCCTCGAACCCGTCTGAAAATCCGGGGGATTCCTCTGGAACGCTCTCCGAAAAACCGCGCACAAATTATATCCAACCCCAAATGACGCGCCTGCCGGCGTTGACTCCTTGGAGGCGTCTTTTTCGCGGCTGCTTGGGCAGGTTTGCACGGCTGATCCTCTCCTTGCTCTGCCGGGTTGATGTAAAGGGGCTTGAAAATTTTCCCGCCCAGGGGCCGGCTCTAATCGTCTTTAACCACCTGGGCGACGCGGATGTGGTGGTTGGACTGGCTTACCTGCCTTCCTGCGCGATCCAGGCGCTTGCCAAGATCGATCTGTATGTGGAATACCCCCTAATCGGCTGGCTGATGGAAGCCTATGGGGTGATCTGGGTGCATCGCGGGGTGCCCGACCGCCGCGCCCTGCGCGCTGCTCTCGATGCACTCCAGCGGGGACAGTTTGTCGCCATCGCCCCTGAAGGCCGGGAATCCCTCAGCGGTGGATTGGAGGAGGGTACTGGCGGCGCGGCCTACCTGGCGCTCAAGTCGGGCGCAGCCATCCTGCCAGTCGGGGTAACGGGCACTGCGAATGCCAATGTATACGGGAATCTGAAACGGTTGAGGAAGCCGGAGATCACGCTGCAGGTTGGGAAGCTGTTCAACCTGGATGAAAATGAATTGAACCGGGAGGCGGTTCAGCGAGGGACGGAAAAAATTATGGAAAAGATCGCTGAGCAGATACCAGCGGAGTACCGGGGGGCATACAAAGGTTCCAGTTTTGTGCAACCCACCCCGCCGGATTCCTATACTTTACACAAATTCTGATTGTCTTTATAATTATGATATCTCAAATTTACGAATTTAAGAGGAGTTCCTGATGACCGATCCAGTTCTTCAGATTCGAAGCAATGGTCAAATTACCTTGCCAATCGAAGTGCGCCGTCAGGCTAACCTGAAAGAAGGCGATCTATTAGAAGTTGCCGTTGAACCCGATGGAACACTACGCTTGACTCCAAAGATCGCCATCGATCGTTCTCAGGCATATTTCTGGACAAATCGCTGGCAGCAGGGAGAGAGAGAAGCCGAGGCTGACTTAAAGTCCGGTCGATACAAAGATTTCAAGAGCATCGAAGAAACGATCCGGGACCTCGCAGTCGAGGCAGCGGAATGATCTACCGGCGCACAGTGCGGTTTAAAAAGGCCTACCAAACCCTACCCAAAGAAATTCAAGAAAAAACAGCTGAAGCTATCGCTTTATTCAAGCTAGATCCTTCCCATCCATCACTTGGGATCAAAAAAATAAAAGGCATGGAGGGGATTTGGGAAGGTCGGGTAAACCGTTCATATCGCTTCACATTTCATTACGAAAAGGATCCCCAAACTGGTGAGCTGGTCTGCACATTCCGTAACATCGACAATCACAATGAATGCTTGAAAAATCCATAGGATGGCAAAGCTGACATGACCGTACAAAGCCTGGAAAAAGAAAACTACATCCCCTCTCGTTATGATCACAGCCGTTTTGAAACGCGCCGTCGCTTCTTGCGCTTCCTTATCCGCATCATCGGCTTCAACCTGCTCGCCAGGGTTGATCAGGTCGAAGGCCTGGAGAACATCCCCACCGAAGGCCCGGCAATTCTGATGATCAATCACATCGCCTCCATCGATCCTATCGCTGTGCTGCACGTGATCCCTCGCCGCAACATCATTCCCATGGCCAAGGTCGAAGTCTACGACTACCCATTGGTGGGCATCTTCCCGCGCCTGTATGGCGTTATCCCGGTGCGCCGCGAAGAGGTCGACCGGCGCGCCATCCAGACCGCTTTCGATGTACTGCGGGCGGGCGAGATCATCCTGGTAGCCCCCGAAGCCCACCGCCACCCTCAGCTTCAACGTGGCAAAGAAGGCGTAGCGTACCTGAGCAACCGCTCTGGTGCGCCCATCATCCCGGTGGCTGTGGACGGCACGATTGGGTTCCCAACCCTGCGCTTTTCAAAACGCTGGTCTGAGCCGGGTGCTCACATCTGCTTTGGCCGCCCCTTCCACTTTCATCCCGAGCTGAAACGCGCCAGCCGCGAGCCGCTTCGTAAAATGACTGATGAAGCCATGTATATCCTGGCAGGGATGCTGCCCGAAAACCGGCGCGGGGTCTATAGCGATCTCTCCCTGGCCACCCTAGAGACCATCGAATACCGGTCGGAATAATTTCGGCCATATCAATCCATGCTCTCATCCCGGCCAATCTCCCGATGTACGATCGGAAATATCAGCCTGGTGTTGGGTATTCCATAACGTGCTATAATTTTGGCATACCTATTGCACCCAACCGGTTGATATGGACTTCGAATTTACACTACTCACCAATCCACCCTATATTGACCTGCCCCAGGGGCTGGTCGGTTGGCTTGGCTGGCTGCTGCTCTTCGGGCTGCTCCTGGCACTCTTCTTCCACCAGTCACAGTCAGATAGAAGCCGCACCAGGACGACAGCCGTAAACTGGCGCAGGGGTCTTTTCGTTGCTCTGCTCTTCCTGATACCTTTCCTCAGCTTGCTGCTAGTGATCCGCCTGCCAGCCGGCAACGCCCTACCCCCACCAGGCCGGCCCATCGAACCCTTGGGGCCAGCCCTGGTCTTCTTTGTCATGCTCCCCATTTTCCTGGCTGCGGGAATGTTGAATGCGGTCCAAACGCTGGTCGTGGGCGCGTTGGTGGGCTTGTTCCTGGCGTTGTGGGAAACACACAGCTCCTTCACACCGCTCGAATACGCGCTGATTTCGACATTGTTGTACTGGGGCTTCCAACAACGCTACCGCACACAGTTCTTCAAGCTGCTGCGCTCTCCTATGCCAGCAGCCGCGCTGCTGGCGCTGATCTATCCACTGGTGATGGTTTACTCAACGGTTTTCCTAGTCCAGGGGAGCCTGGCTACCCGTCTCGATTTCGCATTCACGCGGGTGTCCTATGGCGCGTTGGCTGTGGCGGGCGAGTTATTCATCGCCAGCCTGTTTGCCACGCTGGTCCCCCTAGCCATCCCCATGGCATGGGGGAATACCTCTCCTGTGGAGCCTTCTCCCGCTGAACGCAGCCTATCGTCGCGTTTCCTATTCAGCCTGGCCCCCCTAGCAGCGGCTCTTTTAGTCACCTTGATGATCGTCAGTTGGATTGTGGCTGGCAGCGTAGCGCAGCAGATGCTCCGCAACCGGATGGAGAATGCCGCCCAAACCGCAGCATCCGTCATCCCCTTCTTCATGGAGACCGGGCAAAACCTCATCCAACAAATGTCGCGCGACCCGCGCTGGTTTACTGTCCCGCCAAGTGAACAATTCCTGGGGCTGCAGGAAAACCTGCGCTCAGTGCCATACTTCACGCAGCTCATCCTCCTGGATCCCCAGGCGAATACGGTCGCCAGCTACCCCCTGCTGGAATACGACAGATCGCTTCCCCCAGCCGAAGAACTTGAAGGTCTCGAATTTGCATTGGCGGGTGTGCCGTTCCAGACTTACGCCATTCCGCCCCTAGAAAGCCAGCAAGCAGCCCAGGTGTCGTTTATTGCCTCTGTGATCGATGAAAATACGCAACAAGTGAAGGGGGTTCTCATCGGCCGCACCGATCTGATCAATAATCCCTTTATGCTGTCGATGCAGATCAGCCTGCGCAGCATGAACTCCTCGGATGGCACCGGCGTGCTGGTCGATGATAATCAACGTATCCTGTACCACTCTAACTTCTCCGGCTTGATGGATACCTATCAGGGGCCTACCTCGGACACAGCCTTCTTCACCCAAGATAAAGGCCCCGATGGTACTCGCCAGCTCCTCTACTACCAGCCTACCTTGGGACATCCCTGGGCAATTGTACTCACCGTTCCGTCCCGGCAGGCTCAGCAGACTGCCCTGAATATCGCCGCCCCACTCCTGGCGATGATCCTGGTGCTCTTTTTGGTGTCGGCCCTGGTTCTGCGCTTCAGCTTACGCAACCTGACCGGATCACTGAAAAACCTGGCCCAACAAGCAGACCTGATCGCCCGAGGTAACCTGGATCAACCCCTGCCTGAGTTCGGTGAAGATGAAGCAGGGCAGCTCAGGCACTCCTTCGAGCAGATGCGCATCAGCCTGAAAGCGCGGTTGGATGAGCTAAATCAGCTGCTGGTGGTCAGCCAGGGAGTGGCAGCCAGCCTGGAGATGGAAGAGGCGGTCAAACCAGTTTTGGAATCTGCGCTCTCGATCGGTGCGTGCGCGGCGCGGGTTGTATTGTCTCCGGCTGCTTTTCCAGAAATCGAAGGCGATACACCTCACCCCACCCGTTTTGGGATAGGGCCAGGCAACGAGGTCTACAGCAGCCTGGATGACCAGATATTGTCGCTCACCCAGCAGCAGACCCGCGTGGTTCTGAACAATCTGAGCCGAGTGCGGCTGCTGGTTTTCCCGGCGGGCATGCCCCGCCCAGAGGCGCTGCTGGCCTTAGCGCTGCGCCATGAAGATCTTTATTACGGCGCTTTGTGGCTCGTCTTCGATAAACCCCACCAGTTTTCTGAAGATGAAATCCGCTTCCTGGAAACCCTGGACCGGCAAATGGAGATGGCTGCCACGAACGCCCGCCTGTTTCTAAACGCCGAAGTCGGCCGCCAGCAACTGGCTGGTATCCTGGACTCTACACCTGATCCCGTGGTGGTCACCGATCACCTGAACCACTTCCTGAGAGCCAACCCGGTTGCCTGGCAGGTGTTGGAGATGAGTGGTGATCCTGGTGAAGGCCAGCCGCTCGAAAAGGTGTTCCAAAATAAAGAATTGGTGCAACTGCTAAGCTCTCCGACAGAGGGCAAGCAATCGGCGGAGATTTTAATGCCGGATGGGCGCACCTACCTAGCCATGGCTTCCCCTTTGATGGCTGGCGACCGCCGGGTAGGGCGGGTGTGCATCTTGCGCGATGTCACGCATTTCAAAGAGCTGGATGCTCTAAAATCGGAATTCGTTGCCACGGTCAGCCA
>Ga0315273_10003451_pt1 | contig 19052 bp, 9 predicted proteins | sample YL17G02_0_MG_FD_205753 | JGI IMG/M metagenome (GOLD analysis project Ga0315273, IMG submission 205753) | Sediment microbial communities from Yellowstone Lake, YNP, Wyoming, USA - YL17G02_0 | ecosystem: Environmental > Aquatic > Freshwater > Lake > Sediment | place: USA: Wyoming | collected...
CGGGTGTGCGTGGAGTGATCGGCGAGTCTCTGACTCCGCAACTCGTCACGAGCTTCGCCGCCGCCTTCGGAACCTATTGCGGCGCGGGCCCCATCCTCGTCGGCACCGACACGCGGCCTTCCCGCGAGATGGTGAAGCAGGCGGCGATCGCAGGCTTGCTCAGCGTGGGGTGCACCCCGGTCGACGTGGGAATCGTCCCCGTTCCCGCGCTGATGTTCCACGTGCGCGACGCCGGTGCCTTCGGAGGCATCTCCGTGAGCGGAAGCCATGGCTCGCTCGCATGGAACGCGCTCAGGTTCATCGACTCAGAAGGGCTGGCTCTTCGGGCCAACCAGGCGGCCGAACTCACCGACCTCTATCATCAGGGCTTCTACCCCCGAGTGCGGGCTTCGGAGATGTCCGACGTTCGTACCGATACGACGTCCGCCGCGCGCCACCTCCGCGCTGTGACGCAGGCGGTCGACGTCGATCGAATCCGCACGCGGACGTTCAAGGTGGCGGTGGATCCCAAAGGCGGCGCGGCATCGATGCCCACGCTGCGATTGCTCGAGGCCCTGGGCTGCGAGGTGGTCGCCATCAACGCGCGTGCGGATACGCCGTGTCCAGCGAACCCGGAACTGGATGAGACGAGTCTGGCGGACCTGTGCGAACTCGTGCGCCGTTCGGGCGCGGAGATCGGCTTCGCCCAGGACGGGGATGCCGATCGGCTTGCCGTCGTCGACGAGCACGGTACCCCGCTCGGCGCGGATACGACCGTGGTTCTCGTCATCCAGCGGTGGCTCGAGCGGAGGGCGGGGCCTGTTGTCGTCAACGTCTCGACGAGTCGCATGGTGGACGATGTCGCGGCCCGCTTCGGGTGCCGCGTGCACCGCTCTCGCGTCGGCGAAGCGCACGTGATAGAGGCGATGAAGGAACACGGTGCGGAGGTGGGCGGCGAGGGCGACGGCGGGGCGGTTGTCCTTCCGGTCAATTCCTGTCGGGACAGCTTCGTGGCCATGGCCGTCATCCTCGAGTCGATGGCCGTCGCACAGCGCTCCGTCGGCGCCTTGCGGGCGCAGGTGCCCCGCTACTTCATGGCCAGGGAGCGCCTCCTGTGTCCGGCCCGGGACATCGCACCCTCGCTCCGCCTGATCAAGGACCTCTTCCGCGGTGAGCAACTCGACCTCACCGATGGTGTGAAAGTGACGTGGTCTGACCGCTGGTTCATGGCCCGTCCGTCGTCCACCGAACCCGTGATCCGCCTGGCGGCCGAGGCTCCCTCCGAGACTGACGCGCGGTCTCTCGTGAACCGCGTCCTCGAGGTCCTCAGTCCCGGGGCGTGAACGCGACGACCTGGTCCGGCGGGCTGGGGATGACCCACGTGGCTGAAGGGCGCACACGATGTCCACGTTCGCGCCGGCCGACCTGCCCTGAGTACTCCGGTTCCCAATTACGGCGGCGATAGTCCGGAGCGCGGCGCCCGGATCGCACGGCGCGAGAGGCGAGAATAGCGGGGACTATTCAAGCGTTGAGCAACGCAGCGAGCCGGGGCCCCCGACGCGGCAGCCGCGTTGGGGTGGGACGCGGGATGCCCCGCCCGGAATACGTGGTCGTAATTGGGAATCGGGGTACTAAACCGCGAGGGAGTCTCGTTCTCTCGTTGTTCCGGCGGGACAGCCCTCCCGTGCGGCATGGCTTGCCCAGCCGAAGCTTAGAGATTGATCGATGAGCTTCACCTCCGATTGTATCGGCTGACTCTCGGGAATATACTCCGGCCGGGCGTACGGTCGCCGTCAAGATCCTGGTCGTGTTCTTCTCCTGACCGTCTCGCCCGGCGCTCACGACGTTCACGGCGCCGCGACGTGTGAGCACGTTCCCCGGGCCACAACCAAGGCTCCGTGGGCGTGCGCTCCTGAACCATGTGGACGGCACGTTGCTCGATACCGCGGTGGCTTCGGGAGGACATCCATGGCGTGCAGGTCGATTCTTGCAGCATTCGGGATCTCGATTCTATCGGTCGCCACAGCTGCATTCGCCCATCCCGAACCCATTCTTGACGCCCCGCGTGTCTCGAACAGGCCGCCTGCGCGTGTCGCCACGCCGGCACGGACCGAGGACGCGGCAGTTGTGCAGGTTCCGCCCAAAGACTCGGATGCCATCGTGGAGATCCTGCTGGCCACTTGGGCGACCAGCGGCCACGCCGACGCAGCCACCATCGAGTGCCCTCCGAAATCCATTGAACTGAGGAGCGGCACCAGGGAAGACCAGTTGGTGGCGATTCTCAAGAAGGCCGGTGCGGACTACTTTCGTGGCGCCGATGCGTGCGAAAACCCTGTCCGGGAGCGCCTGGGCTCGGCCAGATTCGGCGAGGCCAACGAATTGGCCCAGCAGGCAACCGTTGCGGATCTGGTGGTCAATCGCTTTCTCGCGACGGGGAGAGTGAGCGAGAGGGACCTTCTTCTCCTCATGTCTCAGCCGAAGGAGTTCCTGAGGTACCAGCAGGTTCTCAAGGCCACAGCCCCGGGATTGGAGCAACAGGCCCTTGCCATTCGGCGGGTCGTATTCCAGCGAGCCCTTGCAAAGCTCGGCGCCAGCGAGGGGGGGGAAATTGTCCAGGCGGTGATCGCCCTCGGTTCGTGGGCAGAGGAACTGAATGCGGGGGACATGGACATCATCGTCAAGGGAGGCCGGGACGCGGCGAAGCGGTTCAACGAACTCCTCCACATCGAGATCGGGGCCATCTTGAGCCAGGACGGGGACGACGTGTGCAAGGTGGTCTTCTCACCTCGCGCCCGGTTCACCCTCGAGACGTTTGAAATCTACGTCTCCACCCTCGAAGATTTTGGTTATGAGTCGCTCAGGACGGCTTTTCATGAGGCCCTGAACATCGCGGCGAAGGAGGGCCAGGCTGCAGGGGCCGCCCACCTGAAGAACGCCGCCGATTCCATCATCCAGAAGAACTTGAGTGCCCAGCGCTATGCCGCCGTCCAGAAGGAGTACTACCCCGGCGCCTCGGGCCAGGATTTCGTGCGGGACTACTTCAACAAGCAGGGAAAATCGAGAACCTGGAGGGTCGGCGACAACGGCAAGGTCGACTCCTCATGGCAAGCGGGCCTGACCGCCGACCAGCTCACAGAGACGATGCTCAAGGACCTCGGCCTCTCTGTGGAGAGCATGTCGGGGGCATTCAAGTTCTCCGTGATCGCCGATGAAATGGTCCAGTGGGTGGAGAGATCGAAACTGGGGGCCCGAGAACAGGCCAAGGGGTTGGTACGGGCCTACGACGCCAGACCGGGAGGCGCGCTGGGCGTCCTGACGCAAGAAGAGTCCCGGGTGCTCAATACGGCGCGAATACTCGCATCGACAAAACGAGAGAGTCAGGAGTACCTCAGGCAGGTCCTTGCTGAGTTTGCGTCGGAACAGAGGGTACCCGTTGAGGCGGCAGAACAGGTCTTTTCAGAGCTCGGAGAGGCCCTGCTCTGGGACCTGACCAAGGCGAGTAACAACGAGGCGTGGCACATCGTCCTCGAGAACCAGAGGGTAGCCGTTGAGGCCGCACAGGCGGGGAGGGAGGTGGAGGCCCAATACCGGCGCATCAAGGACTACCTGATGAGCAATGAGCAGCTCGCCGGGTACAGCAAGCTGAAACCCGAGCAACTGATGAAGCTTGCGGAGGAACTGCCCGCCGACATGGCATTCAAGAACGAGATGGCCGCCCTTCTCGAATTCATGGCTGAAGGCTCCAAGAGAGGGGCAACGAGCGGGGCGGACATGGCCATAAGGCTCGTGAAGCTCGCCTTCGGGCAGAAGCGGTTGTCAGCAGAGGCCACGGAGGAGGCGGTCAAGGCCCTCAGGGCGGGCCAGGGACTCTCCACTGAAGTCGAGGAGGCGATTGCGGTGCTTCGCAGGGACCTTGCCGACGTGGCGAGTATCCGCGTCGTATCACCGGCGGGAGACAGCCTAGCCGACTGCGTCCGGACATCGTCTCTCTTCAGCAAGGGTGGGCTGACCGTCACCCCTGAGCTCGAAGCCATGGTCGCGGAAATCGCCAAGCTCAGCAACATCCAGCTCCTTCAGCTCGGCTTCAAGAACAGTGAGATCGCCCTTCTCCGGGAGCTCAATTCGGCCCGCGCTCAGGGCGCACGGCTCTCGGCGATCGGTGACGCGCTGAAGAAGGTGGCGCCGAAGAACTACTGGGCTATCCTCAAGGGCTACATTCTGGAGGCAAGAAAGGCCGCTCCCACAGCCCTGGTGTTCCAGGGGCCCTTTTCCCTCTGGGGCGTCTACAGCGTGGTGCTTGATCCCTCCATTCCGGAAGAGGAACAGCGGAAGCGCCTCGGCGAGGCGATCTACGCCACCTTCCCCACGGCCGGCCTCGTGCTCGACGGTTTGCCCATGGCCTTCGTCGCGTATACCGAAGGTGGAGAGGTGGATAGTCGGGCCCTGGCTCAAGGGCTTGCCTTCTCGGGCCTCGAAATTCTGGGGGTCGCCAACCCCGTTGCGGCGGCCGTCGGTCTCGCCGCCTATGCGACCATTTCGGTGACGCTTGGCATGTTTGAGGCCGATCATGACCGCCAGTTTGTTACGGCCCTCTACAACGCCCTCGACGGCAATACGGTCAAGGTCCAGGGTGGCACGAGGAGTTTTGACATTTCAGGGCTGGTCGTCTCCACCGATCCGGCCACGAAGCTCCCGGTCGTGATTCACTCTGCCGCCTTCAACGATCTCTACACGAGAAAGGGAGAGGTCCTGCTCGATACGGGGGCAGGACACTCACCCTATGCTCGAAAGATCAACGAGGCCATCCGCGACTTTGCGAAGCGCTATGTGTGGGCCAACGACGCGGATCTGAAGATCTGGGAGGCGGCAGTCAAGAAGAACTTCCCCGATATCGACCTCGATCAGGTGGAATCGTGGAAGCTCGGCGAACTGACCGCGCAGGCGGCGACGATGGCTGGGAGCCAGTTCAGCGTCGGAGCTCGCCTCGTGAGACGCTATCTCAACCAGAGGGACCTTCTCACGGAATCGGCGCTTCGCAAGATCCGGGGGAGACTCTTCGAGATACAGACGGCGACGAAGACCGTCGAGACGTCGAAGAACGAACTCGAAGGGATCGAACAGATCCTGACCATGGAGAAGAAGATCGTTCCCAATGCCCAGGCGGAAGAAGACAGCGCCATCGGCTGGCTCTGGGACGCCTCGACTGGTACTGAGACGCGTCTCGAACAAATCTCGGGCATATGGAAGCGATACGTGAAGACCTATGGGGAAGCGACCTCTGTGTACGGACGGCTTACGAAGGTCTTCGCGACGGCTGACCTCGCCCCTCCGGCAGGGGGCGAGCTCTTCGGGTTGACCGGCGTTGAGGCAAAAGACCGACCGAAGATCGACGCGGTGTATCAGTCCTTTCAGACCACCTTTGACAAGGCGTACCAGGAATACCGAGGGGCGAAGGGCGGCAACCCCGACCCGAATGACGCCTTCGACGCCGATGCCTGGAAGCGCCTTCTCAGCCTTCGGATGCGTGTCTTTCTCGCGGGACTCCAGAAGACCACCCAGGCCCGGATTGCCGCCCTGGAGCAAGGCATTCAAGACGTCCTCGAAGAGGTCAAGGGACACTACAAGGGCACTGTTGATGTGACCGTCGGCGTTGAGTTCATTGTGGAGTTGAAGGGCCCAGCGCAGATCACATCGGGCGAGAAAGCCAATCTCGTGGCTATGGTGACGACCCGAACGAAGCGCGGAACGCCCGGGCCCGTCCCACCGGATGTTGCGAAACGGTTTCGGTACCTGTGGCGTTCGGGAAGCGCCACACTCGGCGAAGGCCCCGAGGCGTCGCGATCGTTCAGGCTCGACGAAGTCGGCACGCACGAGTTCACCGTGGAGGTGAAGCAGACCATGACTCTGGCCGGCAAGACGGTGGAGAAGGCGATTGGAGAGACGCCGTGGACGGTGAAGGTGGTCGCGCCCCCCGTGCCGTTAGACGAGAAGCCGCCCGCTGACGCGAAGAAGCCTGGCGACCAGGCGCCGACTCCGATCCCGACGCCAGTGCCCACGCCGGTCCAGGACCGGCCGGCCGACGATTCAGTCGTCACCTTCGGCGGGACCGTCCCCGGCATCTGGGTCGGCGGCAACAACCCGAGAGGGTTCGATTTCACACGTCAGAACGCCAAGACGACAGGGACCGGGGACTGCAAGTGGAACGCTGAGGTGCAGTCCGGAGTCTGGGGCAGGATCGACCCTTCATCTTCCGTGGACACCCCGGAGGAGATTTCGAAGCAGGTCAGTGACTTCGTCGCGGCGTCGAAAGCGTGGGGCAAGACCACGATGGTCAGACCGTTCGCGGTCGGAGACTTCAAGGGACAGTTTGTCGATACGTCGGTCGCGTTCTATCCGGGAGGGTGGTCTGATGGAGGGTTCCGTGCAGACAGTGTGAGCGCCGGGGGCCGCGGCTGGCTGATCAAGGGCCGGCACACGGTCGAGGTCGGATACAACGTGAGCGGCTCCGGCTGCTGGACCAATGTCGACCGGGCGTTCCTGGAGAGCCAGGCCAGCGCCGCCCAGGCCGACGCGAAGTCGATCGTCGCGAGCCTCACGCTGCTTGAAAAAGGGTCATTTACCACCGTGCCGTACACCGGGCCGAAGCTCGACGGTTCGGACATGCCGACAGTCACGCTTTCGCCGCCAGCGCTCGAAAAGCTCAAGGTTGGCGACACGATGAACGTCGCGGTCGTCGTCCAGAACGCAAAGCCCGAGGATATGCCGCTCCGCTACACGTGGGCGGGCGAATTCGAGGGCAAGCCCGACACATCTCAAGACAAGGCCAGCGTCATCATCAAGCCGAAGAAGCCGGGCACCTATCCGCTGTCGGTGTCGGTCGACGGTGCCCGGTACAACCTCGGCTCGGCATCGCTCGCCTACGAGGTCGCCGATCTGAAGGCCGAGATCACACAGCAATCACCGGCCACGAAGCGCGTGGCAATCGGTGCGCCCGTCATTTTCGCGGCGAGGCTGCTCTCGAGCGGCGTCCCGATCACGGGGAACTACGTCTATCGTTGGCAACCCACGCCGGAGGTGGCGTTCAAGCCGGGCGAAGGCCCGGCGAATCAGACAACGGTCGTGTTCAGCCGGCCAGGCGTGACAAAAGTGTGGGTGCAGATCCTCAAGAAGAAAGGAACGGTGCTCTCGACCGTTGCCGAATCGAACCAGCTGGACATCGAGGTGGTGACGCCGGAGATCAGCCTGCGCATGGTTCCCGCCGAGCCCTACCCGGGCCAGGAAGTGCGCATCACCGCGTCGGAGACCCCCGCGGTGGGCGACGCGTTCATCACATACTGGTGGGAGTACGCGGGCAGCGCCCTCAACCCGGGGGCCGAAGCCAACCCGCGCGTGTACTCCTTCAGGCCGAAAGACACGACGCCGGTGACGGTGACGGCTCACGCGAAGGCGACGGACGGCGGCGACGATCTCGGCACCAAAGCCCTCGTCATCAACGCGCGCCCGCACAACGTGCAGGTGACGGGGCCGACGGCGCGCGGGCCGAAGCCGAAGGTGTGGAGCGCACAGGCCGGCCGCCTGGTAGACGAGGAGCAGCAGTTCGCGGTCTTCCAGGACGTGAGCATGCGCGCCGCCGTGACGCCGGCGCCTGTCAACCAGCCGCTGCACTACCAGTGGTCCGTGTCGCCCGACGGCTGCTCGATCTCGAACCCCAGCTCGCAGGAGCCGACGTTCAACTGCTCGCGAACCGGCAGTGTCGCCGCGGTGGTGACCGTGCGCGACAATCTGGGCGCGACGCTGGGCACGGGGACCGGGACGATCTCGGTCAGCATCTCGCAGGCCAGCTTGCAGCAGAGCCAGGCACAGGCGGACGCTGCGAAGCAGGCCGCGAAACAGGAAGAGGCCGCGCAACAAGCGAAGCTCGACGCCACGAAGACCGAGACGCCCACGAAGCCGCCTGTGGACCCGATCAACATCGGCGAGGATCGCCTTGGACGTGAATGGAGCGAGATCGAAGAGGGAATTCCTGGCCGCTGGGTGCGTCGGGGCAACTCGGACACCTGGGATGCCAGTTGGCCTAACAGCCAGAATAACGGCGCTGTCGGGGTACTCTCCATGAGCATTACGGGCGACAAGGTGAGGATCAGCCGCACGGATGTCGGCGTGACACTGGGACTCACCTCCACATACGAAGGGACGCTGGCGCCCGACGGCACCGTGCAGGGCACCGCAATCGCCACGTTTCCGGGCCATTTCACGAACAAAAGGTATGACTGGCAAGCGCGCATCGTGGCGCCAGTGAACGTCCCGCCACCGCTTGCGAATCAACCGCCCGATCGTCCGCGGACCAAACCGCCAGGCGTATCGGAAGCCGGACTCTTCAATTCGATGAACATCTACGGCACTGGCAATCAACCGACGGCGCCGGCGACGTTCACTCTACGGCAGCCGCACGTCATCACGTCGATCATGACGTATCACTGGAATGATGGTCGGGGTACTCGCGCCGGCACGATAGCGCTGCGCGACGCGAACGGGCGGACATACGGGCCGTGGTCTGTGCCCGGTGCGCCGGGTCAGGGCGGTGTGCCGAATGCCGATTGGACGTGCGCGCCGAATATCGAAATTCCCGCGGGCACCTATACGATTATTGATTCCGAGCCTGCAACGTGGTCGCAGAACGTACAATCAGGCGGACGCGGCATGACGGTGGTGAAGGGTTATCCAATCGATACAACCGCAACGCCCACGACACCGTCTCCAACCCCGCGTCCGACGCCGCAACCGACAGCCCAATCGACAACTCGGCCGGACCCGCCTGCGGTCGCCGGGCTCACGCCCGACCGGCCGGTGGCCGCGAGTCCTGCCGTGCCGGATCGTCTGCCGGCCACCGGGGCCTGGGTGCTTGAGAGAACGGAGTTTGTTGTCGAGAAGGTCGACTCTGAGTTTATGCAGAAGTTCCAGCCGTCGGAATCGGGCGAGGACGGCGCGGGCAGCGCCCAGAGTACCTTCGGCCTCCTCAGGTCGAGAATGAAGGCCGCGTGGACGTCTCCCCCCAAGGTGCTCATTCCCGGCAAGGCGATCGACATCCGGATCACGATCTCGGACGCGGGAAGCTCCCCCGAGGGCCTCGTCTGGGGCACCGGGGGCGTCGGCGCGAACTGCCCCGCGCTCAGCGCCGTGTGGTACGGGCCTGCGGTGAGTATCGATTCCAAGCTCGGCGAGCGATCCAAGGAGGCCACCAAGGCCTACCCGCCCCCGAGTGCCGCACCAGGGACCACAATGTATATCGCCGCGGAGTGGTCTGTGGGCAGCCGGAGAAACACGTTTTATTACCTGTACAAGTTCACGTTGGATGCCGAAAAGGCGTCCGCTCCCGTTAGCGCGTCCTCCGCTCCAAGTGTCAAGCCGCAGGTCGACGCGGATCGCCTCGGACATGAATGGAACGTGACCGAAGCCGTAACTTTCATTGGCCGCTGGGTGCGGCGGGGCGACTCGGATGTCTGGGATGCCTCCTGGAACAACGGCGCTGTCGCGGTACTCTCCATTTCGATTGCGGGCGCCAAGGTGAGAATCAGCCGCCGGGATGTCGACGGGCCTGCGATTGGATTGACCGGCACCTATGAAGGGACGCTGGCGGCTGACGGCACCCTGCAAGGCACCGAAACTGTCACGTGGCCGGGCCATTTCACCAACCAAGTGCAGTCCTGGCAAGGGCGTATCGTAAAGTAAAACAAGCGGCTCCGCTGTTGCCTCGGACACCGTGTCGATGCTTTGTCCGGCACCCTCACCGGCAATCGCATCCGCTTCACCCGCTGCGGCACGGGCCAAGGGTTCAACCATCGTTGCGACCAGGTCTTCGAAGGCCTGATCCGCGGCAATACGGCACGCTGGACTAGGCTCTTACGAAATCCTCCGCCCGCTCGACTCACTTGTCACCCGGGCGATCGCGGGAACCGACAACGGCTCCTTTCCGTTCTGGTCGCCCGACAGCCGGTCCGTCTGCTTCTTTGTCCAGGAGAAGCTGAAGAAGGTCGAGATCAACGGCGGACAGTCGCAGGAACTGTGCGCAGTGCTCGACGTTGCCACCGAGGCCTGGAGCCCGAGCGGGACGATCCTGGTCGGCACCGTTGGAAAGGTTATGCAGCAGGTCTCCGAAAAGGGAGGCGTCCTGTCTCCGTTGACGCCCCTCGACACGTCCCGCGAGGAAATGTCCCAGCGCTGGCCCCGTTTCCTCCCGGACGGACGCCACTTTCTCTACCTGTCATCCAGCCGGAAGGAGGGGCGGAGCGCCATCTTTGCGGGATCGCTCGACTCCCGGGAGATCAGGCGAATCACCGACGGAGACTCGAACTCCGACTACTCGGGATCCGGACACCTCGTTTTCGTCAGGGACGGTCACCTCACGGCCCAGGCCTTCGACGCCAACCGCCTCCAGGTCACAGGCGACGCCTTCCCCCTGACCGACGAGACCTGGTGGTCCAACATGGGTGCCGGGGCTCTGTTCTCGATCTCGAACAACGGCACGCTGGTGCTGGCCAGCGCTGGAATCCAGAACACGCAGCTCGTCTGGTTCGACCGGGGAGGACGGCGACTCGGCGCCTTGGGCACCGCTGGGGAGCACGTCCATCTGGATCTCTCCCCGGACGACTCGCACGTGGCCTTCGAGCGCCTCGATCCCACGACGGGGATGGGGCAGATCTGGCTCCTCGACGTCGGGCGCCTGATCACCTCGCGCTTCAGCCTCGTCCCGTCGTTTGAACTCTACCCCTGCTGGTCTCCGGACGGAAAACGAGTCGCCTCCTCCTCCTCTCGCGCGGGCGTCGGTACCACCCTCTATCAACAAGCAGCAACGGGCGCGGGCGAGGACGAGCCTCTTCGGGGTCCTGGCCTCTTCCTGGAGATCAAGACCGACTGGACGCCGGACGGCCGCTACGTCCTGATTCAGGGGCGATCGAAAGTAACCGGTCTGGATCTCTGGGCCCTGCCGCTCGAAGGCGACCGGAAGCCCTTTCCGCTGATCGAGACACCCTTCGACGAAGTCCGCGAGCTGATCGTTTCGGCCCCCACCTCCGTGGCCCGGGGTGTGGACCTCGTGCAAGTCCACACGAACTTCGAGATTGGCCGGCGCATCGTCGAGCAGGAACAAAAGGGCAAGGGTCGAGCTGCCTACGGCAAAGAGGCGATCAAGGCCCTCGCGGAGACGCTGACAGCGGAGTTCGGCAGCGGCTTCCTGGCGCGACATCTCGCCTACGCACGGACGTTGTATCCGGCCTATCGTCTCATGACCGTTTTGTGACAAATCGGGCCGAAACTCCGAGGTCAACGCCGACGATCTGGGTTACAGTTCCACCGACAGAGACGACAATCATCCTGTTGCACATGTATCACGGCAACTGGTTTCGGCCGCCGCACTACCTGCTGGCGTTGTTCCTGGCGGTCACGCTCGTGCCCGGCGTGGCCCTCGTCTGGCTCGGCGCACGATTGCTCCAGCAGGACCGCGACCTCGAGCGACAGCAGATCCAGGAGCGCATCGAGCGCGCGGCAGGCGCGATTGCCGCCGGCCTCGCACACGAACTCGACCGGATCCACGATCGACTGCCCGAACTGCTGGCGTCTCCGCCAATCGAACTCGCCCGCGACGGGGCGCTCGTCGTGGCGTTCGATGCCAGGGGTGTCTCGCGCCGCGCGGGGGCGCCGCTGCTGTACGTCCCTGTCGCGATCGCCGACACCGAACCGCGTGCCGAAGCGTGGCACGCCGGCGAGACCGAGGAGTTCCGGAACGCGAACCCGGAGCGCGCAAGCGCCATCTTTCGAGTGCTTGCCGGGTCTGGCGATCCCCGCGTGCGCGCCGGAAGCCTGGTCCGGCTGGCTCGCAATCTCCGCAAGCTGCACCGCCTCGACGAAGCGCTCAGTGTCTATGATCAACTCGGGGCACTGGGCGCGGTTCAGGTGTCTGGCGAGGCCGCGGACCTGGTGGCGCGTCAGGAACGCTGCGCGCTTCTGAGCGAACTGCGCCGGATGCCCGAGCTCGAACGCGAGGCGTCAGCCCTGTCGAACGCGATCGAGAGCGGCCAATGGCCTCTCGACCGCGCGGGATTTCTCTTTCAATGGGAGCACGCGCAGCGCTGGGTCGGATCGCCTGCTGCGGGGGTTAGCGGCGCACCGGCTACCGGCCCACCATCGAACCTGCCGGGCGGTCTCGAACACAAGCGCGAGAGCCTCGCGCTCGCCGCCTCAGTCGAGATGGCGTGGGCGGAGTGGCGAGACTCCGGGCGCGCTGATTCCGGTTGGGCCGGACGCCGAAGCGCATGGCTCGACGGCCAGGCCGTGTTGCTCGTCTGGAGCGGCGGAGCCGATCGCGCGATGGTCCTGGTCGCCTCATCGCGTTACCTGAGTGCGAACTGGCAGACTATCTGGCGGAATCGGCAAGCGATGGTCTCGCTGGTCGACGACGCGGGCCATCGTGTTCTGGGGGATGATGCCGCTGCGGCGGGGCCGGTGGCCGTGAGGATGGCGCAGGACACGCGCCTGCCGTGGGCCATCCGGGTGACCAGCGCCGATCCGCGCCTGGAAATGGCCGACATCGCCGGCCGCCGGCAATTGCTGCTGGTCGGTCTCGCGCTCCTCGGCTTTCTCGTCGTGGCGGGCAGCGTCGTCGTGGCTCGCGCCGTGCACAAGGAACTGGCGGTTGCCAGGCTCCAGGCCGATTTCGTGTCCGCCGTGTCGCACGAGTTCCGCACCCCACTGACGTCGATGAGTCATCTGGCCGATCTGCTCAGGACCGGCCGTACCGTAGACGAGGCGCGAAAACAGAAGTACTACGAGGTCTTCGCACGCGAGACCGAGAGGCTCCAGCATTTCGTCGAAACGCTGCTCGACTTCGGCCGCATCGAGGCCGGCGCGCAACGGTATGCCCTGGAACCGGCCGATCCCGCTCTCGTCGTCTCGCACATCGTCGAGCAATTCCGCGCGACGCCAGAGGCCGCGGGGCACACCGTCGAAGTCGACGCCGCCGACTCGCTCCCGTCAGCGCGGATCGATGCGGACGCGTTCGGTCACGCGCTGTCGAACCTGCTCGACAACGCCGCCAGGTATTCGCCAGACGACACGCCGATTCACGTCGTCGTTGAGCGCGACGGGACGCGCGTGGCGGTGCGCGTTCGGGATCACGGACCGGGCATTCCAGCGAGCGAGCGGCGGCGAATCTTCCAGAAGTTTGTTCGCGGCGCGGCAGCGCGCATGTCAGCCGTGAAAGGGACCGGCGTCGGCCTCGCGGTGGCGCGGCAGATCGTGCGGGCACATCACGGCGACATCCGAGTCGACAGCGAACCGGGTCGCGGCAGCACGTTCTCCATCCTGCTGCCCGCAGTAACCCGGCCGGGCCGGGGCCAGGAAGGCCGACCGGGTTACTGAGGAACGTCCGAGGAGCCGACCGTGACGAAGCGCATTCTCGTGGTGGAAGACGATGACGGGATCGCGATGGCGCTCGAGGACGACCTGACATCCGAGGGCTATGTCGTGGAAGTCGTTGCGGACGGCGAGACAGCGACCAGCCGGGCCATCGAGGGCGCCTTCGACGCGATCCTGCTTGACGTGATGCTGCCGCGCAAGGACGGCTTCGACGTGTGCCGGGACATCAGGCGCGCGGGCATCAGGACGCCGATCGTGCTGCTGACCGCGAAGACTCAGGAGGCGGAGAAGGTGCTCGGCCTCGAACTCGGCGCCGACGACTACGTGACGAAACCCTACAGTGCCCGCGAACTGCGGGCACGCATCAAGGCGATCCTGCGTCGGATCTCGGACGATGCCTCCGAAACGTATCGATTCGGCGACTGCGAAGTCGACCTCGCGCGGCGCGAGCTGAAACGCGGCGGCGCCGTCGTGTTGCTGACTCCCCTCGAGTTCAAGCTGCTCGCCGCCCTGGTCCGCCACCGCCGCCGGGCACTGAGCCGCCAGCAGCTCATCGACGAGGCGTGGGGCTCTGGCACGTTCGTGACCGACCGCGTCGTCGACAACCAGGTGACCCACCTGCGCAGGAAGATCGAAGCGGATCCGTCGAGGCCGGCATTCGTGCTGAGCATCCGCGGCTTCGGCTACAGATTTGACGGGTGACCTGTGACCAAACCGTGACCGAACCGCCATCGCACGCGTGCAGGGGATGACGACATTGGGTGCCAGGAGGATTCGATGAGAACGACCCGACTTCCGATCCTGCTGGCGATCCTGATCCTGACGACGGCCACCACGGCACAGCAAGCGCCATCGGCTGACGTGGCGCTCAAGGCGGCGATGCATCGCGAGCTGGTGGAGGGCAATCTGCCAGCCGCGATAGCCGAGTACAAAACCATCATCGCGCGTTTTCCGGACAATCGCCCGGTTGCCGCCAAGGCGCTCATCCAGCTGGGCATGTGCTACGAGAAGCTGGGCAGATCCGAAGCGCGCGACGCCTACAGCCGCCTGCTCCGGGATTACGGAGATCAGACACAACAGGCCAAGCAAGCCCGCTCCCGGCTGACTCAGTTGGCGGGGGCCGCTGGCAAGTCTCCCCTCGACAGCAACGGCCACACGTTCCGAAAGATCGACATTGCTGAAGCCAGCTACAGTCATCAGGCCCGCGTCTCTCCGGACAGCGAAAAACTGCTATACATCGGCGTCCAGGCGAAAGAGCCGCGCTTCAGCCTCCGGATCGCGGATCTCGCCTCGGGCAAGAGCCACACCCTGGTCGAAGGAATCGGCGCAGACGCCGCCACTCTCATTTTCGAGTGGTCTCCAGACGGGAAAAGCGTCGTCTACAAGATCGGCCGAGGGGAGCTTCGGGTGGTCGGTTCGGACGGGGGGAAAACAGACGTGCTCTGGGTGAATCCGGAAAAGGAACCCTACGTGTATCCGTTGGACTGGTCAGAACAGAACCACGCCATCCTGATCGGTATCGTTGACGTTTCGAAAAACACAGTCCGCCTGGCCATGCTCCCCGAAAAAGGTGGGGAGCCCCGCACGATTCTGTCGGGCGATTCGGATGAGCTCAATCATACGGCCCAGTTCTCTCCCGACGGGAGGTTCATCGTGGGCACGAAGAGAATCGAGAAGAACATCGATGTCTATGTCTGGGCCGTTGACGGCGGCGGCGAGATCCGCGTCACGGATCATTCCGCCGACGATACAAACCCTTTCTGGTCCCCTGATGGGAAGTACATCGTCTTCGTCAGCAACAGAGCCAAGACGGTCGACCTCTGGGCTGTTCCGATGGCCGGTTCCCGGCCTTCGGGAGACCCCGCTCGTATTCAGGCCGATATCGGCGAGAACAAGATCCCCTCGGATTTCACCCGGGGCGGCCAGTTGGTGTTCCAGGTCATCGGTTCTTCCGGAAGGCCGTCTGATTTGTTCGTTTTGCCCGTCGACCCGAAGACCGGTGAGGCGCGAGGATCGTTCGGCCCCTTCGCGAAGTATCCCATGCAGGCGTCGTTCCCTCGATGGTCTCCGGACGGCTCGCGCCTCGCCTATACCTCTCGCAAGGGAAACATCCAACTGCCCAACGCCTATGTCAGTTCCGGAGGGGCCGGTGATGAGCTGGAGATTCCCGCGAGAAGCTACTGGATGGGCAACGTCGAGTGGTCGAGAGACGGAAAGAGTCTGCTCTTCTCCGGCTGGAACAACGATGACAGTCGCCCCGGCATCTTCCGAATCTCGCTGGGAGATCTGACGATCGAGCCGGTCCACCCGCTGGGGGAGCGGACAGGCCCGAATTGGAAGGGAGCCTACGTCAACATCCGATGGCTGCCGCTGGCGGGCCGATACATGGTCGGCAAGGTGCTCGGCGAGACTGGAGAAGAGCTGTATCTCATGGACCCCGCAGACTACCGAATGGAGCGGGTGGGAGACACGTTCGGGACAAGCGGGTGGGGCATTCCCTCTCCGGACGGCCGGTACTTGATCGGCATGCTTCCAGCGCAGAAGAGCTTCGCGTTGGTGTCCTTGCCGGATGGCGCTTCAAGAGTCCTCTGCCCGTATTCCCCGGAAGGATGGCCGGCCTTCGCCTGGTCGCCGGACGGCACGAAGCTCGTCTGGGGAGAACAACGGTTGCTCAAGATGTATTCGGTCGTCGACGGAACAATTCGGACTTTGGTCGAGGCTGGCCAGGACCAGAAGATGAGCGAAGGACTTGTCGGGACGCCGCATACGGCGTGGTCGCCCGACGGCACGAAGATCGCCTATCTTCTGGGGAACGCGGCGCCTGACGCCAAGGCTCGTGCCGAACTCTGGGTTGTCGAGGCGACGGGCGGCTCGCCCAGAAAGATCGCCGACGCGCCGCCCAGCCATCCGCTCATGAGCGACGTGACCTGGCATCCATCGGGGAACACCATACTTGTTCAAGCGCGAGCGCCGAAGGGCAATGAGGGAGAGTACGAACACTGGGTGATGGAGAACTTCCTGCCGAAGCCGGCCTCCGCGGCCGGGGCGAAGGCGAAGTAGGCCCGAGGCATGGACGGCGGACTGGAGCCTGGTGGCTGAGTGCCGGGCCTGAAGACCCGGCGATAGGCTGCCTGTCGAGCGGGCGGTCGCGCGCCATGCTATCCTTCGGCCGGAGGCTCTTTGTGACACTCCAGCCACTCCTGGACCTTCTACGCACAAGTGTGTCGGACCTCGTCGCGGTCTACCTGTTCGGGTCCGCCGACACGGGAGACGCTCACGCGGCAAGTGACCTCGACCTTGCCGTGCTCGCGTCATCCAGGCTCGATCCGATGGCTCGTTGGGAGCTGCAGGGAGGCCTCGCCGCACGCGCGGGCCGCTCAGTGGATCTGGTTGACCTGCGATCGGCCTCCACCGTCATGCAGATGCAGGTCGTTTCCACCGGCCGGCTGCTGCTATCGACGGACCAGGGCGCGGTTGACCGATTCGAAATGTACGTCTACGCGGACTACTGCCGACTCAACGAGGAACGCAGGGCCATTCTCGACGACGTCAAGCGGCGGGGACGCGTGTATGCCTGATGATGTGCTGGTCAATAAGGTGGCGGCGATTGAGCGGGCCGTGGCTCGTGTCCGGGAGGAGTACGACGGCGATGATGCGAACCTCTTCGACAACCCCACGCGTCAGGACGCGATCCTCCTGAATCTGCAGCGGGCTTGCGAGAGCGCGATCGACCTGGCCATGCATCTTGTGCGCATCGAACGACTGGGCGTCCCGCAGGAAAGCCGCGACGCGTTTGGTCTGCTCGCCGGAGGGGGTCTCGTCGACGCGGACCTGGCTGAACGTCTCCAGAAGATGGTCGGGTTCCGGAACATCGCGGTACACGACTACGAACGCCTGAACCTTCAGATCGTGCGCTCTATCGTTACGGAGCGGCTCCACGACTTTGAGCGCTTCTGCGAGCGTGCGCTCCAGCGCCTGTAGCTCCCCCACCCATCCGATCGCTCAGCGCTGCTGCGGCCCGCTTGGGTATGCGCCTCGAGATGCTTCCGGGCGGAGCGCGCCGACCCGAGCGGCGGATCGGCGCTGAGACATGCTGTCTCTCGTCTGTCGCGACCCTCAGAAACCGCCGACTTCGCCTGAGCCACGCACGGTCCATTCGCGCGCGTCAGTTCCGCCTCCGCGCCGATGAACCCGAACGCGTCCCAGTGGGCCTCGTCCTCCACCAGACGGCGCATGAGCGCGCAGGCCTTCGTGGTCTGTCCCTCGGCGAGATAGTCGTTCGCGAGGCCGTAGCCGACGCTCACGCCCGTGTCCTCTGTGAACCCCTCGGCCGGCAGCACCTGTGCCTCGGTGCGCACGCTTTTGTAGAAGAGCAGCGCCCGGGAGTACGCCTCATTCTCCTTCACGGTGAGGCCGTCGCGGATGCCGGAAAGAAGAACCATCGCCTCCTCGGCCCGTCCGGCCCGCCGGAACGAGCGATACAGCCAGTCGGTGATGCCGATTCGCGATTCGTCACCCGGAGCCTGGGACGTAGGGGCCGCGCCCGCACCTGCTGGGGCTGGCGGCGTTCCGCTCCAGAGCGTCGCGCAGTCGAGCCATCCGGCCGTCAGCGCGGGTCCGGGCGTCCTGCGTTCAAGACAGGCACGGTAGGTCCAGGCCGCCGCCGGGAACTGGGCGGTCATGAAGTACGCAAGCCCGAGGTGATAGACCACGTCGTAGTCTGAAGGCGCCAGTGCGCGCGCGCGCTCGAGGTCCTTGGTGGCGAGATCGAACTTCCGGGTCGAGATGTAGCGGTGCCCGCGGAAGCGATAGGCGCGCACGTCATTGGGCGCCATGCCGATCGCCCGGCGTCTGAGAAGGGACCTTGTCAACCTGGCGAGGCGCACCCCGCTATCCGGCCTATCGTCCGATGGCGCAGGTGTACGCGGCCGTGACGTGGCAGAGGCTGGCCGTCGCGATGGGCGCCGCGATCCTGGTGGGGCTCGTGTTCGGAACCTATCCCGCGCTGAAAGCAGCAGGCCTTTCGCCGGTGGACGCGATGCGGTACGAGCAGGCCCGCGGCCACCGGTGGGGTTCCGACCATCCACTTCTGCCGTTTCGTCTCAAGAAACCCCGGCGCCGAGTGAGAGTCCTACGCCTTGTCCGAGTCTTCCAGCGTGCCTCGAAGAGATCATCCTCAGGTGCCTCCGGCAAAACCCCGCAGGCCGCTACCCGGATGCCGGAGCCCTCGTGCAGGCGCTGAAGCACGAACGCGCCCGGGCAGCCGCGGTCGAGGGGGCCACGGCTTCCCCTCGCGGCAGCCCGCCGTCGCTGGCGGTGCTCCCGTTTGCGGACATGAGCCCCGCGAAGGATCACGAGTACTTTGGCGAGGGGCTGGCGGAGGAACTCATTCATGCGCTCGCCCGCATCCAGGGGATTCGCGTGGTGGCGCGGACGTCGGCGTCCGCCCTGAAGGGCATGAACCTCGATGTGCGGACCATCGCGAAGATGCTCGATGTCGGCGCGGTTCTCGAAGGGAGCATCCGAAAGTCGGGAAGCCGCCTGCGAGTCACCGCCCAGCTCATCGATGCGGGAACCGGGTATCACGTGTGGTCGGAGCGGTTCGATCGCGAGGAGCGCGACGTCTTCGATATCCAGGACGAAATCTCCCACGCGATCGTGGA
>Ga0315273_10003452_pt1 | contig 19049 bp, 33 predicted proteins | sample YL17G02_0_MG_FD_205753 | JGI IMG/M metagenome (GOLD analysis project Ga0315273, IMG submission 205753) | Sediment microbial communities from Yellowstone Lake, YNP, Wyoming, USA - YL17G02_0 | ecosystem: Environmental > Aquatic > Freshwater > Lake > Sediment | place: USA: Wyoming | collected...
GTTCGTGGCGAGGGCGACCATCGACGGCAGACCTCATCGGGTCGAGCTGACGGTCACCTACCTTGGTGGTGTGTTGAGCCTGTGGTTCACGGTCGACAGGCTCTCCTGGTTCGGGCTCAGGAAGACTCCGGTGGCCGATGTGTCGTCCATGAGTGGGGATGATGAGCACACCACCTTGCGCCAGCTGTTGAGGGCGGTCATATCTGCGATGACGATCCAGGCGGCAGCGAGCGCCGCAATCTGAGGGAGGGCGACATGTCGATCATCAGGGTCGATCCGCCGTTGGAGGGAAGTCTTCCGGGGACCAGGATCTCCATCGAGAGCGACGCAGCGAACAACCTCTCTGCCATCGCCGAGATCGAGGACTGGTGTTTCGAGAACGGATGTGAGAGGGTCAATGAGGGTTCGCTGATCTTACACGGTGATCCTCTGGTGTTTCTCGGTCACTGTTACGTGCCGTATCTCTAGTGCCGCAGCAGAGTAGACTGGACGGCCCCTGAGTGGGGATCACTCCCGTCATGGGTGCAAGGCCCAATCTGCGGCTCCAATCCCGCCTCAGCTCGAAGGATCGAGCAGCTGGCCTCTACCCGGTGGGTTGGGGATTCGAATTCCTCAAGCGGGGCCAACAAGGATGACCGTCCGGGTCGTTCAGCGGCTAGGACACCTGCGTGACATGCAGGAGATCGGGAGTTCGAATCTCCCCCCGGACACCAGGAATTGATGATGGAGGTGAACGCAGATGCTGATCCTTCCGATCTTCGATGCTCACATCCATCTCCGACGAGGGAAGGAGATGAGGAAGGTCATCGGACCAAGTCTGCAGGGATGTGCCAGGGCCCTCGTGATGCCCCCGAATGTCGGGGAGAGGGTGGACACGGAGAAGAATCTGAGGGCCTACAAGAGGTCCATTCGGGACCAGTTGTGGAGGGCTGGCGATGTCGATCTGCTGTTCGTACTCGAGCTGTCAGATAGGTCGACACAGGCCGACCTGTGCGTCCTGACGGATTCCGATGTCGTTGCCGTGAAGCTGTCTCTGCCGAGGATCACGATGGATCGACACCTCCTCATCCAGCGCCTGGAGATCGCAACCCGGATGTATGGTGCGAAGATCTGCATCCACGGAGTCGATGAGGTGGAACCGGGCGGGACTCCCGAGTACCTCACGTTCGTGACCGATCTCATGAGGACGGTCCCTGCCGATTCCATCGTCCTCGAGCATGTCCACACGATCCAGGAGGTCAGGTTCGTCAAGCGAGAGGGCATCCACGCCACCATCACGGCCCATCACCTCATCCTGACGAGGGATGACTGTGGTGACGATCCGTGGCTGCACTGTCATCCCGTGCCGAGGATGGAGCGGGATCGACGGTCCCTGATCGATGCCATCGGTCAACCAGGATTCATGTTCGGCTCGGACTCGGCCCCGCACACGGTGGCGAGGAAGGCGGAGACCCCACCGGCACCCGGCATCTTCAGCGCCCCGTATCGGCTGCGGATCCTCCAGGAGGTGTGTCCCGATCAGGCACGTCTGGTATGGTTCACGAGCGGGGTGGCGAATGCGTTCTACGGATTCACCGATCTGGTCGAGACGAATGGGGATCTTCCCGATCCGATCAGGGGGATCGTGTTCGGGAAGCTGCTGGACGATCTGAGGGAATGATCTGAATGCCCGCATGCGACGATGATTTCATCTCGATCGATCTCCTGAAGGACAGGATGAGGCGACTGATCCTGGAGCGCATCTGTGATGTTCCTGGGGAGATCTGCATCGCCATTCGGGAGATTCCCGTTGGATCCGGGATGTGCGAGGTATCCGTGTTCTCCAGCGCATTCGAGGGGATGTCGTTTCGGATGGCCCAGACGATGCTGGAGAAGGTGTTGAGGGAGGGGCTGTCCAAGAGCGACATGAAGCAGGTGAGCGATTTCACGGCATACACGGCGTGGGCGTAAGGAGATGTTGACATGAAGCTGACAACCAGGCGTTGCGTGGATTGTCGATATTACAGGGCAGAGGTGGGGTTGATTGACAGCCAGAGAAATTCTGGGTGAAATGGCAGGAATCCAGATGATTCAATCAAGAGAATCATCATTTCGAAGCAGGAATCTCTCCCATCTTTCTCGAATGAATCGTTGGGAGTCGACCCGATGAAGATCATTCGCTCATCCAAGTGTTCCCTCGAGTTCTCCACCGCCAGCAAACGGCAGGAATTGAAGCGAGTCCTCTCCGAGTATGGGAGACTCTGCAATATCTTCATCGATCTTTTCTGGGACGATTGTCCTGTCAAGGCGGAGCTCCTCGCCGAGATCGTCAATGTTCCAGAATCCTGGCTGTCCCATCGTTTGCGGAAGACCTGTGCCAGGGAAGCCATCGATCTGATCCGTTCCTCCAAGGAATCAATCGATGCCAAGCGAGAACAGTTGGTTCACTCCATCGCCGTGATCGAGGGAAGACTCGAGGGACTGACTCCCGACACCAAGAAGAAACGACGATTGATCAACGATCTCCACATCAAGCTCAAGAAGAAGCAGATGAGACACGATATGATTCAGCCCCGGAAGCCCAAGCATCGGGGCAGGACGATGAGCGTCTCCTCGACCATCGCAGATCTGCAATCCACTCAGGATTCCTCGTTCGATGCTTGGCTGCATCTGAGTTCGATCGGTGATGGCATCATCCTCGATCTTCCCGTGAACTTCCATCGTCACTTCAAGAGGTTGAACGATGCTGGCGAACGCCTGAATTCCTATGTGATCACGCCATCTTCCGTGCAGTTCGCCTTCGAGATCGAGACCGGACTCAAGCGGGAGGTCCAGAAGATCATCGGCGTGGACACCGGCATCAACGCCTTGGCATCCCTGTCCACCGGCGAGCAGTTGGGCACCGACATCAAGGCTGGCATCGATCGAGTCAAGCGGTGCAAGAGGGGCTCCAAGGGCAATACGAGAGCCATTCGGGCATTGAGGCAACGGATCGACGAGGTCGCCAAGGAGGTCGTTGGTCGGACCGATCTGGTGGTTGTCGAGAAGCTCGAGAAGATGGGAAGCTGTTCCAAGCTCAGAGGTCGCCTGAGTCGAAGTGTGCGATCAGACATCGGCAGTTGGAATTGGCGGCATTGGTTGGAGAGGATCAAGATGAACTGCGAGAATGACCGTGTCAGCTTTCGCAGCGTCTCTCCGTTCAACACCAGCGTCACTTGTTCGACCTGTGGTCATGTCGATGTGACGAGCCGAAACAAGGAAGTGTTCATGTGTCGGAGCTGTGGCTGCACCGGCAACGCTGACATCAACGCAGCCGTGAACATCGTCCATCGGTTCGTCCGGGGAAAGTACGGTTCCCCGTTCCAACATCTGAATCTGGATCTTCATCGGTTGACTCCCGCAGGAGATTCCTCTAGATTCAAATGAACGGTTTCCCAATCAGCATCCACAAGCTGAAGGCATTCCTGTTTGATGGGTAGATTCGAGAGGGCTCCGAGGTGTAATGGGTGCACATCTCCCTTGCACGGAGAAAGAGGGGTTCGATTCCCACGGGGTCCACCATGTTCCCATTCGTAGCTCAATCGGCAGAGCAAGCCGTTACTGACATCTCCGGTTCGAATCCGGTTCGCCCACGGTTGGAATGTCGAAGGAGAGGTTGGAGGTTCGAGTCCTCCCGATTGGGAACCGTGCCACCGCAAGCGGCTCTTGCCGAGGGTTTCGTAAACCTTCTGTCCGGGTTCAACTCCCGGCGGTGGCTCCCATTTGGTGTTACTTCGATCTGTGGAATGAAATGTTTTTGGTGAAGAGGTAGATATGCTGCTCGCAACAAGGGGAATGGAAGAGCGTGGAGGAGACAGCGATACGCACAAGGGAAGAACACATAGGTGCCGATCTAGCTCATCAGGTAGAGCGCTCGCCATTAAAGCCTGCGCAGGCCAGGGAGGTGACCGGTTCGAGACCGGTGGTCGGCTCCAAAAAGGGAGGTCTCAGAAATGAACATCATCAAGAAGATGATCTCGGAGTGGGAGTTGACATTTGAGGATTACGATGGTGAGGATCTCAAACCAGGGGACATCATCGAGCTGAGAAATCGGAGCAGGTTTCTCGTCGGAGATGTCAATGTCAACCTTGGTGTGTGCGATGACTGCACGTTGTTCAAAAAGAGTGATATCTCGAAGGTTTCGAGATTCTCAAACTAGAGGTGACAACATGCTCGTCAGGAACCCCGAGACCGGAAACTTGTGCAAGACGATGGACGAGAGTTGGCCTCGATGCTCCTGTGGGCGGTGCGTGTTCGAGGACATGGAGTTCCCGATCTACTACGGGACCGGCGAGGATGATCCGTTCATCGTGGACTTCTGTGCCCGCAAGGAGAGCAGGGGGATGGACCAGGATGTCGAGTCGACATTGGCATTGGGAATCGGGATGGATGAATGCCCGAATTGCAGAAATGTGTTCCATTCCGAGAAGAGGCAGTGGGTTCATTGGGAGGAGCCAGACATCCAGTTCGAGATCACACACTACTATCGTCGTCTCTCGTTCTCATTCCCTGGTGAGGAGGACTGGAAGCCGCTCGGTTTCGTCACTCGTCAGGTCGGGACGAGCGAGTACTTCCAGGAGTTCACATCGTGGCGTACGATGAGCCCGGGGCATATCGAGGAGCACGAGAGGGAGGGATGGGCGATCAGGTTCCCATCTCCGATCCTTGTGAAGCGGGGAGCGACGATATGGATGTCGTCCGATGGGAAGGTCTGGTTGTCACCGACCGACAATCCGGGGGACGGGATCGTCGTTGGCGAGGAGGATGTGACATGAGGCACGCCGAGCTAATCGATGGTGACCTGCTGGAGGCGGACGACGACTATATCGTTCACCAGTGCAACTGCATGACGAAATCGGCGGCCGGGATCGCCAGGGTGATCTTCGACAAGTTCCCTTGGGCGAACGTGTATGCCGAGCGGAAGGACCTCAAGCCGCCGCTCATCGGACAGATGCCGGGGAACATCGACATCAGGGGAGATGGCAAGGATTGCCGGCTCGTCATCGCCCTCTTCGGGCAGTTCTACGGAGGAGGTCCAGCGGTCAGTCCTCGACAATTGGACCATTTCTTCGCAAGGCGACAGATGTTCGACAGGGGTCTGGAATTGATCCTCCAGAAGGTCCCGGAGGATGGAACGGTCGCCTTCCCTTGGCAGATCGGCTGCGGACTCGCAGGAGGGGACTGGGAGGGCTGGTATGAACCGAGGCTGGACCAGTTCGCTCAGCATGCAAGACTGAAGGGGATCAAGACGAGGATCTATAGGTTGCAGGATGTTTGAGACGCCACCGTAGTTCAATTGGTAGAACGCCGGTCTTGTAAACCGGATGATCCCGCAAGGGTGTTGAGAGTTCGAGACTCTCCGGTGGCTCCAGAATCTTACTGCCTCCGCTCATGGGCTATGACCCACTTTTTGGTAGAAAGTGTGGTGAGGGTTCGACATCCCTCCGGAGGCTCCAACGACGATTGTGAGTTCGGCGTGGAAGAGGGATGACAGATGTCATGGGAACGTCTCGATCACACGAGGCTCAGGAACACCGGTGGTGACAAGGACCGTCCTCTCATCTGCTTCGGCAAGGATGGCAAGAGGTGGCCCAGGATCGTCGTCTCGATCTACCCCGACTACCGTGTGGAGGAGGCCATCATCCTGAGCGTCAACCGCAAGAATGGTCCATCCGAGTGGTGGGAAGCCTGTGGGATACCTTCGGAGGTGATGCCACGGGTGATCGAATTCCTGAAGGAGAACTTCCCAGGGCAAGATAAGCTGGGGTAGCCCAGAGGCTAAGGCAGCGCCCTCATACGGCGTTTTGGTTTATGACAGATTCGATGATGGGGATGAGGGCGTATGTCCTGCATTTACATAATGTAAATCCCTCCTCTGGTACAACAAATGCGTGGGTCGTCTAGAGGCCAAGACACATGGCTCATATCCATGTAACCGGCGGTTCGAGTCCGCCCCCACGTACCAATTTCTCTGTCGCCATTCGGTTCGTCGAGGACGGAAACTTCCTTGAGGAGATATCTCCATGACACCTGTAAAATGGAACATCCTGGCTGGGTTCCTTGCCGATCTCAAGTTCACGGAGAAGCACTGCAAGACGAGGACCATCGGCAAGGAGAGATGCGCCGAGATCGCCGATGCCTTGGATGCTGCATTCGAGAAGATGAAAATCCGAATGCGATCCTCCTCGTTACGATTCCGATTTCTGTGATCCGTTCGGTTAGTGTTGTTCCACCATATCGTCGGGATGTGATGTCCGGGCAACATCGCATCGACAGATCGGAAGGTGTTCGCATATCGTCTGAGATGCCCATCTTGTCGGAATCGACAACATGTCCCTGGCAGACAACATGGAGGTCAAGATGAGGTATGTCGGCGTCTACCTACCGGCGGATGGGATCCTTCCGGAGGACAAGATCAAGTTCCACGAGACGGAGGAGAATGCCTGGGCGCACATCAGGGACAATCACCTCTGTTCCTTCTGCCTCGAATCGTTGACCCCAGGGGGTCGTGTCCATCCCGAAGGATCGGTGGAGAGGAATGACCACATATGGCGGACGCCCTGTGGTGCCGAATGGAGCGTCATGACGGAGGAGGAATGGTCCTCCTATCAGGATGAATGTGAGGATGATGAGTGCGAGGAGATCGTTTCGTGTCCGATGGGGAGCAGGGAGGTCGTCCGGATCGAGGTCGTGCAGGAGGGGATGGTCGTCATGGTTGTTGCCAAGGGGGACGATTGGGGGTACGACGATGTCGTCCTGGCACGTGAGGTCGCCGGTGTCGAGGACGAACTTGCAGGCATCAGGGAGAGGTTCCTGGATGCTCTCGAGTCGTTTCATGAAAGGTTGGGAGCGAGATGATGGATCAGGCGCAGATGGACATCGATGTTCCGGTTTCTCCGAGGAAGAAGCCCGTGTTTCCCGTGACATTCGAAACGAGGTTCACGATCTTCGTGGAGGCGGATGACCAGGCGCAGGCGGAGGATGCCGCATGGGACTCGGTGGAGAGGGGCGAGGACATCGGGGACTGGGGAGATGGCGAGTGGGAGTGCAAGATCGGTGGCTCGTCCAAGGCCGTGGCGAAGTATGAGGTGGTCGGAGATCCACTGACCATCAGAAGGAAGGTGGGATGATGGACGGCGAGCGACAGAAGAGGTTGGCGTTCGATCACCCGAGGCTGGATGTTTTCCCCCTTGAGTTCAACAGGGGGTGGGATGAGATCGTCCTCGACCTTGCGAACGAGCTCGATGAGATCGCCCCCGGATGGGAGCCGCTCCAGATCAAGGAGAAGTTCGGTCTCCTGAGGTTCTATTGGCATCACGAATCTCTGTCCGAGGAGGTGCTCGACAGGGCGGAAGATGCCATCCAGAGGGCCGAGGAGAGGTCCGCAGTGATCTGCGAGATGTGCGGGAAGCCTGGTTCGATCAGGGGGAAGTCCTGGGTGATGACCCTCTGTGATGAGCATGGTGACAAGTATGATAAGGGAGAACTACGTCGAGAGGAATGAGGACGCCCCATGTTCGATGCCAGCAGGTTCGTTTCGGGGTTGGCCGTGAAGGGATGCATGATCGTGGTTGCGGAGGAGATGGGGAAGATCGACAACGAGCAGGCTGAGCTGCTGTGTCGTGCCCTGACCCATATGAGCGGTTTCGAGGTGGCCGAGGCCTGTGGCCTCAGCCCCGTGGCGGAGGACGATCCGGGACTGACATCCCTCGTCATCTCCTTCATCGCCACGGAGCATCAGGCGGTGATGGACTATCGCAACGGAAATCCCGGAGCCATCAACCGCATCATCGGCAAGGTGATGAAGAGGATGCCGGAGGCTGCTCCGGCGGCCGTCAGGAAGATGATCGACGACAGGGTGATGGATGCCATTCTCGAGCCATCGTGATCTCGACCTCGATGTTCCTCCGACATATCAGTCTCTGCTCGATCCGGTGGCAGAAGACGACTCGGTTTCGCCCTCACGAGGACAGGCTTTTGCCTCCCTTTTTGATTGGATCGGAGGTCCCCGATGACACCAGAGAAGATGCTGTTCGTGTTGAACGCCTACGACTCCTACCTCTCGGAGCTCGGTTTCGAGTCCATCGAGGACAACGATGCCAGCTCTCCAGGCGGAAGGGTTTCGCATGCGAGATGGATGTGTGGGCGGGCGGCCGAGTTCATCGCCGAGGAGAGGATCGAGAAGGCGGACAGGTGGCTCGGTTTCATCCAGGGGGTCCTGTGGTGCTCGTACCTGTTCTCGATCGGAGAGATGAGGGAACACAACAGAGATGCTTGCCCACCTCCTCCGGATGGAGTATGATGATGTCGAGAGGTGATGACGATGAGATGCTTGGCGTTGGCGCTGCTGGTACTGTGCTTGCTCACGGGTTGCACGAACACGGAGTGGAAGACGGAGCATCGGGGGAAGCTGGCGGACATCGATGTGGGGTACGACGCCGGTCCGGTGGGAGTCGCCGTGAAGTTCGAGGATGGAGCGATCATCCCTGTATCAGGGCAAAACATGCAGGCCTGTCCGTGGATGAAGGGACAGGAGTACCTGTATCAGACGAGGATCCAGATCTCGCTGAACTGTTGGAGACTGATTCATCCGCAGTGTCTGGAGGTGAAGCGGGCGGCTGGTTCGTCTACATTCTGCTGTGTCATGACGGGACCCTTTACACAGGAAGCACCACCGACCTCCTTCGCCGAGTCCGGGAACACAACTCGGTGAGGCAAGGGGCGAGATACACCCGTTCCAGACGTCCGGTCTTCCTGTTCCACTCCGAGGGGCCGATGACCAAGTCGGAGGCCTTCAGGAGGGAGAACCTCATCAAGTGGATGAGGAGACACGAGAAGCTGGCATTGCCAGGAGGAGAATGAAGAGATGAGCATGAACTGCACTCACCTGAGGCTGTACATCGATGATGTCCTGTCCCCTACCGGAGGAATCACCGTGGCGACACGGCTGGAGGACGGGGTCTGCTACCTGGGGGTATCGTACTGCTCACCGCTCGACCAGTTCATTCGGCGAGATGGCATCGTGCGGGCGACGGGAAGGACGCATTCCAAGTACGCAAGGATCTGGAGCTGCGGGACCCCCGAGGAGTCTCGTGATGTCTGGGATGACATCTGGGACGAGTTCCGGCCTGACTTGGTGGACAAGCTCGAAATCTTGATGGGAGGCCGTTGGGGGAAAGCCCTGATATGGATGTTCCTCGATGCCCCCGGCGCTCACAATGTGAGGATAGAGGGCAAGGATGGGTCGGTCCTCTGGGAGAACGATTTCCTCGTCGGCATCTGGGGAGATGTGGACAGCAATCTTGATGAGTGATAGGGGCGACGGTTCGCCAACTGCTCCCGATAATCTGACGAAATCTACTTGGATCCCACACCGCTGCTGCAGGACAGCATCAGATGGCCTGGGACTCTGCCGGAATTCGAGGGGGAACCGTGATGGGCAGGATCAGTGGGACGACATTCAGGAAGCACCTCCGTGACCTCATCTGCATCCCGTCTCCGAGTGGGCGGGAGGATCCCATCGCCATATGGTGCGAGCTGGAGCTCGAGGAACGAGGGTTCGAGGTGGAGATCGATCATGCCGGGAATGTGCTCGCCAAGAGGGGGGATGGTCCGTTCGTCCTCCTCAATGCCCACATGGACACCACGCAGAGCAAGGATGATGTGCGGGAGATCCAGGACGGTGGATTGAGGAGGCCGAGGTTGGATCTCCGATACGGGTTCGACGACAAGGTCGGCATCGCCATCATCATGGTGCTGGCGGAGATCGACGATCTCCCCTTCAAGGTCCTCCTGACCGTCGGGGAGGAGGTCGGTGGCATCGGCGTGAAGGAGGTCTCATGCGAGTCCTACGAGGATGTCCTCTGCTGCCTGACGCTCGATCGAGGCAATGCCCGTGAGATGGTGACATCCATCAACGGGATCAATCTGGCGACGGATGGATGGTTGGATGTGATCGACAGGGCGTTCCGAAGAGGTGGTTTCCCATTCGACAGGGTCGGGGGGAGGGGGAGCGACGCCAGCACCATCTCGAAGCACGTTCCCTCGGTGAACCTGTCGGTCGGGATCCACGAGATGCACACGCCCTACGAGTTCGTCAAGATCGACGAGGCCCTCTGGACGGCGAAGGCCGTCCTGCACCTGCTGATGAACAGGGGCCTATTGAAAACGGAGGATCGATGAGAAGATGATCGGAATCAAGCGACCGAAGATCGACTATATGGTCCTGTGTCTCATCATGTTCGTGCTGGTCGTCGTGATCGTCGGGGTGATGCACCTCGTGATCAGGGCGCTCGGGCTCGTGATGTTCAAGCTGACATGGATCGTCGTGCTGGCGATCCTGATCGGCATCTATGTTTGGATGAGGAAGAAAGAGGATGGAGAATCTCCGCAATGAGCATCGAGCTTGTCGTGGAGCCGGGCAGGGCCCACTCGTGGACGGTGATCACATGATGGAATTCGAAGACTCCAAGGAGATCGATATGGTCATGGAGAAGGTGCGCAACAATGAATGGAGGACGCCCGTGATGTTCATCCCGGGATGCACCTCCATATCTCTTGTTGGGGCTGTCGAGCACTATGGCATCTCCAGGTTGACCACCTTCCTTCCTTGTCCAGAGGGGAAAGATCTGGACGGTTTCGTCTTGTGCATGAGGTTCTATGTTGAGAACGAGAAGGTGTGGAAGGAAGGGGAAAGAGAGCGTTTACCAGCAGTGGGATGGATGAATGATGGTCTTCGGTTAGATCCAATGTGCAACTTGGCACAAAATGAGTTGATCGAGCAGGCTTTCGAGAGGACGAAGGATGAAGTTTTCTCTCTGGAGACCTGTGCATCATGAGGATCGGACTGATCGGAGATCTGCACGCCAACATCGAGGGGGGGCTGGCCGCCGCCATCGAGTGGATGGAGCGGACCGAGCCGGACTTCTGCCTGCAGGTGGGGGATTTCTGGTCGTACGATGTCGAGTTCCCCGTTCCCGTCCACTGGATCTTCGGCAACCACGAGAGGTCGAGGGATGTCATTGCCATCCTCGAGGGGTCGCACGAGTTCCCTCCGAACAATCACTGGTTGATCGGAGGGTTGTCCGAGATCGAGGGGGTGACCGTGATGTCCCTCCCGGGTCTCACGACCTCAAGGGGAGGGCCGGGTCCGGCCTCGTTCCCTCCCAATGTCTACTCGCTCTGCTGGGAACAGGCACATGATCGCAGGGTCGACATCTTCCTCAGTCACGGTGCCGCATTCCCATTCTGGCATTTCGGGTGGGATGACATCGCCAAGAAGGGGATCAGGATCAACTTCGAGGAGCCCGACATCACCGAGCTGGTGAGGTGGGTCGGTCCGACGCATGCCGTCTCCGGCCACAACCACAGGTTCGCAATCGAGGAGTTCGAGGGCATCACCTGCTTCAGGTTGGGGAGCGCCCCGAATCACTTCGCACACATGATCGAGGTGCCATGATGGATGCAAAGCTCGTCATCCTGTCCGGGAGCTCGAACGAGCCGTTGGCGAGGGAGATCTGCAGGTCCCTCGATATGGACCTGACTGATGTGAAGCTCTCGAGATACAGCAATGACAACATCGCCGTCCAGATCATGAGGACGGTCAGGGAGTGTGATGTGTTCGTCATCCAGTCTCTGTATCCTCATCCATCTGCTGCTTTCGTCGAGCTGAGTCTGATGTTGGATGCGGCGAAGTTCTCCTCGGCGGGCAGGGTGACGGCGGTCATCCCTCACTACTCCTATGCCAGGAGCGACAAGAAGGATCGACCGCACATCTCCATCGCTGCCAAGCTGATGGGTGACATGTTGGTCACGGCCGGTGCGAACAGGTTCCTCACGATGACGCTCCACAGCGAGGCCGTGCAGGGGTTCTTCGATGTAGCTAATGACCATCTGCTTGGGTCTTCGGTGATCTGTGATCATCTCCGTGAACGTCCGGATCTGTTGGAGAATGCGGTTGCCCTATTCGACCTCGGTCAGCAGAGGCGATCAGGCGATTATGCCGACAAACTTGGGATAACCAAGGCGGTGTTCGACAAGAAGAGGATCTCGGACACCGAGGTCGAGATCTCGTCCATGCTGGGAGAGGTCGAGGACAAGGATGTCATCGTGTTCGACGACGAGGTCGCCAGGGGGACATCGATGGTCGCCATCGCAAATGCCATTCAGGACTACAAGCCCCGGAGCGTCCGGGTGGCGGCTGTTCATGGACTGCTCTGCGATCCGGCCACCGAGCTCATCGAGAGGTCTCCCATCGTCGAGGTGATCACGACGGACACGGTGAACATCCCTCCCGAGAAGAGGACGGACAAGCTGACGGTGTTGTCGGTCGCCCCCCTGTTCGGTCGGGCCATCGGCAGGATCCACGAGGGGCGGAGCGTCACGGCCCTGTTCGAGGAAAAGGAGAATCTATGATCAAGGAATTCATGGAGAAGGTGTGTGGGCTGGGTCGATGTGAGGGATGTTGTAAGTTCCTGATTGGCGGATCAGGTGGGCTCGAGTGCGGCAAGACGAGACCCGAGATGAGGGAGCTCCTCGAGAAGAAAGAGGGGATGACGGCTCGGGGTGACAATTGCGGCGGCTTCAACAGGATGAGGCTCGTTGCGGATGATGAATTCTCCGGATTCAAGAAGGGGGATGTCGTCTACAGGTGGTTGGGACCGACATATGGTTGCGTCTCCGAGGTCGGGATTCCCGTTTCGGTAGAGAGTGGGATGTTCCCATTTGTCGAGGTGGCAACGGAGAACATCGAGGAATATCCTCAGGAGATCCCAGGCTGATCCCAGAATTCAAATGGGTCCGAGAAGGAATTCTCTCGTCCCCCTCGTAACAGATCCTCCCAGAGACGATCGGCTCTCGATGGGCCGTCAAGGGAGGATCGAACATGAACAGGACAATGGTCGCACAGAGGCTCGTCGACATCGCCGATGAGCTCGATTCCCTCGGCTTGATCGAGGAGGCCAACGAGGTCGATGACATCGTTCAGGCGATGGTGGGGAATGGGATGCAGCGGTCGGCGCAAATCAGGTGGAAGCAGGATGAGGGAACGCAAGGAATGTTCATCGATCAAAGGACCGGGCTTCCTTCCTCTGGACAGCTTAACAACACGCTTTCAGAACAGCAATGGAAAGAGATAGTGAGGGACGATCCCGAGCTGATGAAGAAGGTTCATCAGTCGATTGTGGATACGAGCCCCGGGTATAGTGCATTTCATACCGTTGGAGGCGGGGAGCTGGATCGTGCTTACAAACGTATGCTATCTCAGCAGAAACAGACGTTGATGAACTGGCAGCCCAACAAACCGTTGAATATGACCGTTCAAGACGAGCGCATCAGAGGACAGCATCTGCCCGGAGCGGTTTACCCAGGAGCGGCCTCCTCCGGATCGGCCTCGGCTTCCCCAATGACTGGATCTCGACGACCTTTCGTTCGGCCTGTATTTGATACTATGTCCTCTGCTGGTCCGGGTGATGCTCAGTACAACATGTCTCCGCAGGCTCTTCAACAAAGGATCGTTCAGAAACAGAGGGAGCTACAACAGCAGAACACTCCACAGAAACAAAATGAACTGCGGTGGCTTCAGAACACGCTTCTCAAGATGCAGTCTGGAACAGGCAATAGGGGAAGAGGAGTTTCTGCGCAGCGGCTCGTCGACATTGCCGACGAGCTCGACTCCCTCGGTTTGATCGAGGAGGCCAATGAGGTCGATGACATCGTTCAAGCGGTGGCGGGCGAGGGGATGCGGAGGTAGGACTAAACAATCTCAATCACTACAACGAAAGGGGCTGCCGAATCAGGCAGCCCCTTTCTGATTCCAAAAGAGTATAAGCTCATCGCAGACCAACCGAAAAGGAGAGTGCAAGAAAATGGACCCCGAAGAGAATGGTGCTCCACCGTCTGATGTGAAGCTCAATTGGGATCTTGGGGATGCGACGGCTCAGGCCACGCCGGAGCCGGATCCGATCAGGAACGACGTGACGACGCTCGAGCTGGCGGAGTTCATCGCCGACAATGCGGATGTGGGCAATGCCGTCTCCCCTCCTCCATCCGCCATGTCTCTGGACATCTACGACAACATCGGCGACAGCTGCACCAAGGATGACATCTCCGCATACCTGGCGAATCACAAGTTCGGCAGGCCGGTCAACATGACGGTCCTGCACAACTCGGGAACCCCCGCCGGTGCCGACAAGGGTCTCGCAACCGTGAAGTCGTTCCACGAGTATCATGTCAATGTGAGGAAGTGGAAGTGCATCGGCTACCATTTCGTCATCGACACCAAGGGCATCATCTGGGCGGCTCGCAAGATGGACTACCTCGGTGCCCATGCCGGTTCGCAGGGAAACCCCAACAGCATCGGTGTGTGCCTCGTCGGGAACTTCGAGGCTGGCGACAAGCCGACGCAGGTTCAGAAGGAGGCCTTCGCAGCCCTCCATTCGTGCCTGCACAAGCAGTTCTACGGCAGCGCATCCAACAGGGTGAGATTCCACCGAGAGTTCATGTCGACCGGATGCCCGGGGAACATCACCGTCGATGAGGTCATGCAGTGGATCTCGGTCTACGGGACCGGCGTGTCGGGAGGAACCGCAGACAAGCCCCTCGTGATCGTGAACGGGAAGAGCATCGGGTCCGGCGTCGTCATCGGTGGTCAGACATTCGTTCCCGTCAGGGTGGTTGCGGAGTCGCTGGGAATGGATGTACAATGGAAGGGAGATCCAGACTTCGAGGTCATCCTGACCTCGAAGGCGTGAGGTTTCGGAGTGAGCCATGCGATCGGGCCTCCCTCGGGAGGTCAGGAAAGTCCGGACTCCACAGGGCAGGATGCTGGCTAACGGCCAGGCGGGGTGACCCGACGACCAGTGGAACAGAAAGACACCGCCGATGACCCGAGAGGGCACAGGCAAGGGTGAAATGGCGAGATAAGAGCTCACCGGCGGCGTGGCGACACGCCGGCCCGCCGAACTCCATCCGGAGCAAGTCCGCACAGGGGATGATGACGCTGCCCGCCGAGTCCCCGGGTAGGACGCAAGAGGTGGTCGGCAACGGCCATCCCAGTCAAATGATCGCACTCGACAGAATCCGGCTTATCGGCACACTCCGAATCCCAACGTCAGCCACCCACGACTGAAGTCGTGGGCTTGTCCAAAGCCCACGATGGAGGTCGGGAGATCACTCGGTGATCTCGGTTGACCAGACCCAGCCAGGAGGATCGAAAGATCCTCATCGGGCTCCGTGAGTAGAGTCAGGACACCTTGGGATGCTCGCCAGTCCCAGGCTCTGTCGTTCAGGACAATGAAGTCCCTCAGGGTACAGGACCAATGTTCTGAGCATGACAAGCTCCTCTCACATCGTCGAGGCAAACTGCAGAACCCTCCGGGGTGACCTTGGAGGGGACTCACTACCCCCAACGGAGCGATCCCGAGGGGAGAGTCGCACCCCCTCGGGGGAGAGATCCCCCGAGGGTCCCAAACAATAGGAGAATGGCAATTCCTCCCACGACTGAAGTCGTGGGTTTCCTTGCCAAACGGAATCATGAAAAACCCGAAGTGGAAGCTCATGGAAGATTGGTCGTGTCCCAACGGGATCCGATGGGAGATCCGGACGAGGAGATTCGGGGCCGGGGTCCCACATGGTCAGTGCCAAATCGTCAGTGTCCATCCGACTGATGAGATGGGACTGTTCTTCGTGTCTCCAGATGGGAGCGAGCAATTCCTGTATTCGCATTTCGTCGGTGTGCCTGACGGTCCGAAGAATGGCGAGAGGCACATCAGGGAGTTGCACGAGACGGCGGATCGTCAGTGTGATGTTCCGATCCTCCGTCGGAGACCACCGGAGGGAACCAGGGTTTCGGTTCTGGGTGTCGGAGAGGGCGTCGTCTCGTCGTGGTGCATCCATGTGAACGAGTGGGGCGGGCCACCGTGGGAGTGTCAGACGAGGGATGACTTCTCGGCCTTCGTGATCGATCTGGATGATGGAGTCAGGATCGTCCGTTTTCCGGAGCAGGTCCGCATCATGGATGCGGGATGAACCCCATACGGCGTTGTGCCCGAGGGGTGAACATGAGGAGGTGTTCCGTTATGGAACCCAGGCAGATGCAGGAGACTCTCAAGGGCTGGTTGAGCGAGACCGTCAAGGATTTCGTGTTGACGGGAGTCGATCTGGAGGGCGAGGCCAAGGAGGCAGGTTACCTGGTCGGCAAGGACCCGGAGAGGATCAGCGAGAGATACAGCGCATGTTTCTACACGGGGGAGAACAGGTACGACATATCGGCTCATCGACGTGACGATGGAAGGACATATCTCGGGTGCGTCGCCCAGTCCAGGAAGAGCAGGGCCGGAGAGGATTGGTTCAGGGGCAACGACCTTCCTGACGGCGAGTTCACGAGGGAGACATGGGATGCCATCACGAGGGCCGTCGTCAGGTACGAGACCGTCGACATCCATGCCAGGCCTGGTGACGACCTGTCCGAGAAGAGGGGGCGTCCAGGAGATCTCGAACGGATATGCAATGTCGTGGTTGGCACCAACTTTGTCAGGATCGACGAATGTCCTGACGAGGTCTCGGAGCGGCAGTTCATCCTCCTGACGGCGATGCCGTTCGCCAAGCCCCTCCGCTTCGACGAGATCTTCGCTCTGTGCATCGAGAGGAGCAGGCGCATCTCCCAGATGGGGGGGTCCCTGGTCTCCGACATCAGGCCGATGGATCTCCTCATCGAGATCCTCAGACAGGCAACCCGTCTCAGGATCCATATGTTCATGGATGAAGAGGATCCCTCGGAGGAGATCGAGAAAGCCAAGAGCAGGATCGAGGTCTGTCAAGCGAACGATGAGGCCTCATTGACTCCGAGACCATTGGTGTAGTAAGATTGATGTCCGAAACCGAGCGAGAGGAGCTGATGGGATGATGTCTTCGACCAAGATCATCGTCGAGTTCGCAGCGATGTTCGAGAGCGGCCGGCGGGCCGTCGTGTCTGATCTGAGGAGGAATCTCGAGAGATCAGACGGATTGGATGGGGACATGCATGCTTCCCAGTGGAGTGGATGGCTCAGGGTGCGTCGCATAGTGGGTGCCGGGTTGGCCGAGTCCATCAATGGGTGTCAGAAGGTTGCATCCGAGCTGGGAGTTGCAGAGATTCCCCTCACCGATATGGCCGAGACGTGCAAGTGGGTCTCGATCTTTGGATGTGCCATCATGGAGGCCCAGGATATCGCAGACGATCTGGAAGAGGACTTCGAGGAGCCAGAGTCGACCATCCATGGCTGAGGTCGTGGGCTTCCTTGCCAAACGGAATCGTGAAAACCGGAAGGGAGATGGACGAATGACGATCAAGGTGCTGGTGGAACTGGCTGCGCTGTTCTCCGATGGACGAGAGGCCCTGAGGAAGGACATGGAAGAGAACATCATCTTCAGGACCGAACAGGCCAGGGCCACGGCAGTCGAGGCATGTGGGAGCCCCGAGGGTGTCGGGGCATTTGTGGGAGCATTCGATGGGGATGCCTTGGGACTCCACGATTTCAAGGAAACGGTGGATTGGGCGAGATCGTTCTCGAGCGACATCGCCTCGTTCCACAAGGTGTCCTCCCTCGTCATCTCGGGTGGCGAAAAGCACTGATCGAACAAGGAGTTTCTGATGGCGATCACTAACTGGGATCACATGTCGATTCCAAAGAGGAGCACGGGCGGATGTCCAGCGAGATGGCCCTGAAAGAAGGAGATGTCGTCAAGGTCGGGGAGACCGAGTTCGTGGTCTCGAGGAGTGCGTCCATGCTCATGATGATCGGCAATCTGGAGGTCATCGATCCGAGGACGGGAGAGAAGGCGATCTTTCAGACGCCAACGCCGGGGTGGAAGGCGACCCCAAGGAAGGAGAGATGAACTTGTCGCCTTCGAACGGCAGCCCCTCACGAAAGCTGCGAAACGGGTTCATCCCGTCGTTGTGAGGTCGCACCCATCAACGTGTACGTTGAAAACCTAGAGGGGCGCTCTGGAGGAGAGCATGGCATTCGACGCACCCCCGCCACCGCCGGTGGCAGCGGAGGTTCGGACCGTGGAGGAGTTGGGGATTGGTCCGTCCCGAGTGAGAACGGCAGGACAGAGGATCGTCGAAGTTGCGAGCATCGTCCTTCGGCGCTATCGGTCGGGAGACCGGAGACCGTCGTACAGGAACGTCAGGTTCGAGAACGCATCTCGGACATCCCGATGCCAGCAGAATGTTCGGGAGCTCGTGGAAGCGACGATGTATGGGGAGGAAAGGACATGGAGGGAGGCATCGTGTTGTGCACGATCCACCCAGATCGGGCTGCATCTGGCAGCCAAGAGGGGTCTCTACATCGAAATGGTGGACATCGATGATGTCCAGCCAGGAGACATCATCTACATCGGAGGAGGATCGTCATCGTGCTCGGAGTGCGGACGCACCTGTGGGCATGTGATGGTCTACACCAAGAAGGATGATGGGAACCTGTTGATGTGGCAGAACACCTCCTTCGAGAGGAGGGCCCTCTGCGAGATCCCGCTCAGGAAAGAGCAATCCGAGAGGTTCCTGTCCGCATACAGGTTCGAGAATCGAAACAAGCAGAAGAGAGCACCTCCCCTGTGGGATGGCAGGAAGGCCTCGATTGGAGAGGCGAATCGGAGCACCGATGTCCTCTCATCGATCCTGCCGAACCTCGATCTGATCGGAAAACTCGTCTGGAGGAACCCGCTCGGCACTCTGGGAGCGGAGAAGTTTCCGAAGTCGTAGAAGACACCCGCCCGTTAGGGCGGGTGTTCGGTTCACATCCGAAAGATAGGGAGTCCGATCCTCCCACGGACACCGTCAACCACCCACGACTGAAGTCGTGGGCTTGTCCAAAGCCCACGATGGAGGTCGGGAGATCACCCGGAGATCTCGGTTGACCAGACCCAGCCAGGGGTCGAAAGACCCATCGGGCTACGTGTGAGAGGTCATGACACCATGGGATGCTCGCCAGTCCCATGCAACTGTCGTTCAGGACAATGAAGTCCCTCAGGGTACAGGACCAATGTTCTG
>Ga0315273_10003453_pt1 | contig 19043 bp, 20 predicted proteins | sample YL17G02_0_MG_FD_205753 | JGI IMG/M metagenome (GOLD analysis project Ga0315273, IMG submission 205753) | Sediment microbial communities from Yellowstone Lake, YNP, Wyoming, USA - YL17G02_0 | ecosystem: Environmental > Aquatic > Freshwater > Lake > Sediment | place: USA: Wyoming | collected...
GCTGCAATCGGGCAAGATTTCCGCCCAGAACGTCGCCCTTGAGGAGCGCCTGATAAAGGTCGAGAACGACATTGCGCGCCTGAGCAAGCTGATGGAAAAGACCGCGAAGGAGTCCGAAATAGCCCAGCTGCGCGAGCTTGTCGAATTATATTCGCCTTTCAAAAAGAAATCCGATTGATTATGGTGTATTAACGATGGTAAAGAAAGAGGACTTCATCCCGACCGACCTGGTCAAAAGGCTTTACGGCGACGGCCGCGGCGAGACCGAGGTCATAATGCAGCTGCGCGCGCAGGGCTTTACGCCGTCCCAGATAGACAAGGCCATGAAGGCCGTGCCGAAACCGGTCGTGCACAGGGCCGAGCATGCCCAGCCGCCCGCCGAGCTCCCGAAGAAAGAGCATGAGGCCTACCGCGGGGCGTTGCCGAGGGAACTGATTCGGCAGACCGAAAGGGCCGAAATGCCCGAGCACCGCTCGTTCGCCGAGCCCGCCGGAGGAGGTATCGGCCTCACGACCGAAAAGGTCAATATACCCGAAGAGCTGAGGCCGATGGAAATAATGCACATGCCCGCCTCCAAGGCTCCGCCCCAGCACGCACCGGCGCCCGTGCATGCCGCAAAAGTTGAGGAAAGGCAGCCCGCGCCCGTCTCCGCCGCCGTCCCGGGCGCGCCGAAAATCTCGCTTGAGGAGCTTGTCGAGCAGATCGTCGGCGAGGAGGAGAAGAAGCTTTTCGTCCATCTTAACAAAGTGCAGTCCGAGCACGACGCCAACGTAAAAAAAATAGGCGACGTTTCCGCGAAATTGGACATCTTCCTTGTCGAGCTCAGGGCGCTGCAGAAGACGGTGGACGACAAGTCCGCATTCTCATCGGACGCCAACAAGTCGCTCGCCGTCAAGGTCGCAGCATTGGAGACCGCCTTCAAGGAGCTCGCGCACCATCTGCACAGGAAATAAGTTTAATGCCCGGTTGCGAAGATTTTGGATTCCTTGCTCCGCTGAGTTCTCCTTCTCAATTTTGAACCAGTTTCAATAAGGTTTTTCTTTTCCAAGGGTCTTTTCTTTTTTCGAAAAAGAAAAGCCCTACTTCTGCTCCTTCAGGAGCTTCCGCATCAGCTTTTCCATCCTTTCCACGAAGCGCACGGACATGTCGAGGAGCTCGTCGATTTCCTCCCCGCTCACATGCTCCACCTTCTTGTGCTCCACGTCCTTTGAGAACTTTATCAGCGTGTCGCAGTATTTCGGGTATTCCGACTCCAAGAGGTTCTTGTCGACGAAATGCGTGCGCAGCTTTTCGCCCACCTCGCGCGGGACCGGCGGGGAAACCCCTATGAGCATGAGCACGGCCTGGCCCGAATCCACCGCAGCGCTCGCCAGCTCATCGACCACCCTCAGCAAGTGCATCCGCTCTATCCTTAGCAGGCGGAGCGGCGCCTCCTCCAGCAGGCTCTTCATCGCCTCTTTCGTCCCGGGTATCCGTCCCTGCTCAAGCAGTTTCTTGATGGGCGTGAAGAAGCCGCTCGGGTCGTAGATAGGAATGCCCTCGCGTATCTCCGAAAAAGTTACCGGTGAGCCGTGCCTGATGAGCCCCCAGTAATCCGTCAACGCGTAAAAGACAAGTTCGAGCCCGACGCCCTTTTCCTTCTCTATTTTTTTCGCCGTGAGCGTGAGCTCGCCCTTCACTATGTCCAGCGACATCTTGTCCTGCACATTGGTGTCGTCGAGGAGGACGATGGCCGTATGGCTCTCCTTGTCCGTGACCAGCCACACCGCTTTTACTATCTCCTTGTATCTGGCCGCTATCTCTTCCGAAAAATGTTTGACCGCTTCAAGCTTTGGCAATCTTATGCACCTTTCTTCTTGATGCTTTCCAGCACCGCTTTCAAGTTTTTGGAATACATCCTTGAGTTGTAGATGTCCTTTTCGGGGATGGACTCGAGCTTGCCGTGCTCCATCGCGTCCTTGAGCGAAAATATCTTCTTCAATACCTCGAGGTAGCCCTTGTCCACCAGCCCGGGCTTTATCAGGAAATCTTCCACGAACTTCACCACGTCTTTCTCCGTCTCCGCTTTTTTTCCGACCTTTGCGAGAGCCGCCCGAGCCGCATCGAGGCTTTCCTTGTGCGCCTCCTCCACGAGCTCCTTTTTCTTCTCAATCTCCAGCTTTTCGAACAGCTCCTGCATCCTGACAAGGAACGCCTTCGCCCGCCCTATCCACCTGTCCAGCTCCTTGCCCGTCACCTTCGTGAGTTCGCCGTGCTCTATCTTCTTGGTGAATTCGTAGAAGTCCTCGTACATGTCAACGTAACCCGATTCGAGCTTCTTTTCCTTCACGAAATGTTTCTTGAGTTCCGTGCCCAGCGACGGCGCGGTCGCGGGCGCCGCGCCGTGGAACATCAGCACGGCCTGCCCGCTTTCCACCATCGCCAGGAGCAGGTCCGCCGTTATCTCGTTGAGGAATATCCGTTTCGCGTTCTCAAGGCGGCCCGTTGCCCTCTCAAGTATGAACTGCGCGCGCTCCCACGTGCCGTGCACCTGCCCGCTCCTTAGCAGTCTTTGCAGCGGCTCTATGTAGCCGCTCGGGTCGTAAATCGGTATCGCGTCCCGCATAGACGTGAACACCCACGGCTCCCCGCCGCGCAGCAGGTCCCACCAGTCGGACAGCCGCTTCGGCGGCTGGGTGTGGATGTTGATTTTCATCTCCTTCTTCACCGCCTTCGCCAGCTCGCTGGCGACATCGTCCACCTCCTCGAGCTTACTGGCATTTACTTTCTGCGTGATGTCGTCAAGAAGTATCATCATGTCGATGTCGGAGGCCGCCGTGAACTCGCCCTTCCGCACGGCAGAGCCGTATATCCAGATGGCTTTTATGAGCCCGTCGTATTCCTTCAGCACTTCCGACGCTATCCGTTTTAGCGCGGCAGAAACGTCATCGTCAGGCACTTTCATCACACTCCATAATGTTGTCAAGTGATGAAGGTGCGTTGACATGCCTAAGATCCACGGTCAACTGCATATCAAAAATTGTAGAAACCGCTTATTAAAGCTGTCAAGGACCGCTGGCTAAAGCCAGCGGCATGTTACAGTTTGTGCATCCTCTGCAAAATCCAAAGGTTTTTGCGTGTCGTGAAACCTTCGGTTTCACTTCATGAACACGCGTACATCAAAATGCAAACAGTGGAATGTACGCAGTTTCAACCGCAGAAAAACGGCGCCTACTTTCCCGATCCCGCTATCATCCAGAGTATCGCGAGTATTATCATCACGAACAGGCCGATGCCAAGCATGTTGACGTTCCCGAACCCGCCTATGTTGCCCATGCCCAGATAACTGAGCCCGCCGGATGTGACGAATATCATCACGACGATAAACAGCAGCGCAATGCCGAAATACTTGCCGTACACATCGAATATCGATTTGCCTTCTGACGCGGGCTTCCTTATGACCCCTTCCTTGGTTTGATACTCATGCGTTCCGTGCACCTTAACGCCCGCCGCCTCAATGAAAACTATCAGCGTTAGCAAGCCCAGCACAATGAGCAGCAGGCTCGTCGATATCTTTGATATCGTCAATGACAGTTGTGCGGGCGCCGCGAACAGCACCATGAAGGCGACCACCATGCCTATTATGGCGCGCGAGCCCTTGTGCGCGGGCACGCCCTTCTCCCCGACTTGGGACAGGACGCCGTAAACCACGGAAAAGGTTATCATCCATAAAATTATGTCTATCAGACCGAACGCCTGCAGTTCCGCCGCGAATGCTATTGCCATTTTTTATGCACCCTTCTTTCCCGATTCCATTATCATCCACAGCACGCCTATCACGACGGCCGCGAGGAATATTATGCCTGTCATGCTCTGGGATCCCATCCCCTTCAACGTTACGTTCTGGAAACCGAGCAGGTTCCATCCGCCTGCGCCCAGAAAAACAAGTATCGCAACTATTACCAACGCGGCGCCGAAATATGTCGGGTATTGCGCGATTATGGTCTTGCGCCCTGTTTTGTTTCCCTTTTCGTCATAGACTTCTTCGCCCTTCACGCCCGCCGCCTCGAAGAACGCGATTAACACTAAAAGAACTATCACGACGAGTATGAGCCCCGATGACATCTCCGATATGAACCCTATGAGGCCCGCGGGCGCGCTCAGCATGACCAGCGACGCTATGCCTATCGCCAGTATCCCGCGCGCGGCGCTCGATTTCGGCATCTTGGACTGCGTGAGCACCCCGAAGATTATCGCAAACGTCAGCAGCCAGAGCAGCACGTCGGGGAATCCCAGCCGTTCAAGCTCGCTCAGTATCATCGGGTCAGCCATAATATCAATCCTTCTTTTTCTCCTTTCCTTCCGACGTCATCATGTATATCGCCCCTATCACCACTCCCATGAAGAGGAGGAACGCTATGACCGTTTCGCTTATCTGTATCTTCGGGAAGCCTATGATGTTCATCCCGCCCGCGCCCAGGAAAACGAGCACGACGAGGATCGCTATCAGCCCGCCGAAGAACTTCGGGTGGCCCTGCAGAAGGTTCTTCCCTTCCCCGACCTTTACGCCCGCTATTTCAAGGAACATGACGATTACCAGGAGCCCGAACGCTATCAGGACGGTGGCCGTTATGAGGTTCGACAGGAACAGCACCGCAGGCGTGGCCGCAGCCGCGAGCAGCACCATGAAGGCCGCCACCAGGGCTATCACGCTGCGCGCACCGGCGGATTTCGGCGTGTTGGCGTGCTGGAGAAGCCCCCAGATGACCGCCAGCGTAAGCAGCCATAAAAGCACTAATTGTATGCCCATTTCCTGCGCCGCCACTATGAAACTTTCAACCGGTGTTACCATGTCATCACGCTCCTTATTTCATTTGCCCCCATTTAAACCTTATCATTTGCCGCCGCCGCTGCCCATCGTCACGAACTCGCCCTTCATCGCGCTCCAAAAGATGGAAACTACGAATATTAGCCCGAGTATGAACACCAGGTTTTCCGTGCTGCCTATGTAGGGTATGGTAATCTTGAACATCTGCGAAAGCTTCCAGCCAAGCGTGAGCAGCACCAATAATATAGCGCCGTTCACCGCCATCGCTTCCGACCTCATTTCCTGCTTGCTTTTCCGGATGCCGAACACCTCGAACACGAACGCTATGAGGAAAATGACTATGAAGAACCACGTCAGGCCGGGCAGTATCAGCCATAAAAGCAGCATGAAGGGCGCGTACATGGCCGCGAAGGCCGCTATGGCGATTGACAGGAGGAACGACGCCGGGCTGCTCTTTAAAACGTTGGAGATGCGCAGCGCGCCGAAAACTACCGCCATCACGAAAAGGAACGTTATCACGACCTGCTGGTTCATCCCGAAAATCAGTTCTGCTGCCATTCAATCCACCTAAAGCTCCTCCAGCGCGTGCTTTATTTCGGCCCTTTGCGCCCTCAACTGGGAAAGCTGCATCTCCTTGTACTGCCTGCCTTCCGCCGTGCTGGTGGGCGACTTTGCAACCTCGCTTATCACGCGGTCAATCCTTTCCAGCTCCTGCTCCAATTTCTTGCCCGCCTTGCCTTTAGCGGTTATCTTCTCGCCCTGCATCTTTCCGTAGGCCATGAGTTCCTTGGCCTGCGTCGGGTGCAGGAACCTCGCGGCTATGAACGAGATGAACGCCAACGCGAGCAGCATCTGCCACAGTCCCACGAAAATGGGCGCAATGAACGAGCCGTACCAGCCCATGAAAATTATCGACATGTACGCGCCTATCCCTATGAGCGCCCGTATGCCCTTGTGCAGGCCGCCGCCGATCCTTGCGGCGTTGTCGGCGAACATGAAAATGAATATCATGAGAAGCAGGTGCGGTATGAAAATCAGGTAGAACAGCCTGTCCTGCGGGGTAGTGTATTTGCTCAGAAGGTCGCTGCTCATCCTGAGCAGATCGATGAACACAAACTTTTCCGCGCCTGTTAAAACCATCAGCAAAACCTCCTATTCATCGCAAAGTTTGATGATGCTGTGAAAACGAAGATTTCACTCATATTAACACTGTCAATTAATGGAAAAGCCCATTATTAAAGTTATTTGCCTTTGTCCAACGGGTTGTTTTTCATCTTCCTTTGTTTTGGGGGCTTCTCTTCGGCCTTCGGCTGCTCTGCCGGCTTCGGCGCGGGCTCCGGCTTGGGGGCATAGAAATCCTCTATGTCCTTGGTCAGCTTGGGATTGTAGGAAACTATCTCAACCCTTCCCATGCCCGTCGGATTTACCTTGTAGTCCCTGTTCTGGGCGTAATTCTTCAGCACGGGGCTGAGCCTCGGCAATTCCTTGTCGTCCATGCTTTCAAAAGTATTCAAGTATGACGGCACGTCTTCCGCGGGCTTTTCAGCCTTCGCGGGCTCGGCAGGCTTGGGTGCCTGCAGTGCGGCCTTCGCCTGCTCATGCAGCTGGCCTATGGCTTTTTTCGTGGTTGTGCCGCGGACAACGCTGTCGTCGACAACGGCCGGTTCGGGCTTTTCCATGCCCGCCTTGGGCATCAGCGCGGCGCCCAGCTGGGCCTTTTCGTCCTTCGCGGATGCCGCAGTTGCTTTCGACTGCTCGTTTATTTTCATTTCGTATGCATTTTCCTTGCCTTTCAGCTCCAGCTCCCTGTCCATGAGCTTCTGCTCCCTGTATTGGACACGGTCCTCCTTCGCCTGGAGTTCCTGCTGCCGCGTTTGAACCTGATTTTCCTTCGCCTGGAGATCCGCCTTGCGTTTCTCGACTTCCTTCACGGCGTCGTCTATTTTTCCCACGTCCTTCAGAAGGCTCTCGTAAGTCGACCTTTCACCGACTATCTTGCTTTCCAGCTCCTTCAGTTCCCTCTTTTTTTCTTCGCTCATCATGTGCTGCTTCCGCTCTTCGGCGGCCAATTGAAGCGTTTCCCTGACATTCGCGCGCTCCTCAGCAAGCTCGGCCTTTTCGTCCGCAAGCGCCTTCTGCTCGGCGTGCAGCTTGTCAATCTCCGCATTTAGAACGTCCACCTGTTCGTTGTATTCACGCATGTTATTCTCATAATCGATATTGCTTTTGCTGAGCGCCTCCTGCGAGGCTGTCAGCTTCTGCTCCTTTTTCTGCAGGTCCTCATCCCTTGCCTTGAGCTCGGTTTCGTAGCCTTCCAGCTCCTTTTTCCTGCTCCCGTACAGTGCGAGCGCTCCCTGTATGTCGCCCGTATAGACCGCCATCTCGCCGTGCAGCCTTTTTATCGCTTCCACGGGCGATTCTCCGTCAAGCATCCCTTTTTTCTTTTCAGTGTCCCCCATAAGCATCACTCATTCAGATTATTTCGTTTTCGTCGTCCTCAAGTTCCTCGACGTCCTCAAAGCCGTCGTTATCGGGCTTTTCCTCGTAATCCTTCAGGTCCTCGATAAGTTCCTCGAGTTCATCGGCGGGCGGAACTGCCGGCGGGGCGACAGGCCGGTCAGGCGTCATTTCCTCAAGGTATTCGGGGTCGGGCGGCGGTATCGGAGGCAGGGCACCACGATAGTTAGGCGGCGAAACAGGCGTCTCTTTATCGAGTTCTTCAAGCGTCATGGCGCGCTTGGCCGTCCTTGTCGGCCCTGCAGCAGTGCCGCTTTGACCGCCCAGCCCGAGCAGCGCCTCTTCCTCTGTGGGCACCTTGTAATCGGGCGCATCTGTTTTCGGTTTGCCGTTCTTGCCGGCGTTGAGCAGTATGGTTTTCGCGGCGTCGTTCGCAAGCCCGTAATTCTTTTTCTTTGGGCTCAGGAACCCCTCCGCCTTAGCGAAATATTTTTTCGCCTCCTCGTCTTCGGGGTGCCGTTTTATGTATTCCTTCGCCGCCTTCATGTTTTTTTTCGTTTCTTTCCTCGCCCTTTTCCTATCCTCCTTGTTCATCTTCACGTCCGGGAAGTCTGACACGGGCTCGTCCAGCGGCTTGTAATCCGGCGACAGGACAGGCTCCCCTTCCTTTGGGTGCATCAGCGCGTGCGCCTCGTCCTTCATCATATCGTAATCCATGACAAGTATCCTGGCGTTTATCTTATGGTTGTAGCCGAAAATGTCTTCCTTGACTATTTTCTTTTCTTTCAGCAGCTTCTTCCACAATTTGCCTCCCGGGCCGTTTGAACCTTTCAGCACTTCGCCTTCCTCCTTCGTTATCTCCGCCCTTTTGCTCAGCCATCCTGTCGGGGTCATTTCGCCCTCGGGCTGTTTCGCCGCAGTTGGGGGCGCACGTCCTGCCATTTCCTGCATGGCTTTGTAAGCGCCCAGCGGTATTTCCTCGTTTATTTTGTGATTATCTCCGAACGGATTTTCCATGATTATCTTGCCTGCACTCCACAGTTTATTGAGAAGCTTTCCTTCAGCACTTTTGCTTGCAATGAGCCTGTCGTACTGTTCGACCGTGAGCTCCGCCCTTTTTGTCCATTTCTTGCTCGTCTTCTGCGACCAGGCCACTTTCAGTTCCTTTGCCCTTTCCTGCGCCGCCGTGTCGTCCATATCCCAAACAGCCTCGACGTATATTGTTCCCCTATCCTCCCCGCTGCGCGAGGTTTTTGAAAATGTTTCAATGCCTTCCTTGTCAAGCACGTCCATGCAGAGGTCGGCATACGCCTGGTCCTTCGTCTCGAACACCGTAAGTGTGCGTTCCCGCAACTTTTTCTCCGCAGCCGCCAGCTTCCTTTCCTTCTCTTCGTGCACGGCCTTGAGCTTGGCGTCCTCATCAATCTGTTTCTGCTTGTCGATGCACTCCATCTCTTTCTCCAAACACATTGAATAATGATTTACCTGTTCGGCATCAGCAAGAGCCAGATCGTACCTTTCGGCAACGCAATTTTCCTCCATGCTCTCCATGAACCTTTCCAGTGCCCGGAGCTCCTTCGGCAGCGTAGTGGGCGACGCGTTGCCCAACACTTTCCTGGCCGTTTGGAAGATATCGCCGAGCTTGACTATTTTATACGCCTTCTCCTTCTTTTCGTTTTCCTCCTGCTCCATTATCTTCTTGTCCCACTCGCCGACGTATTTTTCTATCCTGCCGTTTACCGCGTCCGCATCGGACTTCGCGTTCTTGTAATCCCTTAGATTCAGTGCCGCATAGGCGAGCTTGAGCTCCTCTTTGAACTTGTTCTGCGCGCCCTCTTCGGGAAGGCCCGCTATCCTCGCCTCGATGCGCTTTATGGCTTCGGCGGCCTTTTCCTTCTCTGCTTCTGCCGTCTTTGCCGCTTCCTCGGCCGCCTTAATTTCTTCCTCGGAAACCTTCGCTTCAGCCTCCTCGGCCGCTTCCAGGCCCTTATAGAAAATTAAAATTTCGCTGTCCGCTTCCAAGTAGCTTCCGTGGTCCGCCCTGCTTTTCGCAGTGGCATAAACGGCGCCGATTTTGAAGTAGTTGGGATCTTGCGGATCCATGTTCCGCGCCATGGTTTCAAGCTCCGCCAGCTTTTCGTACACGGATTTCTTGATGCTCTCGGCCGTCTCTATCTCATCGATGTGGACGGGCTCTTCCTCCGAGGTCTTTTCGTCCTCGAATTCCTTCAGAACGGGGTACCCTTCCACCTCTTTGATATAAGCGTAAAGTTCGTCCGCCTTGCCCAGCGCTTCCTGGTATTTTTTCTCCCCCACCAGGGACTGGATTTCTTTCTTGCCCTCTGCCAGTTTCTTTCCTTGGATCGTGTCCTTTCCATCGTGGCCGCTGAGATTGATCGCCTCATACAACGCGCCTATTCTTGCGCCCGCCATGAACGCCCCCTCGTCGTCCCCGCCTTTCGCGGGTTCGGGCTTGGACGCAGGCTTGGATTTCTCGTAAAGTTCTATGAGCTTGCTCGCCTCTTCAACGGTTGCAAGCGACTCCGCCCATTTGCCGTCGTCGAACTGCTCCTCCGCCTGAAGGTGCAGCTTGTAAATGTCATTCGCTTCCGGAACGTTCTCATAGTCCCCGTTTATGACCGACTGCTCCAGCGAACCCGTCATGCGAGCCGCGGAAAGCGCCTCGACCGAATTGCACCACTTCCCGACCTCATTGATGCCGTCTTCGACGAAATTGTCGGCGGAATCGAACTGGCTGTTGCGCAGCGCCGTCCTGGCCTGCGCTATGGCGAGCTTGACGTGCTCGTATTCCGCGCTGTCGCTGTCGTACGCCCTGCTTTCCAGCACCTTTTCCAGCGCCTTTATGCCGTAATCTATCTTCGCCATGGTCTTGGCGTTTTCAAGGTTCATCGCCGCCTCGCCCTGCTCGGCGCTCTTGAGCTTCTCGGCGGTCCCCTTGGTTGCATTGACAAGAACATTGTACTCCTCTATGCCCTTCTGGAGTTCTTTGGCGCCCCTTTCCGTTTCGCCCTGCGCCATGGCGTTCAGTTTGGAGGCGTCGTCATAGAGCGTCACGAGCTGGTCAATGCCCTTGTATTTGCCCTGCGCGCTTTCCAGCTCCTTGCGCAGCTTCGCGGCCCTCTTGTCCATGTCGTCGCTCCATTGTGTCATTGTAATCACTTGATTCCCAGCTTGTCCGCCACGCCTCTCATGGCGTCCGCCTGGGCGTTGCTTTTCTTCCTTTTCTCCTCCTCTTCCTTTTTCTTCAGTTCATAGTACGCCAGTATGTCCGTTCGGATGTCCTTTTCCAGCTTGAACGCCCAGGTCAGGTTGTCGCAGGCGTTCGCGCAGTTGTTCCTGTCGAACTCCGCCTCCGCGTCCTTGATTTCCCTGAAATAGTTTTCAATGCTCGTGATTATGCTGGACGCATCGTTCGGCGCGGTTTTCTTTTCCGCCGTCGCGAAATCCCTGAACGAATATTTTGCCTCCTCCGCTCCCTTCGTTTTCGCCTTTTCGAGAAGCAGCTCGGCGAGGCCCCATGCGTCCTCCTGCATGTCGGAATCGCAATTCTCATCCACCATCACGTATCCGCCCTCCCAGTCGCGGTACATCGGCTCCTTTTCCTGCTTCCTGCCGGCTCCGGTAAGGTACTTGAGCAGTTTCGTGGATTCTACGGTCGGGTCCGGAAGCTTGCCGAACTCGGCCGCAAGGCCTTCCAGCTGCGCGTATTGCGCCTCCGCTTCCCCGCGCAGCCTCATTACTTCTTTCGCCTGCTCCGTGAGCTTGGCCTTCTCCGCTGCGTGCTCGCCCTTCTCTTTGTTGAGCTTTTCCCACTCCTCGACCTGCTTCGCCTCAACGGAAACAAGCGCCTTGGCGCCCGTTTCTATGCGCGCCTTTTCCGAGAAGAGCGCCTTGTATTCGGCGTCCTTCTGGCCCAGTTCCCTTTCCCTTTTCGAAAGGTCGCCTTCCTTCTGGCCAAGATCTATGAGGCTAGCCATGTACTTTTCCTTTTCGTCCTCAAAATTGTTGCGTACCTTTCTGTATGACTCTGATGTCCGCTTGAGCTCTTCCTCCTCTGCCTTGAGCTTTTCCTCCCTGGCCTTGAGGACTTCCGCGCCTTCTACCTGTTGTTTGCGGTGCTGTTCAAGCTCGTCGCGCCTTTCCTCCAGCGACTTTATCGCCTTTGCATAATTGCCGAACGTGTCCTTGATTTTCCTGTATTCGGGGTCGTTGCTGAGCGCTTCAAGTTTCTTTTCGGCCGTTTCCTTTGCCTTCCGCTCCTCTTCGACCTTGTCCCAGGCCGCTTTGCGTTTCTCTTCCACCACGTCCCTATCTTTTTCCGCCTGATTGAGCTTGGAATCCTTTATGGCGAGCTCCTCGACCTTCTGAAGCATTTCATTGTCCTTCCTTTCCATCAGCTCTTTTACCGCTGTGGTTTTCTCAGGAGAAAGCCAGCCGTCATAGACGGTTTTATTGAGCTCTGGATAATCCGCGAGGGCCTCCTTCACCCTGCGGGCATTGTAGACTTTCGAGCGCGCCGGGGCGCTCTTGTCGTCGATTATCGCCGATACCTTGCTTCCTATGTAGGACGTCACCAGGCCTTCCGCGGGCTTTCCTTCCAGATTCCTTTCGTTGCTTTCGAAGTAAGCGGAAAAGTCCTCACTAAGCAAGACTGTTGCCTCGATGACTGCATTCTTTTTTGCCAATCGTTTCACCTTAATCGCTCAGGTCGTCGGCATCTATTGTAAGTTTGCGCTTTTCCGGCTCCTTTGCCGTAGTGCCCGCACTGTTAGAATCTGAAGGTTTAAATTGGCTTTGGTTGCCGTTCACGGGCGGCCCAAGTGTTGCCGGCTGTTGATATGTCTTTATCGGCTCGTGGCCGTTCGACACACCGTTGAGGGCTGCCAACCTCGCCTCAGCGTTCATGGGGTCCGATTCACCCGTTACGGGCTGGCTTTCAGCCTCGTCGGCCGGTTTGCCGTCTCTCTTATTGAAATATTCATTCATTCTGGCATGCGCATCATCCACTTGAGAAACCGGTACGGGCGACGGTCGGTGAGCCGGTACGGGCCGTTTCGCCCAAGTCGCCGTTTGATCGTGCACGGGCATGTCGTCCTTTTTTTCAGTCCGGTTCAAGAACGGTTCTGTCAAAAGGTCGTCCAAAATAGACCCCATCTTGTCCCTCTTTTTCGGGGGCTCTGCGGGCGGTTGGTAAGATACTGCCTGTTCATCCTGCTTTTGGTCCGGCTTGATTATTGCCGCAATCTTGGCGCCAATGGTCTCCTGCTTTTTCCTTTCCGTCTCCTTTTGCAACGCCAGTATTTCCGCTTCCATTTTTTCCGTAGCCTCGCCGTATCTGGCGATTATGGAAACGTAATTTTTCTCGTCCTTTATGGTGAAACATTCCTCTTCAGGCAAATTTTTGTCCTTCATCCAGCCGGAAATGCTCTTTGAATCGTTTCCGACCTTATCGGTCAGGAACTCCAGGGCAACGCCTTTGTATTCGAACCATTCGCCGTCTTTTAAATCGTATTGTTTTTCCGCTATGTCAGACTGAATGTACTGGCCGAAATTTATCGGATGATCGGGAACATTTTCTTTCCTTTTGGGCGGCACGGGCTCCACCGCTTCGTCCTCTTCGAGCTCATCTCTCATTTCCCTGGCAATGTCAACCAGGCTTCTGCTTCTCGGGGTGCGCGTCGCCTTTCCAGCAGACTCCTTGTTCTTGGCGTCTTCATACTCGGTAATTTTGTCGACCGCTTTGTACAGGTCTGTTATGGAATCGTCAAGCTGGCCTTTCTTGAATTTGAAGTCCGAATCCACGATAAGCCTATGTATCTCATTGGAATATTTTGCGGGAATGTTCCTTTCCGCAGAAAGGTAGCGGATTATATAATCCGCTTGCTGGGCATGGATTGCGCGAAGGTCAACCGTCGGCTGCTGCGCCTGTTGCGGCGCATATTGCACGGACTGTTGTATAGGCTGGCCCAGAACATTTTGAGGGGCTTGCTGGTAGGATGTTGGGGCTGCTGGTGTTTCTACTTTTAGAATAGAAACTGTCCCACCTGCCTGCCCTGTCTCATTGCCCGGGCCTGCCTTTTTCTTCGCTTCGCGCTCGTCGAGAATTTTCCTGCATTCCTCGGCCGCTTTCTTTATTCCTGAATCATATTCGGCTTTCTTGTCGGGTGTCATGCCCTTCGGCTTTTCTACAGGCAGCGCCTTTTCGAGGTCCGCTGTGCCCATGTCTTCGAGCAACTCCCCTTTCAATAGCGATGTTATAACGTGGTTGCGCACCGCATAGTCCTCTTTGCTTATTATGCCTCTCTTGAGATACGCGTCGAACTTTTCCATTTCCGCGTATGCGAGCGCTTCTCTGTCCGCGTCGGGCGCGTGCAGGGCTGTCTCGAACGGCTCGAACATCTTCTTGTACTCGCCTGCCTTTTTCGGGAGCGCCATTCAATCTACCTCTACGGGCCTCCGTTCTGGCTGTTGTTTTCCCTTTCCTGAACAACATACGGATGCCAGTATTTCGCAAGGTCGAATTCTTTGAATCCTTCGAGCCTTTTCATGGTCTCTTCTGCGGTTATGACGTGGTCATTGCCGCAATCTATCACATATCTGACTTCCGCATTGGTGGCCGCTTCTGCCTTCTCTTTGTCTTTGATTTCTTTGGCTGCTGCCTTTTCCTCGGCTTTGCCTTTGTCTTCCGCCGTTTTCAGTTCTTTCATGTAAGCCACAACGAATTCTCCAGCTGCATTGGCCCTTGCCATCACTTCGCCGTAAATCGACTTCGCATAAGGATTGTCCCCGATATCGCCTGAAACACCCATGAAAAGGCCTATCGGACCTGAAAATAATGTATACCCCACAGAACTCGCATTGTCCGTGTGAATATTGAAATCGGTGCCGATTTTTTCCTGCGTTTCGTATTTGCCGCTGTATGACTGATAGTGAGTCGACGGCTCAAAGGCTTCGGCAAACGTGCGCCCTTTGTTGCCTAGAATGGAATTCATCAATACGCTCGGTTCTATCACATTTGCTTTAGCATACGCCTCTTCCGGATTCGGAATCTCATACACGCCTTCTGGCGCCCTTGTTGCCATATACCATCAACCCCCTTTTCCTTCGCGCTGGGCGAAGGCCTTTTTCGCTCCGAAACTAGAAACGTCAGGGATAAGAGCTCGATTGGTCTCGAAGTCCGTCTGATCGGGTATTCTTTCCCCCTTCTCGACCGCCCTCAGGACACTTTCCGCGTATCCGGGGCTCATCGGCGGCTTCTCCGCGCAATTGAACCCGTAAACGACGCCGTCTATGAATGTGAAATATCTTTCAGCAACCTCGGATCCCTTTGTCCTGCAGTGCTCTTCGAATGCAATCCTGCTGTTCCGTTTGGCCTCTTCGGGGGTCATATTCGGGTCCTGCACGCCGCTGATTGCAGCCAAAATCATAACAGTTCCCATCGCAGAGGCGATATTATAATCCTTTGTTGAATCTTTGCCGAAGCCGTTGTACTGTTCCATGAAAGCTTTCCTGCAATCGTCGCATCCTGCCATATACCATCAACCCCCATTTTGTTACTGATTGGTGAATCAGTATATACAATACTTACTCAGACGTAGTATATAAAGATACCGTTAACCCAATAAGGGATGGCGTAAGGGATAGCCTAAAACTACCCCTGTTCGGGCACCGAAATCGCCCCTAATTCCCTGGCGGTCTCAATTATTGCCCAGGCGTGGACCATTGCCTCGAACGCCAGAACGAGGTTTTCCTGCTCAAGCCAGTGCCGCGCGTCCTTAACGTACGCTTTCGCGTTCTCTAGCAGCTCCTCTGCCTTTTCATCGTTTGCTTCCGCCATCTCCGCGAGCGGCTCGAGCTTGACGAGCCACTTCAAAACATCTTCTCTTGTGAGCCTGTCCTTGACCGCCATAGCTATCGTGAGAAAATCGGCGCCAAAGCTATTAAAACCCTTAGGAACTGTACCTGAAGACTATTTCATGCTGCTTCTGACAGTAGTCGAAAACGCCCGTTTTGCCCGCGTAAACGCCTTTCTCGTTCCAGGCGGCCAGCTGCTCCGCCATCGCCCTGGCGTCGACCCTTTTGAGGGGTGAGAATTTCATTACGACTTCGGTTCCGACCATAATCATCGCCGTTAGTAATGGGCAAAGGCTCTTAAAGCCCTTCCAAAAACTCCTTCTCGTGAAAGTGCAGCTTGCCGGGCACAATTAGAACGGCGGGCGTGCCGATGTCCTTGAGAAGCAGTTCTTTGGCGGTGCCCCACGCTATTTGAGAATTTTCCGTCCCGAGCCCCGCGGCCGCTATCGCCGTGTCCATGGGCTTCAGCATCTTGCTTTTTATGAGTATCTTGAGCGCGTCCGCTGCCGTCATGTACAGCTTGACCTCTGCGTCCATGTCAAGCAAAAACAGCGTATGGAGCCCCCGCTTCCTGTTCGTGGTCAGGCTCTCCTTGGCCGATTCCAGTTTTCCGGAAAATGGTATCGTGGACGTCCGCCCGAACTTGTAAAGATGGAGCCCCGTCTCCGCGATTGCCGAAAAGATGGAGGCATTGTGGATGATTTTGACCGCTATCTTCTTTTTCCGCGCCTCAAGTATGACGGCCGTGTGCGTCGTTGCCGCCAGCGGATCGCCCGGAACAAAAAGCGCCACGTCATGGTTCTTGGCCTCTTTCAGGAAAACGTCCAATTTGTCCTCAAGGTCCTGCCTTTTGAGGAGTTTTACAGTTTTACCAAGAATATGCCCCAGCCCTTCGATGGAGCCGAACCACTTGTTCGTGTACAGTTCTGCGTAGCAGTCGCACGTCTTTGCCATCTCGACCGCCCTGAGCGAAATGTCCTTCTCGTCGCCCAAGCCGAGACCTATCAGGTAAAGCATGCTTTATTTACGCGCTGTCAAATTATTAAGCATGCGCATAGCCTTTGACGTCATCGGCTCCCGCGAACGGGCCGTTGCCATCGTGGAGCTCAAGAAAGGGCAGAAGCCTAAGGAAACGGCCAAGGAACTGATGGCCCGTTATCCCCACGTCAAGGCCGTTCTGGCGAAAGGCGGCCCCAGGGAAGGCGTTCTGAGGATTTACAAACTGAAGTTACTGTCAGGCTCCAAAAACACCGTGGTCACCCACAAGGAGCACGGCCTGTTCTTCAAGATGGACCCGAAGCTGATGTACTTTTCGCCCCGCGAGTCAACAGAAAGGCAGCGGATAGCCGATTTGGTCAAGCCCAACGAGCGCGTTCTCGTGATGTTCTCCGGCGTCGGCCCTTTCGGCATAGCAATAGCCAAGAAGCAACCTACGGCTGAAGTCGTTTGTGTTGAAATAAACAAGGCCGCCGTCGATTTCGCCAACGAAAATATCAAGCTCAACAGCGCCTGGAACCTCAAGAACTACTGCGCGGACGCCCATGATGCGCACAAGCTCGGAACGTTCGACAGGATTATCATGCCGTTGCCCGAAACGGCCTGGAAATTCCTGCCCGCGGCGTTCAAGGCGGCAAAGCGCGGCGCAATTATCCATCTGTACGGCATTTCGCGCCAAGAAAATGCGGCTGACCTTGCAGTGAAGGTGAACTCAGCCGCGAAAAGGGCAAATGCGAAAATCAGGATATCAGGTATTAACCGTGTCCTGCCCTACGCGCCCAGAACCTGGAAAATGAGAATCGATATCAGAGTTTTGTAGCTACTCTTCTTCGCTGAAATTGTCGGCCCTTGCCCTTTCAAAGGCCTCCTTGAGCGCCTTCCTTTCGTTGTTGCGGTCTATCGCGGTGTTCACCATGCCTATGATCTGGTGCTGGTTGAAGTCGGGCATTTCCGGGTCGTCCGCGGTTTCCCGCAATTTTTCCATGGACGCCCTCATGGTCGGGAATTCGTTCAGGCCGTACGCCAGTTTTCTCGCATTATGGCGGGATGATTCGTTGCTATCGGACATGTTCTTCTTCAGCACGTTGGATATCGGGGTAAGAAACCACGTCCTGAATTTCGGCGCGACATCCACCTGATATTCGTCGAAAAGCAGGTCTATGGCCGCCCTTTCCTCGGGCAAAAGCAAATAATGGTCCACCATGGCCAGCCCGTTGGACCTTCTCATGAGCGCCATGGTCCTGACAAGGTTGCCTGAAAGCATTTTCATATGCACGTCGGCCTGAATGAATTCTTTTTCGCCCAGTATGTCGTACATTGTTTCGGAAAACATCCCGTAGGGCGCCGCCACGAAACCTTTTATGAGGCTGGCAGAAGTAAGGCTGATGTAACGCACGTAGCCCATGTGCGAGGCGGACTTGAAAACCTCATCGGGCAGCTCTATCGCCGCCCATTTCCTTTTCTTGCCGTTCCTCTCCTCTTCCTCTATCTTGAGCGTTCCCTTTTCCATCAGGCCCTGCAAATATTCATCGTCCAAGTCAAGTATCGGGAACTTGCCCAGGAACTGGTCCGCACACGGGTCGTCCAGGCGCACGTCGCAGAAGCCCCTAAACCTGTCCATTTCCGCGAAGTCCATTTTTATGGGCAGCCTTGTGCCGTGGTAATAGTATTGGATGGCGAAGTCGTGCTCCCCGTTCATCACCTTTTCTTCCATCTCGAGCGTGAGCTTCCCGTATCTGCGTTTGCATTCTTCGGACGTCGGCTCAAGTTTGGCGTAATAAATCATGTTCTCGGGCTTGCCGTCGTATTCCTCATTGTCTTTGCGCACGCCGGCGAGCCACCGTCCCGCTTCCTTTTTTGTCTGCAGCTTAACGCCGTCTATTTTTGCAATATATTCAAGCCTTTTCCACAAACGGTCCCCTGTGTTCATACAGAATCGCCGTACGCTAGTCTTCATAAACGGGCCGCGCTATCGTGGCGCCGCCTTCCTGCACGGTCTCCCAGCCGATTATTTTGCGCTGCGCACTCTGATTCACAGCCTTTTCGCGCATGTCCGCTGTCCGCGCCGACTTGATTGCCAAAGCGGCGTTCTCGCTCGCCTTGTTTTCGCGCGGTTTAGAATCGATGCGCAGCTCCAGTCCAACATATTCGTAATCCCCCCAATCATAACCGTCGGGCAGCGGGCCTTCCAGCGCGAATTGCACCGCCTGCCCGCCGTATTTTGCTGCCATCCTGTCGCAGACCGATTTGTCGCTTATGCGGTCGTCGACCGTCATCCAAACAGGATGGCACGATTTCAACGCCGCGTCTATCGCGATGCACATCCCTTCCTCCCCTTCGATGAAGCATCCAAACTCCCTTCCGTCCCGGAGGACGTGCCGCTCTTTAAGGACTTTCCTGAGTTCGACATCCTCTCGGTAAAGATTGATTTTGCCCCATGTGATCGGGCCGTCCACATAATCCGCCCATGCACAATCGTCGGACCACACGTGCACATGCAGTTGGAGATATCCGCGTTTTTGTTCCGACATTCCCATAGCAATCCCTCAAAATTTGGCGCCGTGGCTGTCGTAGACCTGTTCCCAGGAATTGTCCTCATCAGAATCATCGGGATAACCAAGGCCCGTTTTCACCGCGTTCCTCAATTCATAAAAACATTCAATCTGCGGCGTCTCCCTTAATGCGGCCAGCTCCTTGGGCGTTATTTCCTCGTCGAGATTGACCGTCTTCCTTTCGGGCGAACTGACGTACGCGTCCGTCCTTTTCATGCGCAAATCCTTGAACGCCTCCTGAAAACCTTCATATGCCTTCGCGATCCCGCTGTGGTCCCGAAAACCGCCCTCGCTTATCATGCGCTTTGCGGACTGCTCCATGACGTTGGCGCCGACGATGTCGCCCGCCTTGACAT
>Ga0315273_10003454_pt1 | contig 19042 bp, 13 predicted proteins | sample YL17G02_0_MG_FD_205753 | JGI IMG/M metagenome (GOLD analysis project Ga0315273, IMG submission 205753) | Sediment microbial communities from Yellowstone Lake, YNP, Wyoming, USA - YL17G02_0 | ecosystem: Environmental > Aquatic > Freshwater > Lake > Sediment | place: USA: Wyoming | collected...
TTCGCTCTCGGCGAGATCTCGGTGGAGGAGGGACGGGATGCCGAGGCCGTTTCCTTCCTCGAGGCCTTTGCGGGGACGCCCGTCGTCAGCTGGCGATGGGGGGTTCCACCGGCGGAAGTCTACCGATGGTTCTTCGCCGGCTCGTTCCGGAGTTGGGCCTATCCCAGGAGCCTCTACCTAGTCGCGGTCTCGCAGGATCGACTGGGGCGGCGAGAAGAGGCCCGGGCCGCGGCCGGAAGGCTCATCAGCATTTGGAGCAAGGCCGACCCGGACCTCCCGCTCCTCGCCGAGGCGAGGGCCCTCTGCCGGAAGCTCGGCTGCAAGGCGCCGAAGTGACCGGGAGCGAGAAGAGGCAGGCCGGGATGACGACGCGCTCCCCGATCAGGTAGCCTCGCTTCGCTCCCACGGAGGTGCGCGTGGTCGATGGCACCGGCGACGATCGCGGTTCGTCGACGGGCGTGAAGCCCGGCGAGGCGCCGGTTCCTGCCAGCCCTCGGAAGGCGACGCTCGGTGACCTCCTCGTCGAGCTGCGGCGTCGCCGGGTCTTCCGGGTGATGGTCGGGTATGGGATCTTCGCCTTCGCCGTCCTTCAGGTCACGGAGCCGATCATGCACGGCGCCCACCTGCCGGAGTGGGTGCTGACGGTGGTGCTCGGCGCCCTGGCTCTGGGCTTCCCTGTGGCGCTGATCCTGGCCTGGGTCTTCGACCTGACGGCGCAAGGCGTGCGGCGGACTCCACCGGCCAGGGGTTCGGGCGGGACCTACTTCTCCCGCGGCCGGCTGGCTGCGCTGCTCGTCGGCGCCGTACTCGTCGGCGCGCTGCCGGGTGTCGCCTGGTACCTCTGGAAGCAGTCCGGCGAACGGGAACCGGGAGCGGCAACCGCCGTCGCCACGCCCTCCATCGCGGTCCTCCCCTTCGCCGACATGAGCCCGCCGAAGGACCAGGACTACTTCTCCGAGGGAGTCGCAGGGGAGATCCTCGATGCTCTGTCGCGCGTCCGCGGACTGCGCGTACCCGGCCGCTCGTCGAGCTTCTGGTTCAAGGGGAAGAACGTGGAGCCTGCGGAGATCGCCCGGAAGCTGGGCGTGACGCACCTTCTGGAGGGGACCGTTCAGCGCTCCGGGAGCAAAGTGAGAATCTCCGCCGAGGTCGTGAACGCGTCGAGCGGGGGCCGCGTCTGGAGCCAGACCTACGAGCGGGAGATCGCCGACATCTTCACGATCCAGGACGAGATCGCGCGGTCGGTCGTCCTGGCGCTCGCCCCCGTGCTGCTCGCGGGTAGCGCCCCGCTTCCCTCGTCACGCACCTCCGACCCGGAGGCGTACCGGCTCTTCCTCCTCGGGCGCTTCCTGAACGGCCAGGCGACCCGAGAGTCGCTCGAGCAGGCCGTGGAAACGCTGGAACGCTCGGCCGCCATCGATCCCCGCTTCGCGCCGACCCAGGCGCTGCTCGCCTTCGCTTACGGGAACCTCGCCAACTACCGGAAGGGACAGGAGAGTCTCCGCCTAAGGAAGGCGGCGAAGGCGGCGAGCGAACAGGCGGTCGCCCTGGCGCCGTCCTCCGCCTGGGGCTACGCGCCCCGCGCGTGGTACCGGACGAGCTACGACCTCGACTGGGAAGGGGCAGCTGCCGACCTCGACCGCGGGCTCGCCATCGACCCGGCGAGCGAGTTCATGCTGAACGCCCAGGCCATGTTCCTCCTCAGCCAGGGACGGACCCACGAGGCTGTGGAGGTGCAGCGACGCACCGTGGACCGGGACCCGCTAAGTGCGATCCATACCTTCGTCCTCGCCCTCGCTCTCTTGGAGGACACACAGTACCCGGAAGCGCGGGAGTGGGCGCGGCGAGCCCAGGAGCTCTCGCCAGGCTACCTATCTCCCTACGCCATCCTGGGGTGGGTAGCTCTCAGCACCGGGAACCCTCAGGAGGCCATCGCCAGCTGGGAGAAGCTCCCCGATGGCCCGGGTCGGATCGCCGCGATGGCCGTCGCGCTCAACGCCTTGGGCCGGGAACGTGAGTCGCTGGACGCCCTCGCCCGGCTCGAGCGAGAGCGCCCGGACGCGCTGGGCATCATCGCTGGCGTCCGGGCCTGGAGAGGTGATCTCGACGGGGCGTTCGACGTCCTTCACCGCGCCGTCCGGGAGGAGCGCGGGTCTCTGTGGAACGCGAAGTTCACTCGGCTTCTGCTCCCGCTCCGCGGCGACCCCCGTTTCAGCGACCTCCTCCGCAGGCTGAACCTCCCGGTGGACTGAGGGAAGTCCATGGACCTCGCAGCCTGGTTCCAGGAGCTGAGACGACGGCGCGTCATCCGCGCGTTGCTCGCCTGGGGCCTGGTCTCGTTCGCCGTGCTGCAGGTCGTCGAACCGGTCCAGCACGCGCTGGGTCTCGCGGAGTGGGTGCTCAAGGCGGTCGTGGCGGTGCTGGCCATCGGTTTCCCGGTCACCGCCGGGCTCGCCTGGGCGTTCGACCTGACGCGGAAGGGGGTCGAGCGGACGGAGCCGCCGGAGGGGGCGGACGCGGCTTCTGCGCGGAGGGCGAGGGCCGGTCCGGCAGTGACGCTGGTGGTGGGCGCGCTGCTCGGCGCCGCCGTCGCCGGGTTCGCCGGCTGGCACCTGTGGGGACGCGTGCCGGCGCCCGGTCCCGACGGACGGATCACCATCGTGGTGGCCGACTTCGCCAACGAGACGAAGGACCCGGATCTCGATGGCCTCTCCGGGCTTCTCATCACCTCCCTGGAGCAGTCCAAGAAGTTCAGGGTCTTGACCCGGAGCCGGATGATCGATCTCCTGCGCCAGATGGGCCGGGACAAGGCAGAGCGCATCGACGAGGCGTTGGCCCGGGACGTCGGGGCGAAGGCGGGGGCGACCGCGCTGCTCCTGGCTTCGGTGCGAAAGCTCGACGACGTCTACGCCGTCGAGATGCGTGCACTCGACCCGTCCAGGGACGAGTACCTGTTCACGGTGAGGGAGCAGGCGCGCGGGAAGAGGGGGCTTCTCGAGGTCATCGACCGGCTTTCCGACCGGGCCAGGATCGAGTTCCGGGAGCCCCAGACGGAAATCCAGGCGAACGAGGTGAACGTCGCCCAGGCTGTGACGCCGAGCCTGGACGCCTACCGGCATTACTTCCAGGGCCTGGAGAGGAAGGCCCGGTTCGAAGACGAGGGCGCCTTGAAGGAGTTCCAGGCCGCGCTGGCCATCGAGCCCCGCTTCGCGCTCGCGCTGCTCGAAGTCGCCGAGATGGATGCTCTGTACCTCAGGGAGAGCAAGGGCACGTTCGAGCAGGCTGCCTCGAACGCCGGAGCGCTGCCCGTGAAGGAGCGGGGCCTCGTTCTCGCGGGGGCGGCCTACCGGGACGGACGGCAGGCCGACGCCGCCGCCATCATGGAGCCCCTCGCGCTCCGCTTTCCCGACGACCGCTTCGTTGCCCAAGCCGCCGGAGTCGCCGCCGGGTGTCCACAGGGCATCGCCCACCTGCGGCGGGCGCTGGCTTTCGCCCCGGAGTGGGATCCGGTTCGGACCACGCTGGTCTTCTGCCTGGTGGAGCAGGGGAGGGCGGAGGAGGCGATCGGCGAGGCCGACGCCGCGGAGCGTGCGCGACCGACGAGTGCGAGCGCCACCAACGTCGCACTGGTTCGTTACCAGACGGGCGACGTCGACGGAGCCATCGCCGCGGCCCAGCGCGCAGGCGATCGCGGGCACACGGAACGGAGCCGGGGCATCCTGATCTCCGCGCTCGCAACGCGAGGGGACTTCCAGGCCGCGCGGGCACTGGCCCGCGAATCGCCCGACCACTTGAAGTACCATGAGGCAATCGTGCCTGCCGCGTTGGGGCAGCTGCGCGAGTGCCTGGCCAACCTGGAAGCCTTCGAGCGGTCCAAGGGTACCTACCTGAGAAGCGCGGAGCGATTCCGCCGCGCCGTCGTCTCGGCGGCGCTCGGCAAGCCACCCGGGCCAGGATCCGTTGCACCGCCCTCACCCCCTCTCGACGACTCGTGGAATGGATTCATCACCCTTCTCATCCGGGACCCGGAAGAACTCGCCGCCGGCGTCGGCCGTGTCGGGGCCGAGACGTACATCGGCCGGATGTACCAGGCCTTGCTCACATACGACCGCGGCAATCGTGCGGGGGCGCTCCAGCAGCTCCAGAGCCAGGACCCGAGGCCGGGTGACCTCCAGCTCTACTACCTCGGCCTGTTCGCGTCGGAGCTGGGCCACGACGAGGAGGCGATTGCCGCCTTCCAGCAGTACGAACTCCGAAACCGTCCGTACATTCAAAACATCGCCCGAGCCTGGCTCCTGGCCCGCGGCCGCTACCTCACGGCGCGTTCGCTCGAGCGGCTGGGTCGTCGCGACGAGGCGCGAAGGGTTCTCGAGTTGCAGCTGGCCCGATGGAAAGACGCCGACTCCGACCTGCCGCTGCTCGGCGAGATGAAGGCGCTTTGCAGGCAACTCGACTGCAAGGCTCCCGGAGGCGTGTCTTTCGGCGCAGGCTTGCGGTGAAGGAGGCGAAACGTCGGGCTCGGGAGAACCTACACCCTTGGTTGAATCGTCCATGGTTCCCAACCTGCACCGTCACCGCTGTGCCGTGATGTCGGACTTCGACCCCCGCACCGCCCATGCACGAGCAGTGAGCGGGATCGATCCGTCGGGACCAACTGGCAGGCACGCGCGGATCGCTTCGCGCAGCGCCACGCGTCGGCCCTCGGGCAATGACATTGCGTACGCTATCGCGGAAGCGGGCATGCACGTCGATGGCACGTGTCGCGACTCCGGAGAGGCCCGTCTCCGTGAACAGCGCCTCGAGAGGCGCGGGGGCGCAGCCCGGGAACCGGACGGCTTCGTCGAGGACGGCGTAGTCCCACACGTACAGTGCGATCGTGCTCCCCGGCCGACCCGCTCGCACCATCTCGGCCACCATCTTCGCCGGCTCCGGTACATAATTGAGCACAAGCCCCGAGACGACCGTGTCGAAGGTATCGCCTCTGACCGCAAGCGCCTGCCCGTCGCCCACCTGGAAAGCGGTCCGTGCGCCGGTCACGCGGGCGTCTTGGTTGTGGTCTCCAGGATTCACGCAGGGTTGGCGCAGCAGGCGAGGCAATGCGAGTGCACGCCAGGATGGGTGAGATCTGGATGAAGGTATGGACGAGATGAGGATGAAGCCGGCTGACGGATCGACTGGCTCGACTTCCGGAACGTGCGTCGCCTACGCCACCTGTGCGGAGGGTCTGACTCCCAGCGCTCGCGCCACCTCCGGCAGCTGGTCGGCTCCTTTGTCGCCCACTACAACGTAGACCGGACGCACATCGGGGTAGGCAAGGACTCACCGTGCGGGCGTCCGGTTCGACTGCGAGGCGACCTCTCTCATGCCGCTCCTTACGCCATCGCGCTCACGAATCGTGAAACGGCGAGTCACGCGAGGCACACCCGCTCGACCGCCCCGGTAGCAGTCGCAGGCTCACGTCGTCGCCGGCACCGTCTTCGGGTTCGGGCCGTACTGGTTCTGGCTCGCCTGCCCCTCCTGGACCGCGAACACGAGCAGCACGATGGCTCCGATGAGCGGGATCAACGCCACCAGCAGCCACCAACCGCTCCGATTGGTGTCGTGAAGCCGTCGGACGGAGACCGCCAGGGATGGGACAAGAACGGCAAGGCTGTAGATGGTGGTGAGAATCATCGGGACGTGGATGATCCTCTCCGCGATGCCCAGGACGATGTAGGCGAGGAGGTTGACCAGCACGAACATCCAGTACTCGGTACGGCGAGCACGGCCGTTGAAGTCCGCGTACTTCTTCAGCACCTGAAGGTACCAGTTCATGGAGATCCTCCACGCCATAGGCGCACGAGAGTGTCAGTTGAGCCTGGCGCTGAACTTGATCGCCGTGACCGGCTTCGCGGAGGTGGTCGCGTCCATCTCGAACATCGGCGCGCAGCTCGCCGCGCCCTCGACTTCCCTTGCGCTGAGCTTCGTCACCGTGAGACCGCACCTGGATTGCCGGAAGTTTCCCTTCGAGGTGCCCCCGGCCTTGCCCTGGGTGCTGAAGGCGAACTGGAATCGGTTCTCGTTCCTCGCGTCGACGAAGTCCAGGGAGACCAGTTGCAGCAGCGGGTCCTTGGAGATTTGATTGATCTCGACCTGGTTGAGCGGAAGCTCCACGGCGATTGCACCGTGCATGAAGGTGACCTTGCCGGTGCCGTTGGCGGGCGGCGGCGGCTTGGGCTCGCCCCATCCTGGAGGCGGAGCCGTGCCTTCGGCGAGGGCGGACAAGGAGGCTGAAACGAGCGCTGCAGCGGCGACCGTCCGGAGCGTCATTCGATCCTCCCGAGTGTGCCATCCGAATAGAACTTTCGGTCAATCTCCGTGATGACCGAAATCAACGCGCCGGTTCCAACCCCTTGCGGGGCGCTCCGCTGGCCGTCCGCCCCCGTGCCCAGGCAAGACCCAGTCGATGGCTCCATCGCGGACGGGGTTGTGGCGAACCACAAGTTGAAATCCTCGGTCCCAGGGCGGGTTGGCGCTCAGCCGCCCGACGCGGGGATCGTGCCGACGATCTGCTGGGTTGCGCGGTCGACTTTGGACACGCTCAGGTCGACGTTGAGTACATAGGCCGTCTTGCCGTCTCGCGTGAACACGATGGCTTGCCGTGGCTGGTTGAAGCCCGTGATGGTGGCGACGACCTTGAGCGTCGGGACATCGATCACCGAGACCGTGTTGTCGCCCAGGTTGCCGACGTACACGAAACGGCCGTCGGGGGAGAGCGCTGCGCCATACGGTTCCTTGCCGACCGGCACGGTGCTCAGGATCTCGCGCCTGGCGATGTCGACCACCGCGATGCTGTTGCTGCCGCTGTTGGCGGCGAACAAGGTCTTGCCGTCGGCCGTGACCGAGATCGCCCGGATCATCTTGAAGCCGGTGATCTCGCCAATGATCTTGTCGGTCGCCGTATCGACGATGGTGATCTTGTCGCCGAGGAAGTTGGTGACGTACAGCGCCGTGCCGTCTGGGCTCAGGCGCACGCCCTGGCGCGGTTGGGCGAAGCCAGTGATCACGGCGCGGGCCTGATTCGTGGTGATGTCGAAGCGCGTGACGGTGCTGCTGGCCTGATTGTTCACATAGAGCGTGCTGCCGTCCTTGCTCAGTGCAGTGCCGAAGGCGCCGGGGCCCGCCGAAATGGGGGCTTGCGCCTGCAGGCTGGCGGTGTCGATCTTGGCAATGGTGCCCAGGCTGCTGTCGGACACGTAGAAGGCCTTGCCATCGGGGGCGAAGACGATGTTGCGTGGCGTCACGTAGCCGCGCAGCACACGGCGCACCGCGCCGGCCTGCAGGTCGTAGACGACCACGTCGGGCCGCTCGCTGTAGGAGACGACGGCGGTGGTCTCGTCGGGGCTGAGCGCGAGCGAGTTGTTGCGGATGTTGCCGTCGAAGGTGACGCGTGCGGCGTTTGTGGGTGCCGCCGCGATGGGCGAGGCAACGTCGGTGGCGCTGGCCGGCAAGCTGAGCACGGTGGCGATGAGCGCGCTGCGCACCGACAGGGCGAAGAGCTTGGAGGGTGTGGTGGTCATGAAGGTCCAGCATGAAATCGAAAGCGGTTGATCGGTAGCGGGGCAGACGGGCGGTGTCAATCGGTCGATGCGCCGATTCGAGAGAATACCTCGGAGGGCTTCATCCAAACCGAGGGTCTCGCGGGGGGGGGGGTCTCTGGTTGCGTCCATTACAAGGCTATCGATGAACGGTACCGTGATCGCAATACCTGGCCCTCCGTCAACGGCTCGTCACCCTGGCCGGGCGGCGACATCCCGACATCCGGCTCGCGGCCCGCTTCTCGGGTCGTCGCATGCCCGCGGGCCAACCTCACCTCACCCTCCGTGCTGCGAGCCGCGCAGACGGGGCTCTCGGTAGCCACAGGACATCGCCGATGACGCGGCCCGACACGGACCAGGAGGCCCCGTCGAAGCATCGAGCCGGCGAGAGTCCAGACCCTGGGCTGATTCGTCAATGGCTTCAGCAGGGACGGGGATTTGGAGGCGGCACAGACTACCTCGGCGGCTGCGGCGGCGGGGAGGACCCTGTCGCCGGCCTCGCCGCGGCCAGGCCCCGCGGCTGGCCCGCTGGGGCGAAGCCCTGGACCGACCCGTCCGCCTGGCCGGAGCGCTCCACCGCGAGCCTCAACTCGACGATGGAGCGGTTCGAGAGGACGAGGTCGCCCCCATTCAGGAGGTCGGCCATCCGGACGGTGACGGCGCCTACCTCGACCGTACCCTGCGCGTCGGTGTGGGTGATCCGGATCGAGAGGGGACGGTCGTCGAGGGCGTTCGTCGCCACGACGACGAAGGATTCGAAGCGTGCCCGCAGTGCGGTCTGCGGCGCCGTCGAGAACTGCCGCCCGTCCGGGAGCGTCATCGTCGCGACGAGGGTCGGCCGGTTCTCGTGCGGGAGCGCGTCGTACAGGTCGATTCCGGTGACCGTGCGTCGCCCCTGCCCGTCCATCGCGGCGTTCGCGAGGAGGCCGACGAGGCGCTGGTAACCGGCGCCCGCGCTGCCCGCCCACGGTCGCCCGTCGGGCTGGATGGGCCGGACCAGGGTCGACCTCACGCGGATGGCCCAGGTGCGGACCTGGACGCGGTCGAGCTGGTGCCACGCGTAGCCGTCCGTGCCGTCCATGCCGGTCCTCAGGGCGTCGTCGTAGGCACGGGTCGCCGCCGGCCAGTCCCTGCGCTGCACGGCGGCGTCGCCCGCCCGGAGGTCGCGGGCGTAGCGGGCGAGCGGCTCAGCGCGGCCGCCCCTCCGGAGCGCGACGGCGGCCTCGTAGGCCTGGGCCGCCTCGGCGAACCGTCCCTCGCGCAACAGGGCGTCACCTTGCCCCGCCTGGGCCTCGTACCGCGCCTCGATCCAGCGGTCGCGCTCGCCGCGGACCTGCTCCAGCGTCGGGCGAACGGCGCCGTCCAGGGCGGCGGCGGCGGCGAGGAGTTCGAGCGCCTCCGGGTACTGCTGCTGCGACCGGAACTGCATCGCACGCTTCACGGCGCCGGACACGATGGTCGGCTGGAGCCGCGCCGCTTCCGCCTGGGCGCCGTCGTCGTTCGACGCCGCGCGTGCCTGCGCCAGCAGTTCGAAGGCGGCCCGGTGGTCGCCCCGCTGCACGGCCTCGGCGGCGAGCCGCAGGCGGGCGTTCGCGGCCTGCCTGCCGGTCCCGGAGCGGAGAGTGGCGTACTCGGTGCTACCGGGCTCCATCCGCACGAGGTACTCGGCCTCGTCGAAGGCGCACTCCCAGTCCTGCGAGACCTGGCAGGCATGGCTGTGGGCGAGGGAGGCCTGAAGGGCCTGCTGGCGCGCGCTCTGCCAGCGGGCGCGCTTCTCGGGGTCGTTCGGATCGTCGCGGAGGACCTGCGAGTAGTTCACCTCGGCGGTCTTCCAGTCTCCGGTGGCGGCGGCCTGGTCGCCGACCTTCTGCGCGCTCGCGCACGCGGCGAACAGGGCGATGAGGAGGAGGGACAGCGCGATCCGTCGCATCGGGGCGTGCTCCTTGGCGAAGGGCGGCAACAGGGAATCGTACCCCGGCAACCCGCCGCCGTCCCGAAGATGGACCCGTCGACGACGAAAGTCGCATGCACACAGAGTGCGAGCGCTGTCTACAGCAGCGCCGACGCGGCGCGGCGGCCCGGGCCAGGCGGCGCGGCGCAGGAGGGGCCAGACCAGCCAGCTTCCGTCATTTCGGTGGCCAGTTCCGAGAAGCGCGGGTTGTTCTCACTGCCGGCCGCTGGGAAGCTCTCGGACCACGCCCGACGAGCAGCGTGTGGGGCGGGTGCCGACATTTGCCTGGAGGAAAGGATTCGCTAGTCTGTTCCTCGTCCATCCCGATGACGGGCTTGCGAACGATCCCTCCAAGGTGACCTCATGACGACGACGCAGCGGTGGTTCGGCCTCGGCTTGGCGCTTCTCCTCGGCGGGTGCGGCGGGAGCGGAACGCCCCGCGAGAACTCCGCGGTGAGCACCACCTTCGGGTACGGCTCGCCACAAGCGGCCACCTCGGATCAGGCGGGAGCCATGGGCGCGACGGTGTCGAGCATCGAAGCCTTCAGGACCGCGCCGGGCACGGGGTCAGGGCTCGGCGCCGCAGACGCAGCCAGCGTCACCGGGGCGCTCCTCCAGGGTGGGCCGATCGGCTCCTTCTCGCCGGCCGAGGTGGGCGCGACCTCGGCGGCGGCCTTCGACGTCCCGGCCTGCGCCGTCGTCACCAGCGGCAAGGTCAGCTTCAACGGTTGCAGGGTCACCGTCTCGCAGTCGAGTGGGGGCACCTCCACGAGCGGCTCGGTGACGGTGAACGGCGACGTCTCACTCTCCGCCGACTTGCAGACGCTCACCTGGGACCTCACCTACGGGGTCGGGCTCACCATGAGTGGCACCAGCCCGCTCACGATGTCCGGCACTCTGCACTCGGCGGGCCGCGTCGTGGTCACCGCCACCACGGCCGTCGGCGCCATCACCTCCGAGGTCTCCTTGACGGTCTCGGCCGGTGGCCAGACGGTATCGGCTGCGCTCGACGAGAGCCTGGCCTTTGATGTCACCCGCTCGGACACCTGTGCGTCCGGCGTGGTCGGCGGGACGCTCGAGGCCAAGCGGGTGTGGACGACCCGGCCCAGCGGCGCGTCTCCGGCGGACCTCCCCGACGAGGCCGCCAAGGTCGAGTGGACCGGCTGCGGGACGGCCACGGTCCGGCTCGGGTCTCGCTGAACGTCGGCTCGACGAGCTCGACGAGCGGCTGGCCACCACCTCGACCCTGGTGGCCCGAGAGCCCGGACCTCTCGACGGCCCTCGCGCCTGCCGCCCCCACCGCGAAGTAACTTCGCTCCGGCACGGTCAATGCCGTCCGAAGGCGCCCCTTGCCAGCTGCGGCGGTTGGCCTCGAGGCCGGTTCCGGGGGACTTCGGATCGGAAATCCGACGCGCCCCGATCGAATCGCCCGTCCCCAGGGATGGATGCGCCATGGCCGGGGCAGCCTCAGGCCTGCGGCTTGTCACATCGCCCGAGTTCCCCTACTAGTCAGTCCACCCCCGAAGTGCATCGGAGATGCACCATGAGGAAGCTGCTCGTCTCATCCGTCGCCGCACTCGCCGTCACCGTCGCGCAGGCGCAGTCACCGGCGCCGATCCCCCCGATGCCCATCCCGGTCCCGAGGCCCGCACCGCCCGCCCCGGGCTCGATCGAGATGGAAGCCACCGGCACGCCCGGCAAGGCGTCCGCCGCGCGTCTCGCAACGGCGACCGCGACCATCACGGCCATCGACGTCGCCAGTCGCGCGATCACCCTGCGGCTCAGGTCCGGCGAGACGCACACGTTGAGGGTGGGGCCGGAGGTGGCCCGGCTCGGCGAGTTCGCAGTGGGCGACGTCATCAAGGTCGATTACGAGCAGGGGCTCGTCCTCGAGTTCCAGCCTCCCGGCTCGAAAGCGGTTCCGATGGAGTCCGGGGTGACGGCCGGCCGCGCCGACAGGGACCAGGCTCCCGGGGCCGTGGCCTCCGCGGGTGTCCAGGGCACGGTGACCGTCACTGCGATCGACGCCGCTGCGCGGCTGGTCTCTTTCCAGGGGCCGGAGGGCAACGTCTACCAGGTGAAGGCCGGTCCGAGGATTCAATTGGAAAAGCTGAAGGTCGGCGACCGGCTCCTCGCGACCTACGTCGAGACGGTGGCCATCAAGCTCGTGAAGGTCGCCCGGACAAACAGGTATTAGGGGCGTGAGGGTGGAGCGAGGAGGGGTGGCGGAAGCGCCCGTCCGAAGGCAGGGGCTCACTGGAAATCCAGCGTGGCCTCGTCGTCGGACGCGGAATCCGAAGCGCTCAACAGGAATCGCCTCGGCGATACGCGTTGGCGCTACCGTTTCGCCCCCCGAATCCTGGACGGCCTTCGACCTCGCGGAACCTCAGTCACCGCCCCGGCCAGGCGGGCCCCGGGTGCTGCTCGAGGCGAGCCGCACCGGCGAGGCCCAGCCGATCTCCCGCGCCGTCACCGGGCCAACGCCCAGGTCATCGAGGGAGGAGGGTGGCTTGCCCGCGCCGGGCGACACCGGGACCTCGCCCGCCATCCACTCGGCGTGCGCCTGCGGGTAGCGCGGGGCCCTTTCCGGCTCGACGAGTCCCTCCGGCTCGAGTGCATGGCCGCCGTCGTCGTACTTGTCGCTGGCGCCGACGGTGTGAAGGAGCTCGTGGCCGATGACCTGGAGCGGCAGGGAGATGTCGCCGCCGGCAGAGCCGCGGACAAGTGCTACCTCGCCGTTCTGGATCCCGGCGCCCTCCGCGAAGCTGCCGTCCCAGCCGGGGACGCGGGCGCCGAGTACGTAGAGCCGAACGTCCCAGTTGGACTGATCGACGCCGGCCACGCCGTCGATGTTCCGCAGCACGCGCCAGAGCCCGAGCATGTGGAACGCGCGGTCGGCGAAGCGATCAGAGGGGGGCGACAGAGGAAAGGCGCCGTCCCAGCGGAACGGGCCCACGATCTCGAACTGGAACGGGGGCTCTCCGGCACCGCGCCAGCGCCGCATCTCGGCGTCGAGGCGGGACGAGAGCGCGTCGAGGCCGCGCCGCCACTGGTCCGCGTTGACCTTCGCACCCTCCCCGGCGAGCAGCACGATACCCACCCGGATGGGGCGCTCCCAGCGGGTGCGGGCGTGTCGCCGGTTCTCGGTCTCCGCAGCCCACACGATGGTTGCAAACAGCAATCCCAGAAGGATGACGAGCCGGGCCCTTCGAAAGGGGATGAATGCGAATAACCGAGGCACCCCCCAAATGAAGCAGAGTCAGGATGTGGGCGAAAGTCCCCCTTTCGGGCGTCATCGCACACCGACACGCACATACGTTCTCGTCAGGTGGGACGTGGCGATGCATCAGGGCCGTCCCACTCCCATCCAATGCCTAGCAAAAACCCCGACCGAGCCTAAACCATTGACGATTCTTCCCAGGGCCCCGATGGTCCCCGGGTCGATGCTTCGACTCCTCGTAGCTCGCCTGCCGACGCTCCGCTCATCCATGCGCTCCCGACGCGATCTCGTCCTCGAGAACCTGGCCCTCCGCCAACAGCTCGCCACCCTGATCGTGCGTTGGCACCGCGCCGGGTTTCGCATCGACTGGAACTGGTTGTCCAGGCGGGGAATGCGCTCCGGCCGGCCGTCCCTGCCTCGCGAGGTCCGAGCGCCCATCCGGAGGATGGCCACCGAGAACCCCTGGGGCGCGCCCCGCGTAGACGGTCTCCGGCCCGAGGTTCACGAGGTTCATCTGGACCACGCCGCCGGAAGCATCGGCGGAAGGGGATCGTGCGACTCCGGGCCGATGGCGCCGTCCATTCGCGCGCTCGAAGTCGCGAGGGGAGGGCCGTTTCGAACTCCAGGCGACTTCCCTCACGGCGCTCCGCACGCCATCACACTCACGGAGCGTGAAATGGCGAGCCACAGCTCCCGCGGGCGGTCCCGACGACCATCTTCGCGGCAGACGTCGCGCCTCAGCCGATAGGGATGCGATCCTTGTTCGTTGCGAGCCACTGGGCGAAGGTCTGGAGCCTTGGGTTGAGCGAACGGGAGAGCGCGAGGTCGCGGTTCCCGCAGTACATGGTCTCGAAGTCGGCCTTGAACTGGAACATGTTCCCCAGGTCGTCGGCGCCGGGGAACCCGAAAGACCGGTACACGGCGGGGGGCACCGCGTTGTAGGCGACCTCCTGCCCCAGCGCGTTCGAGAGCGCCGCCGCCATCTGTGCCCCGGTGAGGTGCTCGCCGGCGACGCCGATGGTCTTGCCGATGAACTCGGCGCCGCGCTGGAAGAGGCCGTAGGCGCACCCGCCGATGTCCCCTGCCGCAATCCCGGGGAGCTTCTTGCTCCCCATGGGCAGGGCGAACGCCAGCTTGCCGTCGGGCCCCTTCTTCGGCCCCATCCCGAAGTGGATGAGGTTGTCCCAGTAGAACGACGTCAGCAGAAATGTCGTCGGTAGACCGAGTTCGGTGAAGTACGCATTGGCCTCGGCCTTTGCGTCGAAGTGCGGCACCTTGTACTTCCCTTGCAGGGTCGGCATGCGTCCGTCCGAGAGCGGGATCGAGAGGCGCGTGTCCTCAAACGTCGACCAGATGACGTGCTTCACGCCCGCGTCCTTCGCGGCCGCTGCCATGTTGCGGGCCTGGGCCTTCTCGCGGTCCGGCGAGAAGTGGTCCCAGAAGAAGGTCACGCAGTAGGCGGCGTGGGCGCCGCGAAAGGCCTTCTTCACGCTCTCGGCGTCGTCGACGTTCGCCGCCACCACCTCGGCACCCACCTTCGCGAGCGCCTTGGCCTTCTCGCTGTTGATGTCGCGGGTCAGCGCCCGGACGGAGAAGCCGCCGCTCGGGTCGGCGAGGATCGCTCGGGCCAATCCGCCGCCCTGGGCTCCGGTCGCGCCGGCCACCGCAATCACCTTTCTGTCCATGGGGTTTCTCCCTGCTTCGGGGTTCGTGCTCTTCGGCCTCATTTCATGCAGCGTGAACCCCTCGGACGCAAGTGCCTCTTGGGTCATGTGCGGGCCCCGATCCCTACTCGTCCGCCGGGTCCATGGGGATTCGCCGCAGCGCCTGGGAATCAGCCACCCGTCGAGGTCCAGCCGCGCAAGTGCAACCCCAGGCTATCGGAGTCGCGCCGACCTGCGTTGCGGGCTGGCGCGGCGATGGACGAGCTTCGGCCACCTCCACCGTGACCCAAGCACCGTGCACCCCGTCCTGGCAGCCCCAGTCTGCGTACGTCAGAAAATGGGAGCCGCTCGCGAGAAACACCTTCACGGCGTGCGCGCAGGCGATCGGTTCAACCGCGTGGTCGACCTCGATGAGATACGTTGTCATCCTCGGGTCGCCTCCAGGTTGATTCCCAAGGCCCGGGGGACGTGGCCGCGAAGCAGTCGGCCGCGCGTCTCGGCATGCCGATCGAACTCCCCGTGAGTTTGGGCACGTAGAAGAGACCGCCTCAGGCCCCTTTCGAGGGATTGGAAGAATCCCCTGTGGGCCGTTCGTCGGACGCGGAATCCGACGCGGACAGCCAGAAGGGTCCTTACACTGGAAGGGCTTGCGCTCGGGGCACCCCGGATCGCAGCGCGCAGCCGCTGCATGACCGGCGGGCCGAGCACGGGGTCGCGCATGCCCACGAATATCAGGGAGGGGGCGGTCCGTCGGCCGCGGAAGAACTCTGCGGCTCGCCGCGAGGTGTCCGCGCCCTCCATGTCCGTGGTGACCGGGACGATCTCGGGAAACCGCCGCACGCCGGCCTTCGAGCGCGCGTCTGGGAGGGGTGTGCCGTAGCCGGCGGCCTCCTCCTCCGTCAGGTGAGGGCACGTCCGCTTCATGAGGCGGGCGACGCCGAGGTCGCGGAGCTCTCGCTCGTGCTGGGCAATGATTTGGAGGGCCTGTGCGCGCCGCATGGGCCACGTCATAGGCATCCCGATGGGGCTGGCAAAGACCGCACGATGGGTGGCCCGGTATACAGGGGACGGGACAGGGCCGCCGCCGGCTCGAGCACAGCATGGTTTCGCGGCCGACGGAATACTGGCCAGGCAAAGGTCCCGGGAGAACCTGACCCCCGGAGTGAATCGTCAATGATTCGAAGAGCGGACGGAGTCCTGGAGAGAGAAGAGCCGAACATTGACGTTCAGCGTGGTTCCCGCTACCCCTTCACGCTCCGCATGACGACCCGCTCCCGCCCCACCCGTTCCCGGTGCGTCGCCGGCCTGGCGATCATCGCCGCCGCCGTCCTCGTCGCGGCCTGTGGCGCAAGGTCCGCCGCGCCCCCGGCGCCGGGGCCGGTGGAGGTGGGCGTGGTCACCATCAGCCCGGCTCCCCTGACCCTCACCCGAGAGCTTCCGGGGCGCACCTCGGCCTTCCGGGTGGCCGAGGTTCGGAGCCGCGTGAACGGCATCGTGCAGAAGCGGCTCTTCGTCGAGGGGAGCGACGTGAAGGAAGGGCAGAAGCTGTTCCTCATCGATCCGGCCCCATACGAGGCCGCCCTCGACGGTGCGAAGGCCGCCCTGGCCCGTGCCGAGGCCACCCTGGCGAACGCGCGGCTTCAGGCGCAGCGACACGCCGACCTCATCAAGAGCAACATCGTGAGCCAGCAGGACCACGACAACGCCATGGCCGCCCTGAAGACCGCCGAGGCCGACGTGGCAGCGGCGCGCGCTGCCGAACAAACGGCCCGGATCAACTTCGGCTACACGACCGTGACGGCGCCGGTGCGGGGGCGCATCGGCCGCTCGGCGGTGACCGAGGGAGCCTACGTGCAGGCGGCCCAGGCCACCCTTCTCGCCACGGTGCAGCAACTCGACCCGGTCTACGTGGACGTGACGCAGTCGGCGGACGAGGTGCTGAGACTCCGGCGCGATCTCGAGGGCGGCAAGCTCCAGGGAGCCGGGAAGGGGCAGGTCCGGGTGCGGCTCGTCACCGACGACGGCCGCGAGTACGCGCACGCCGGAACCCTTCAGTTCACCGACGTCACCGTGGACCCGGGCACCGGGTCGATCGCCCTTCGCGCGCTGTTCGCCAATCCGAAGGGCGAGCTGCTGCCGGGCATGTTCGTTCGCGCGCGACTCGAGGAGGGGGTGAATCCAGCGGCGCTGCTCGTGCCGCAGGTGGGCGTCACTCGCGACCAGAAGGGCATGCCGGTCGCGATGGTCGTGAACGGGGAGAGGAAGGTGGAGCGCCGCCTGCTCGTCACCGATCGCGCCGTCGGGAACGCCTGGCTGGTCACCGAAGGCATCCGACCAGGGGATCAGGTCATCGTCGAGGGGCTGCAGAAGGTGCGGCCTGGCACCCTGGTCAACCCGGTGCCGGCCGGCGGATCGAAGTAGGGAGCCCCGTGGCCCATTTCTTCATCGAACGGCCGATCTTCGCGTGGGTCATCGCCATCCTCGTGATGCTGGCCGGTGCGCTCTCGATCCTCCGGCTGCCCGTCTCGCAGTACCCGGCCATCGCGCCACTCGCCATCAGCGTGACGACCTCCTATCCCGGCGCCTCCGCCAAGACGCTCGAGGACACCGTCACCCAGGTCATCGAGCAGCGGATGAACGGCCTCGACAACCTTCGCTACATGGCCTCGTCGACCGACTCGGCCGGAAACGCCCAGGTGACGCTCACCTTCGACGCCGGGACCGACCCCGACATCGCCCAGGTGCAGGTGCAGAACAAGCTGGCGCTGGCCATCCCCCAGCTCCCGCAGGACGTGCAACGCCAGGGCGTGAAGGTCGCCAAGTCGGTCTCCAACTTCATGCTGATCATCGGCCTCGTCTCCGAGGACGGGTCGATGACTCGCAACGATATCGCCGACTACGCCTACTCGACGCTGCAGGACCCCATCAGCCGCGTGTCCGGCGTCGGCGAGGTGACCACCTTCGGGTCGCAGTACGCCATGCGGATCTGGCTCGACCCGTCCCGGCTCGCCAAGTACCGGATGACGCCGATCGAACTCTCGAACGCCCTGCAGGCCCAGAATGCGCAGGTGTCGGCGGGGCAGCTCGGCGGCCTGCCCTCGGTCGAGGGGCAACGGCTCACCGCCACCATCACCGCCCAGACCCGCCTCCAGACCCCCGAGCAGTTCCGCGCCATCCTGCTGCGAGTGAATCCCGACGGGTCGCGGGTCCACCTCGCGGACGTCGCCCGGGTCGAGCTGGCCGGCGAGTCGTCGGAGATCGAGACCTTCATCAACGGACGCCCATCGTCCGGCATCGGCGTCCGGCTGGCCGCGGGGGCGAACGCCCTCCGGACCGCGGCTGCAGTCCGGGCCCGGGTGGACGAGCTCGCGAAGTTCTTCCCGCCCGGGCTCAAGGTGGTCTACCCGGTCGACACGATCCCGTTCGTGCGTCTCTCCATCGAGGAGGTCGTGAAGACGCTCCTCGAGGCGATCGTGCTCGTGTTCCTGGTGATGTACCTGTTCCTGCAGAACTTCCGGGCCACGCTCATCCCCACCATCGCCGTGCCCGTCGTGCTCCTGGGCACCATGGGCGTCCTTTCCGCGTTCGGCTTCGGCATCAACACCCTCACCATGTTCGGCATGGTCCTCGCCATCGGCCTCCTCGTGGACGACGCCATCGTCGTCGTGGAGAACGTCGAGCGCGTCATGAGCGAGGAGGGGCTGCCTCCCCGGTCGGCGACCCGGAAGTCGATGACCCAGATCACGGGCGCCCTCATCGGCATCGCGCTGGTGCTCGCCGCGGTCTTCGTGCCGATGGCCTTCTTCCCCGGGTCGGTGGGGGTGATCTACCGGCAGTTCTCCATCACCATCGTGTCGTCGATGGTGCTGTCGGTTTTCGTGGCGCTCACGCTCACCCCGGCCCTCTGCGCCACCCTCCTGAAGCCGGTGGAGAAGGGGCACGGGCTCACGAAGAAGGGCTTCTTCGGCTGGTTCAACCGCCTCTACGATCGCGGCGCCGGCAGGTACCAGCGGATCGTGGAGTTCCTGCTGCGGCGTCGCGTGCGCGGGATGATCGCCTACGCGGTGCTCGTGGCCATCCTGGCGGTGCTCTTCACCCGGTTGCCCACCGGGTTCCTGCCGCAGGAGGACCAGGGGCTCATGTACGCCCAGATCGTCCTCCCGCCCGGGAGCACGCTCGAGATGACCAAGAAGACGCTCGAGAAGATCTCCAATCACCTCCTCACCGAGGAGAAGGAGGCCATCGAGTCGGTGATGTCGATCGCCGGGTTCAACTTTGGATCCCGGGGCCAGAACGCCGGCGTGGGATTCATCCGCTTGCGCCCCTGGGACGAGCGCCCGGGCGTACGCCTGCGCGCCGACACAGTCGCGGCGCGGGCCCAGAAGGCCTTCGCCGGGATCAAGGAGGCGAACGTCTTCGTCTTCACCCCGCCGGCCGTCACCGAGCTCGGCAACGCCACCGGCTTCGAGCTGCAGCTTCAGGACAGGGCCGGCCTGGGTCACGACGCGCTCATGGCGGCGCGCAACCAGCTCCTCGACCTGGCCCGCAAGGACCCTCGCCTCGTCAAGGTTCGCCCCTCGGGCCTCGAGGACACGCCGCAGTTCAACGTGGACGTGGACCAGGAGAAGGC
>Ga0315273_10003455_pt1 | contig 19041 bp, 19 predicted proteins | sample YL17G02_0_MG_FD_205753 | JGI IMG/M metagenome (GOLD analysis project Ga0315273, IMG submission 205753) | Sediment microbial communities from Yellowstone Lake, YNP, Wyoming, USA - YL17G02_0 | ecosystem: Environmental > Aquatic > Freshwater > Lake > Sediment | place: USA: Wyoming | collected...
TTTGATGCTAGTATCAATGGAGACCCTAACGCAGATAAGGATAACGATAGCTGGCGAACTGTACTTATCGGGGGCATGAGATATGGCGGGGCATGCAGGAATGCAGGAAGCGCTTGCACGAATTGCGTAAAAACACCAGTGACAGATTTAGGATATTCTTCCTATTTTGCCCTTGATATCACAGACCAGAATAACCCACAGCTTCTCTGGGAATTTTCAAATGAAAATCTTGGTTTTACAACAACAGGTCCTGCAATTGTGAAGGTTAGTCCTAAGCAAGGAGATACAAATGGAGATGGCGTTATTGATGGGAAAGATTTACCTGATAATACTAAAAACGGCAAATGGTTTGTTGTCTTCGGATCCGGTCCTACAGGACCAACAACTGGTTCGAGTTCTACTGACTATCAGTTTTTGGGCCGCTCTGACCAATCTCTGAGACTCTTTGTGCTCGATCTGAAAACAGGATCACTTCTTTGGACTATAGACCGGACTGTAGACGGAACAGAGATCCCTTTTGCCTTTGCCGGCTCAATGCTCAACTCCACCAATGACACTGATTTAGACTATCAGGATGATGCTGTCTATATTCCTTATGTAAAGCAAGATCCGTCTGCCGGCACATGGACTCAAGGAGGCGTCGGGAGGCTTTTAACCAAGGAAGATCTAAACCCGTCTAATTGGCAATGGAGTAAAGTAATTGACGGGATTGGCCCTGTCACCTCGTCCGTTGCGCAACTTCAGCATGAGAGTAAAGGTATATTATGGCTCTTCTTTGGTACAGGAAGGTATTACTTCGAACTGCTATCTACTGTGGATGATCAGGACGGCCATAGGCAACTATTCGGGATAAAGGACTCCTGTTTCTCCTCATTGGGATTTGCCTCCTCTTGTCCTTCAGCAATTAGTGGAACTACTGGCTTGACCAATGTGGATAATATCGCAGACGCTGATGCTATCGCAAATCCTGACGCCTCAGATTTTACGGGCTGGTATATCAATCTTGATTCTTCTGCAGGTGGTTACAGGGCCGAGAGAGTGATCACAGATCCTATAGCTTCACTGACAGGTATCGTATTTTTCACAACATATAAGCCATATAACGATGTCTGTGCTCTCGGAGGCAAGAGCTTCATCTGGGCAGTTAAGTATGATACAGGAGGCGCTCCTGGAGCTTCATTGAAAGGAGTAGCATTACTTCAGGTATCCACGGGAAGCATTGAGCAGATAAATCTTTCTACTGCCTTCAACTCAACAGACTCAATGGGAGGAAGACGAACATCTGCAATGGAGGGTGTTCCACCGACTGCCCAGGGCTTGTCTCTATTGTCGCAACCCCCACCGGTAAAGCGGACAATACATGTAAGAGAGAGATAATATAAATTTTGGATAAAAGATGAAGACAATAAAGAATCAAGGCATAACATTAATAGAGTTAATAATTGTCATTTCAATAATCGGCATCTTAGCTGTTGCTCTTGGCTTTGAATTTAGTGGATGGATGGGTGGTTATAGGGTAGAAAGTCAGACAAAAGAGATGTATGTTGATTTAATGAATGCAAGGGCAAGAGCAATGCAGAGAAACAGAACACATTTTGTGAGATTAAATGATTCTACCTCCTATTCAATATACGAAGACGATAGTGACGGCACTAATAAGGTGCCAGATGGAGACGGGACACTTCAACTTGGGACCGGTAGCAGTGCTGATACGGAACTTCCGACATTTCATAGAACAGTCGAATACAATTTGGATTGGAACAACAATGCCATAACGTCTCCAATTAGATTAACTTTCAACACAAGAGGGCTCGCTACAACTCTCGGATCTTTATCTATCTTTGTGGACAGGGATGGTGACGACAAAAAAGACGTTGACCCTGATTATGACTGTATTGTTATATCAGCAACAAGAATAAATATGGGAAACTTAAATGATAAAGGAACAACAAGTAGAGCAGATGATGAATGCATTGCAAAATAAAAAGGGCCTCACATTGGTTGAGGTAATGATCGCCCTTGTGGTATTGCTGGTGGTCTCCCTTGCCCTGATGCAGACAGCACTGGTAAGTATCGACTCCAACATGACAAACATCTTGAGAGACGAGGCAGTAGGCATCGCAGAGATGAGAATGAATGAGGCAAGAAATATACCTTTTGATAATTTAGTGGCAGGTGCTTCAGTAGGAACGGTTTGGAGAAACTTTAGAAACATAGCTAATTTTCAATATACTGTAACAAGAACGGTTACCGATCTAAATTCAGATAACAAGCAAGTGAACATAACTGTCATATGGGAATGGAAAGAAAATACGGTGGCGAATGGCAATCCCCTGACGCACAGCATAACATCAATAGTGAGGAGACCATGATTAAGCGGGAAAGAGGTTTCACTTTAATAGAGCTCCTGATAACAATGGTCATCTTTATACTTGTTATAGCGGCGGGTTCCCAGATTTTTACAGGCCTGCTAACTCAATTCAAACAACAGAGCAAGATTGCGGAGACAAATATAGAGGGTATCGTAGGGCTTGAAATCTTAAGGCAGGATATAGAGCATGCAGGGTATGGATTGCCGTGGAATCTTGGCGGTGCTAATTATGATGAGGCTATCGATGATGGAAACACCATACAAAACGAAACAAACTATAACGATGCCGGAGCTACAGATGCTCCGCCGAGGGCTATAGTTAGTGGAAACGGAAACGGGATAGGCAATTCAGATGTAATAGTGATAAAAGCAGCAAATGTTGCAAGAGATGTCACAGCCCCAAAATGGACTCACTTAATGGCAGGTGATGTCAAAAAGACGTGGACCCCTGATTGCGAAAATGTAAACAAAAATTCAGATTGTACTACTAATAATACTGTTAGAACAATTGTTATTTCGCCAGGGAGTACCGAAACAAACAGTCACTCATTAATTGTCAGTAGTGGTGCCTTTTTCACACGATATAGCAATACCGCAGGTTTTGCGCCTACAGGTTCAACAGACACGTACATAATATACGGTATTGACCGAGACACAGACTTAAGAATGCCCTTTAATAGAGCAGATTATTATATCAGAACACCTGGTGCTGCTAACTTTCCAGATAGGTGCGCAATCGGTACAGGTATCCTTTATAAGGCGACTGTGAATCATAATGGTGGAGGGCTAAGCGAACTCCCACTGCTTGACTGTGTTGCTGATATGCAGGTGATTTATGGCATAGACACAGATGCAACTATTGATGGCGCCATTAATTGTTATGCAAACAATCTTGCAGATGTTTTAGCCACAGTAGATGCCGAAAATATACGGAATCGGATTAGGGAAGTTAGGGTATACGTACTTGCACATGAGGGTCAATTTGATCGGAGCTTTATCTTTAATCCTCCTATTGCCCCCAGTTCTATTAGGGTTGGCGAACCTTCACTGAATTTACCCGTTGGTAGTTGTACCGGAGAAGCAGTTTTAGGATGGGACTTTGATCTTGGTGGAATAAATAACTGGCAAAATTACAGGTGGAAAGTATATACGCTAGTTGTGAAACCAAATAACCTGAGGTAAAAATGAGAAGTCAGAAAAGAGAAAAAATGATACATGATACAAGTTGCAAGATACAGGACTTATCTAAAGATGTATATCGTGCATCGTGCATCATGAATCATGCATCCGAACTTCGAAATGAGAAAGGCATTGCCCTTGTAATGGTTCTGGTGCTCTCGGCCATTATCCTCGTCATTATGGCAGGATTAATATACATGTTGACAACAGGGACTCAGCTTTCAGGCATGCAGAAAAGATATAAAACTGCTCTTGAGGCTGGCAAGGGCGTCGCAGATATTACGTATCAGATTATTGCTCTCAGAGGCGAGACCTCTGCAACAAGCTCTTTGCTCAGCGAACTATCAGTCCTTAATCCTGTCATTACAACACCGAATTCATGTGTTACCAGTTCAATTGCTGCATGCACTACGATGACGAGTTATATGGGAATAGCTACTAAATTTAACTTACCAACAGATTGCTGGGCGGGTTGTGACAGTTCATTAACTATCGATCCTGACAATGCAAGTACTTACGATATGCAATTTGATCTCGGAACATCTCCTACATATAGGGTTTATGCAAAAATAGCTGATACAGTTCTAGGCAACTCCGGGGGAGATGAAGGCCTGTTAAAGGGTGGGGTGGTACACTCAACAGGTGAAATAAATGTGGCAAGCATACCATTTCTCTATACGATTGAGGTGGACGCACAAAATCAGGCCAACCCCGCTGAAAGGGCAAAGCTGTCTATACTTTATCAATATTAAGTAATCATTATCTAAACTATATGTATAAGTTTTTATTGATTATTCCTTTACTCTTAGTGTTAGTGCTATCCTGCTCTTCAGAAAAGTCTGCTGATATGGACACACAAAAACTTCCTGAAATAGGAAGCGGGACCGCTCGCGAACAATCTCAGCCATTTGTCTCCTCAAAGACTGAGCCCTATGCATTGGCAATTACCCCTCTCAATGCTTCGCGCAATTCAAGATTACAAGTAATTGCCCAGGGATTTAATCTTTCTGATGCAAAGATAGAGTGGTTGTTAAACGGTTATCCAACCACAAGCGGAAGTTCCCCTCAATTTGATGCAAAGGAGACTCAGAAAGGTGATAAGGTACAGGTTAAGGCAATTGTACAGGGAAAAGAATTAATGTCTAATATTATTGAGATTAAAAATGCTCCACCTGAGATTACCCGAGTCAAAATTCTTCCTGAAGTATTTAAGCCAGGTGATACTTTAAGCGTTGAGGTATCTGGAAACGACGCAGATGGTGACGAAGTAACCATTTCATATGAATGGACAAAAAACGGGGAACTTGCTGGTAACGACAAACGACTTGAAGTACCCGTCAAAAGGGGAGATAAGATTGCCGTCAGGATAACCCCCTTCGATGGAGAGCTTAATGGATCAGCAGTAGTTCTGAATAGGGAAATAAAGAATATGCCCCCCATGATCGTCGAAGATAAAAACTTCCGGTTCGAGGGGAATATTTATACGCATCAAATAAAGGCTTCTGATCCTGATGGAGACGTTTTGACATATTCACTGAAAGTAGCGCCTGCGGGTATGACCATTAATTCCTCAACAGGTCTTATACAATGGAATATTCCTCAGGATTTGAATAAGAAAATACCTATCACCGTATCAGTCACCGACGGCAATGGTGGTGAGTCGTCTCAGAGCTTTACTCTTGATATAATTGCTAAGGCGAGGAGCTAAACCAAAAGGCTGGCCCTATAGTCCCAAGCGCAACGCTAAGTTATAAGCTACAATTCCGGCGCCGAGGGAGACAGTAAGCATAAAAATGAGGGAGAGGATAAACCATCTCCAGCTTCCCATCTCCTGCTTCATGACAACAACTGTTGCTACGCATGGAATGAAAAGCATTAAAACAATGAGAAATGAAAGAGCCGATGCGTGACTCATTACATATGGAAGGACATTGCTCACTCCCTCTTCCCCAACACCATAGAGAACCCCAAGGGTTGCTATTGAATTTTCCTTGGCAATAAAGCTCGACAAAAGGGCAGTCATCATTTTCCAGTCCAGACCCATGGATGCTCCGATGGGATTGATGAGATGTCCCACCCATCCCAGGAAGCTATCCTCTATTCTCCCTCCAGGGATGTGAGACAGGATCCATATGAGAATGGAAAAACTGAGAATTACGGTTCCCGCTCTTTTCGCGAACGCCGTCAGTCTGTTCCACATGACCATCCCTATTGTCCTGAGATTCGGGCTATGATACAGTGGAAGTTCCATGATGAAAGGCATCGGTTCTCCCTTCAGGAACAACCTGTTTGCAAGCATTCCCGTAAAACCGAGAGCCAATATGTTCACAGAGACAAGTGACCACGTAACGAGAGGAGCTTGCTCTCCAAAAACTGCAGCTGCTACCAAGGTAAGAACAGCCAATCTAGCTGTACAAGGCATAAAGGGTGTCAGGAATATCGTGAGCAACCTCGCTCTCCTCGACTCCACTATTCTTGTTCCCAGAACTGCAGGAACATTGCATCCGAAGCCAAGGAACATTGGCATGAAACTCTTCCCGTGAAGCCCGATGATATGCATGAATCTATCCATCACAAAGGCTGCCCTCGCCATATATCCGACATCCTCAAGCAATGCCATGAAAGCGAAAAATATGAGGAGTATCGGGAGAAATGTAAGGACTGTTCCGGCACCTCCCATTGCACCATCTATCAAGATTCCAGCAACCCATTTGGGAGTCCCTGCAAGATAAGGCTCAGTCCAATTCGCAAAAGACTTCACCGATGACTGCAGTAATCCCTGTACAGGAACCCCCACTCTATAAGTTATAAAGAATACGAAAGCGAGTATCCCCAGGAGGATGGGAATCCCGAAAACCGGACGTATAAGAATGTGATCTAACCTGTCTGTCAAGAGAACCTGCCCTTTTTTGAACTTTGAGACGCAAGAACGGATAATTGCCTCTATCCAGTCATATCTGCCATGGACAATAGCGAGTAGGGAGTCCTCATGCCTGCGGAGCAGCAACCTTACCTCTTCTAATTTATCTACTGGTAGAATCTGCTCCATCATAGCAGAGACCTCTGGATCGCCCTCCATTAGTTTTGTAACAGCCCACTGCGCAGTATATGGATGAGGAACGAATTCCTTGACCTCTTTCATGAGTGCAGTAAAAACATTCCTGTGATCCTCGAAGACTTCAGGGGTCCGGGGGGAATAGTCAGAGTCACTGTTTGAAAGTAATATTATTTCCTGGACAAGTTCCTTAACTCCCCTGTTCTTCGTAGCTACCATGGGAATGACAGGAACTCCAAGGGATTTCTTGAGAGCGGGCACATCTATAAAAATACCCTGTTCTTCTGCTACATCTATCATATTCAGACCTACTATAACGGGAGGCCCAAGCAAAAGAAGCTCTGATAGAAGATAAAGGCTTCTTTCTAAGGCAGATGAATTGGCTATGAGGACAATAACATCAGGGTGGTCTTTTATTATAAAGTCCCTTGCTATCCTCTCCTCTGCTGAAAAGGCTGTGAGGCTGTATGTTCCAGGAAGGTCAATTATTCTTATTTCAGCTTCTCCGGAGGCATGGATTCCTTCCTTTTTCTCAACTGTCTTTCCTGGCCAATTTCCAACGTGCTGTGACAATCCTGTAAGGATGCTGAAGACCGTTGACTTGCCAACGTTTGGCTGTCCGGCAAGTGCAACAAGAAGTCTTTCCCTTGCACTCATCCAGCTTTGCCTATTACATCTTGTGGCCCCTGAGATTTTATTAACATTATTTTTGATGCTTGGCCTCTTCCAATGGCTACCCTTGTCCCATTGGTTATGATCACAAGAGCGCCTTTACTATTTTTAAGAGTCTTGATTTTCATGCCAGGGGCAATCCCCATCGAGGCAAGCCTTATTATTAAGCCTCTCCCAGCCGAAATAGAATGAACAACACCTTCCTCTCCTTCAGTAAGTGATAAGAGAGAGATTACCTCCGCAGTCATAGTTGTATTATCCTCCTTTATCTTTTCTTCTGGCATTTCTCACAGTATCCCCTTATCTCAAGGGTGTGACTTTCTCCCAGAAAGTTCTGTTTCTCGCAGAGTAATTTCTGCAGTTTTTCAATGACATTAGAATAAAATTCTATGATTTCTCCGCAAACGATACACCGCATGTGATCGTGGTGTTCATGTCCAAAAGCCCGTTCATAAAGGGTTCCTTGTTCCGTTTTCATCGACCTCTCTATAAGGCCGCATTCACAGAGAAGGTTCAGTGTCCTATAAACGGAAGCCCTTGATGCCTTAATCCCGGTTTCCTTTATCTTTAAATAAAGAGATTCAGGGTTAAAATGGCCTTCTGTTGAGCAGGTCTTCCGAAGGATAGCTGCCCGCTCCTTAGTAAATTTCTGACCTCTATTTTTGAGGAATTCTGTAAATATTTTCTTTTCCATAGTTGAGACTGATTCTCAATATCAATTATAACATAACACTTTGGTCGAGAGGAATGCCTGTCCTGCCTTTTTTAAGTTATCCTGGAACGAATCGGCGCTGGCAAGGTAAAAAGTCTATGATTTTGGGATCTAACATCTATTCAAAGAAAGAGCTACTCGCATCGCATTTTTCTGATTATTTGTTCTCATGTATCCGTAAAAACTCCGAGACTCTTACCGTAATCGATTACAGTAAATGAAAATATCTTTTATAGTATCTCTTATCCTCTGCAAAAACTTTGAATCGATTTGGACCCGATGACCTTGCTTCGGTTTCTCATATCTCCAGACGTCTGCTTTCCCGTTTACACCTCAAACACCATCTTTGATTCCTCAAAATCTCTTCTTCTGAGATAAAGTTTTTCTTTCAAATTCAATCTTTCTAATCTTTGCAAAGAAAGTTTCATATGCAAACTATATCTCCAGTTTTAAAACATTGCGCCAGTTTTACATTTTTTTAAAATTTATGCTATGGTGTATAAATTGCGAAAGAAAGATAAGGGCACTTAGTTATATTATAAATGTGTAGATTTTCTTTGCTGCACTTTGCTTTAAACTCAGAATGGAAAAACGAGCGAACAAGATAGTTCTTGCATATTCAGGAGGGCTTGATACCTCTGTTGCGATAACATGGCTCAAAGAAACTTACAACACAGAGATAATCGCTTTCTATGCGGATATCGGCCAGGGTGAAGACACTGAACCCATAAGGGAAAAGGCGCTGAAGACAGGAGCTTCACAAGTTTACATAGAGGACGTAAAGGAAGAATTTGTCAAAGACTACATATTTCCGATGCTCAGGGCAAATGCAGTTTACGAAGGCTCATATCTGCTCGGGACATCAATTGCAAGACCCCTTATTGCTAAGAAACAGATAGAGATAGCAGAAAAGGAAAGTGCTGAAGCCGTTGCCCATGGGGCTACAGGAAAGGGAAATGATCAGGTAAGATTCGAATTGACATACTATGCATTTCAACCTGCCATAAAGGTTATTGCGCCATGGAGGGAATGGCCATTCAATTCAAGAAACTCATTGATTGAATATTCAGAAAAAAATGGTATCCCTGTGACAGCCACAAAGGAAAGACCTTATAGCATCGACAGGAACCTTTTTCACATCAGTTACGAAGGGGGGATTCTGGAAGATCCTTGGCAGGAGCCACCGTCTGATATGTATACCATGATCGTTCAGCCTGAGAAAGCACCCGACAAACCACTTTATGTTGAAATCTCCTACGAGGAAGGCAATCCTGTTGCACTCAATGATGAATTTCTGTCTTCTGCAACTCTGCTAACGAGATTGAATCACCTGGCAGGAGAACATGGTGTTGGACGGGTCGATATGGTTGAAAACAGGTATGTCGGGATGAAATCAAGAGGAGTCTATGAAACGCCCGGCGGAACAGTTCTCCATATTGCACACAGAGCACTGGAGTCAATAACCCTTGACAGGGAGGTAATGCATATTAGAGACTCTCTGATACCGCGATATGCTGAACTCGTGTATTACGGATACTGGTTCTCTCCTGAAAGGAAAGCTTTGCAAACCTTCATGGATGACATACAGAAAGATATTAATGGCACAGTCAGGCTCAAACTGTATAAAGGAAACTGTTATGTTGTCGGAAGGAAATCTCCAAATTCTCTTTATCACCTTGGACTGGCAACATTTGAGGCAGAAAATATATATAACCAGAAGGATGCAGAAGGTTTTATAAAACTAAATGCCCTTCGGTTACGCTTAAAACACCTGTTGAGATAAAAACACAAGATACAGAGAAACATTTCCATATCATCAAGTCTCTGAATGAAGATTATGACATCAGATCTCAGGTACTGGGTCGCATTATCCGTATTGCCGGATATAGGTCCGATTCTTTCAAAAAAATTACTCTCCCTTTTCAAGACTCCCGAAAGAATCTTTGGTGCAGACATTGATGATCTCCTCGCTTTAGAAGGGATAGGGATAAACAGGGCAAGGAATATAAAAGGATTTTCTCACTGGGATATCGTCGACGACCAGGTCAAGGTTTCAAAGAACGCCGGAATGACTATTGTGAATCTCCATGATCCTTCGTATCCGGAAATGCTCAGGGAGATAGAAGATGCTCCTATCGTTCTTTATACGAAGGGAGATATACAACAGCAGGATAGATATGCGGTCGCTATTGTCGGGTCACGCAAACCCTCTCTTTATGGCACTTCAATTGCCGAAAGTATTGCAGGGGAGCTTGCATCTATGGGCTTTACCATCGTGAGCGGCATGGCCAGGGGTATTGATTCCATATCCCATAAGGGAGCATTGAGAGCAGGGGGGAGGACCTTTGCGGTGCTTGGATCAGGACTTGATATTCCCTACCCTTCAGAAAACAGAGGGTTGATGGATAAAATTGAAGACTGTGGTTGTGTTATAAGCGAGTTTCCTCCGGGGACTCCCCCTGATAAAGAAAACTTCCCCCGGAGAAACCGAATAATCAGTGGGCTTTCTCTTGGTATACTCGTCATAGAGGCTACTTCTGACAGCGGCTCCCTGATCACAGCAGGATATGCTCTCGAACAGGGGAGAGAAGTCTTCGCAGTTCCTGGTAACGTAACCTCCCCTGCTTCAGAAGGAACAAATGAACTTATTAAAAGGGGAGCGATACTTACCCGTAAGGCAGCTGATGTTATGGAGGAGCTTGCTCCTGTTTTGAAAGGGTTTATGCGGTCAAGAGAAAAGTTAAAGATAGAGGTAACAGATGAAGAAAAAAATCTTTGTGATTTCCTCTCCGGAGAGCCAAAACATATTGATAGTATCTCCAGAGAATGTGGACTGTCTATATCGAAGGTGCTTGAACTCCTTCTCGGGTTGGAATTGAAAGGTGCGATTAGGCAAACAGCAGGGAACAGGTTTCTTCTTATATGAAATCAACACAGTCAAACCATAACAACCTTGTCATTGTTGAGTCACCTGCCAAGGCGAAAACTCTTCACAAGATACTCGGGGAAGGATTTGCCGTCAAGGCATCTATAGGGCACATAAAGGATCTCCCTAAAAAGGAAATAGGAGTTGATGAAAAGAATGATTTTAAACCTACTTATGTGGTAATTCCAGGGAAAGAGAAGATCATTAAAGAACTTAAGAAGGCATCAAAAGAGGCCGATACTATTTTTCTTGCTCCAGATCCTGATAGAGAAGGAGAGGCAATCGCATGGCATATTGCATCAGAAATTGCAGACCTGAAATCCAAAAACGGCAAGGTATACAGAATTATTTTTAATGAAATAACACAGCGGGCTGTTCTGGAAGCGATAAAAAACCCTGGCCGGATAGACATGAACAAGGTCGATGCCCAGCAGGCAAGAAGGATACTTGACAGGCTTGTCGGTTACAAACTGAGTCCTCTCCTGTGGAGAAAAGTCAGGAGAGGACTCAGTGCAGGAAGAGTACAATCTGTTACAGTGAAGCTCATAGTTGACAGAGACCGTGCAATAAAGGCATTCAGGCCTGAAGAATACTGGAGCATCAATGCAGATTTTGAAGGCTCTCAGCTTCCCGGTTTCTGGTCAAAACTTCACAAGATATATCAACTCGCAACCCAGGGGCACTCAGGAAAAGACAGCAAATTTCTCATTCCTAACGAAAACGTTGCACATACGATAGTAAACGATCTGAGCAATAAAGAATTTGTCTTAAGTAAGATAGAGCAAAAACGAAAGAGAAGGATGCCATACGCGCCGTTTATTACAAGCACTTTACAGCAAGAAGCAGTAAGGAAATTAAAATTTCCGGCAAAGAAGACGATGATGATAGCCCAGCAGTTATATGAAGGCATTGAACTTGCTGAAGAGGGTGCGATCGGACTCATTTCCTATATGAGAACTGATTCCTTCAGGGTGGCCTCTGAGGCTCAGGAGTGGGCACGTGAGTATGTCAGCAGAGCGTATGGAAAAGATTATATTCCTGAAAAACCTCCTGTTTACAAGAGCAAGGCTTCAGCGCAGGACGCACATGAGGCTATAAGGCCAACATACTCTACAAAAAAACCAGAAGATATAAAACAATTTCTTACGAAAGATCAATATGCCCTCTATGTACTGATATGGAATCGGTTCATATCTAGTCAGATGGCGCCGGCACAGCTTGATCAAACAACATTTATTATCGTAAGTCGCGAAGTGATAGACGCAAAGGGAGATGGTGAATCCCCCCATACTTCCTCCCTTGCATCTTACGAGTTCAGGGCATCAGGCACAGTAATCCGTTTCGACGGTTTCATGGCTTTATATACAGAGGGGAAGGATGAGGTAGAAGAGGAGGAAGGTCTGACATTGCCTTCACTCAAGGAAGGAGAAAGCCTGAAACTCCAGGATCTGCAATCAAAACAGCATTTCACGCAACCTCCACCTCAGTATACTGAGGCGACACTCATTAAGGCATTGGAAGAAAAGGGGATTGGCAGACCAAGCACCTATGCAACAATCCTTTCTACCATCCAGGAGAGAAAATACGTCCATAAAATAAACGGCAAGTTTACTCCCACTGATCTTGGTATTGTAGTAAATGATTTTCTCGTAGAAAGATTCCCTGAACTCATGGATATTAATTTCACCGCAAAGATGGAGGATGAGTTAGATCATATTGAAGAAGGAAAAATGAAATGGATAAAGGTTGTAAAAGATTTTTATACCCCTTTCAGTAACGACCTCGCTGATGTTGAAAAGATCAAAGGAAAGATTAAACCACAGGACATCCCTACTGATTTGAAGTGTGAGAAGTGCGGCCTTCCCATGGTCATACGATGGGGAAGACATGGAAGATTTTTGGCATGTTCCGGATTTCCACAATGTAAAAACACAAAACCACTTCTTACGGAGGACCCAGAGCGCAAGGAACCGGGCTCTGAAAATATTACCCAGGTAACAGGAGAAAAGTGTGAAAAGTGTGCTTCACCTATGGTAATAAAGGTGGGAAAATACGGTAGATTCCTTGCCTGTTCACAATATCCTGAGTGCAAAAATACAAAGCCTTTCTCAACGGGCTTAAAATGTCCGCAGGACGGAGGGAATATCGTAGAAAGGCGTTTCAAAAGAGGAAAATCTTTCTGGAGTTGTGGAAACTACCCAACATGCAAATTTACTTTATGGTATAAACCCGTACCTCACAAGTGCCCTCAATGCAACACAGAGTTTCTCCTCGAAAAAAGAGACAGGACAGGAAAGCTGATATATTTCTGCTATGATAAGAAGTGCGGATACAAAGAGGAGATAAAAGAGACAGACCCTAACATAAACACTTTACCCTGATGAGGCCATTTATTATAGGCATTGGAGGAGCCCACAGCAAGGTTGGGAAGACAACCATTGCCTGTAAGATCCTGAGAAGACTTCAGGATTGGGGGGCCATTAAGTATACGAAGACTTCATTCTATAGCTCTATCACCGACAATCCGGTTATACTACGACAGGAACATAAGGATACCAGCAGGCTTTTGAACGCCGGTGCCCAGAATGTCCTCTGGGTTCAGTCACCTTCTGAAGGCCTTCATGAGGTTCTCCAGGTAGCCATCGATATGCTTTCATATGTCAAGGGAATCGTTCTCGAGGGAAACAGCGCAATTGAGGTATTAATGCCTGAACTTGTAATATTTGTTGCCGGGGATAGAGAAATCAAAAGAGGTGCTGAAAAAATCCTTCGAATGGCTGACGCCGTTATCTTCGATAAAGACCTTCCAGAGGATACTCCAATGGCTGCTGCAAGACTGCATATCAATAATGAAGAAGAGTACATCAATTTTATTATGGGACGCCTGAATTTGAAAATAAAAAAAGAGCCCAAATCCTGAAAAATCACACCGCATCTTCTATTTATTTTTCCCTGTGAGGAGCGCTGACCTTTTTATTGCTACAAGGAGATAATCTTTGAATTTCTCCGGGAAAAGCCATTTTATCCCCAGCTTTTCCGCCCATTTAATCAAGCCTTGATCTGCCGTAACAAGCAAGGCGTCCAATTCCATGGCGAGCAAGAGAAGATCAACATCTTCCTTGCTATCGATAATGCCCTCTCTCAATGCCTCCCGGTATTTCCGTCTCAGGTCCTGGATAATCTCGTCAGGGCTTTTTTCAGCAACACTTCTCACAGCCTTTTCTGCTATCCGGAGTCCCTTATTCACCCTTTCCCGTATATCTTCTATCAGCTCGTATAAAAGAAAGGCTGGACATTTTAGTTCATGCTTTTTGGGCGGTTTTTGATTGAGTATCAGGAGTAAGTCCTCAGGTATCTTATCCTTCTCAACAAAATGCAGTAGCTCTTCAAAAATTGATGGAGGCATATAAAACTCAAGGATATGGATCTGAGCTGCTAAGAAAAGGAAGGCCTCAAGAGCTTCTGTAGGAGTATCAGCAAAACTTCTTCTCACATCCGGGTTAACAAAAAGGCTGGTGTCTAATACTACCCTCTGGGGGTAGAAAGTCCCTTCAAACTTGCTTGACGATTCTTCAGTATTCAGGTTTTTTTTAGCTTTTCTTGCGGGCATTTACAGCTTCTTCATCTCTGGTCTTCTCTCTTTATAAATTATCATTAAAAAGAACTGAAAAGTAAAGCGTGGAGATTTGTTTGTTGTTTCATTTTGTTAGATTTGAGTTATCTGTTATAATGGTAAAATGTTGCTCAGAGTATTTTTAGTCATATTTTTCTTATTCATCCCTTCTTTTGCCTTCGCATGGGGACCATTAACACATACCTATCTTGGGAATGAGATTTATTATTTTGGATCTATTTTGCCTGCATGGGTATTCAACCTCTTGAAGCGACACAGAGGTGACTTTCTCTATGGGAATATTATGGCTGATATTATCCTGGCAAAAAACCTCCTGCCCCTGGAAAAGAATTCTCATAGCTGGGAAGTAGGATTCGGCCTCCTGGAGGCCGCAAAAAAGTCTTCTGAAAAAACCTTTTCCCTTGGTTATATAAGTCATCTCGCTGCTGATACTGTTGCTCACAGCATTTATACCAGAAGGAAAAATATCAGGCATACCTTTATCGAACTACGGTCGGACAGCCTCATTCATAAGAAATACTGGTTTCAGGCCGTAGGCATTGACAGAGTTATTCAACATCGCAATGACAGATTCCTTGAACAATCTCTCGAACGTGCTATCTTTTCTTTTAAAACCAATAAGCGGATCTTCAAGGGGATGCTTTTCCTGTCGGGTCTTAATAAAAAGGGATTTGGTGAATTTATCGACAGGAATCTGTTAATACCGGTTAAGAGGGAGGAAATCAAGAAACTTCATGCAGAGTCTCTTGACAGCATTATCGATGTTCTTAGACACGGAGATTGCTCGCCAGTCCTTAAGAAAAATCCCTTTGTGAGATGAGACTCAGACAGTGAAGAAGATTCTCTGTGTATCCACTAAGCCCTACCGTTTATAAATCTTTTTCATAATCTCCGGGAACTTGCTTTTGAACTCTGGGTATACCCTGCCGAGAAACAGTTTTAACCCCTTGATATCGAGCTTCAGATCCTCAATCTCTTTCAGGGAAGCACTCGTTTCTTCTACCTTTTCTGTAAGTATTACAAGTTCCTTTTCGAGCAGATTAATTTTTTCTTTTAATGCTCTCTCTTCTTTCAATTTCTTTCTCCCTTTTTAACATTTATGTTTTTTAAAGACAAGGTTCCTTGCGTGTGCCTCTTCCACTCTTTTACAATGTTGACTCCTGCTGATGACCCGATCCGCGTGGCACCAGCTTTAAGCAAATCGAGGACCTGCTCCAGGGACCTTATACCCCCTGCAGCCTTGATGCCGGCAGCATCTCCAACAATACTCTTGATGAGTCTGATGTCTTCTTCTCTTGCACCATGAGGACCAAAACCAGTTGATGTCTTTATAAACTCTGACCCTGCATCAAGAGCTATCCCTATATATAACTTGCTTCTTCTCTTTGTTATCGAGGTAGCAGGTCTCTATTACCGTTTTATGAATGAGCCCTTTCGTTGCCATAATGACATCAGTAATGTCTTTCTTGACTGTTTCCCAATCACCTGATTTCAGGGCACCTGTGTTTATCACAATGTCAAGTTCGTCAGCACCGTCAAGGGAGGCATTCATTGCTTCATAGACCTTAACCTCGGTGAGCATCATTCCGAGGGGAAAACTTATAACTGTTGAAATCCTGACACCAGTGCCTTTGAGAAACTCCCTCGCTTTCCTTATGAAACTTGGATGAATACAGACAGAATAAAAACCGCATTGCTCTGCCTCCTCACAGCATTCTTTCAGGTCTGTATAAGTGGCATCAGGTCTGAGCAATGAGTGGTCGATTACACCTGCTATGTCTCTCTGCCTCAAGGCATTCACCATCTCATTCATATCCCCAGAGAGATGGTCCCTCTGCCTTGATATTTGCCACATATGCACGCACTTCCTCTTTATAAGCAGAATGAAGAAGTTTTGTTATCCTGCCCACTTCATATTTCTTGTTATCAATCTTTGATACAGGCATGACCTCAAGAGTGGAACTCGTGACAAAGACTTCCTCTGCAGCAAAGAGATCCTCCGTTATAAACTCGCCTTCATTTACCTTGATCCCATCGCGGCGTGAAAGACCTAAGACTACTCCTCTCGTTATACCATCGAGTATTCCGCATTCAGGAGCGGGTGTGCAGAGTGTACCTTCGGCATAGAAGAACACATTACAGATTGTGCCTTCCGTGAGTTTCTTATGCACATTCAGCATGATCACCTCATAGGCGCCTCTCTTTTTTGCTTCAATCTTGGCAAGAATATTATTGAGAAAGTTCAGGGACTTTATCTGAGGATTGATTGCCTCTTTGAAGTTTCTTTTCGTCTCTGGGATAATAAGGCTTATACCATTCTCATAGAATGATGTTGGGTAGTCTTTCATCTCTTGAGCGACAATAACTGTCGTAGGCTCGGGGCAGAGATCAGGGTCAAGGCCGATGGGGCCATATCCCCTCGATACCGTTAAGCGAACATAGGCATTCCTCAGAGAGTTTGCGATAAGGGTTTCATAGACAGCTCTTTTGAGAGAGTCAGCATCAACTGGCATGGTCAATCCTATTAACGACGCAGAACGAAAGAGTCTTCCGAGGTGTTCATCGAGCATGAATGTGACCCCGTCATACACTCTCATGGTTTCATATATGCCGTCTCCGTAAAGAAAACCATGATCGAAAATAGAGATGACCGCTTCCTTCGATGGTACGAGCTTCCCATTTAAATAAATCTGCATGCCCTAATTATACAGCAAAGTATGAGACTTTGAGAGTTTTTAAATCTTAAACTAAAGGGATATATCCAGAAAAGTTTTTTTGACGAATATCATGTATTTCATTGTTGAAACAATAAGATATTTCGTGGTTTGCGAGAAATCAAGGGGTTGGCTGAAAGAGTTCTGTGAGAGAAAATTAGGAAGCGGGAAAATTCTGGTCTTCAGACAACTGGAGCCGGTGGTACAATATGAATATGGCAATTCCTGTAAGAACTTTGGGCAAAACAGATATCAAGGTTACGATCCTCGGTCTTGGTGGCGAAGGTATATTGAGAACGTTCGGTTATGACCGGGAAGCCTATACATTGATCAACAGGGCAATAGACCTTGGGATAAATTACCTTGAGTCTGCCCGTGCATATTCCGGCAGCGAGGCATATTATGGAAAGGCTTTAAGAGAGAGGAGGAAAGATATTTTCCTTACGAGTAAGTCCCATGCCAGGGATAAGAAAGGCGCGCTGATGCATCTGCATGAAACCTTAAAAAATATGGAGACCGACCATCTCGATTTATGGCAGGTTCATGATGTAAGAGAGAAGGCCGATATAAAAGAAATATTCGGCCCGGGAGGAGCAATCGAGGCTTTTGCAGAAGCAAAAGAAAAAGGCCTTGTACGCTTCATAGGGGTTACGGGGCACCATGATCCTGACATACTGATACAATGTATCGAGCTGTTCGATTTTGATACCGTGCTCCTGCCGGTGAATCCTGCTGAACCATTCTACAGGAGTTTTCTCGATAAGGTAATCCCAACTGCGCAGAAGAAACAGATGGGCATTATAGGGATGAAGGTCTATTTCAGGGGATTCGCGTCAAAAATCCCCTGGTATGAGACAATGGAACCCTTTCTCCATTTTGCGCTCTCTCGCCCGGTAACAACAGTAGTGATTGGATGCGATAGTGTTGAGCAGCTCGAGGAAAATGTGACCTTCGCAGCACGTTTCAAACCGATACAGGAAAAACAGATGAAGACTCTTATGGAAAAAGTGAAACCCTTTGCCCGTCAGCTTATGTACTATAAACCGTAAAGGCGGCTGTCCCTATTGTAAATCTTGAGACTATCTGAAAGAAAGGGTCATTCGCCGTGCCGTACATCAAGGGTCTTTCTGCAATTCTTAATTCCCTGGCTGCTATAATTAGTGAATTACTTCAAAATCAACTGAATAAAAAAGAAGCCTATAACAGTGAATAGCATACTCGGTGTGGTTGGGAGTCCCCGGAAAAAGGGGAATACCCATATCTTAGTTTCCAGAATACTGGGGGGAGCAGAGAAAGGAGGAGCCACAACAGAAATGCTCTTCCTTAATGATTTGAATATTCGAGAGTGTGACGGATGTCATATTTGCTGGAAAGGCAAACGGTGCAGTAAAAAAGATGACATGCATGAGATATATCCAAAGATAATTCAAAGTGATATAATTGTATTTGGCACACCGGTTTATTGGTATGGGCCCACTGCTCTGATGAAATGTTTTATCGACCGTTTCGTGTATTTTAACTGTTCCCAAAACAGAGAAAAAATAAGAGGCAAATCTGCGGTAATAGCAGTCCCCTTTGAGGAAAATAATCCACAAACAGCCAGCCTTCTGGTTAAATTCTTTGAGAAAAGTCTCAAATAGTTAGAGATGAAGGTAATAGGTAAAATAATGGTTCCCGGCGTTAGCCTGCCTTCCGCAGTTTGGCCCTAATTTCGATGCAAGAGAGAGGTTAATCACCGACTGCCCCCGCATCATTGCTTGATAGTCAAGGAACCTGCG
>Ga0315273_10003456_pt1 | contig 19040 bp, 19 predicted proteins | sample YL17G02_0_MG_FD_205753 | JGI IMG/M metagenome (GOLD analysis project Ga0315273, IMG submission 205753) | Sediment microbial communities from Yellowstone Lake, YNP, Wyoming, USA - YL17G02_0 | ecosystem: Environmental > Aquatic > Freshwater > Lake > Sediment | place: USA: Wyoming | collected...
ACTTCCCGACCTTAAACTGTCTTGGATTGCTGGCTCTGGTAAAAACATTTCAAATGTAATCGACAAGTTGGAAACAGCAAATGATACTTACTTAAACGCCAACTATCTTACTCAAACAATTTTCCCTACCCTGATGAAGAAAAAATCGAAACATATTGAATTCATTAATGCGACTTTGAAACAAAATAAGAAAATACTAAAACAATTTATTATTCAAAATTCAAAATGTATTTCCGGTAATATTTGTGAAGGTGGAATACACAATATTTTAACAATAAAAACTAATATTAATGAAGAAAAATTTGTTGTGAACTTTTTAAGAGAAAAAAAGGTCTCAGTTCACCCGGGATATTTCTATGAACTTTCCGCAAAACCCAATGAAATTAATATCGTAATCTCTCTATTAGCACAACCTTCAAGATTTAAAATGGCATTGATACGACTAAAAAATACATTTATTATTTAAATTCTGGTAGAATTGCAAATATGCTGAGAAAAATCTAATTTATTTTAAATCAAAAAAAGGAGAATTCAAGAAATGGAAACAATAGTACGAGGAAATGCTATTATCGATTCGAATGAACTGAAACAAAATCTTACTCCGGCTGTTGCTCAACCAGAATCAGCAGAAATGCTCACCCTTGAACTTCCGGAAACAAATCCGGAAACAATTCAAAAATTAGGTACGTTGAAGGATACAAGAAGTATTTATAGTAATATTTTACAATCAGAACCTCCTTTACCAACTATAGATGATAATAGAATACATCAACTTGAACAATTGTCTAACTTAAATACAGTTGTCGATTTTCTTGCCGATGAACGGGTTTTGCGCGATGGTGGATTCCATGCCACTAGTGCGATTAATGCCATGATAGGACTATATCAAAAAATATCAAATGACCATAACACAAAATATTCCGGTCAATTGTCATCACTAATAAATAAGGGATTAGGGAACTTCTTTAAAACTATTAATAACAAAAATATTAATATTAATGATTTAAGTTTTTTTACCACTGTTGCGTTGAGAAATCTAAGCCACCAATTAAAAACCCCTACTATCTCTATAGAAAATCAAGAATATATTAACAACAAAAAAAAATTTGAAATTATCGGAGAAGAAAATGCTTTCAACATTACTAATGCAATAATCACCGGCGAATTATTTAATCAAAAAGCACAAGGAGGTTACAAGAAAGTTAGCGATTTTGAGATTTATAAAAATCTTAATCTACTAATTGAAGATAAATCTAAAAATTTCTCTAAAGGCAAATCTGTATATTTAGAAACGATGGACTTGTTAACAGAATGTCTAAATCACAGGATGATTTTAAGAGATAATGGTTTGCATCTTGCCCGACTATCTATCGCTTTCAATGAGTATTTTAATAAATATAATAATACTCCCGAAAATACAACTGAAGAAAATCAATTATTAAATAATCACTTCGAATCATTTTATTCCAAACTCGATAAATTATTAAAATTAGATCCCAATTTTAAATGTGACATAATTACTTTGGATGCCGTTTACCAAATGGCTCCAAAAACAATAATTGCTGGAAATAAATTTCTTGATGACAAGTATATTCTTCCTAATAACAATACCCCAGAAGAGAATCACCTTTCTTGGAACTCAAATGTTCGATATAATATTATTCTAGCTGCAAAGAAGTATATAGATGAAAATGAAATTAATTCCTTCCTTGATCCCTTAAATAGGTATAATCTAGATGGAGAAAGTTTTTGGGATTTGGTAAAATTTTTTAGTTTTCTTTTTCGATTTCCAGAAAAACTAGTTTTGACAAATACGACAAAAACCTTTCGGTTTTTTCGTCAGTCACTTTTAAAAAATACTGGTTCTATGAATTTCCACTTTTCAAATATTAATAAAACCTGTAAAACATTGTTGACTACTCTTAAAATACAAATGGAAAATATCGTGCGCAAGCAAGAAAATTTAGGTTTCTCAAGAGAAACAAATGCCCAAATTTCGGCATCAATGTCTCAACTTAATTCGATGATAAAATTTCAGTTGTCAAATAATTCTAGACAACCATAAATATGTTATAAAATGTAGTAGTATTTTTCCCTCTTTATGTTATACAATGAAATATCCGAAAACACTTTGTCTTCCTAATTTAATAAAATGTTTTTATAATGCCAAATGACTTAATTGAACGCAATTTACAAATACTATCTGGAGCTTTTCTCAAACTTCACTCTGAAGAAGAAATTAGATTATTCTTAAAGGACCTACTTTCCAATTCTGAACAAAAGTCCATAACCGAAAGATTCAATATCGCTTTAATGTTGGAAAGAGGTATGCACTATTCTCAAATTGAAAGAGAAACCGGCGTCAGTTCAGCTACTATCGCCAAAGTAAGCGAAAATTTGAAATATGGAAATGACGGCTATAAATTAATTATCGGACGACTTCGCAAGAAATAACTTCTACTGCTTTACTGAATTATCCGTCTTTGTTGTTAGTGTTGGTGATGTTGTAGAAGTTATTTTCGGTGTTATGGTCTTTACTACCGTATTGTCAGTTAAGTTATTGAATGTATTATTGTCTGTCATGTTTAAATTACCTTCTCCCAACTTAACATTAAAAAACATCAATGAAAAAATTGCAATATCAATTATTAAAAATACCAATACTAACGCCATAATACCAAATAATGTCTTTTGACCCATATTCCTAGATTTTTCCATAAAAAATTGCTAAAAATTATCCAATACTATTCTACACTATATCCTTTATTGTTTACAAAAGACAAAAATATTATTCTGTATGTTGTATAATAGTAAAATGAACAAGGATTTGAAATTATGAATACAATACAACCAAGGACACTAAAGGGTTTTCGGGATTTTTTTGGAGCCCAGTTATTAAACCGAAAAAAGGTCTTTGAAATAATCGAAAATATTTTCCAAAAATATGGTTACGAGCCATTAGAGACGCCTGCCTTGGAATATTTTGATATTTTAATGGGGAAATACGGGGAAGAAGAAAAGTTGATTTACAATTTTAATGACCTTGGTGGAAGAAAAGTAGCTTTAAAATATGACCTGACAGTTCCAACTTCTAGGGTTCTAGCTCAGTACCGAGATAAAATTCTACTCCCTTGGAAAAGATATCAAATTCAACCTGTATGGCGTGCTGACAACACTCAAAAGGGAAGATTTCGTGAGTTTTGGCAATGCGATGCTGACATTTTGGGAAGTCCTGATATGCTTGCTGATGCCGAATTAATTAAAATGGGTATAGAAATTTTGACTGAACTTGGATTTAAGGACTTCACTGTGCGTCTCAACAATCGTAAAATACTAAATGCAATTGCAAAATACTGTGGCAGAGAAGACAAATTATTTGACATTGTTTATGCTATCGACAAATGGGATAAAAGGGCATTAGATGAGACAAAAAATGACATGAATGGTAAGGGATTAACTTTTGGAGAAATTGATAAAGTAATCTCCTGCGTTGTCCTTGATGAAAGCGATTCATTAAAAGCCCTGGATAAATTATCTGAGATATTATCAAATATTGAGGAGGGGATATCTGGAATTTCCGAATTAAGAGAAATTTTTACATTAGTAAATAACCCCGAGAAAGTTGTATATGATGGCACAATTGCTCGCGGTCTAGCATATTACACGGGTCCCGTTTGGGAATGGAATATTATTGAGGGGGGAGTCGGCTCAGTTGGCGGTTGCGGAAGATATGACAAATTAGTCGGTAGTTTTTTAGGTCGAGATATCCCAGCAACAGGGGGTTCATTTGGAATTGAACGGATATTAGAAGTAATGAAAGACAGAGGAATATTGTCTGAGCTGTCAAATACTACAAATGTCTTGGTTACCGTTTTTAATAAAAGTTCTGCGCCTAGAAGTATAGAGATCAGCGAAATTTTAAGAGAAAATGGAATTAATTCCTTTGTGTATCCCCAGTACAGAACAATTAGCAAACAACTCGAATATGCTTCCAAAAAAGGATTCCCTTTTGCCATTATCGTTGGTGAAGATGAAATTAAAAACAATACAATAACTTTGAAAGATTTGAATAAAAGGGAACAAACGACTGTTAATTTCGAAGAAGCTTTGAAAATTATTTCTATAAATAATTAATATATTTTTATATTTTATTTTTTCCCAAATGGCAATTATTGCAAATATCGAAGATAGAATTTTCAAAAAGATGATTAATCCTCTTTTTAAACTCCCAATTGGTGATGATACCCCAAAAGAAATTAATATGCTGGTAGAAACCCCTATGGGTTCAATAAATAAATATGAATTCCACACCAAAACCGGACTGATTAAACTAGATAGGGTCTTATTTGAAAAAATACCATATCCAATTGAATATGGAGCGATTCCTCAAACGTGGGATGCGGATCAGGACCTACTCGATGTGATGTGTTTAATTACTTATCCAACTTTTCCCGGATGTTTGATTTCGGTAAGACCAGTTGGAGTAATGTTTTTTAATGATTGTGGTGAAAAGGATGATAAGATTTTAGCCGTCCCAGTAGATGATATTAGATTCAAGCATATCAAGACAATTGAAGATATTTCTTTGCACCAAAAAGACGAGATTGCGTTTTTCTTTGAAAGATATAAGGACTTGCAGTTTAAGTATAAAGGTCAGACAGACAAAAAAGTAATTGTAGAGGGCTGGGGTGGAATAGAGAATGCATATAAAATCATCAAAGAAGCAGGGGAGTTGTTTTTAAAAACATTTGTCCAGGATGATGATTAAATTATCGTCGCACTAGCTCGTAAAATATCATTTTCATAAATGACAATTTTTTGGCCTTGTGCAATGGCTCTTTGTGGCTCATCAAAATTAAAAAAATTATTATTTAAATCCAAATCACCTGCAATTTGTGGACCGCGATATCTTATACTTGCTACTAGATTTTGCATATTAATTTTTGCTTGCGAATTAATCCAATTTAATTCACCAAAGTGCACCTGTAGCGAGAATAATAGGGGATTCGTTTTACCCATCGCCACATAAATAATATTTTTAATTTTATCCTTGCTAACTACAAAATATGGCTCCTTACTTCCTCCTAAATTCAAGCCCTCTCTTTGTCCAATAGTATAAAACTCAATACCATCATGAATCCCTACCAACTGTTTGTTATCAATATCAATTATTTCTCCTTTGTGGATTTTAATATTAGCACGAAGAAATTTACCTACATTAATTTCACCGATAAAACAAATTCCTTGACTGTCAGGTTTGTTTGAGACAGGAATTTTTTGTTTTTCAGCAAGTATTCTTACTTCTGTCTTTAACATCCCTCCAATAGGAAAAAGTGTTTTGCTTAACTTCGCCTGGTTTAATTCACAAAGAAAATAACTTTGGTCTTTTGCAGGATCTTTTCCCCTCAACAATTCAAACTCATTTATTGTATTATTGAATCGAACCTGAGCATAATGCCCCGTTGCAATCATATCGGCACCCATTTCAAGTGCTTTTTCCAAAAATAATCCAAATTTAATTTCCTTATTACATATTACATCGGGATTAGGAGTACGACCTGCCCTGAATTCAGAAAAAAAATATGAAATTACTTTTGAATGATATTCTTTTTCAAAGTTGAATGTTCGGAATGGAATCTCTAAGGTCTTGCAGACATCCTCAGCATCATGTTGGTCCTTTTCCCATGGGCAACCCGATTGAATCCCATAATTATCGCCAGACCAGTTTTTCATAAAAACACCTGTAACATTATAGCCCTGTTCTTTAAGTAAGCATGCAGATAAAGAACTATCAACTCCACCTGACATGGCTACAAAAACACTGGTTTTCGTGTTGGTGTTTTTCTTCATAATATATACATTATTATAACATTTTGAAAAAATACATATTTGTATAGAACTTATACAGTAGTTTAGGTTTTTGTATTTTAAGCTTCACGTGGTAAAATTCGTTGTATATTAGGAAATTATTTTATGCAAAGTTATTATTCTTCTTCAATAATTACTAAATTAAGTGAATGTAACGTTTTAACCATTGGGACTGAGAATTCTCGGAAAAGTAAATTATTGCTGTATGGAGAAGGAAGAATAAATAAGGTAAAATTACCCAATAAATGTGCTATACCAGCACATGGTGAACCTCAAGATATAATCTCTATAACTGAAAACCGTTATTCGGATGGGCTCCTACAAGAATTACTTATTGCTACTGGTGCCTGTTTGTCCTGTAAAGAGAGACCATTATGTAAGGTTTTTGATAGTAATTTTGAAGATAATATTGCCGTCTTTCAGGAGATTTAATTCCATATACACATACATATTGTATGTTAAAATTGTTGCTACAGTGATAGAAAAATTACAGTGAAATTTTCTAGTAAAATTCAAGGCAAAAATTAAATATAAATAAAAGAGCTCTGTTTCAACGTATGTTGATTCAGGGAAATTGGGTGGAACCGCCCGTAAAGATTTCGGGGTCCCTAGTAAGTACAAGTTATTATATCCTTACCAGAGACCCTTTTTTAATACATGAAAATCATAATAATATACAAAATTACAAACCTTCAAGACGATTTGTTGTATCATAAAACAAATAGACGAGAAAAATTAAAATTAATATTTTTTAATTAATTAATTATGAATACAAAAATTTCATTGGATGAAATCACTAGCTTTACAAAAAGGCGTAGCTTTATTTTCCCATCATCCGAAATTTATGGGGGACTTGCAGGTGTCTATGATTATGGACATTACGGAGTCCTTTTGAAAAACAATATTCAAAACTCGTGGTGGAAGAATATGGTTCTTGATAGAGATGACGTGGTAGGTCTTGATTCTGCAATTTTTATGCATCCTACTACCTGGAAAGCAAGTGGACATCTGGATTGTTTTAATGAGGCATTGATTGACTGTAGGAATTGCAAGTTCAGAATGAGCGCAAATCATTTATTAGAGAAATTTGAAATTAACACAGATCAGATGCCACTCGATGAAATCAATCGACATATTGAACAATTAAAAACTGAGAATAAATTAAAATGTCAAAATTGTGGAAGCGATAATCTAACAGGGGCAAGACAAGTAAATCAATTAATACGAACAAATTTTGGTCAACCAACTTTAGAACCAAAGGATATGACTATGGATAATTATGTTTACCCAAGGGGTGAGACATGTCAGGGGATTTATTTAAATTACAAAAATGTTATTGACACAATGCGTGTAAAATTGCCGTTCGGGATAGCTCAAGCTGGGAAAGCGTTTAGAAATGAAATCGTCGCTAGACAATTCATTTTCAGAACCCGCGAGTTTGAACAAATGGAAATGCAGTATTTCCTTTCACCGGAAATTATGGACGAAAAATTTAACTACTGGAAGGAAGAAAGATGGAATTGGTACAAAGAGGAACTTGGAATACCTGAGGCAAAATTGAAATGGAAAAAGCATGACAAATTAGCTCATTATGCAAAAGAGGCCTATGACCTTCAATACGACTTTGCATGCCTTGATGGTTTTAACGAAGTGGAAGGAGTCCATCAAAGAGGTGACTGGGATTTGTCCAGACACTCCGAATTTTCCGGGCAAAACCTTGATTACTTTGATCAAAAGAATAACAAGCGGTTTACCCCGCATATTATGGAGACATCAGTGGGATTGAACCGCCTTGTCCTTGCCGTAATAGACAACGCTTACACGGTAGAGGACTTGGGAGAAGGAAAAACCAGAACTGTTCTCAAAATTTTACCAAAACTAGCTCCAATTAAAGTAGCCGTATTCCCATTACAAAAGGATGAAAAATTAAAAGGCCTTGCAAGTGACATATATCACAAATTAAAAAAAGAAATGACAACAGAATTTGATGATTCCGGTAATATTGGAAAAATGTACCGCAGACAAGATGAGATTGGAACGCCATTCTGTATTACAGTCGATTATGAGTGTCTGGAAGATAACAAAGTTACAATTCGTACCCGTGACACTATGCAACAAGAAAGGGTGCCAGTAAACGAGTTGGTTTGTCTTATCAAAGAAAAACTTGCTGTGTGATTGACAAAACATACTTCTAGGATGGATAATCCACATAATCCATTTATAATATTAAATATCAAAAAATGAACTTTAATAATTTGAATACTGCTTTACTACAAAGTGAAATCGTAAAATGCGAAAAATGTCCTAATAGTGTGGTTTGCTTTTTTCAAAAATATTTGGGAGATATCCTGGCAGACGGAGACCAAAATGAAGGAAAAATAACACATATATTTAGAGGTGAAATTCCAGATCATTGTGTGATTGACAAAACGGTATGCAACGAGGGATAATTAACCTTCCTAGCTATTAATTAACATAAATAAGATATTATAATTTTTTTTATTACCAAAGAAATGACTCGATATAATTATCCAGAAAATATTCCTCTTATTGATTTTTGTATAGAACGAAAACGCAACTGTGTTAGGTGTCCTGTAATCCAACTTGTAGACCGCATTGATACAATTAGCACGACGCAAGTGCCTTTGGAAGATTTTTTCCCTTATCATTTGAAAAAGAATTCAAAACCTGATGATTGGATAATATTAAAAATAGACAACAGTACAGAAACACTAATACCAAAAAAATGTCCGGTTTTGCAAAAAATATTTACTACTTATGCTGGGACATTAATAACAATGATTGAAAAAATTGATGTCACATTAAAGCCCATAGTGGCTATGTAGTCACTTACAAATATTATTATTCCTCTTCCTTATCTTTATCAATCACTTCTCCCTCAGCTGCTTTTTCTTCTTTGGTTTTAGCTTCTTTTGTTTTTTCCTCGCCAGTTTCTTCTGGTTTTTCGCCATTTTTGCCTTTCTCTTTTTCCGCTTCTGCAGCTGCCTTTTGGTACATTTTTGCACCTTTTTCCTGCAGTTTTGTGGAAAGCGATTTGCTTTTTTCTTTAACAGTTTCGACAATATAATCATCCTTACCAATCATTTCCTTTAATTCTTTGTATTCCTTTTCTAATTCCTCTTTGTCGCTAACTTCTAATTTTTCTTTCATTTCATCAATGAATTTTTCGGTTTGGAAAATTAAACTGTCTGCTTCGATTTTGGCTTCGCTTCGCGTCTTTGCCTTTTTATCATCTTCTGCGTGAGCTGCTGCTTCTTTGACTAGTGCATCAACTTCTTTATCATCAAGTTGTGTAGAGGCCGTAATTGTAATGGATTGTTCTTTACCAGTTGATTTATCTTTAGCAGATACATTCAAAATTCCATTCGCATCTATCTTAAAGACAACCTCAATTTGCGGAATACCGCGTGGTGCAGGGGTAATACCATCTAACATAAATCTGCCTAACGTTTTATTATCTGCAGCCATTTCTCTTTCACCTTGTAAAATGTGAATTTCAACAGCCGGTTGATTGTCTGCAGCTGTCGAGAAAATCTGCGATTTTTCGGTTGGAATTGTTGTATTTCTGTCAATGAGTGGAGTCCTAATTCCTCCCATTGTCTCGAGTCCCAAAGTAAGGGGAGTGACATCTAGTAAGGTAATGTCTTTAACACTACTATCTCCTCCTAATATTGCGCCTTGAATAGCTGCACCTACGGCTACTACTTCGTCAGGATTAACTCCTTGATGTGGTTCTTTTTTGAAAAATTCCTTGACTTTTTTTATAACAATGGGCATTCTTGTCATTCCACCAACCATAACTACCTCTTTGATATCATCAACGCTCAGCTTAGCATCCTTAAGCGCTTTTTTAACTGGTTCAAATGTCTCATCAATTAAGCTCGCGATTAATCTTTCCAAGTCCGCCCTTGTGATTGTTTTATTCATATGCTTTGGACCTTTTGAATCGGCTGTAATATATGGCAAATTTATTTCGGTGCTTTCGGCACTAGATAATGTAATTTTTGCTTTCTCTGCTGCATCTTTCAGACGCTGTATTGCTGATTTATCTTCTCCCAAATCAATTCCTGTGTTTGTTTTAAAATCCGAAATTAAATATTGCATTATTTTTTGGTCAAAATCATCACCCCCCAAATGTGTATCGCCATTTGTGGCCTTAACTTCGAACACACCATCTCCAAGTTCTAAAATTGAAATGTCAAATGTACCTCCACCTAAATCATAAATAGCAATAATTTCATCTTTCTTTTTATCTAGTCCGTATGCAAGAGCTGCTGCTGTTGGCTCATTAATAATTCTTTTTACATCCAACCCTGCAATTTTTCCTGCATTCTTAGTTGCTTGTCTTTGAGAATCGTCAAAGTAAGCAGGAACTGTAATGACTGCCTCAGTAATCTTTTCACCCAAAAACGCTTCTGCATCTGTTTTAATTTTTGCCAATACCCTTGCAGAAATAATCTCTGGTGCAACCCATTTATCTCCCATTTTAATTTCTACGCCACCTTTTTCACTTTTACGAATGGAAAATGGAAGTATTTTTTTATCTCTTTGTACTTCTTCATCGTCCCAGTGACGACCAATCAATCTCTTGATGGAATAAAATGTTTGTTCTGAATTAGTCACCATTTGGTTCTTGGCAGTGATACCAATAATCTCATCTTTGGTATCTACATTTATTGCAACAACTGACGGTGTTGTTCGATAACCTTCTTTGTTTGAAATAACTTCTGATTGTCCTGCACTAGTATATGCAACACAGGAATTAGTTGTTCCTAAGTCAATCCCGATAATCTTTCCCATAATATATATATTAAAAAATAAAAAATAAACAGAACTAAATATAAAATTCCAAAATTAATAATAAAGTTACTTTTTCCCAATCACCACAATTGCGTTCTTGAAAGTAATACCTCCATCCTTATATATATAACCTTTTTGCATAACCTCTAAGACCTTGTTGTGCTGTTTTGCATCTTTGACAGGTACACATGATATTGCCTCCATAGTCAAAGGGGAAAACTCGTCTCCCTCTTTGATATCTAATGCCTTCAAACCATATTCATCTATTAATGAACTTAATTTTTTTTGAATTAAACCTATGCCTTCAATCACATCCTTATTCCTATCTCCGATTACTTTTATTGCCCTATCAAAGTCATCAATTATCTCAATTATTTGTTTTAAGAGAATATTGTTAGCAACAATTTTAAACCCGGCTTTTTCACTTTCATTTCTTTTTTTATAATTTACAAATTCAGCAAGTAATTTTAACCTTTCGTCTTTTTCTTGCGCTAAATCGTTTTGCAATTTCCCGCATTTACATTCGCCATCTTTACATATACACTCATCACCACTTGAACATTTCCCGTATCCACACTCACATTTCCCATCTTCGCATTTACACGACACACAACTTTCATCGATTTGAGGATTTATTTCTTTTTTTTCATCAGGCATTGTTTTGTGTTAATAAAAAATTAGATAAATATTTGACATTTTCGATATCTACCATCCCACTATGCTTTCTGAGACAGTTTTAGTAATTAAATTTACTAATGGTATTATATTATTATAATCAATTCTTTTTGAACCAATTACACCAATACATACTTTTTTGCTTTCATAAAGCATCAACGGACAATAAATAATCACCATTTGCTTAAAAACATCTAATTCTAAATCTTCTCCAAAAATTACTCTTGTCTCTCCTGTTTCTCCTGTTTCTTCTGAACCATCTAAAATCTCGTTGAGCAAAAGATTATCTTCCATTATATAAATCAAATTGCATAAACCCTCTACTTGTTTGTATTCGGGAAGGGTAGGGATCCTTGATAAACCATAATGGTAAATTCTTTTCCCTAACAACGCAAATCCCACACTTCCACTTTGTTTAAATAATATTTTCAATGCGCTTAATAATAATTCATCTATATCAAATCTGTTCGCATATAATTCCTGCCTAATTTTGCTGGCCAAACTCACTTTTATTTCGGGTTCATCTTCATAAATCTGCTCTACAAACCTTTTGTAAGCCAAAGTAGTTGGAACTCTACCTGACGATAAATGCGTTTTTGCAATATATCCAAGTTTCATAAGTTCTGTCATTTCATTTCTGATAGTGGCCGAACTTATCGGTAAATGGTATTTCTCTACCAAATGAACTGAACCAACTGCCTCAGAGTTCTCAATAAACTCATTTATTATTGCTTGTAATAATTGCGTTTGTCTTTCGGTCATTATGCCTTATTCTTTATTAACTTCAGATAAATATACCATTAGCAATCAACTTCGTCAAGTGCTAACTTGTAAAAACATTTTTAGGGGAATTTAATTATTGTGTCTCCTCAAACGGTATATTTACTCTTTTTAATCTACGAATTCCATTATCTGCCACATCTTGTAAATATCCATCAAAGCTGTAATTGCGACCACTTTTTACTTCCAACCAATTTTGTTTTTCTAGGGGTGCATTCAAATCAATAATCTGAATTCTGCCATATTTTACTCCATTATCTTCCTCATAGTGCCTACTGGAATGAACATACTCAATTTCCGTTACAAAACCATCTTCTTTAAATACTCTAGTAATTATCTGGATATGATGCGAATTTTTTGTTCTACCCTTACTGCGGATAAAGTCCCCCGGTTGAATTTTGTTTAGGTCAGTAATTGGTTCACAGTTTTCTAAAGTAGTTAAAGTATTGGCATTAATATTTTCTACCGGTCTTAGGGTGCGGCGTAATATCGCTAATAAATTTTTTTCGGGAAAAACCAAATAACTAAATAACTTCTTTTTGTTTGACAATTTTAATATATATCCCAAAATGTGCACTATAAAGCCCGAACAATCAACTCCAATACTTCTGGCAATCATAAACTCCTTAATTTGATTAATAGTGGCTTTATCTAAATCAAAGTCCTTTAATTTTGCCCAAATTTTTACTTCTTTAACTATTTCTCCCGGATTACCTTTGCCTACCAAGACCCTTAATCCAACACGTTCTTTTCTAATATTTATAAGATAAGGACAAGGAACATCTTTGCCCCCGAGTGGCAGATGTAGATATTCTTCGATTACTTTTTGCGCCGATTGTGGCAATGTTAAAATTTGTCTCATTTTGATTTTATGTTTGCTCTAAATAAATTGTCTGTAAGACCTCTACTATCCAGGGCTTCAATACACCATTTTTCTGAAATGCACTCGTATTTAACTGCATTCGTGCAAATTCATCATTTTGTTTGATTATTCTACCTGGCACTTGAGTCAAAAGCAACATTCCAGCGCAATCTTGTAAGGCGTCAATAGAATAAGCTGATTTTTGTAAAATTAGGGCTTTATCTCTTTGTTCATCGAGGAAAATAACATTTGCAACTTGTTGCTTAATTACTGGGTCAAATCCAGCATTATCTCCCTGCAACCTGTAAATACCTGACTGGAGTTCGGTCTTAATCTCACAGTCCTTCTGGGCTCTGACAAAAATCTGACTGAAATTAAATGGTCTCATATTATCTTGATTATATTGCTCGATATCAATTTTATAATCAATTTCCAAAAATTCAGCCAAATGTAACAATGCCAAAGGTATTTGTCCTTGCATAAGTTGCATTTTAGTAAACATCGGAATTGAGGCCGGTTGTCTAGCATTTATTTCAATAAACACAAATCCTCCATCTTCTTTTACAATTATATCCAAACCAAACATACCCAAATAGCCATCCTCGCGCATTTTTTCACCAATTATTGAGATTTCATTTTCTAAAACATTTATTCCATTAATAAAGTCCGCTTGATTTGACCAATCATTCCCAACAGTGCTTCCAATCAGAGGAGTCAATTTTTTGATTCCTGTAATTTGTTTTGATAATCCACCAAAGACAACACCTTGCCTTGTTATACAACAATTTACTGTGTAAGGAGTACCGGATATATATTCACTAACCTTAACAGTTCTCCTTTGAAAGGTGTCTTTGATATTATTGAATTCGGATTCGTTTTTAATAAAGACAGTACCAGAACCTGTATGTCCTCTGGCAAATTGAAGTACAAATTCTCCTCCAAAATCAGTACTCAAGACGTGGTAATTTAGTTCATCTAATTTAGAGACCTTTGTTTTTGGCAGACATATAGGTAGTTTAGAAATAATTTGAAATTGAGAAATTTTATCTTCGTAAAGCCGATTCAGTTTTGCACTAGTGTTTACCGGTTTTCCTCCAAGATTTCTTACGGCAAGTTCAAATGCAGGGGATATTTTGAATGTTTGCATATAATTTGTGTGTGCTTTTTCCTGATTAAAATAATTTGTAAATTCCTGCGATTTGATTAATTTCAGAGAGCTTCGAAAGAAGTCCGCTCCCAAATTAATACTCTTTGACAAACAAAAATATTTTATATTATGTTTTTCGAAATCATCCAAATATTCATTATCATCTATATGAACAATAACGTAGTTTGAAACTATTTTTTCCAGGCCCAAAGACCTTTCGGGGTCGTTAGTAAAATAAAACAACTTTGTCCCCCCTAACTTAGAATTAATTTTTGAAACTATCAAGTCCAATGTATCCATAATATAAGACCTCTTATTAATTATCATAAACGTTTAAATATATACAATATTTCAACATAAGCCCAATTTAAGAAACACGATAAAGGAGTAATTTATTATAAATCTTCTCAGGTTCATGGTTTTTGAACTTAAAAGTATTACTGATAATAATAGAATTTTTTGGCATTTGAGTGAACAATTTGTTTTCTAATTTTGCTAATATCTTAGGCATCAAATATACAATTACTGCATCGTATTTATTGAAGTTACATTTCTCAAAGTTTTGGTTCAAGACCATTAGGGTTTTTGGGGCAAAAAATATTTTTTCTAAACGGATTAATAAACTTAAAAAAGGATTAATCTCGTATGCATCAACCACCATGCCTTTGCGAGCGACTGCCACAGCAATTCTTCCATCTCCCGCGCCAAGTTCGGCAACATTTACAACATTTTCCTTTTCCAATATCTCTAAACATCCTTTAATAAATTTATTATTACTGGGAACATACGGTACAGAAAAAAATAATGACCAAGTAAAATTCACTATACCAACAGTAAATAAAAAGACAATCAGGAGCAAGATAATAATTTCCATAATTTATAACCCACTGGCTAATATAATTGGAAAAAGAATTTTTTTATTTTGTTGTTTCGATTTAAGCAATCCGGCCAAACCCAAAAGGGAATTATAACTAAAATTTTTACCGCCTTCTAACATTTTTTCACGAGCTAAAATCAATTCCTCATCAGATATGACAAATGCATCTCCATTTGTTTCCTTTATCAGTTCTATTAATTGTAGTTTGCGATGAGCGACTCTATCCACAATTGCATCGGCTAAGCTTGTCTTTGTCGGATGAAAATCACTATCAAATTCACGGGCTATGGAGTTTATTTTAGTTGTTTGACAAATAAATATTGGAATGTCTATACCCAAATCCTTAAAACCCAATGCAATACCTAGAGCTGCAGTTCCTGAACTTGTTGGGATAAAAATCCCATCACTGTTTTTTGCCTTAATCGCTAATTCATATGCAATCGTCTTATAACCAATCAGAGCAATCGAATCGCTACTAGCACGTAAATTTATTTTGTTTTCTTTTTTTGCAAATACAATAGCGGCTGACTTTGCTTTAAAGTCCTGAATCAGATGAATTCTTTTGTTTTTGAGATTAAGAAGTTTGTCGAGTTTTTTTGGATTTATATTGTGGGAAAAAAAAATATCTAGAGTAGCATCTGATAATAATTTAACGATACTACCAGCACTAATAGCAGCATTGCCAGAAGAACTTATTACAAATTCCTTTTTCCCTAGTGAGTAATAATAAGAAATCTGATAGGCCAAACAGCGATCTTTGAAAGAGCCGGTAGGGTTAGCATTCTCGTCTTTGAACCATATTCTTTGTCCCTCCACTTTAAGACAGCATAATGGCGTGTTTCCTTCACCTAAAGAAAATTGTTGAGCTGGAATTTTATTGTATTTTTCAAGTTTAGGATTATCCCAAATTCCTGCCATAAATGTAATAAATGTTTTTAATTTACGATATAATCATTATAAATTAATTAATTTATAACGATTATTTATATCTTAATATAAAAGATAATGAATGACCAGATTACAACGAGCAGTAAAATTTTTATATGCTCTGAGTGCCAGAATGAGGTAGAATTAACAGAAGGCAAAAATGTGGGAGACATTATAGAATGTCCGTTTTGCGGAATAGAATATGAGATTGTGAGTATGGATGGAGAAAATTCTACTTTGCAGATAATTGAAGAAGAGAAATAATTTTTTGAATTAGCGAGGTTAGTACAGTGGTAGTACGTCTGCTTCCCAAGTAGATAACGCGAGTTCGAGTCTCGTACCTCGCTTGTAATTTTTCTTCAAAAACCCATTGCAAATCATACCAAAATAATGTTACATTAATATATATTCAATTTGCCAACTTAGCTCAATTGGTAGAGCAGCGGTATCGTAAACCGCAGGTTGTAGGTTCGAGACCTATAGTTGGCTTAGCAAAAAAATTATTTTTTTATTATATTTATTAATAATTATGTACAAACCAAAATATACAATTAGTGATAATCTGCTTTTAAATATTGTTGAATTCGAACTTTCAAAAAAAGCAATAGAGGATGTTGACTACGACTCAACTACAAAAAAAACACTAGCAACAAAAGGTAAAGCTATTAATCTTTTTCACTTATCACATATGATTGGAGTAGAATTAACCATCAAAGATGCCGAAAAAGCAGTTGAAGGCAAAAAACTGGTTACCAACGATGCAAGAGGAACTATACTAAATAATTTTCGAAGTGTGATGGAATTTATTCGCTCTACTGTTACAGAAAGCTATGTGGACTTGGATATCAATGTAATGCTACATATCAATAAAATTATTTTAACCAACTGGAAAGAGACATGGGAATCAAAAATTCGTACTGATGCCGACTTAGTGGATCCGGCATTAGATACTTGGTTAAAAACATCTAACATTAGTCTAAATATGGCACAACGAGAAGATAAACTCAACGAAGTGATTTATTGGTACAAGGCCTCGGTAAATAAAATCCATCCATTAATTAAAATCGCCGTACTTATTTATGAAATGGTTCAAATTGCACCTTTTGTATGCTGTAATCAACTTACTATTATGGCTTTGACTGATTTCTTATTTCAAAAGAATGGTTATTTAGAAAATTCTTTCTTAACAGTTATTAGGGAGTTTGATTTGCATAATGAAGAAAATATTGGTATTTGGGAAGTAATCAAGAAAAGTGATGACCTGACTGGCTGGATTGAAAGATTCATATTAAATTTAGCACATGGTACTACCGGAGAAAAAAATCGAATTTCAAACGATTCCCTAATGATTAAATCACCAACAAAGCAACCATTCCTCGATTTGAATCGAAGACAATTAAAAATATTACGTTATCTTCAAACAATTCCCACTGTAAAAAGAGAGGATTATGTACAGATGATGGATGTTTCTACTATGACTGCGTTTAGAGACATGGTGGATTTGGTTCATAAAAAAATTATTAAGGTGGAAGGACGGGGTAGAGGTACAAAATACATTTTGGCAAGTCGCTATTCTTAAGAATGATTTCGAGTTTGTCACCATTGTTTCAGCATTTTTGATGCGTCTTTTATTTATTGTAAGATACTCTGAATAGAGCTAACTGTTTTTTTGTTTTTTACAATAGAGTAAAGTTCCAAAGTGGTAGCGGATTTGATTTTCCCGAGCGAACCAAAAGCACGCAATAGTTTTACTCCGATTACCTTCCCCACCCCAGGTACAGTACTTAAAACCGAGAATCTTTGAACTTTAAGTCGTAAATTCCTATGATAAGCAATACCAAAACGATGCGCTTCGTCTCTGATTCTTTGCATCAAAAATCTCGCCTCTGTACCTTCTTTGAGAATTTTTTTTGTAAAAGATAATTCACCTTTTTCACCCGAAATTGTATAAATATCTTCGTATTGTTTAGCAAGTCCTATAATTGGGATATTAACACTTAACTCCTGTAAAACCTTAAATGTAGATGATAGCTGACCTTTGCCACCATCAACAATTATTAAATTTGGTAATTGTGAAAAACTTTTATCTTTACCTCTCAAATTCTTTTCGGAAAATCTACGAAAAAAGACCTCTTGCATCATAGCGTAATCATCCGGTGTTTCTTTTAATTTGAGTCGAAATTTCCGATATAAGTTTTTTGCAGGAACTCCGTTTACAAAGGCAACCATTGAACCCACTGCTTGTTTGCCCCCGATATTTGAAATGTCGTAACATTCAATTTTGAGATTCGAAATGAATTTTAAATTTTCATCATTTATAACTTCAATTAGTTGATTTAAGGCCACTACTTTAGTATGACCCCGTCTTGCAACGAATTGCTCTTCATTGATATTTATATTATTTTCAACTTCTATTCTTTGAGCAATATACAAAAAGTCACTAATTTTATCTCGCATAATAGCGGCTTCCTCATATCTTTGGCCTTTTGCAAGTATAGCCATTTCTTCTTTAAGTTTGTAAATCAAATTCTCTTTTTTATTAGCAAAATATTCTTTGATATGTGAAATATTTGCAGAATATTCTTTCTTAAAAATTTTACTTGCACAAGGGGCAGGACAAAGACCAAGGAGATAATATAGACAGGGCTTGGCATCAGATGTCTTAATGTGATATTTAGATTTAGTCGCTGTATGAAGATGTTTTTTTGAATCCAACGTCCTTTGGCCAGTGTTGTCTTTTATCTGAATAATCCTACGATTACACGTCCTGTATGGAAAAACCTTACGTAAATATTTTAATGTACGTTTCAATGGAAGCGAATTTGGATATGGACCAAAGTATTTTGCATTATCATATATTTTTGCACGTACTAGCAAAGGTCGAGGGAAATCTTCTTTTTTTAAGAATTTCAACCATTGATAATTTTTATCATCTTTTTTATCTATGTTGTATTTTGGATGATATTTATGAATTAAATTTGTCTCTAAGACAAGTGCCTCTGCCTCTGAATCAACAGTAATGAATTCCACATCACGAATTTGTTTTACCATTTTTTGAATGCGTAAAGACAAATCAAAATTTT
>Ga0315273_10003457_pt1 | contig 19039 bp, 17 predicted proteins | sample YL17G02_0_MG_FD_205753 | JGI IMG/M metagenome (GOLD analysis project Ga0315273, IMG submission 205753) | Sediment microbial communities from Yellowstone Lake, YNP, Wyoming, USA - YL17G02_0 | ecosystem: Environmental > Aquatic > Freshwater > Lake > Sediment | place: USA: Wyoming | collected...
GAAATACATGATGCCGATGATTAGCATGGTCGGAACGATCAAGCTATTCAGGTAGTCGAACGCCCCTGGGGCGGTGGCTTGAGCGTAGACGGTTCCGATCATTGCTCCTGTCCTTGGCTTGGCTTAAAGGTGGCCGCCCATGGGGCTTTGAGCTTTTTGCTTGAGTCCGGCCCCCGAAAGTGCCGCGACTATAGCGGCCCGCCTCGTCTTTGCAACGGGGGACGGCTCTAAGCGTGGGACGAAGCGGCCATGAATTTCCAGGAACCGATCGGGGGCTTTATCGAGTGGATCGCGCGGGCGCTTGAGTGTCTCGTTCCGCTGCCGCCCCGCAAGCCCGATTTCGACCGGGGGGAAGCCTTTATCTGGCAGGCCGAGCCTGAGGCCTTCCTGCCCGTCGCCGATGTCAATCGCGTGCCGCTCACCCTGCTCAAGGGCATTGACCGGATGCGCGACGTGCTTCTCGCCAATACCTCGCGCTTCGCCCGCGGCCTTCCCGCCAACAACGCGCTGCTCTGGGGCGCGCGGGGCATGGGCAAGAGCTCTCTCGTCAAGGCGGTCCATGCCGAGGTCAGCGGTCAGGTGAAGGCTACTGACGGGGGCGATCTGAAGCTCGTCGAGATCCATCGCGAGGACATTGGCACGCTGCCGCGCTGCCTCAGCAATTTACGCGAGACGAGGGGAATGCGCTTCATCCTGTTCTGCGACGACCTGTCCTTCGAGGCGCGCGACACCTCCTACAAATCGCTGAAAGCGATGCTCGAAGGCGGCATCGAAGGACGGCCCGCCCATGTCCTGTTCTACGCGACCTCCAACCGGCGGCATCTAATGCCGCGGGAGATGCTGGAGAACGAGCGCTCGACCGCCATCAATCCATCGGAGGCGGTTGAGGAGAAGGTCTCGCTCTCCGACCGCTTCGGCCTCTGGATCGGCTTCCACAATTGCAGCCAGGACGCCTATCTCGACATGGTGCGGGCTTATGCAGCGCATTATCGGCTGAGCGTCGAGGACGATGAGCTTGCGCGCGAGGCCTTGGCCTGGGCGCTTGCCCGCGGCGCCCGCTCTGGCCGCGTGTCGTTCCAATATATTCAGGATGTCGCCGGGCGTTTAGGCGTGCGCCTAGAGGGCTAGTCGGCGCTGGCCTGAGCGTTGGCCATGAACTTGGTGGGGTCCACCGGCCGCGAGCCCTTGCGCAGCTCGAAGTGAAGCTGCGGCTGGCTCACCTGACCAGACTTTCCGGCCGTGGCGATGATCTGGCCGCGACGCACCTGATCGCCGCGCTTGACCAGGATCTCCTCATTATGCGCGTAGGCGGAAACCCAGTTATTCGAATGTCTAACGAGCACGAGATTGCCGTAGCCCTTCAGCTCGTTGCCGGCATAGGCGACAACGCCGTTCTCCGCAGCCTTGACCGAGGTGCCGATCGGCACGGCGACATCGATGCCGTCATTATGACCGCCGTCGGGCTTGGTGCCGAACTCCGAAATGATGCGCCCCTGCACCGGCCAGCGGAAGCTATTGCCCGACATTGGCTCCGGCGAAGGAAGCTGATCGACTCTCGCCACTTGCGGGTTTTGCCCGTGGCTTGCGCCCTCGCCCGTGACCTCGGGCGATGAGGCGATCTGAGGCGCCGGGGTTTGCGAGGATTTGGTCGGCTCTGCGGTCACCGGAGAGCTTGCATGAGCCGTCCCCTCGCCCGAGCTTCCCGGCGCCGGGATGGTGGTGGTCTTCACCACATGGATATCCGGCGCGGAGGCAGGCTTGCTCTCGCTGGCGGCCGTTGAGGGCGCGGCGACGGGAGCTTTGCCAGAGCCCGTGGGCACGAACAGCACCTGTCCAATATGCAGCCGCGAGGGATCGAGCTTGTTGCGTTCGATCAGAGCCTTCTCGCTCACGCCGAGTTTCTCGGCGATGACATGCGGCGTGTCGCCCTTCTGAACTTTGTAGGTGTCCCCGGCCACGGAATAATTCGCGCCCGGAATGACGATGGCCTGGCCGACATGGAGGCGGATGTCGGAGAGGTTGTTGGCGGCTTGGATCGCCTCGACCGAAACGCCATAGCGCTTCGACAGGGTATAGAGGCTGTCACCCTGCGCGACCGTGACGCTTCGGGCTGGCGCAGACTGCGCGCCCATGCGCTGCACGGCTGCACTGGCCCGCGGCGCCGGGCTCGGCGGGACATAGGCGGCCTTCTGCGGCCTTAGACCTTGTCCGCCAGGCGAATAGGACGCGGGCGTTGCCTGGGGGGTGTAGGATTGGGCCACTGGCGGTAGGCTGCTGTGGGCCAGCTGCGCGCCCCTGTAGTCATTCGCATCGCCCGCAGCATAGACCGATTCCTGGGGAACGGGGATTGATGCGGTAGTGTTCGGATCGGCGAGCGGCGCATCGGTTGAGCGCGCCAGGCTGAATGCGGGAAAGTCGAAACGCGAGGTGCCGGAGCTGCAGCCGCCGGCCAAAATCAGCGTCGACACGGCTGCGGACGTTAGAGCGCAACGGCCAATCCGTGACCACAACACGCCCGCTTGCATCCCCCGGAACCCCCTACACCACACTACGACAATCCGCCAGGCAGAGTTAAGCGCGGCAACGGTAAACAAGCTGCTAACGATGCTGTCGGGCCGCGCGAAAAAGAATCGCACCGCAACGGGCTAGGCACGAATGACCGCATGTCAGCGCTTGACCCGCCCGTGCACCAGCGGCACGAAGCGGACTGGGAGCAAGGGCTTCTCGGTGATCCCGGCCGCGGTCTTGTCGATCTGCACGAGCGACTGCTCATCGCGCGTGGGCCCTAGCGGAATGATCATGCGCCCGCCCTCCTTCAGCTGCTCGACAAGCGCCGGGGGGGCTTCGGGCGCCGCCGCGGTGACGACGATGCGGTCGAAGGGGGCTTGCGGCGGCCAGCCGAGCCAACCATCGCCGATGATGGTGGTGACATTGGTGATGCCGAGCTGGGCGAACCGCCGGTCGGCGCCCTTTTGCAGCTCGCGGTAGCGCTCGATGGTGTAGATGCGGCGGCAGAGATGGGACAACACCGCCGCCTGGTAGCCCGACCCGGTGCCGATCTCCAACACCATATGGCTCTCGTCCAGCTCGAGCTTCTCGGTCATGAAGGCGACGACGAAGGGCTGCGAGATGGTCTGGCCGCAATCGATCGGCAAGGCGATGTCCTGATAAGCGTGGTCGGCGAAGGCGGGATCGACGAACAGCTCGCGCGGAACCCGCTCGATGGCGCGCAGCACATTCGTATCACGGATGCCGCGACGCCTGAGCTGCATGATCAGGCCGATCTGGTCTGGCGCGCTCGCCATGGCGAACGGTGCCCCTTTCGCGAGGCGTTTCTTTTCACGATCGAACGATTCTGAACTCCTGTCTTAGCTTGTGAAAGGCCTATTCGCCGAGCGCCGTGGCGAGCTTCGCCCGCGCCTCGTCATCGGTAAAGTCGAGTTGCAGCGGCGTCACCGAGATGCGGTCCGCCTGCACCGCCCAGAGGTCAGTGCCTTTCGGCGGCCGGCCTTTGCGCCGCTCGATGCCGACCCAATAATAGGGCTTGCCGCGCGTATCGAGGCGATCCTCGATGCGCAAGGCATCGGGGTTGCGCTGACCTTGGCTCGTCACCGCGATACCCTTGACCGTATCCGGCACGCAATCGGGGAAATTGACGTTGAGCACCACGCCCTCCGGCCAGCCGGCATCGAGCAGACGGCGAAGAAGGGGAGCGCCGTGGCGCATGGGCGTGTCCCAAAGGGGCTGGCCCGTCTCGTTCTGCCCGATGGCAAGGCTAAGCGCGATCGACGGCACGCCGAGCAGCACGCCTTCGATGGCGCCGGCCACCGTGCCGGAATAATTGACGTCGTCCGCCAGGTTCTGGCCGCGATTGACGCCGGACAGCACGAGGTCCGGCGGCTTCTCCGCGAGCAGATAACGGACGCCCATGATGACGCAGTCGGTGGGCGTGCCCTTGATCGCGTAACGGCGCTTGGCCAGTTCCCGCATGCGCAAAGGCTCGGCGAGGGTGAGCGAATGGGAGGCACCGCTCTGGTCGGTCTCCGGCGCCACCACCCACACATCCTTGGCGATCTGGCTCGCGATATGCTCGAGCACGTCGAGGCCGGGAGCCTCGATGCCGTCGTCATTGGTGATCAGAATGCGCATCAGGCCGTCGCTGTGATGCGCTCGAGGCCGCCCATATAGGGCAGAAGCGCGTCCGGCACGCGGACGCTGCCGTCGGCCTCCTGGTAGTTCTCCAAGACCGCGATCAGCGCGCGGCCGACGGCGACGCCCGAGCCGTTCAGCGTATGCACGAATTGCGGGTCCTTGCTGTCCTTCGGTCGATAGCGCGCCTTCATGCGGCGCGCCTGGAAGTCGCCGCATACCGAGCAAGAGGAAATCTCACGATAGGCCCCCTGCCCCGGCAGCCAGACCTCGATGTCGTAAGTCTTCTGCGCGGCGAAGCCCATATCGCCGGTGGAGAGCACAATCACGCGATAGGGAATGTCGAGTCGTTTCAACACGGTCTCGGCGCAGGCTGTCATGCGCTCATGCTCGTCGCGGGATTGCTCGGGCGTGGTGATTGAGACGAGCTCGACCTTGGAGAATTGATGCTGCCGGATCATGCCGCGCGTGTCTTTGCCGGCCGCGCCAGCTTCGGCGCGGAAGCAGGGCGTCCAGGCGGTGACGCGCATCGGCAGCTTCACCTCGTCGACGATCGACTCACGCACCAGATTGGTCAGCGGCACCTCGGCGGTGGGAATGAGCCACAACGACTGCGGTGCAGCTAGCCCTGCCAGCGCCAAGCGGTTAGGTTCGTGTAAAAGTTCCGCTCTAACCTCGGCTTCCGTGATCTTTCGAGTGGCTTGAAATTGATCGTCAGCGAACTTCGGCAATTGCGCGGTGCCGAACATGGTGTCGTCGCGCACCAGCAGCGGCGGGTTCACTTCGGTATAGCCGTGCTCGCCGGTGTGCAGGTCGAGCATGAATTGCGCCAGCGCCCGTTCGAGTCGCGCTAAAGGACCTTTCAAGACGACGAAGCGGGAACCGGACAGCTTGGCCGCGGTCTCGAAATCCATTAGCCCCAGCGCTTCGCCAAGCTCGAAATGCTGCTTCGGCGCAAATTTTAACTTCGGTGGCGTGCCCACCACGCGCAGCACGGCATTGGCCGTCTCGTCCCCGATCGGAACGTCATCGAGGGGCAAATTGGGCACGTTCGACATGAGCTCAAGCAACTCAGCATCGAGGCGCCCCGCGGTCAGCTCATCGAGCTGGATCGCGCCCTTGATAGCGGCGACCTCGTCCATCAGCCGAACGGCTTCCACCTCACTTTTGGCGGCCTTGGCCTGGCCGACCTCCTTCGACGCCGCGTTCCGGCGCGCTTGCAGGCCTTGCAATTTCTGAATCGTTCCACGGCGTTCTTCGTCGAGCTTCAGAAGTCGATTCAACAGCTCTTGGGGGGTCTGGAACCCGCGGCTCTCCAGCCCTTCAACGAAGGCCTCGGCGTTTTCGCGAATCCATTTGATGTCGAGCAAGGCTTAATCCGATCCTTTGGACGACTCGTATGAAGGCCTTCGTATAAGCCCCGGCCCCACCATTGTCATCGCCGGGCTTGACCCGCCGATCCAGTAACCAATGGCGGTGGTTACTGGATGCCCGCCTGCGCGGGGCATGACAGTCGAGAGAAAGGCATGCGCTCTCCTTCCCGCGGCGCTTTCCACCGCCCGGGATTGGCTGTTCCCCCCACCGAAGGGGAATGGCGCGCCGAAAAGCGCAAGTCCTAATGGTTCGCATCCTCACGGATGCGCGGGCACCTTTCGGCGCGCCATAGCGGCCTTTATTCGGCTTCCCGGGCCGCGCTTTCGCCGATGGACCGGAGCCATCGGTCGTCAGCCAACTCCTGGCAGGGAACCGTAGTGTCCCCGGACGGAGCCCCGGCGCCGCCCGAGTGTCGGCTTTGCATGCCGACCCGCGGGCACCGGCGAAAGCCGGAATCCAGCGCGCGAAGCGCCATTGAAGGACTGGATCCCGGCTTTCGCCGGGATGACGGAGGCCGGGGCGGCGCCTTCTGACTTAATCCGGTTTGGCGGCTGGTGCCGGAGTGCCGGCGGCGGGCGCCGAGGTCGCGCCCGTGGAGGCCGCATGCTTCTTCTCGGCGAACCTTACCGCGAAGATGGAGAGCTCGTAGAGCGCGATGGTCGGTAGCGCGAGCGCGATCTGGCTGATCGGGTCAGGCGGGGTCAGCACCGCAGCGACGATGAAGACGATGAGGATGGCGTAGCGGCGCTTCGCCTTCAGCTGCGCCGAAGTGATGAGGCCTGCACGCGCGAGCAGCGTCAGCACCACCGGCAGCTGGAAGCAGATGCCGAACCCTAAGATCAGCGTCATGATCAGCGAGAGATATTCGCTCACCTTCGCGGTGAGCTGGATGTGCACCTGGCCCTCGCCCGTCTGCTGCATCGACAGGAAGAAGGTCATGGCGAGCGGCATGGCCACGAAATAGACGAGCGCCGCGCCGAGCAGGAACAGGATCGGGGTGGCGACCAGGTAGGGCAGGAAGGCCTGGCGCTCGTTGCGATAAAGGCCGGGCGCCACGAACATGTAGATCTGCGAGGCGATCACCGGGAAGGCGATAAACACGGCGCCGAACAAAGCGAGCTTCATCTCGGTGAAGAAGAATTCCTGCGGCGCGGTGTAGATCATCTCGATCGGGGTATCGACGCCCGCCGCGAGCCGATAGGGCCAGAGCAGGAGATTGTAGATGGGCCGCGCGAAATAAAAGCAGATGGCGAAGGCGATCGTGATCGCGCCCATCGACCAGATCAGCCGCTTTCGGAGCTCGACCAGATGCTCCATGAGCGGAGCTTTGGTGGCCTCGATGTCGTCGTGGGTCATGGTTTCGGCGCCCTTGGCTTGCGGGCCTTTGGAGACGCCGAAGCAGCCTTGACTGGAACAGGCTTCGCCGGAGGAGCCTTGGCCTGAGCGGCCTTGGACGTAGAACGCTTCGGGCGCGGCTTCGACTTCGCCTTGGGCGTGGCGGGGGCCGGAAGGGCCGCGGCTTCGACGGAGGCGGCGCCGGGCGCCGGCGTTGGGCTCTGCTTCGGCACCATCAGCGGCGTGTCGATCGGCGTACGGAGATCAAGAGCGGGCGCCTGCTCGCGAAAGTCCTGCATGGCTTTCCGTACCTCGTCGATCTCGGTGTCCCGCACCGCCTCCTCGAACTGGCGCTGGAAGTCGGCGGCGGCGCGCCGGAGCTTGCCCGCGTAATGGCCGAAGGTGCGCATCAGCCGCGGCAGGTCCTTCGGACCGACCACGATGATCGCCACCACGGCGATGACCAGGAGCTCAGACCAACCGATGTCGAACATGGGCGAAGTTCAGGCCGGATGTGGGTGCTTGTCGGTGACATGCCGCGCGGGCGCGGCTTAGGCCTTCTTGACGCATAATCTTATCCGAAAAGTCTGCAACTTTTCGGGATCATGCTCTAACTGGCTTTCGGCGTCCGCGGGGTCTTGGCCCGGGCCGTCGATTTCGCTTTGCCTGCGGCGGCCTCGGTCGTCTTGTGCTCAATCACCTTGGGCTCTGGCGCCCCTGGCGCGGGCTCCGGCTCGGCCTTGGCCTCATCATCGTCCTCGGCCATGCCTTTCTTGAAGCTCTTGATGCCTTTGGCGACGTCGCCCATCAGGCCGGAAATCTTGCCGGTCCCGAACAGGAGCACGAAGACCAGAAGGACAAGGAGGATGTGCCACCAGCTCAGTCCCATCGACGGTCTCCACCTCCTTCGCCTTGACGCATGGTCTTGTCCGAAAAGTCTGTAACTTTTCGGGACCAGGCTTTAAGGACACGCCTGTCCCCGACCACTATGGCAGCAAAGCGCGGGCGCTCGCAAGCCGGGGGCCTCGGCGCGTGCCCCTATCCAACCTCGTTGGCGGCAGCCTGCTCCTTGGCCTCGAAGACCAGCACCGCGCCGACGTCGATGCCGACGCCGATCTCGGTCCCGAGCGGCGGCGTGTCGCTTTCCTTGACGCGCGCCAGCAGCGGCGCATCGAGCCCCTGCACGGCGATCTCCACCAGCGCCACGTCGCCCAGGAAGCGCGCATCGAGCACGCGCGCCGGCACTCCTTCGCCGCGGGCCAAGAGACGCACGCCGCGCTGGCGCACGCAGACGATGGCGTCGGCGCCCTCGGCCAGGCCATTGGCAGGGAAGCGGCCGAGCACCGTCGCGGCGATACCATGCTCGATGAGCGCCGGGATCTCGTTCAAGTCGGAGAAGGTGCGTGCGGCGAGAATGTCCTTGGGCGCGCGATAGAGGTCGAGCGCCCTTCCGGTCTGCACTACGCGGCCGCGGCGCAACAGCGCCACGCGGTCGCCCATGCGCATGGCCTCCTCCGCGTCATGGGTGACGACGATGCAGGTCGCGCGCGTCTCATGCAGGATGGCGAGCGTCTCCTCACGCATCTTCTCGCGCAAGCGCGGATCGAGACCAGAGAAAGGCTCGTCCATGAGCAGCACGGAGGGCCGCGGCGCAATGGCGCGGGCAAGCGCCACGCGCTGTTGCTCGCCGCCAGACAGAATGTGCGGGTACTCATTGGCGTAATGGGCAAGCCCCACCCGGGTCAGCGCGGCAAGGGCTTCGGTGGTGGCCTCGCGGCGCGTCAAAAATTTGAGGCCGAAAGCGACGTTGTCGAGAATGGAGAGATGGGGAAACAGCGCGAAGTCCTGAAACATCAGGCCAACGCCGCGCTTCTCCGGCGGAACGAAGCGGTTGGGACCGGCCACCTCGTGGCCGTCGAGCAGGACGCGGCCGGAGCTTGGCCGCTCCACCCCCGCAGCGATTCTGAGCAAGGTGGTCTTGCCGCAGCCCGACGGCCCGAGCAGGCAGAGCACCTCTCCTGGTGCGACATCGAGGGAGACATGGTCGAGCGCGAGGCCATCGCCGAAGCGGCGCGAGACATCCTCAAAGGTGAGGCGCGCGGCGAAGGTGACGCCCGCCCTACCCCGCTCGCTGGGCACGCGTCGCTTCAAGGCGCGCTCGCGGCCGCCGGCTTTGAAGAATTCAAGCACGAGGCTGATCTACGATCTTGCCCCCGGAAGCGCAACCGCAAGCGGTGCAGCCACAAGGAAACGTCACCGTGGCGGCTCGCCCTCGTCCCGCTGCTCGGCGCCGGCTCAGGACCCCTCGTCGTCGGCCAGCGCCGACTCGTCCTCGAGAGGCTCCTCGTCCTCGCGCAAATCCGGAGCGTCGTTAGGATTGGGCATGGAGAAGCCGGGCGGCAAGGTCGAGTCGAGTAGGCCTGCGCCTTTAAGCTCGGCCAGGCCCGGTAGGTCCTGGATCGAGTCGAAGCCGAAATGGGCGAGGAACTGCTCCGTGGTGCCGTAGGTGACGGGGCGGCCGGGCGCGCGCCGCCTCCCCCTGAGTTTGATCCAGCCGGTTTCGAGCAGCACGTCGACCGTGCCCTTGGACGTGCTCACGCCTCTGATCTCCTCGATCTCGGCGCGAGTGACCGGCTGGTGATAGGCGATGATCGCCAAGGTCTCGAGCGCCGCGCGCGACAGGCGGCGCTGCTCGACGGCCTGCCGCTCGAGCAGGAAGGCCAAGTCCTCGGCGGTGCGGAAGGCCCATTTGCCGGCGACCCGCACGAGATTGACGCCGCGCGTGTCATAGAGGCCCTGTAGCTCCTCGAGCAAGGCCGCGACGTCCTCGCTCTGCCCAAAATGCTGGGCGAGCGCGGCCTGGTCGAGCGGCTCAGGGGCAGCGAACAGCAACGCCTCGAGGATGCGCAGCTTCTCCCGCCGGTCGGCCGAGGGCAGCGCCATCACGTTTTTGGAGGGAAACGGTAAAAGCAGCGATTCACCGCGACGCCCCCCGTCCTCCTCGCCAGCCTCCAGCGGCATCGCCCTATCCAAATTGTTCGCTGTCATTGCATGACCTCGTTGTTGTTGTCGGCGCATCAAGCGGCCCTTGTGCGGCGGCGAATAAGGAGCGGCGCGAATAGCTTGATCTGCCGGAGCTCGAGCATGCCTTCGCGCGTCATCTCGAGCGACGCGGTGAAGCCGCTTGCCAACGCCGTCCTGCGGAGCTCGGGCCCGACCAGGAACTCGGCGAGAAGCTGATCGAGCGGCGCCCAGTCGCAGGACATGCCGAGCAGACGATCAAGCTCCTCCCGCGCCTCTTTGAGCGACCACACCGTGCGCTGCCGCACCTGCCAGGTGCGCACGGCGGTGCGCTGCCTCTGCTGCGAATAGGCCTTGAGCAGATCGTAGACATTCGCCCCGTATTTGCTGTTGCGCGTGATGCGAAGCGGCTCCGGCATTCCTCTCGCGAAGACATCCCGGCCGAGCCGCTTGCGTGTCATCAACTGGGCGGCGACATCGCGCATGGCGCCCAACCGCTTGAGGCGGAAGGCCAGCAGCTGGGCGAGTTCCTCGCCGCTCGGCTCCCCTTCGGCGCTCGGTTCGGCCGGCAACAGCAGCTTCGACTTCAGATAAGTAAGCCACGCCGCCATTACGAGATAATCCGCGGCAATCTCGAGCCGGAGACGGCGCGCCTCGGAGATGAAATTCAAATATTGCTGGGCGAGCGCCAGCACGGAGATCCTGGCAAGGTCGACCTTCTGGGTGCGCGCCATGGTCAAGAGCAGGTCGAGCGGCCCTTCGAAGCCCTCGACATCGACCACCAGGGTCTCGCCAGCGCCTGGCGCTTGGCGCTTGGCCTCCGCCGTTTCCCAATCGGAGGAGTCGGCGCGCTCTTGCGGCTCGTCGGTCATGGGGTCCTCGGTCGCGCTCATAGTCGTCCCGCCGCTTCTGGCTTCACGCGACGCGTCCGCTTCGGCCCGCCACCTCGGTCATGAGCACGAGCGCCTGATCGGCGTCGAAGGCTTGCGGCTCGCCGAGCTCGGCCGAGGCGCGGGCAAATCGCTCGGCGCTTTGGCCGGCAAGCGTCGATACGGCGCTGGCGACCTCGCGCATCTCGGCAAGATCGCCGCTGCAATGGAGCGCCACGTCGCAGCCCGCGTCGATCACGGCCGCCGCCCGCCCGGCAAAAGAGCCCCCGAGAGCCGCCATGCCGATATCGTCGCTCATCACCAGGCCCTTCAAGCCGATCAGCTCACGAATCACTTCGCCCATTATAACGGGCGAGACGCTTGCGGGTCGCTCATCATCGAAGGCCGGCAAGAGGACATGGGCGGTCATGGCGAGCGGGGCGTCGCACAGCGCCATGAAAGGCCTAAAATCGACCGCGGCAAGCTCCGCCGCCGACGCATCGATCCGCGGCAGGGACAGGTGGCTGTCGGCCCTCGCGCGCCCATGGCCCGGCACATGCTTGATCACCGGCAGCACCCCGCCAGCGAGCGTGCCTTCAACCACCGCACGCCCCAAATCGCTCACGATGTCGGGGTCCGAGCTGAAGGCGCGATCACCAATGATGTCGTGGGCTCCGGGCTCCGGCACGTCAAGAACGGGCGTGCAATTGACGGTGATGCCGACCTCGTGAAGCTCGGCGGCGATCAGCCTCGCGCCGGCAAAGGCTGCCGCCATCGCTCCGGCCGGATCATCCCGGTAAAGCTCGCCATAGACCCGAGCGGGAGGCATCTCGCGCCAGTGCCGCGGGCGCAGGCGCTGCACGCGGCCGCCCTCCTGATCGATGAGCACCAGCGCCTCATCGCTTTCGACCGCGTCGCGAAAGTCGCAGACGAGGGCTCGGAGCTGCTCCGGCGATGAGCAGTTGCGCGCGAAGAGGATCAGGCCGCAAGGCCGCTCCTCGGCGAAGAAAGCGCGCTCGTCGTCACTGAGAATGGTGCCGGCGCAGCCAGAGATGAAGGTTTTGAAGTCCACCACGCGGGGCTAACGACCACGCGGCCCTCGGTCAAGCCGCGATTGAGCCGATTACTGCGCCGCCATGACCAGGCAGTCCGGCATGCCTTGGGATTTGAGCTGCGTGCATAGCTTGGAGGCGGTCGCCTTGTCGTTGATCGGCCCGATGCGCAGGCGGTACCAAACCCCTTTGGCGCCGAGATCGGCCTTCTGCACCATGGGCCGGTAGTTGGCGAGCAGGCTTGGATATTTCTGCTGCATGTCGGCGAAGGTCGCGAGCGCTTCGGTCTGGTTCTGCTTGGAGCCGATCTGGACCAGATATTTGCTGGGGGCGGCGGCTTGCGGTGCGGCATCAGCTGCTGCCACCACGGGCTTCGGCTTCGGTTTCGCCGCCGGAATCGCGGCCACGGGCTGCGGGTCGGCAGCAATCGCGGCGGGGGCCGGAGCTACCGGCTGAGGCGCCGGGGCGGCGGCGACAGGGGCCGGCGCCGGCGGGGCGACTGGTACTGGAGCAGCCTGCGGCAGAGCTGCGGGCGGTTGAACGAGCTCGGCGCTGGCCACCTGCTGCGGCGCGGCCGGCGGGAGAGCGGGTTCGGCGGTTGCCACCTGCTGTGGGGCGGCTGCCGGAGCGGCCTCTGCCACTGGCGGCATGACCGAGCCGTCTGGACGGACGATGAGCGTTTTCACGTGGCGCGGACCGCCGGCGGGATCGTCGACCGTCGCCACGGCGGGCGGCGGCATAGGCGCGACACCAGCGGGCAAGCCCGCCGTCGGGTTAGCGCCCGGCATCGTCGGCATGGCAAACTCTTCTTGCCGAGGCACGATCTGCTCCGCCTCAGGCTGATCTCCGTTCTGAAGCCGTTCGTAAATCAGCTTGTTCTTGTGTGGAAAGTCCTTGCCGCCCGGCTGCTGCGGGGGCTCCTTGACGGGCCGGTTGTCGGCCTGAACCAACGGGGGTTCGCCACCACCGCCCATGGCTCCGCCGCTCTGCTTATAGGCAAAAGCGAGAGCGCCACCCAAGGCTACGGCGCCAAGCAACGCGCTCCCGACCATGAACATGCTGCGTCCCCGCAACCCCGCCTTCCGCGCCGGCTGGGGCAGAACACCCTCCGCGCCGGGCGCGAACTGGCCTTCATCAAGGAAATCGGCGTCGGCCTGCTCGCCCTCATAGAAGCCCTGGGTGCTCCCAAGCGCGTGCTCGGTCGAGCCGAGCGGGATTTGCGGAGGCTGATTGTAGACGGCTTCGAAAGTCTGCAGCGCCTGATGAGCAGGGATTGCCCGCCCCTGCCCCGCATACGCGTCGGCTAGCGAGGCATGGGCGACATATTCGTGCACGGCCTGCTCGGCGTGTGGATCGTAGTTCGGCTCGGCGCCATAAGTGTCAGCCGGAGCTTCGAGGTGCAGAGGCTCATGCTCGCCATACGACTCCCCGTAAGGAGCTTTGGCGGAAAAGTTAGATTCGGCGTGTGTCTCGCTCGCGAAACTTGCGTCGGGGAAGCTTGCTTCGGGAAAGCTTGCGTCCGGGAAGCTGGCATCGGCGAAGCTTGCGTCGGAAAACCCTGCGTCCGACAAGCCTTGGTCAGGGCCTGTACCGTGAGGGGTTGGCTCTGCAAAAATCCGCTCGGGGAAACCCGCATCTTGATAAGTGCGAGCCGGGTTGGCTTGGGGTTGATAGGCCTGGGTCGGCTGGCCTCCGCTTGAGCTGGGCTGGGCCGGGTTGACCCGGTGCGGCTCCGGCTGCGGCGAATTGCTCTGCGACGAATAAAGCGAGCTCGGCTGCGGCTGAGGCTGAGAGGGATAGCTCTGGGGCGGATAGATCGGGTTCGGCTGGGTCAGCGGCCTCGGCTGCGGCTGAGATGAATAGCTCTGCGCCGGATGGGCTGGGTTTGGATAGACTGGGGTCGAATAATCGTGCGCTACGCCTCGGTCGTTGCTTGGGCTTGGATAGCCTTGCGGGGCCCCATTGGCATAGCCGGATACCCCCGGCGGGTTGGTGTCTGGGTGGGCCTGCTCCCCGCCCTGCCTGGCAAAGACCCCATAGTCTGGGTGCGCCGGCTCCGGCAAATGCTGCTCGCGCGGATCTGGGGCCCGCGTGACAGGTGTATAGGCGGGAACCTGCGCGAAGACCGGCCCGCGGCCAGTTCCGAAAATCGAGCGCTGTCCCATCATTGGTTGGCCCGGTCTACCTGCTCCCGAGTTCATGAGGGGTCCCCCGCTCTTATTAGCGCTGCGTGCGTTCATGCCCCAGGACTGATCGTCCGGAGCGCTCCCATTACTTGGCCGATTAGCGAATTCCGACTCAAATTCAAGCGTCGGAGCGGCGTTGCCGCCGTATCCTTCTTCGTGCACGGACATGGTACTTCCCTCGAACCAACCCCCGGCACCCCAGACTATGCACTGTCAGTGCATCTCTTGCAGTGCGCGAACGCCGAGAATACCCAAACCCGACGCTAAGACTTGCTGCGTGGCAACCACCAGCGCCACACGAGCGCGAGTTAACTCTCGATCTGTTTCGTAAATAAATCGTAATTGTGGCGAGTCTTTGCCTCTATTCCACAGGCCGTGGAACTCCCCTGCAAGATCATAGAGATAAAAGCCGATGCGGTGGGGTTCATGTGCTTCGGCCGCTCCTTCGACAAGGCGAGGGAACTGGGCGATCTTGCGAATCAACGTTATTTCGGCTTCGTCGCCGAGCCGAGCCAAATCGCTGCGCGCCAAGGCACCACCCCCAAGGTCTAGATCGGGGAAACCCTCACGCACGTTACGCAACACGGAACTCGCCCGGGCATGGGCGTATTGGACGTAAAAGACCGGGTTGTCCCGCGACTGCTCAGTGACTTTGACGAAATCGAAGTCGAGCGGAGCATCGTTCTTCCGGTAAATCATCATGAAGCGAACCGGGCCGGCGCCCACTTCGTCCACGACGTCCCGGAGCGTGACGAACGTCCCGGCACGCTTGGACATCTTTACAGGCTCGCCGCCGCGAAACAAGCGCACAAGTTGACAGATCTTGACGTCGAGCGCGCCCTGGTTGTCGGTGAGCGCGGCAACGGCCGCCCGCATGCGCTTGACATGGCCGCTATGGTCGGCGCCCCAAACGTCGATCATGGTGTTAAAGCCGCGTCTGAACTTGTCGCGGTGATAGGCCATATCGGAAGCGAAATAAGTATAGCTGCCATCCGATTTAACGAGGGTGCGGTCCATGTCATCGCCAAAGTCCGTGGAGCGGAACAGAAGCTGCTCGCGGTCCTCCCAGTCCTCATCCACCTTGCCCTTGGGCGGCGGCAGGCTGCCCATATAGATGAGGCCCTTGGCTTTGAGGTCCTCGATGGTCAGGGCCACCTGATTGCGAGGCCCCTCGATCAGAGACCGCTCCGAGAAGAAGACATCGTGCCGGATGCCGAGCGCGCTAAGGTCTTGCTCGATCATGGCGAGCATCGCGCGCAAGGCCGCGTCGCGCACGATCGGCAGCCAGTCGCGCTCGGGCAGCAGCAACAGCTCCTTCCCGTGCTGGTCGACCAGCTCGCGCCCCACCGGCTTCAGATAGTCGCCGGGATAGAGGCCTTCGGGAATCTCGCCGATGGTCTCGCCAAGCGCCTCGCGGTAGCGGAGATAGGCGGAGCGCGCCAGCGCATCGACCTGGGCGCCCGCATCGTTGACGTAATATTCGCGAGTGACGGCGAAGCCGGCGTAGTCGAGGAGGTTGGCCAGCGCGTCGCCGAACACGGCGCCACGGCAATGGCCGACATGCATCGGCCCGGTAGGGTTGGCCGAGACATATTCGACGTTCACCACCTGACCTTGGCCGATGGCGCTCCGTCCATAGGTCTCGCCCTGCTCGAGCACCATGCGAAGCACGCTCGGCCAGAAGCTCTGGCGAAGCGTCAGATTGATGAAGCCCGGCCCCGCGATCTCGGACCGGGCGATGTTAGGATCGGAGCCGAGGAGTGGAATGATGCGCTCGGCAAGCGCCCGCGGCGCCATGCCTGCGGGCTTCGCCAGCACCATGGCCGCATTGGTGGCGAGATCGCCATGGGCGGCGTCTTTCGGAGACTCGAGCGTGATCCCCTCGATGCTCGCCTCGGCAGGCACGACGCCGTCGTGCTTCAACTGCTGGACCGCAGCCAAGACGTGTCCGTGGAATCCTGCAAAAACGTCCATGATGGCTCCCGGAAATTCGCCTGGCGCGACTAACGTAAATCGGGGGTAGCGTCAAACAGGCGACGGTGCTCGGCCAGAGCATAGCGGTCTGTCATGCCGGCGATGAAATCGCAAACGTGGCGTGCGTAAGTCTCAGGGCCCTTTTCGCGCGCCTGCTCGCGCCACTCGCGCGGCAGCGCCTCGATATGGCCGCGGTAAAGGCCAAACAGATCGGTCACCACGCTTTCGGCATCGGTCATGATGCCCACGATGCGGGGATGCCGATAGACGCGCGCGGTGAGGAACTCCCGCAACGCCGCGAGCTCGCTTTGGATGGCCGCGGAGAAGGCGGCGATCGCGCAACCTGCATGGCGCACCTCGTCGGCGTTTCCCGGCGCCAGCTTGCGCAACCGCACTTCCGTCTCGGCGACCGCATCGTCGATCATCGCGCTGATGAGGCGCCGGTTCGCTTCGTGCAGACGGCGCGGGCCGTCGAGGTTCGGATAGGCCTTTCCGACATCGGCCAGAGCGCGGCCGGCGATCGGTACTTCGGCGAGCTCGGTAAAGGTGAACAGGCCCGCCCGGTACCCGTCGTCGACATCATGGTTGTTATAGGCGATGTCGTCGGCAAGCGCCGCCAGTTGGGCTTCGACGGAAGCGTAGGTCGCAAGCTCTAGGTCCTGCTTCGCATCATAGGCGAGCACCGCTTCGGTAACAGCCCGCGCGTCTTTGCCAAGCGCGTCGCCGAGCAGCGGCCCGTTGTGTTTGACGAGACCTTCAAGGGTTTCCCAGGTGAGGTTGAGACCGTCGAAGCCGGCATATTTCCGCTCAAGCTCGGTGACCACGCGCAAGGACTGGGCGTTGTGATCGAAGCCGCCAGCGTCCGCCATGACGGCATCCAGCGCACGCTCGCCCGCATGGCCGAAGGGTGGGTGCCCGAGATCGTGGGCGAGCGCCAAGGCCTCGGTCAAATCCTCGTCGACGCGCAGCGTCCGCGCCATGGAGCGGGCGATCTGCGCCACCTCAAGGCTATGGGTGAGCCTCGTGCGGTAGTGATCGCCCTCGTGATAGATGAACACCTGGGTCTTGTGGGTGAGCCGGCGGAAGGCGGTCGAATGCAGGACGCGGTCGCGGTCGCGGCTGTAAAGCGTGCGCGTGGGGCTCGGCGCCTCGGGCACAAGGCGTCCCCGGCTCGTCCGCTCGTCCACGGCGTAAGGCGCTAAGCCGATTGCCTGCGGGGGGGAGCCGCCCATCTGCGCCTCCGCGACGCCGTTTCGCTTGGGTTTGCGGCTATGGTCGATTGACAAGCCCCGCCGCCATCCTATCTTTCAGTCAGCCGTTCAGGTGCTGGCTCATCCCGAGCCAGCCAGCCGGCACCCAGCGCAGCTAAACGTAAGATGAGCGAACCGTCCATCACCTTGAGCGAACGTGCCGCCCGACGCATCGTGGAGATCCTGCAGGCCGAGGATGCCGCGCTGATGCGCGTTAGCGTCGAAGGCGGCGGCTGCTCGGGCTTCCAATACCGCTTCGACCTCGTGCAGGAGGGGGCGCCGGACGATGTCCTGGTCGAGCGCGACGGCGCCCGCGTGGTGGTCGATCCGGTCTCGCTCGGCTTCGTGCACGGCGCCGAGATCGATTTCGTCGACGATCTGATCGGCGCCTCCTTCAAGATCAAGAATCCAAATGTCACCGCGTCTTGCGGCTGCGGCACGAGCTTCTCGGTCTGATTCCTTTGAGGCGAACATTGATGACGGTCATGGCCGCAACAGTCAGCTTGCGCCGGACCCCGCTCCTATTGTTTCTCAGGCCATGAAAATCGCCACCTGGAACATCAACGGCATCAAGGCGCGGATCGACACCGCCAAGACCTGGCTCGCCTCGGCGTCCCCCGACATCGCCTGTTTCCAGGAGATCAAATGCGTCGACGAGGCCTTTCCCCACCAAGAGTTCGAGGACATGGGCTACAATGTCGCCGTCCATGGCCAGAAGGGCTTCAATGGCGTGGCGCTGCTCTCCAAGCTACCCTTCGACGAGGTCAGCCCTCGATTGGCCGGCGATCCTGACGACGTGCAGGCGCGCTATCTCGAGGCCGTCGTCTCGGTGCCCTCGGGCGTGCTCCGGATCGTCAATATCTACCTACCGAACGGCAACCCTACGGGAACCGAAAAGTTCGCCTACAAGCTTGCTTGGATGGCGAGGCTCAGAGAACGGGCGAAGGGACTCCTGCTGTTTGAGGAGCCGATGATCGTCGCCGGCGATTTCAACGTCATCCCCACGCCAGACGACGTCTATGCGCCCGCCGCCTGGGTCGAGGATGCCCTGTTCAGGCCGGAGACCCGCGCCCATTTCCACGCACTCGTCAATCTTGGCCTGACCGACGCCTACCGTGCCTGCCATGACGAGCCGAACCGCTACACGTTTTGGGATTACCAGGCCGGCGCCTGGCAGAAGAACCGCGGCTTGCGCATCGACCATATGCTCCTGTCGCCGCAGGCCGCCGACCGGTTGGTGAATTGCGAGATCGATCCCGCGCCCCGCGGCTGGGAGAAGCCCTCCGACCACGTGCCGGTGTGGCTCGAACTCAATGCTTAAGGCTTAAGCTCCGCACCGGTTGGCCCGAGGCCGACAGGCATACCCATCTCCGCCGGCGCATGGGCGCTTCCCCCCGCGTCGCCCGAAACCACGGTCTCAGCCGCGGCAGATGTGGCCGGAGCAGATTGGGCCGCCGCTTCGCCAGAAGCCGGAACGAGCAGTTTATCGACCGCCTTGGCCGTCGCGGAGCTCAGATCCAGGGCGGGACCGCCCAATTCGGGCATCAGGCTTTGTGCCACTTTCAGCATCGCCGCATCGGAGGCGCCCTGCACCTCGCGGTACAGGTCCTCGATCCATTTCGGCTCCTTGCCGCTTGCCTTCGCGTTGGCATGGGCAAGCATGATCAGCGCTAGCCCCCTTGCGGGCCTCTGCCGGACCTCCTCGCCACCACGCCACAGCAGCTGGCCGAGCGTGGCCTGCGCCGCGGCATGCTGCTTCTTGGCGGCCGTCGCCAGCCAGTTGACGGCAAGGCCCATATTCTTGTCGACGCCGGTGCCATCGAGATAGA
>Ga0315273_10003458_pt1 | contig 19038 bp, 16 predicted proteins | sample YL17G02_0_MG_FD_205753 | JGI IMG/M metagenome (GOLD analysis project Ga0315273, IMG submission 205753) | Sediment microbial communities from Yellowstone Lake, YNP, Wyoming, USA - YL17G02_0 | ecosystem: Environmental > Aquatic > Freshwater > Lake > Sediment | place: USA: Wyoming | collected...
CAGTTTTTTTGCATATTCCACAGGCAGGAAATCCGGTCCGACTCCCTGGTATGATTCTGTTATTACCCCGGCAATTTCACCCGGATTAACTCCCTTCTCTTTCAGAGTGTCCAGAAACAGATCAAAAGAGGTGTTTTCATTCTTATACCCGTCGGGGAATGGTACCTGGATAAATGTTTTCCCTTCATCAATTATCCATGTTTTTAATTTTGCCATACCTCCTGCGAGCTGTGCTCCAAGTGTCCTGCCATGAAAAGCGTTATTGAATGAAACAAGATATTTTTTTTGTGGTCCGTGTTTCTCCATAGCATAGGTTCTGGCCAGTTTAATGCAGTTTTCAGTAGCTTCACTTCCTGTACTGAGAAGAAATGCAAGATAATTTGTTGGCTCTGGAGATATTCCCTGAAGCATTTTTGTCAGTTCTGCACGTTTTTCATGAACGAATACATATGTTGCAAGTAGTTTCCGGTCTAATAAGTTTCGAAGAGCATTAATTATTTCCTTACGACCGTGCCCTGCATTAGTAATTAATACGCCTGATGACCAGTCAATCCATTTGTTACCCCATTTGTCGTAAATTTGAAATCCTTCAGCTTTGTCCCATACAATTGGAGGCTGACCCATCATTGATACAGGTTCTGATTCAGATAGAGTCCGGAAAATACTTAACGATTCAGGAACAGGTAATTTTGTCTTTATCTTTCTGTATTTTGTGTTTACCCTGGGTACATCAATAGGATTTAAATTATATTTAGCCATTATAACAAGGTTTTGAAAGCAAATTAGGGTTTCTAAAAGTTATGTAATTATAATAAATAAAAACAGAAGTTGAAATAGAAACAAACAGTGTGTGAATTATTATTTTGTTTCTGAAACTGGAATATGCATCATCCTCTCTTCAATAAACATACTCATCTGACTTACCGGCATTCTTTGTTTCACATAAACATGTTTACCTTCCGGGTTGTCTTCCCAGGTATTGCTTCCATCAGGATTCACAATGATCTTACCCCTGACAGTATTGAAGAAACCTTCAGTCCCGTATACGCCGATAAGTACTGCGGTCTCATCCCAGCTCATTCTCCCATCTTTATCTTCTGCTGATAGAGGGATGCTTATACTAAACACATCTTTCACGGGACTGTTTTTTATTTCAGATTTTATTATTTTAAGTCCGGTGCGGATTTCCCAGCCTATCTCAAATCCTGTAAAGGTTATCTCACCTGGCCAGTTATTGTAAACGTACGCTGATGCTGCAGAATCCATGTAGACATTGAATTCCCTCCCTTCCGGAAATTTTCCTGCCATCGAAACCAGCTTCTTAACCTTATTTAGAACCATATTTTTTCCTGAGAGGGAGGAGATGCTATCTGGTTGTGATTTAAGCAGATTGGCGAGATTGGTCAGAAATCCAACTGTAACAATTGTTACACTTTTGTCGGGTTGTTCATTAAGTATTTTTCTGTAAACATCAACTGCATCAGCAACTTCACTGGTTGATTTAATTATATGCGGATATTTTGCAACAATTGAATCAGCCCAGTGTTGTAGGGATCCGAGATTTACCCCCTCTTTTTTTGGTGCGCCGATAGCTAATTCTGAACGGCCGAAATACGTGTTAATAACTTCAATTGATGGTGCAACTAGTTCGTGCTTATTGGATGAGACTGTGGCAAGTATCTCTACTTTCCCGCTATCGGCCATAGCATGAAGGAATGCGAGGGCTCCGACATCATCATAATCGGGACCCAGGTCAGTGTCGAAAATGATTTTCTTAAGAAGATGTTGCTTATTCTTGTTTTTTTGAGCGCAACTGCAAAAGATAATTAGCACTAGTATAGTCAAGAGATTTAGCTGCTTCATTCGGAATATTTTTTACAAATAATTACTATTGGTTTTCTATTATAACTTGCCTCATGAAACTCCTGAGATGCCCATGAACTCACCTCCGTCCCCTCTCTGCTTCGCAAAGAGGGGTGACTATGAAAGGAGATATTGTTTAATAAGATTAAATTACGTCATTATGTTTATCTTATATATTTAATTCATAATTACGAGTTTACGAAAAAATTCAACAATGATCTCCCCCTTCTTTGTGAAACAGCCTGGGGGATGAGTTCAGGAAAATAGGTTCTAAAATGAAACTTTGCACATCCATGTAGATAAGTACTTTATGAAAAGATTTTATTTGATACTTTACTTATTGTTAATGATAACCGATACTCAATTTACAAATTAATAAATTAAACATTTTATTGTAAGGTCTGCTCCGAAACTGCCTCCATTTTTGTTTCTAAATTGAATTATAATTCTGCGATCACCATTTTTATTTAATCTTCAAAAGATACAAAAAAACTTCAGAAGCATGCCATGTATGAGGTGAAGAGTTTTTTGCTGAAACGTATTTTTCATCGATCATTGCCATACCTTTATAATCCGCCTGACTTGCCTCAATTTCCCATGTTAAAGGATAATCTCTGTTGCTGACTGGGCTGGTCTTTTTTCCATGGAAATTATCACAAGCCCATCCTAAATAGGGATATTTATCTTTATCATTTGAATCTATTGTACCAGGTTTATAACTTTCTTTATAGTCCCACCAGAACAAAGCTGAATAATCATCTTCAACCTGAGGAATAGTATAATCATCAGGCAAATTGAGCGTTATAAGACCAAATTTCAACCATTTGGTTTGATATGCAGCTACTTCATGGGAGTCGGAGCGTCCTTTAATATATTTTCCACCGGTATCCGTTACTTCATACTTTTTGCATTCTTCGAGTATTTTTGCTACAAGGGGATGGTTCTTATCGGTAAAAAAGGAAAGTATATATAGTGTTTGCCCAAGATTATCTGCTTCAGTTTCACCTCCATTATTGCGGTCATACGGATCACTTAAAGAAAGTGCCCATTCTTTAATTAAATTAATATTCCCTGTTACTTTCAGACACATTGCCATCATAGCTCCATCCCTTCGCCAAGGCTTTTTATAAACGAAAAAATTAGGAACTGGTTTGCCATCAATTATATTCATTAATATTTCGTGATTGAGAACTTTAAGTATTTGAGAATACTTGTACTCTTTAAAATCTGGCAATTGCAATTTAGTCTCAGTCCCGGGTACGGCAATCTTACTTTTATAATCAGATATCCAGACAGCTTTCTCATCTTCCTGAATTGCTATAAGACTTCCATCTGACAAAGTGAGATAAACAGAATAGTCAGGTGGTACTATTATTTCTTTAGCAATATTCCATTTTTTTAATATTTCACCAGATACGGCATTTTTCAAAATGCCATCCTTATAGACAAATTTGGTTCTGTTACCCATCCCGAACAGGAAAAAATTAACATCAGGCATTTCACGTGAACCACCGAATTCAAGCCGAAAGGCTTTCAAACTATTTCTGTAATTTTGAAGAGACTCTTCAGGTCTGTCTGGACTACCATATAAACCAACTGGCAAAAAGAGAATAAGTGAAAATAGTAAATCAGATGATTTCCAATGTGCCCATTTTAAGATTGGTTGCAGCATTTCAATTAATTTTTTTAAAAAGCAACTATAATTTTACCATTTCAAAACTACCTCATTTCTGTAAGGGGCTGAAGCCTGAGCTCCCATACGGGTAACCGAAATGGAAGCAGCCTTATTTGCAAAGACTATAGCATCTTCTATTTCTTTTCCCTCTGAGATAGCTACAGCCAGAGCCCCATTGAAAACATCGCCGGCAGCGGTGGTATCGATTGCTTTCACTGGTATTACAGGAACCATCTTCGAAATGGCTCCGGACAGTAAATATGCTCCCGAAGCACCCATAGTTATAATTACATTCTTGACACCTTTTTTGCGAAGTTTTGATGCCGCCTTTTCAGCTGAAATAATATCATGCACTTTGATCCCGGTAAGCAATTCAGCCTCTGTTTCGTTCGGAGTAACGAGATAGAGGCAACTTAACAGATCATCTGATAGTTGAAGTGCAGGAGCAGGGTTTAAAATTACCCTGTTTCCGTTACTTGCTGCTTTTTGCGCTACAAATTCAACAGTTCTTACGGGGATTTCAAGCTGCATAAGGAACATATCAGATGTGTTGGTCTCAAATACTTCATCTTTAATATCATACGCAGATAAAGAACCATTTGAACCCGGAGCAACAACGATACTGTTCTCACCATTTTCATCTACATTGATCAATGCAACACCTGACGGGTTTTCAGCATCTTTAATAATGAATCTGGTGTCAATGCCTTCATTATCAAAAATTTGCATGGCTTCGGCTCCAAACATATCATTTCCGGTTTTTGTAACAAATGTTACATTTCCTCCAAGTCTTGCAGCTGCTACAGCCTGATTTGCTCCTTTACCACCAGGATTCATAAGGAATGTGCCTCCTAATAAGGTTTCTCCGGGGGCCGGAAGTTTTTTTGATTTTATAACCATATCGGTATTTGAGCTCCCGATGACTATAATTCTGCTCATAAATATGAAGTTCGTTTAAACCCGCAGATATATCTAATCTATTTTTATTTTTATCACTACTTTCTTAACTTTTCCGGGTGAATTGTTCGGGGCGATTTTAGGTTGATGTGCATCCTCCGGAAAGAAGATACCATAGGAACCTTTTGTAAAAGTAACATAATCGCCTTCACCTCCCAGAAATGCAATATCCTTTTCAGGATTGTATTCAGTTGTGACCTTCATTTTATCTATATTATTGCACCCTATTTGTTCAACTCCTTCAGCAATATACTGGATATCGATATATTTCCGGTGACATTCCCATTTCCCCTGTTCTTTTGGTAATGAATCATACGCCTGAACCAGTACAAAAAGGTTTGCACCATCGAGTTCATACTTTCCGGGTTCCATTGCAGAAAAATCAGTTTTTGCAATATATTCAAGGGCAGTTTTTATCCTTGGGGATATTGCGGCATAAAGTTGTCTGTTTCTAATAATGTCAGCTACCATTTTTTCTTTTTTTAATAGGTTAATTTCGTTCAAATCTGAAAACAGGAGCTAAATCTTTACCGGATAGAGCTGTCTGAGTTTCTGAACCAGCGCAACAGCATCACGAACATCCTGTTCGATCTTCTTGAAATCTTTGGCTTTAATGAGATCCGACTTTATGAGTTGTGATCCCATCCCTACACATACAGCTCCGGCTTTGAACCATTCGGTAAGGTTTGATTCTGTTGGTTCTACTCCTCCGGTTGGCATTATGTGTGTCCACGGCATAGGCCCCTTTACTGCAGCAACAAATTTCGGTCCGCCTACCTGTGAACCGGGGAATATTTTAACGATCTCAGCGCCCAGAGCTTCTGCCCTTGATATCTCAGAGACAGAACCACAGCCCGGAGACCACATGATCTTTCTCCTGTTAAGGACATCAGCCATCTCTTCATTCAGAATCGGTGAAACGATAAAGTTTGACCCAAGCTGAGCATAGAGGACAGCTGTAGGAGCATCAATAACGGAACCAGTCCCCATTATCATATCAGGAAACTCAACTGCTGCATACTTGTTGATCTGTTCAAATATAACATGCGCATATTCACCCCTGTTAGTAAACTCGAACAATCTTATTCCTCCATTGTAACATGCTGCTATTACTTGTTTGCATACTTCCACATCATTATGAAAAAACACCGGGATCATTCCGGATTCTGCCATTTTCAAGGCTACTTGTATTCTGGTGAATCTTGCCATATTTTCTGATTTAATCTTATAATTAATTAATTTTATTACGATTAGCTGAATTCGTCCTGCAGGACTTCTTATCTTGAAACGCGACCTGAGCCATCTCCACCCAGAAGAGTTTCGACTTCCTTGACGGTTACTAGATTAAAGTCTCCGACAATAGTATGCTTAAGACATGATGCAGCAACAGCAAAATCGAGAGCGCTCTGATCATTACCGGAATAGGTAATCAGACCATAAATGAGTCCAGCCATAAAACTATCCCCACCACCTACTCTGTCCACGATGTGGGTGATGTCATATTCAGGTGCTTCATATAGTTTCTTACCGTCAAAGAGTACACCTGACCATGTATTATGGTTAGCATTTACAGATCCGCGCAGGGTAACAATAACCTTTTTTGCTCTCGGGAATTTCTCCATCAACTGACGGCAAACAGACTCATAGGCAGCAGCTTCAACATGACCGCTGGTTACATCTGTCCCGGCAGGATGAATTCCAAATACCATAGCAGCGTCTTCTTCATTTCCAAGGATTATATCACAACCTGATACAAGATCTGGCATAATCTCAGAAGCTTTTTTACCCCATTTCCAGAGATTTTTTCTGAAGTTCAGATCGGTTGAAACTGTAATCCCTTTTTTGTTGGCTGCTGCGATAGCTTCCTTACAGGCAAGAGCCGCTCCTTCAGAGATAGCCGGAGTGATTCCTGTCCAGTGAAACCATGTGACTCCTTCAAAAACGGAATCCCAATCTATCATTCCCGGCTTAATTTCTGCAATGGCAGAATTTGCACGATCGTAAATAACCTTGCTTGCCCGTGCAACGGCACCGTTTTCAAGGAAGTAAATACCAAGGCGATCGCCACCATAGATGATTTTATCCGTGCCGACATTGTATCTGCGAAGATCCATCAAACAAGCTTCCGCAATATCATTTCTTGGAAGACGGGTTACATAATCAACCTTAAGTCCAAAATTTGCAAGTGAAACTGCTACATTGGCTTCGCCTCCTCCAAAAGAGGCATTAAACTGGCGGGCCTGACTAAAGCGTTCAAACCCTGGTGGAACAAGCCTTAGCATTATTTCGCCGAATGTTACGATTTTGTTGTCCATATTAAATTTAATTTATTGAATTATTTCTCAGGTTCAGTTTCAGGAACATTTTCTTTTTGGTTTTTTGGCGGTCTTACCTGCCAGTAATTTGCAAGAATTGATCCCACTACATTCATTAATGATCCCCAAATCAATGGTCCAAGTCCAACTGTTGCGATTTTTCCCATCTGCATTGCTAAACCTGAACCCAATCCGCCGTTTGGCATACCAGTTTCAAATGCAAGTACCCTGCGGTCCTGCTCAGGCAATTTGAACAACCGTCCTACTGTATATCCAAATAAAAATCCGGTTAAAATATGAAAAATGCTTAAAACAAGCATCAATACTCCTATATTTAGCAGGGCATCGCGACCCGGAGCGGCGGTTACTGCAAGTATTAATACAATACCAAATTTCGAAAGAAATGCAAGTATTTCACTCATAGCTTTTTTATCCCCTTTCATGTAATATCTGAATATCTCTGCAACAATTATTGGCAGGATAAAGAATATCCCAATAGATTTGGCTAATACTAATAAGAACTCAGCAAAATTGTAATCACGGTATATCATAGTTAATATACTGGCAATCAGAATAACTGAGAAGAATCCCAACATCTGAATTATTTTTACACGACGGGTTTCCCTGTTATCATTGAAAAGGTTGAAGATAAATCCTGCAATAATCGGGAGAATCATCATATCGAAGATATCAAGCATCATCTTTAACAGCTCAACTTTAATATATTGTCCGCCATATAATTTCATCAGTAATGGAGTGAGAAAGGGTGAGATTATAGTAGTTGTGGCACCTATTGTAACAGCCAGTGCAAGATTAGCTCTTGCGATAAATGCCATAACATTTGAAGCCATTCCGCTTGGGGTACATCCAATCAGAATAATACCTGCTGCTATTTCGGGAGGAAAATTGAAAACAATTGTTATTAAAAAAGCCATCAATGGCATGAAAAAAAAGTGTGATGTCACTCCCAGAATGACCCCTTTAGGCATTTTTAATACTCCGGTGAAGTCCTTCAGGCTCATCTGTGATCCCATGCCAAACATAATTATCTGTATCAGGGGTACAACCAGCAATTTTAGCTTGAAGCTGCCAATTGAAATAAACGGTTGAGGAAAAAACATTGCTGTGGTAACTCCTGCAAAAACCCATGCAGTAAAAGTATAACCCTTTAGGACATCATATCCTTTTACTCCAAAAGATGAAAGAACAAAAAAGCCTATAAGGGCAGGTCCGCTTTTAGCCACGTTACCAGTTAAAAGCATTATCAGAAAAACTATTAGAAACAGGATAGCAACACCCATTGCTATTTTATAATAATTTATTTTTTTCATATATAAAAGTTATAAAGACAACTACTAATTAACGTTTAATTTCCGTTGGGCCAATATTTATCAGATTACCTGAACTGTACTTAGCATAATACCAGTCAGGATCTGCTTTTTTCTTTAGCAACCGATTCAGCAAGTCCGCGGATATAACCTGTTGCATATAGGTTTCCTAATGTCATATAACCAGGTCTTTCATTGGTTTCTCCGTGCATTGTTGGTACATGATCGGGCCTTAGAGGACCGTTAAATCCAATATCGTAATAAGCTTTCATAGCTTCGTACATGTCAATCTGTCCCTCATCGTGGAAGCATTCTGTAAATTTTGTACTTGGAATTTGTCCGCTCAGATCCTGAATACTTCTGAAATGGACAAAATTGATAACTTCACGTTTCCCCCATCTTCTTACCAGTGCCGGTATGTCAGCACCCATAAGGGAGAAATTGCCCTGGCACATTGTAATTCCACTGTATTTGTTTGGAACTATATCGAGCATACGGTCAAAACTTTCAACTGTATTCATTATGCGTGAGATACCCTGAATAGAGTCAACCTGCGGATCATCGGGGTGCAGAGAGAGGTTCATTCCGATTTTCTCTGCTTCAGGTACAACTGCTTTCAGAAAATATTCGAGGTTCTTCCATAAGAGTTCCTTTGAAATTTCGCCGTACTGTGTTAAGGGTTTTCCTTTTATATCTTCATAATCAAAAGCAGTCATTAATGCACCTCCTCTTCCGGGATTATCCATTTTTGTCCGTGCCCAGCTTATTACCGGCATCCAGTTATAGCAGATGACATCTACGTCCCCATATTGCTTCAGATTTTTCATGAAGGTTATAAAGTTGGAAATCTCTTCATCTCTACCCTCAAGGCCAAGCTTTGTCTGTGTCCCAAGCGATGGAGGTCCTTCAACAACTATCCACTTAATTCCCTCTTTTTCCCATATTTCCTTTGTTGCAGTAATTGCTGCACGATCCCATGCCTGTGTTCCCTGTAATCTTTCAACACCTGCAACTGCATGAAACACACCCATTTGCCTGGCAAAAGGAACTTTCGGGGATGTTGGTCCCATAAGAAAGGCAAATTTTATTCCGGCATCTTTAACATATGGCTTTTTCTTACCTGGTTTCTCTTTTTTATTGCCTTCAGATGGTATAGCTGAACCTATACCGACAATAGACAGGGCTACTGTCAGGGCAGCACCTTTTTTAAGGAAATCTCTGCGAGTGTCTTTCATCATTTCTATTTTTTTCATTTTTTACAAGAGTATCCGGAATAGAAACCAGCTCAATCCCCTTGTCATAACCCAGATTACGGGAGTACTGTTTCGATTCGGCATCATTCCAATGCTCATGAACACCTAAACTGGATAACGGTTTTCCGCTGTTGTCAGGATCGTACGTGATTCCCTCTGGCCAGTTAGAGGAATCTGCAGCCTGATGAAGGTAGTCATCAACTCCGTTAATATTTGGAGCGGTTTCAGATGAATTGTTTAATATGTTGTGCTTATTAATTCCATTCCATTCTGCTCTCAGGAAATCAAAACATACTGATTCAAGAGCAACCTGATCCTGCGATAAGAATATAGAGTTACACCAGTCATTGTTGAAAGGAGTCATGAAGTATTTAACCGGACCTCTTGTTTCACTCGCTCCACCGCCAAATAAACCATCCACAATATAAAGCATAGTGTTTTGTCCCAGGTATTTGCTACCCATGAGATCCACCAGAACACGATATTTGTGGTACCCTGTATTAGTGGGAATGCTTCCTCTTGGGACCATCAGGGAATAATGTAAATGACCTGCAGATGTTCTTGCCTGGGAACCGAAATGATTTTTGGCAGTCAATGAGATTCCTGCAGATAAATGAGATTTCAGATTGGCAACATTAATAAAATAATCCGCGTTTTCAATGATATCGTAGAGTTTATCACTTTTGGTCTTATCTGAATAAAAAAGGAGATCATCAGAAGTTGGACTGATAAGTGTACGCCCATTTGCTTTTGAATATCTGCCGGTGTAAACAACACCTGGAAACTCAGCATACCATACTTCATAATTGTGGCCGTAAATATCGGTCATCGGATCTCCAACTGCGATATCTGACTGATTTATGCCTGATTCGTTCACCAGTTCTCTTAATAACTCGAGAACAAGATATGGACCTGTTTCAGTTGCTCCCAAATTGACTTTTTTCATTTCTTCACCGTGTTTAAGGGTTGTAGGATAATAGCATCCGTTATCCTTTACTTCCTGATTTAATGCCCCCCTCGAAGTTCCCTGATTTATCTTAATAAATATTTTTTCACCTTTTATGTATCCTTTATTATTCTGATATTTCTTAAAATTATGAGAACGGAACAGGAGATCCCAGGATTCAGTTATGGTAGTCTTGCCGGTAAGATTATTAATAGAATTCCTGACCATACTTTTTACCACTGTCTGGTTAGTATTTTCTGGTTTAAAGTACCAGTCTTTAGTATCGAAATTGCTTATACAGTTCTCATTTGTAGCCTCAGGGTCCCAAATCCATACCACCCGTCCCGGATATGCTCCCAAAGCTTTACCTACAGGTTGGTTTGGGCCGTCATCGGGGCCGGTAACAGCCAAAGTACTGCCAGATGAATTCTGGATTCCATTCGTAAGGGAGATAACCAGACCGCAAAGTGCGACAAGTAAAAAAGAACCTGCTGCTATGTATCTTGCACGGAAAATATTCTTTTTTGCTTTTCGTAAAGCGAGAGTAATCCCTCCAAGGGTGAATAGATAAACTACGAATCCCGACATAAATGGAGCTGCTACCTGCATACATGGATAACCTGCACGGGAGGGTTTGGGTATAACCCTGATTAAAAACCAAATAGTCGAGATTATTCCCATAAAGAAAAATAACAACCCTGGAGGGAAATGATGGTCTTTCATCCAATCCCTGATTTTGCTTAATTTTCCTTTCAACTTTAAAATGTTAAACTTCTTTTCTTTAATCATGGTTTTAGTATGAATAATAGTCCTGGTTTAGTGATTATAAATGTTGCCCTAATCTCAGTTAGATAGATCTTTTTATTTTAAAATGAAGAGGCTGCTATTAAATCAACAGCAGCATCTCTTGAATATAGAACTTTTAAAAGTTAACTCCAGAGTCTGTCATGTGAACGTTTTTCGTCCCACTCTGGTGTTGGTTCAAAATAGCCTTTGGCCCTTGGATGAAGATGTTTTTTTAACTCTTCCTCGTTAAGCTCAATTCCAAGTCCCGGAGCATCGAGAGGAACATTTGCAAAACCTTTGGTAATCATTGGTTGACTGCCTGTCATTTTGACAAGGTTACCCCACCATGGAGAATCAACACTATGATGCTCGAGGGCAAGGAAGTTTTGTGTAGCTGCTGCACAATGTACATTAGCCATGAAACAAACCGGAGAACCAGCCATATGCATGGCCATGGAGACAGCACATTCTTCAGCATAGTCGCCGATTCTTTTGGTTTCCAGAAGTCCCCCGGAAGTGCCAAGATCAGGTTGGATAATATCCACCGCACGTGCATCCAACAATGGTTTAAACCCTCCTTTGAGCATATAGATATCTTCGCCGGTAGCAATAGGTGTTTCTAATGCGTCAGATAAAGTTTTGTTCTGATCTGTGTAGAACCATGGAACCAAATCTTCCAACCATGCGAGCCTGTATTTATCCATAGCTTTACCAAAGCGTATAGCGTTGTTAACATCAAAATGACCGAAGTGATCAGCACAAAGAGGCATCTCATAACCAACTGCATTTCGTACATCTTCAACATATTCAGTTAAACCTGCCAACCCTATGTCTGTAATCTGAACCTGGGTAAAAGGATGTAAGGTATTTCCATACCCCATATATTCTTTGAGGTCATACTGTCCGCTTGCTCCATCCCAGAATTTAGTATTAACAAGTGCATCTGGAATATTTGCAACAACATGAATCCCAAGGTCCATCTTTAACCACGTAAAACCCTGTTCATCAACTCTTTTTTTCATGGTTGCCGCAAAAGCCTGTGGATCTTTGGCACCCGGAGTATCGGCATATAACCGTATTTTATCGCGATATCTTCCGCCAAGAAGCTGCCAGGCCGGAACACCATAAGCCTTACCACATAAATCCCATAAAGCCATTTCAACTGCACATACACCACCGCCCTGACGTCCGTGGTAACCAAATTGCCTTATTATTTTAAACAGCATCTCGACATTGCACGGATTTAAACCCAAAATACGGCTCTTAAGCATAAGTGCATAACGCTCATCAGCACCATCTCTCACTTCGCCTAAACCATAGATTCCCTGATTTGTATCGATACGGATAATAGGAGTTCGTCCGACATTCCCCATAACCGTAATGCGCATATCAGTAATCTTCAGATCAGAGGGACTTGAAGAGCGTTGAACGTTTGAAGTGGTCTGGGCTATTGTATCTTCGATCGACAATTTCATCATTCCTCCTAAAGCAATACCTCCGAGAGCTGCTTTCTTAAGGAAATTGCGACGATCATTGTTTGTGAAGGGATTAGCTATTTCTGTCCTGATGGCTTCTGCTTCTTCTATTTCCTTCTTTCTGTTTGTATCAGCAATTTGCCGTAAAATACTTTTCATTACACCAGATTGTTTGTAAGATGATATTTAATGAAATGACTTCCGAAAATAATTAATAGTTTCTTTCTTTCAGATAGTTATCCAACTCTTCTTTTGACATTGGCAATTTATCGGGGTAATTTTTCAACCAGTTTAAGAAGTCTTTTTTTATCTCTTCAGTCCATTCACTATCTATCTGGCCTGCAAGGTATTTCTTTTCCTGGAGACGCAGATGTCCGAATTCATCACGTAATGCTGTGACTTCAGAGGTTATGACCAGATCTTCGACAAGATGAGCGGGGATGAAAATTACGCCATATTTTTTTGCAAGGACTACATCTCCGGGTAACACAATAGCGCGTCCAACACGGATAGGTGCATTAATGGAGGTGAGCATCATTTGTGAGATATATGAAGGATCTGCTCCTTTAATCCAACCATTAAAACCTTTGATCTCTGATATTCCTTCCTGATCTCTGACAGCTCCGTAAAATATCACACCTCTTTGTGATTTGGCATAAATTGAATTTCCCAGATTATCTCCGATTAAGGTACCATCAGCTATTTTGCCATATCCATCAGCCACATAAACATCTCCGATTGTCAAAATATCTATTGGCCATGAATTAGTACCTCCCTGCTGTGCCCTTTTTTCTATTTTGCCCTGTTCTTTTACCTGTTTTTCAAGGTCGGGCCTTAAAGGCATATATTGGGCTGTTACAACACGCCCTGTCATAGCTTCTTCAGGGTGGATAATCGTCCAGTCACCTTCGAACTGGTTCATATATCCTTTATTACGTAATACTCCCCATGCCTCCTCGAGAGAAATATTTTTCAATCTTGCAAGTATGGCATCGGATACTTTAGGTCTCCCGTCAGCAAAACGCTCACCCTTCCAGTCAGCAGTTAAAACTTTAATATATTCAGGCGATGAACCTACATTCTGAGCATAGGTAAAAAGACAACCAAAAACAAATGTTGCAAGGAGAATGATTTTTTTATTCATAATCTTAGGTTTTTATTTATTGTAAATATATGTGTTTCCTTTAATAATCAATATATTCATCATTGTTTCAGAAAATCTTTTCTGACAGGATGAAAACTGTCAATTAGTCTGACATGATTACTGATAGTCTGGATACAATGAAGTATGCCAGATGAAACAGTGATCATATCTCCTCGCCTGAGATGGTATTCCTTCTCACCTTTAAAGAAAAGCAATTCCCCTTCAGCGACATAAGTAATCTGTTCATGAGGATGGGAGTGAGGTGGGTCGGGATTTTCCATTGGTCCATTTTTAAAGTCGCATTCTACAACCATAAGGTTCTCGAGAAAAGCTATTCTTCTTTCATATACAGGTGATATCTTCACATGGATTATATTGTCATCTGTCTCAGGTTTCATGGTTTGGAAAGTGTTAAAAATTTGAAAGAAATCAATTGGTTTATCTGGCCGGACTAAAAGTAACTACTTGTCCTCCTTTTAAACCCGGATTAATAAACTCAAGTACAACTCGTGTTACCCCATTGGGCCAATAACCCTTTAACATAGGGTCGGTAACATCAATAAACTCAATTTTTGGAGTCACAACCCTTGGATTGTAGCTCATGTTCAGCTCGAATCGGTCGCCATCAAATTTTAATAACCCTGGTTTGACCTTTGATACCTTACAGTAGGTTATAAGGTTTGAACTTGTAATACCTTTGTTAATCCCGTTAAGTTCAAATTTATCACTGATTACAAAACTTCTGCCTCTGTTCAATGTATAACTCCGTACCCAGCTTTTAATCTGGGCCTCTTTTGGATATGTTCCAGCAATGTCAGTTGAAAACATGACAACTTTAGAATTTGCCGTGAAGTTGGAATTCTTCGCTTTATAACTTTCACCATCTTTCTGATCTATTCCATTGATAACTGGCAGGTTGTGATTTGCTGATTGCATTGTCCATATTTCATAACGTCTAGAACTGAAGGTCTTTGCATTATATTCTTCACGACCCACATCTATAAGGCAAGGTTTTCCATCGTAGTACATAACACAGGACCCAACATCGTTATGATTATGGCTCTCAGCATTAAAGCCTCCTTTTGCTCCAAAGAAGAATCCCTTGAAACTTCCTTCTTTGTCACGGGCTCCGGCAACCTCTGTATCAGGAAGCCAGAAATCGGCTACCAGAGCTTCTTTCGCTTCAGCATTCCGGATCTCCTCCAGAAGTCCGAGATTTTTGATCTGATCACAGATCTTTCCCTCTAAACAATGCTCCCCAAATTTACTTAGCTTTGCCAGATATGCTCCAAATTGTTGCATTTGCAAATCTTTAATTGCTTTACCATATCTGTACACGGCAGAAGCATCTCCTTCAGTTGTGGCATCAGCATCAGCGAAATTTATAAAGTATGGTGCATGAATATTGGCTTTATAAAAATATTTTCCGATATTCTGAATAAGTGGATCATCGAATACATCAAACTTACCGTTAGTTACGTTTTTGAGGATTTCCAGACTCTCATATAATAAGGCGCCTGCAGCTCCCCAGTAGGAGGGACCTTCATCGCAACCACCGTCATCGGAATATCCATTCAGGAATTTATCCAGAGAATTAATTATTTTCTGAACCTCAACTTCCTTTTTTGAAGAATCGTTTTCAAGTAAAAGAAAACAGTTGAGCATATTATAGTTAACCCATGGATTCCAGTTATTGGGACGCCCCCCCGTAAAACCCATATACCAGAAATCGTCTCTTGTAAAATATGGGATAAGAGCTTTATTCATGATTTCCTGTTTCAATCTTTTGGAAATCAATGGATGCACTTTATCAAACTCATCTTTAAATATATACCATGTCCAGGTAAGGTCGTTTGCAACTTCTCCAACTCCGAGATCGACAAACGGGTCATTCATATCAGGCAATCCTGCCCCCTCTTTCTGAGAGCCTAAATGTGCCGACCATCCCCACCAGGTCTGTTCACTGTAATACCAGCTTGCATTAATTATCTGATCTGTAAATCGCCCTTTTCCCTCAATTAATTCTCCCATAACAAGCGAAATAAGTGCGTTACTACAGGCTGCATAAGCCTCTTGTCTCCTGTCACCCGAACGGATGAATTCAAGATAGTCGGTCGCTTTTACCACAGGCCAGTTATAATTTAGATATCTCTCTGCTTTGATGATATACTCCTTCCTGATATTTTCCGGAAGATTTTGCCAGAATTGTCTGTTTTTGTAATCAGGAAGTTTATTCCAGGAGTTATTGGTAATCAGGGCTTTTGCCAGATCAATAGCTTTAGCTTCGTTTGCCAGAATGTTTCTTTCTTTGTTTGTCAATTCGGCTGATGCAGGATTTGCTGAAGTGAAGAAAATGAATACAAAACAGCCAGAAATAAAACTTTTCAAAAAATTGGTTTGTGTTTTCATACACTTATTATTATTTCAAAGTTTCTTAAAAATCTATCATAGCTTTCATAACACCCTCTTTGTAATCCGCTAAAAGATCAAATGCTTCTTTTGTTCTATAGAATGGGTAGCGATGTGTGACCATATTACTAATACTGATTAATCCGCTTTTCATCATCTCAAGAGCAGGCTCAACGCAATTCACCTGGCGACGTATAAACTGAAGCGAAATTTCTTTTCGTCGTGTAGTTTCAACATCCATCGACCAGCGGTCGAACTCAGGAATACCGACAACTATAAGACTGCCACCCGGTTTAAGAACCTCAATAGCCTGATCAAATGCTTCCTGCTGACCGCAGCATTCAAAAACTACATCCAGTCCCAGATGGGCTTTTTTCAGGATCTTTCCAACCACATCTTCTTTTAATGGATTGGCGGTAAAGGAAGTTCCTTCCTTTACCGCAACTGCAAGTCGTTGATCAATTTTATCTGTAACATAAAAAGAATCAGCTCTCTCAGCTTTGGCAGCGAGCATAACACTCATCCCGATAGGTCCGTATCCGAATATCCCGATTTTCTGACCTTTAACACCACCTGATTTTTTCACCGCATAGACACCGATAGCAAGGGGTTCAGAAATTGAACCATGATCAGGAGTTAATTTTCCGCTGAGAGGGAAACAGCTCTCTTCAGGCATAACAATATATTCCATCAGGCATCCTTCAGCCTGACCAGGACAACCAAGAAATCTTAGTTTGCGGCAGGTATGGTACCTTCCGGCAAGACACTGATCACATTCCCAGCAAGGCATAGCAGGCTCTATTGCAATGATATCGCCCGGCTTAACACTTTTTACTGACTGTCCTGCTTCGACAACTACTCCGGCTCCTTCGTGTCCAACTGTGAAAGGATATTTTACTTTTTGGGAACCTATCTGGCCCTGAGTATAATAATGAATATCCGATCCACAGATCCCCACGACAGACATTCTTATTTTGACATCATTGGGTTTTACCAAAACCGGCTGAGGAATATCTTTCATCTCCATCTGCCTGATCCCGGTTAGCATCATTGCTTTCATGTGTATTGATCTTTTATATTCAAGTATACAAATATAAGAATTACCTTTAGTCTAAATATTAATTTATTAACTTTCCGAAAGTAAAGTATTCACTGGGTATTATTTTCTTTAATACACTTTATACTGGTCAATATGAGAATATTGCAAAAAGAAACTGCAGCTGTTATTATCGATATTCAGGAGAAGCTTTTACCGCATATTCATGAAGGAGAAAACATCCTGCAGAACTGTTTAAAGCTGATAGGAGGCTTACAAATGTTATCAATTTCATTCATCATTACCCAGCAATATACCCGGGGACTTGGGTCTACTATTCCTTCCATCATTCAAAAGTTTCCTGCATTCAGATATATTGAAAAAATCTCTTTCAGCTGTTATGAAGAGCCTGCTTCTTGAACTGACCCGTCGCGCTGGCAGTGAGATATTTAAAAGGATATCAGGAATTGTGAAATGACAGGAGAATTATGTTGAAAAGGTTGAAGAGTTGAAAAGGTTGAAAAGTTGACTTTGCCTGAATTCGGATTTTGCTTACAGAAGAAAAATTCTGATACGGACCAATGAAGATTAACATTTAAATTATACTGATCAATGAGAAAAATATTCGGAATCGGGGAAACTGTTTTAGACATTATTTTCAAAAACGGCCAACCGCAGGCAGCGAAGGCTGGTGGGTCAGTTCTAAACAGCATTGTTTCAATGGGACGCATGGAATTGCCAGTCTCTTTTATAAGTGAATATGGTTTGGATGATGTTGGCCATTTAATCGACAATTTTCTGAAAAACAACGGAGTTAATACATCATTTGTACATCGCTTTCATCAGGGTAGCACGGCTCTCGCTCTGGCATTCCTTGATGAGAAAAACGACGCCCACTACTCTTTCTATAAGGACTTTCCAGGCAAACGACTGGAAATAGATTTTCCTGTTATTGAAAAAAACGACATAGTTCAATGTGGTTCATTTTATGCAATCTGGCCCGAGATAAGGAAGAAGTTTAAGAAATTCATCTATAGTGCAAATGAGAAAGGCGCATTAATAGTATATGATCCTAATTTCCGGCCGACTCATCTGTCAGAATTAGATACTCTCAAACCATTGATCATTGAAAATATGAAGATGGCTAACCTTATCAGGGGTTCGGATGAAGATTTTAAAAACATTTTTGGGCTAAATAACGCTGATGAAGCATGGGAAGTGGTGAAAAACTATTGTAAGTGTCTGGTTTTCACTGCAAATGTTGAAGGTGTTTATGTAAGGACCACTTCTTTTTCAGGAAAATTTCCTGTACAAAAAATCACTCCTGTCAGCACAATAGGCGCTGGCGATAATTTCAATGCGGGGATGATCACATCAATTTATCATCACAACATTAAAAAGGAGCACCTTGAAAAACTGACTGAAAAGGAATGGGCAAAAGTGATTACAACAGCTGTTGCTTTTGCAACTAATGTTTGTTTAAGTTATGAAAATTATATCTCTTCTGAATTTGCTAAAGAATATAAATCTTAACCCATCCACCGACTCTCCGATTTATCGGGGGGATGGGGGATGAGTTAAAGATAAGTAAAGAGGTATTCTCCTGTTTTACGCACTTTTAATAAATAGGTTCTGAAACCCTCAGTTAATGGGGTTTGATTTTTGAATTTAGGTGTTGCAAAAGTATTTTTCAGAACACTTACTCAACCCTTTCCAGTAAATTTCTAAAAATCTCTGCTTCATTGACACCATGAACTCACCCCCCATGCCCCCTCTCTGCTTCGCAAAGAGGGGGTGACTGTAAAAATAGTTTTATATTTGATTATAGGATTTTACAGTCATGAGTAAAAG
>Ga0315273_10003459_pt1 | contig 19038 bp, 16 predicted proteins | sample YL17G02_0_MG_FD_205753 | JGI IMG/M metagenome (GOLD analysis project Ga0315273, IMG submission 205753) | Sediment microbial communities from Yellowstone Lake, YNP, Wyoming, USA - YL17G02_0 | ecosystem: Environmental > Aquatic > Freshwater > Lake > Sediment | place: USA: Wyoming | collected...
TTCCCTCCAATTTGTTTAGTCGCTAGAACGGGTGTGATTCTATTGTTATCATCATACAAATGATAATACTCTGGATTGAAATAAAGCTTAAATCTTTTGCTATCATCACCGGACACGTTAATTGTGTCAACAAACAAATCGGCTTCGAGATATAAATTTGGATATGGTTTTGGCGCTCCAGTATGACTAATTAACGCTTTTTCAAGTGAATTCTTAAATGGATTGAACCACAATTGATATTGTGCAGAATAATTTGACGTTAAACCATGGGCATCTATTGCAGCAATTGCATATATGAATGAATTTTCACGTACAGAATTTTTTTCCTTATCAAATTCATCATCGTAAAAAAATGTACAAGGAGAAGTAACATATTCTATCAAACTTGGATGTGGATTCTCGAGATCTGACATGTGAATTGCTGAATCATCAAAGTCATAAACTTTTAATAATTCAAATGGCTCATAAATATTTTTACGTCTAAACACTTGAAATTTTTTGATATCACGTTGTGAATTTGGGGGAAATGTCCAGTGTATTAATAAACTTCCAGGTTTTCCGGTGTTCAATAATGGCTTTCCAGTAAAGTGATCATGCAAAGCAGTTGTTGGATTAACTCTTTCATAGTTCCACGTAAAATTAACATCAGATGGTGCCGGAGGGGCCACGGTTTCAATTGTCTGAACATAAACTTTACTTTGAGGACTTGAACTAATTAAAACTCGTAACATCGCAATATTGTTGTCTTTTTCATTAAATGCCGGGATATTAAACAATGCAATTGTTCGAACACCATAAGTGTACACGGTGTTATATTTCACTTTAAAATCTGCAATGTAGTCTGTATTTGGATTTTCAATGATCAACGGTTCATGTGCTATCGTAGTACCATCAGATGATACCTCTGTCTTATCAACGATATATCCAACAATCACAGGACCATTATGATCGTTATTGTTGGCAGTGTTCATTATTTTTGCATCAATAAAAGGAACAAATGTTTTGTAGTCGGCATCTGATACATTTAACGACAATAGATTTTTTGAATTATTTAAAAGTTTTTTTGCAAACTTATGTGCATTGTGCATATCACCAGAAAACTGTGAATTAGGATCTTTGATTATTCTGTTAGTGATATCAAAAAATAACTTACTATTGATCTGTGAATTCACAGAAACATTTTTAAGACGTTCAAAATACTGTTCAAAAATACGTTGTCCATTTTCATTATGAAAACGTACGCCGCTTGCCGTTGACATTTTTGTTAATGAACTAAACAAAAAATGAGGTTTGATCTGTTTTGGTAAAACTGAATGATAAGAACTTGCGGCCTTATATGCACTCACGTTATTATCACCTTGTTGATGCAATGTATTCATCGCTAGCGATCCAGAAACAAAGTTATATAACTTGTTATCTATTTCACCGTCATGAAAATTCATTGCAACGAAATCATTCAATGAAAAACTATCTTCTGAAACAACTTTGTCTAGATTATCTGCAATAAGTGATCCATTTTGTGCTGAAATAGTTGAATTTCTTTTTTGAACTGATTCAGTACTCAGGCGCCCCGGCTCAGATAATTTAGGTTTTGAAAATCTAATTTTTACAAATCTTGGAGCCCTTGTTGTGGCATATTGAATAAAGGAACTGTCTATTTCACCAACTTTCTTTTGAAGAAATTTAGCTGGAACGCCACTTTTATCAGAAATACTTTCATCTGTAGTAAAAAAATTATATTGAAATTCAGCAGAAACATCGACGACGTCTGGTACGTTTAATACGTAAACTTGTTTTGACGGTAATGAAATACTCATTTTTTATTTCCTTCTTCGAGTGTTTCAATTGTAATAAAATATTTCTCTAATGTTATGTCGCCTTCGTTCTTGTCACGATTTCTATAATAAAATTTATGTGATTCACGATCTTGTCTATTTTGAACAAATGGTCTATAATTTTTTTGTATTGAACTGTTACTGTTTCTACTTTTGAGAGTTTGTAATGCTACGTCATTTTCGGTCGCAGCAATAATGTCTCCCTTACGAAATAACTGATGAAATGCAGCTACGCCGGCAACGGTTTTCATTGTTTGATCATAATCAATTTCAAAATTATCAGGATCTATTATTATATTAAAGACACGATCAAATTGTTTTGGTGTCAATAAGCGTTTAACAATTGTTTGAGGATCGCTCAACGTTGATTTCATACGTGAAACATTGCTTATAGTTCTTATGCCATGTAATACTACGGGTGCATTTCTATGTGAAACACTCGACAAATCAGGACCAATATTTCCACCCACGTTTTGTGAAGCTATTGAATTATTGTTCGTAGATTGAATAGAACCAAATTGCACATTTAAATCAACGGAACCTGCTACACCAGAGACATTCGCACGGTGTTTAGTTTTTGCTAATGGATTATTTTTTGAACTACTTTCCATTAGTTTTTTGGTGTTTACAGACGATGTTCTAGAAAATAGAACTCCTCCTGTGGGCGAGTTATCTTTTATAGATGAAGTTTTAACATTCATTTTTTCAACCATATCTGATACGTGATGTTCGGCTATCAATTTCACAAATTCATCACTCATCTCCCTAGGATGATCAATCATATCAAAATCATAATCACCTAAAGAAATACCTGTTAACAACTTTGTGTATACTTCAAGCAAATAACTTGTAACATGATTACGTACAATTTCTGATTTTTCTTCTTTTGATAAAAATGAATAATCAGACGTTGACATTGCTATCTTAGTTCCTATTGGAACACCACCCAATTTAATTGGAAAGTATTCTGGTGAATGTGTTGGTTCTATACTAGATCCAAAATCACGTGTTGGAATTGCATGAAGTATCTCATCAAGTGAAGGATTTTCAGGAATTGGTAAATAAAAGTCATCATTTCTTGTTGGAAATCGTGACAACTCAAACAAAAATCGTTGTGGTTTATAACTTAGATCGCTATTTTGAATATCAATCTTGTATACAACAACCTGTACAATATCTGATTGTTTGTTTGCAGGTGCATTTTGTTTTGATGCTAATTGTTGTAATTTATGTGAAAATCCTAATGGAATACCAACAGTCAAGATCTTTTTATTGTTACCTTGTTTAGATGAATATTGCTCAGAACCAAAAAATCCAAATAATGCATTTTTTACCTTAGACGAAATAACAGAATCATCAAAAATGGTTAATGCATCATTATCATCAACGTCGCCATCGCCATCTACATCATCAGTTTTACTTGAAGCATTTGACTTTTTAATGTTTTCTATAAAATCTTGTACAGTAGCAGCTAACATATAAATCTGTTGTTCTGATATCAACATTTTCAATAGATCATTATTTTGTAATGTTTCAGATATTTTTTTCAATGTTTGTTTAGAATTTGGACTATTAAGAAAGTTATAAAAATTTCGTGTTGATCTTCCTAACATGTCTAAAGAGTTATAAATCGAATAAACTATCTGAAGTGTTAAACTAATTTCTTTGTCTATTCGACCAATCAAAAAATTAGCTAATTCCTTATTATTTGTTTCTGACGTAACAATTGTAAACGTTGGTTCACTATGTTTATCGTTACTAACAGATACAAATGTCTGACTTGAGAATTTTGATATCATCTGAACAAGAATATCAAATAAAACCATCATTATGCTAGTGTCTGAAACTTTGCTATAACGTGTAAATCCGTCGTCAGTATTGATTTCATTAAATGCAGATGAAATATTTTTCATAAATGTATCAACTGTTGCCATTAGCGTTGTTGGTGCATTTGCTTTTAATAGTGCTTTGATTGCCGTTCCTGTTAATTCAGTTGTCTCGTCACCCTTATGAACAGAAAGTTTGATGCTTTTTTGGTGACGAGTTAATGCTTTTGCATGTTTAACTGAAGCCTCAAGTTCAATCAATAATTCATTAATCAAAACATCTGTCGTTGGTGTGTTATCAGACGTTAGTGCATTTGAATTTACAGATTTATTTGTTGAAGAGTGATATGAACGTGAAATTCTTAACATCATCAACGTAAACAATAATGCTTTAACTTTTGAATTTTTATTAGCTAATGTAAATAAACTGTTTAATGCATCACGTTTTATAGCAACTTGAGTATTTCCAGTGTTTAGATCAATGAGTGATCCAATTAACCCTCGTACAAGATCTTGTGGATTTTCTACAATATTTGCATGTTTTCTATTTGCAAAATCAGATTTTATACTATGAAAATCACCAGTCAAATTCATACCATTAACAAGCGTACGAAACTGTGTGACTGTTTTAATTAAAAGATTTGTAAGATCATATAAACGAGTAGTATCAAATGTTTGTCCGTCTGAACTGTTCAAAACACTATCAATATAAAAAACACCACCTGGTGTAAGATTACCATTACGTGTGTTAACGTAATTTGTTTCGAATGTCGCTACTTCAACATTTTCAGCTGGTTGAACATGTGCGAGATTTGCTAATGAATTTGTTTGTTTTGCAGGAATATCGAATGTTTGATTTCCTATTAATCCTATTACATTATCAAACAACCCAAGATTTCCATCGGTACGAATTTCATATGAAAAATACTCCGATAAAATACGTTGTGTAACTGGGTCCGTTAAACCTAAGGAATATCTGTACTCTTTAGAGAGTAAATTTATCATTCCCGCTATACGCACTTCTTGCGATGAAAAATGTACGTTTCGATATAAAATTTTCCACGAAGCTTCAATTTCACCGACAACCTTTGTTATTTGCCACGAGGCGAGGTTATAGAATTCTTTGAGACGTATTAATGATGTCAACTCTTCGTTAAAGGTAAAGAATTCTTTGGTGGCATTCTTGGTGATCGTGCCGCCATTCTCATCACGCTTTTGTCGACTAGGCGCAATATCTAAAAATTCAAGTGAATGATAACGTAAAATGTCTTTTAGTTCTTCTAACGTTTGAAGCCAAATCTTTGTTGAAGAATAATTTTTAATGTGGTTTTGATCATATCCTAATCTAACCAAAATATCTGACGTACTATATGATGGAGGCAATAATCTAGATGTTAAATCAATAGATGTATCTAGTTTTTGAGTATTTTCACCATGCTTAGCAATTGAGTTTTTCTTAACAATTTTTTCAGAATCTGTTGTGTGTATGCTATGTCTGACGTCAAGTTGTCTTTTTGCAACTTCTTTTTGTCTGATTAGTTCAAGCAAAAAATCTGTATCAGTGCTCAAATCATGCAAACTTTTTTCCAACGCTTCGTGATTATTTTTGAAATGTAAATGTAAGTGTTTAAATTGTTGACGCAATCTCGTCATCATTTGTAAACCGTTTTGATAACGTAAGTTTCTTGTTTGTATGTGAGTATTTAACAAATGACCGGCGGGAGTTAGATACGCATCATACCCTCCATTTGCAACGTGAATAATAGCTGCAGGATGTGATTGATTGCCATCATTTACGATAATTGGCAAAAAATCTGTCAACATTATAATTTCTGGTCGTTCATGTGAAATTCCAGTTATTAATTCATATGGTTGAAATACCTTTGCTGAGTTTACAAACCTTTCAGATAAACCATGATTTATTCCAGACACATTTCTAGGACGTAGATGTAATGCAAATGTTGGTAAAATTTGATTATTCGGTGAGTGAGTATGAAATGCAGGTAATAACGTATCATTATCACTAATCAATAGTTGCGTAAGTTGTGTCAATGAGTGATTAGAATTTGAATTAAGTTCATTTTTACCAATTTGAATAAATTGTGCACCAGTAGAAATTTGTGATGCAAATGAACCAGGAGAATCTTGTTTCATATTTAGTGCAAATGCATAAGAATCATCATTGATTACAGTTTGAATTTGAGGCTGTCCTAGTTTGATTCCTCCACCACCTGTTCCACGAATTGTTTTAAATGTCATTATTCAACCTCAACGAGAACAAAATTTGTTTTTACACTAATTCCAACTTTATAAGTGTTAAAAACTGGTGTTATTACATATTGGTATGCACCTGAATCACGAAACGTTAACTTATGAATAAATCGACAATTTCCTGTTTCAAACTCATTGTGTAACTTGCCTATAATAGTACGCACGCCAAGAACATCTTTCATTATTATGAAATGATCAACTGAACTTATTAAACCTTTAATTTTCCATGAAATGATATTTCGATATTTATCAAATCTTGAAACAGTTTGATCAAATATACTTGATATTTCGTCATCAAAAGTAATGTCTACTTTTTGAACTACACCAATTCTACCATGTGACATATCATCTTTTGAGTAACGAGTACGTAAACCTTCAGCTGACACAAGTATGCCACGATCAAGTGCAAGAGGATGCAAAGATTTTGAAGGATTCCAAGAATATGTTTTACGAGTTACTGGATCAACACTTGTCTTAAGATATGATGGAAATAATGTTTCTGGATTTCTGATTAAAGGATAAATTTCATATGTGTAGTGATGTCCAAGAACAAGATGACGAATCGATTGGTTTTTTCGCATATCTTTATCTGAAAAAGATGTTGACGTAATCGTACCAAAATTTTCTCTCATTCCGGTGGTTAAGTTAACCCTCTGTATATTATGTGCAATTAAGCTCTTTAAAAATTGTCGTTCATTTGCTACTTCAGTTTTAAACAAATCATAATTGTCTTGTTTTTGTAATAACGTTTTAACAACATCAATGTTACTATCAATCAAATCTGTTGTTATAGTAAACGTAACATTCGGTTCATTACCACTTAAGTCAACGTTAACATCAGTAATTTTTACATCAACTTTTCCTGGTTCTGGTTTTATTACTTCGATTGTTGTATATCCAGATATTTCAGAAGTTCCTGACTTGTAATATAGTTCAACAACATATTCATAAATGTTATTTCGTTGTACATCACTATCAATTATTGTTACGTGATCTGCAGCCCGCATCACATCAGTTACCACCAAAATGGTATCTCCAACTGTACGATAATTTTTTTCATACGTTGTCATGTTTTTCACTTTGAACGCTAATGACACTACATTGTGAGGTATATGACGGGCATAAAGCATTACACCTGTTGGCGTTGGTTGTGAAGACAAAGCTACTGATTTAATCTTCACATAATGTGCTGGTTTTATTACTACATTTGTGTATTCTGATCCATTAGTTCCTAATTGACCAACTGGGATCACACGATAAATTGCTGCACAACTATGAGGTAATTCAACTTGAACTAACAAAGGTTGTTGTTTATAGTTAACTTTGAACTTACCAATAATTGAATAATCTTCAGCATCAACTGTTGCCACACTGACAATTTTTTTGTATACAACAACACCAGTCGCACCAGGATCTTGTTGTGTTATTTCAAGATTTGCACGAGATGATATTTCTGATTTTGTTACTGTTACTGTTGGACGAATTGTTGGAGTATAATAAATTTGAGTGTGTAAAGAAATATCTAATTGTTTTGTAACCGAGCTTACAATTTGAAAAGTTTTACTATCGACTAAATCAAATTTGATATTAAAATTTGTGCCGCCTTTATCTTTATAAAGACGTTCTTTTTTAAGACGTGAAATATCAATAGTTCCTATTACTTTTACAGTGATTTTTTCCTGAGGCTCAGAAACAAGAACAGGAATTACATCTGAACGTTCTTGATCTGATGATGTATTTGTTCTGTAATGTGTTTCAGTTGGAAACAAAAAATAATTTAATAATTGTGTTGCAATTGTGTTATCAAATTCTTGTGCCTTGCTGGGACGCAGTGTTCCTGCTCTAGAATCTTCAGCATGTACACTACGGTGCGTTAAATTAAGTACATGCGTAGGATCTATCCCTTGTCTGGTTATCATATCGAGCATTATTGATGTTGGATCAACGTCAATTGATGATGAACGAAGTGTATGTATGTCATACAACGTATGATGTGCAATTAAGTTTAATAACGGTTTTTGTTCATTACTAACATGTAAATCACCAACAGAAACAAGTTTTAACACAGATTTGTTCCGTTGAGGTAAATTTGATTTGCGTATTTTTGGAGTTAATTGACCTATAATTTCATTGTTAATCTTTGATGAGATGTCACTTTTGTATTTTGCTATAACAAATTCATCTTCATTTTGTTTAATTGTACTTTTAATATTTGTAGATGCACCTACGATATTGTTTACAAGTTTATGTGTATTCACACTTCCGTCGTGATTTTCAACTGCCAATGCTCCTGGTCCAACATGACGTTGTGATATTGTCACAAGAACAAGCGTTGCATTATAAGCAATAGCATCACTTGGTGAAATAGAATAAAAAAACTCAAATGTAGGATTACCTCTTTCGTCAATGTTGGTTAACGTAGCAAAATCATTGTCAACTTCCAACAAGTTATGTTTAACGTTTTCATAGTAGAACATGTATTATCCAAAAACTAACGTAAAAATATGAATAAATGTATGAGTATTATTTTGATCAGTCATGACTTTTCCAATAAAAAATACATGATGTATTGATCCATGCCATTCATACTTGCCAAAATCAATAACATCAAGTTTGTTCATTGTATGATGATTAATTTCAAAAAATTGTCCCGTAATGTTATTATTTTTTGAAGTTGGATCAATCATAATCAACTTACTAAACCCAGTACGTTCAAAGTGTTCAAGTTCATGTTCAATTTGTCTAGCAGACAATTTATGAACATGAGTTCGACCCCAAGGTTTATAATGGCCAAGTTGTATTCGTGATGTTTGTCTGTGATCTCTTAAAACGCTATTAATCGCTTGTTGTTGAAGTAAAGTAGAATCATTATGCTTATTCACAGGAGGTAAAAACATAAAGTTTTTTACGTTACTTAGCTTAACATCATTAAATAAACTCTCTAAATGATTGATGTTTTCTGCATAATGTGTAGCATCACTAATTGGTCTATTATTATTAATGACAAATTCAATATTACTATTTCCAAAACCAAATCCGTCATCTTCAAACAGATGATCTTTTGTACCTATTAAACGTAGTTTATTAAAATTATCGATTGATGAATCCAATAATGCACCAGCTGTTGATGCAAATTCATCACCCCTAAGAAAGATCATTTTTTGATCTGAACCAGATATTATTGATGATGTAGATGCACTAAATGAATATGCAAGAATTTGACCATTTTTAACGGTTACATTTTCATTATTCTTAAATGGTTGAAGACGACCAGAGTCATCAGCCTCAAGCGTTATTTGATCTTGAGGTAATGAACACTGTTCAAGATAAATTCGTGTTGTTGCATCAACTGAACCACTTATTAAGTCTGCGGCATAATATGTCGATGCGTCAGTAAATGACACGTACTTAATTTGTAATTTTCCAGATGCAATTTGTTTCCGACCTTCTTGTGTGACAATCGTGTCAAGCACTCGAGATTTGTTGTCTAAAATTCCACTCACATCTGGAAATATACTTTACGTGTGGGACTACCACCAATAACAAAGAACGAATTACGTTTAAGTGCTAGTTTCATGATCATTGACAATCTTGCGACCCTTATTCCATGGAATACGACCCTTACACGTTTCAGAGATGTTCTTGCGTGCCTGTTCTGAAAAGATTCTTGGTATTTTTCTTTTTCCAATTTTCTTTCCCTTGTTCCACGGGATTTTTCCTTTTCTTGCTTTTGACATATTTTTCTTGCTTGTTCTGTGTGTTTACGACCCGTATGAAGTCGCTTAGCTGCTTCTGCTAATTTAACTTTTGTTTTTTCAGTATGATGCCATCCACGTTGATTATCACCGATCTTTTTCCGCGTTTCTTCACTGTGACGTCTTCCATACATTCCATTTCTCTCACCAGAACACGAAATCTTATTCGATTCACTATTTTTACGTTTTGATTCTTCAGAGTGTTTTCGACCAAACATAGGGTGTGTTTCACCATGGAGATGAAGTTTAGGATGACCAGTCGTGCCTTCACCACCTAATGTAAAATTAGCTCCCCATCCACCATCATAGATAAACGTGTTGTGTTCAACGATCAGATCACACTCTTTTTTGAACGCTTCTTGTTCATCGTCGGTTTCAAATACAACACGACGATCGAAACCGTATTTCGTTGATATTGCTGTGTGAAGTTTGTTACGTTTGAGAATTTTTAAACGTCGTTCTGTACCTTTTCCAACATAAAAAGGACGTGGAACTTCTTCTGTCGTATAATCAACGTAAATTTTAAATCGCATGGCATTATGCCAGTGTAGCAAATTTACAAGATTAACCTAACTATAGGATTTTGCTGGCAAGTGTGGCAAGTGCGCTGCGCTCCCCTTTTATAAGCGTAACGTGTCCTGAAATATCATAATCTTTAAACTTTTCAACAGCATACGTTAAACCATTTGTATATGCATCAACATATACGTTATCGATTTGTTCAATGTCACCTGTTAAAACAATTTTTGTTCCTTCGCCCACACGAGTCACAATTGTCTTCAATTCGTGCATTGTCAAGTTTTGTGCTTCATCAATGATGATGAATGAGTTTGGAATCGATCTTCCTCTAATGAATGTAATTGCTTCAATTTCAATTAGACCACGTTCTTGTAACATAGACAAATAAATTCCATCATCACGGATTGGCTTTCCGCCGTCACCAGAAAAGTTTTTTCTTGGCTTTGGTACTGTTCTCTTATTGTTAACCAAAAAATTCAGATTGTCACGGATGGGCGCTATCCACGGTTCCATCTTCTCTGCAAGAGTACCTGGTAAGAACCCAATCTCTTTTCCTACAGGTTGCACAGGACGTGTAACAACTAATTTTTCGTATTTCGCAGTTTGTTGTGGTCCAATTCCCTTTAATTGTTCAAGAGCAGCAGCAAGTGCCAACGATGTCTTTCCAGTTCCAGAAGGACCAACCAATGTTAGTAATTTAATATTGTTGTCAAATAACAAATCAAGCGAAAAGCTCTGTTCTTTATTTCTAGGTTTTAGACCAAATACGCTCTCAATTTTTTCAATGGGAATTATAACATTATTTTTACCAGTAAATTTAGCAATCGCTGATTTTCCAGTTTGTCCATCTTTCGTTTTCTTAAGAACTATGATTTGATTTGGATATAATTTTCGTTCTTCAAAGACTTCTGGAGGTAATTCTAATGAACCATTTTGGTAATATTGATCAATTAGTGTTTCATCTACTTCAACGATTTCTACACCACGATAGAATTTTTGCTCTTCAACGGAAACACGCATCTTTAGATAATCTTCGCACTTAATGCCTAAGGCATCACATTTAATTCGTACGTTGATATCTTTTGAAACTAAGATAACATTGCTATCAATTTTTGAAAATTGTAACATAAAAGCAATGATTAAATTGTCAACTTTGTCAGAACGTAACTCTATTGGCACATTTTTAAGAATCTCGCTATCAATGGAGGTGATCTTAAGTTTACCACCATTTGGCAAATCAACACCATTAATAAGACTATTACCTTTGTGACGCATGTCATCAAGAGTTCTACTAACTTGCCTTGCATTCTTTCCTACTTCGTCTTGTCTACTTTTATGTCTATCTAGTTCTTCTAGTACAGCCATAGGAATAATAAGATCATTTTCTTCAAACGCAAAAATTGATGAGGAATCTGTTAACAAAACATTTGTATCGAGAACATACGTTTTTTTCATTTATTATGCAAACCTTTTAATTGTAACGGTCGGGGTTTCATGAGTCTTGTACACGATGAAGAACATGCTTACAATATACTATCTGTAAGGCCAACAATGCAAGAAAGCAAAAAACAACTTCAAATTGTAAATAATAGCAGCAATCGAATCGTTGAAGGAACAACTTGTTTTGCAACACATGCAAAATACAGTGTTGATTGCAAAAGAAAAAGTTGCCAACATTGGATTGATCATAATACTGGACACAATTGTGTTATGATAACTGCACAAAATGGTCCTCATACTTTACAGACAATTGGACAAATTTACGATCTAACTCGTATGAGAATTTGTCAAATTGAAAAAAATATTTTTGAAAAAATCAGAAAAATTAGTTAATCGTCAATTGCAACGTCTTGCTTTGATTTGAAAGACGATGGTGTTGCTTCTTCTTCTAAAGAAGACGTTTCTATAATTTTCGCTGAAGTTACTAAAGCATTCTTTGGAGTTGCTGAAGTCTTTGAAGATGACTTAATAGCAACTGAAATAACAACAGGAGCTATTACAACCTCTTCTGGGATAGTAGTAACTTCGTCAATTTTTTTCGTTGCAAGACGTCCTGAAGCCTTTATATTTCTGTGCGAAACAGTAGGATCGAGACCAAGATCGTGAATGTCTGATAGAACGGCTCTAGGTGATGGCATATTTTGCTCCCAAAGTAAATAGGTGTAAAATGAACAAAGCCTCCACAAATGTAGAGGCTTCAATCCTAACAAATAAACAGATCAAGATTTTGGTTGTTTTTTTGCTTTGTCAATTTGGACAGTAAGCTTAACAAGCTCTGTTGCTTTTGTCTTTAACAAACGTAATCCCTTGCGAGCACGAACGCCTGCTGCCGCAACACCTCTAGCATTCTTCAGAACGTCTAAATCTGTCATTTCAACAAGGGTCTTCAATTCAACCCACTTCGTCCACGTTTCATCAACATCATTATTACTCATATCGTATCCTCCAGACATTTATTACATCACAGCGGGTGCTAGTAAACAACCTTACATTAAAGTTTTTGAAAAATCACTTGAAAATAATGTTCTAGAACGATTATAGAATCGTTCCCAATCAGCATCTAGAATATATGATGTTGCATAATCATTTTCATTTCTCACACTACGACCTAATGCTTGCATAATAGATTTTGCAGTTTGAAAATTATACCAGATGTTATTTTTTGCCATTCGTTTTTTTACTACAAGATCACCCAAATAAGGAAAGGGTACTTTACACAACACTTGAAAACGACTCGAGTCATCAGCAAGATCAACACCTTCCATCATTGATGGTGATAAAAGAACCGTAGGTTTATTATTTGATATGTGTTCTTTTAATACTTTGTCTCTATTTTCTGAATTATGAATCAATAATCTATCAGATTTAACGTTTTGAAAGATGTACTGTGCAATCTTAAAACTTACACAATGAATAATTCCCTTTACATCAGAATGTTGATTTAACAACAATTTGATCGTTTCAACTAAAATAGGTAACGTTTTATCTATATTTTTCATAGACATACTTCCTATTGGAAGGTAATGAACACGTCTATTTTCAACTGGAAATGGTGATGATATATCGATGTAATCAACTTGATTAGGATCTAAACCTATCGACTTACAAAATGTGTCTTTGTCAACAACTGTGGCTGACATCATTAAGACTTTGTCACCAAATCTAAACAACATATCGTGACTAAATCCAGACACATCAATAGACTTAAACTCAAATTTTCTAGCGCCTCGAGAGCCAGCGATAGGTTTAATCAAATTCATAATCCAATTTTCAGGATCATATGAAGTTATAAAACGATTCACTTTACAAATATGTTTATCTAACATTTCGTATTGTTTACCATACTCACCAAATACAGTTGATCCAGAATTGAAATTGCTCTCCATCATTTTTTCAATTTTTTTCAAGTGTTTTGCCAACAATGGCTTATACGAATTTTTAATCCATTCAAAAACATTATCTTGTGTGTTTAAGGCAGGAATCTTACATTTCAAGATATCACGTGCAAAACGTTCAGAAAATGTAACTTCAATGAATTTTCCCAATTCAGATTCTATGTTATGACACTCATCAACAATCAATAAAGATCTGGGTTCAAGTTTTTTTGCATACATTGTTTCAGCAAGAAAATATGAAAAATTCGTTACGCTGATGGGTGAATTTATAAATGCTTGTTTATCAATGCTGTAAGGACATTGTGTCTTACAGCATTTAAAAAATTCTGTTCCTGCAAGTTGTTTTGCAAGTTTATTCAAAACACGACGAGATTCGCCACAATTTTGATCTTTAAAATGTAAGCATGAATAATTGCTGCTAGACTTAATTGAACACAATAAATTTCGTTTGTTAGGACCAAAATCACTAAGATATTGTTCTTGAAGAACTTTTTGTGTTGTCAACACATAAGCACCCGAATTTTGCTCAGCAGAATCTGGCAAGCGTTGCGTTGGATTTGCAGCAAGATATCTTGCAACAGTAACACCCACCGCTGATTTTCCACAACCTACCGCAAGTTGTAATAGGCAATACTTTTTGTTGCTCGATAAAAATGTATCTAAAGCAAATTCAATTGCCTTACGTTGCTCATCCCTTATAATATTAAAAGGAAAATATTGTTCATAACTACGAGAAATGCTAGTCATATAAAATTATACATGAGACTAGATGGTTTTTACAACTTTTTGTTGTATATTTTCACCAATAATCTTATCAACGATACCAAATTTTATTGCTTGACTAGGTGTGATATAAAAATCATTTCCTGACTTCATTATATCATTAATCTGTTTGCTATTCATTTTCGTTTCTTTTTCTAAAGCATTAACCATTAATTCTTGTAAGCGTTGATATTCATTTGATCCATTAATAACTTCAAAAACGTTTCCATGAACAACACCTGAAATAGGATGAATCATGATTCTAGCAGATTGTCCAATCATTCTTTTCCCTTTAGTTCCAGATGCCAATAGTAAAACGCCAGCTGACATCACTTTTCCTAATGCAACAGTATGAACTGGACATGGAAGAAATTTAATTGTGTCATATAAACTAAACATTTCATCGACGGATCCTCCATACGTAGAGACCATTAAATGAATAGGTTTATGATTTATACTAGCAAGTTGTAACAAATGCATTATCACATTTGATATTGTATGTTCATTTACGTCCCCATGTAGAACCACAGTTCTAGAACTATCATGTTGTTGAACAACAACTATTTGATCTAAATCTTCAGAATTATCAGAATTTGCATGTCGAGATACATTTAAAACTTGAGTGTCAGCATGTGTTGATCTTCCCATCATTATGCTCCGAACTTATTAAAAATAATTCGCTACCCGCAATTTCTTTCAATAAACTTGTAATTGCACGCATATTTTCAATATTTTCAAGTTCTAGAGCCAGCAAATAGATAATAAACATTTGTTGTCTTTGGGTAACACCAAAGTCAGCAATTTCACGTACAATCTTTCTACACAACTCATTTTCGGTTGCCTGTTTTTCAGACTGAAGTTGTCCGTATACAACATTATTCATGGTATTTGTTCTTCCTCTTCACGTAAGAAATTTTCAACCTTAAACAATTTTTCCCCTAATATTCTAATGTATTTTCCTTGTTTTGTTCCTGCTTCAGTTTCAGTTGTCATCACTACAAATTCACCCCATTTTTTGTTTTCACAAATAAATTGAACCATCTCCCAAGAAGCCAAATCTGATTGATTTGCCTCAAGGATAGACGCTAATGATTCATTCAACGATGATTTGATGTCATTAATTGTAATGATAGAAGACATTGCTTCTTTATTGGTCAAAATATCAGATTTACCAATTTCTGTTACTTTATGAATTATTCCACAATTTGGACACTGCACAAATTTTGTCTTAAAAATATCATTATCGTCAATTATTGAAAACACAACAAATTGATGAAATGGTGGATTATTCATCTTTTTGAATTGTGTTAATACACAGCGACATTTAACTAAATGTTTGTGACCTGTAGTCATTGACTTGTTCTTACTAAACTAATAATCTCTAAAATTCGTGTTAGACTTAGTTTTTTTTAATATTCTTCTTATCAATAGTTGGAAATGTTTCATTCGCAACTGCTTCAGATAGAACAACATCAACACTTTTCATAAATGTGCGGTGTGCTTTGTGATAACCTTCATCTACGGAAGCAGAAATTAAAGCCAAAAGCGTTGTCATTTGATTCGACTCAATTTTTAATTGTCCTGATTTAACAGCGTCAGCAATATTATTTACAGTTGAATCCTTGATACCTTCGAGCAGAGTCCATGAAGATTTACTAATTTTTTCTCGTGGTTGCATGCTTTCACCTCTTTTTAATGTAACAACATATTTAACGAAGTAAACCACTTTCAGGAATAAAATGATACCAACACTCAAAGAGCAACACGCTACAAAAAAAATAAACTCTCTTCGTGGGCACATCAAATTAATCGATGTTGGATTGTTAAAAGAAAATCATGATGCTAATCTCATTATAGAAGCAATGAACAAAGCTGATCTAGACAAATCAACACAAATAATTGATAAGCTTCGAAAAATGACTGGTAAGGGTTTAAAAACTCTTGATGCTGCAATTGAACAAGCGATTGGTGAAATCAACAAATACACAGGTGGAGGACCTTTAGCAAATGCATGGACATCAATGAAGTCGAAAGTTGGGATTGATAATCCATTAGTAAAAATGATGACATTTGCTAGCGCATTAGAAACAGGATTCGAACAAGTTCCAATAATCATCAAAAATAACGTTGGAGAAATTAGTAAAGAAGACAGTGAGAAAAATCTAACATATGTTGCAGGAAAAAAAGATCCTGAAGTAGAGAAAACTGTACAAAAAATGCTTTTAAAGGCATTTAGACCTAAAGGTGTTTTTGGAGCATTTAGAAAAGTTCCATATGTTAATGATATGAATGAATTTGCATTTGAACTCATGAACGTTCCGCTTAAAAACTTAAATGCACTTGTTCAACAAAGCGCACAAGGTGCTGGTAGTGATGAAATTGCAAAAGACATAAAGGATGTTGCAGCACAATCAGGTGATGTTGAATCAAAGGGTACACAACCAGGAATAGAAGGTGGTACTCCAACAGAAAAAGGTAAACAACCTGAAGCCGGTAAGACGACAACAGCAGGTACTCCAACGGCCCCCGCAGGCGAAAAACCTAGTGAGATTGCACCAGATAAATTGAAAAGAATGAAGGCCGCAGCCGCAAAACTAAAACAACAGCTTAATGTTGACGACAAACAAGCACAAAATATTCTCAAGACGCTTGAACAAATGGGAATGCTCAAATAGCTTGAATACATCCACCCAAAGACATTAACAGTTCGTAACATTTACTCGCATAACGATTAGCAATGTGTTGACTAGTTGCTAGAACAACTTGACCATTATGTTCTATCACACCAGTTTCAATTGCTATTTTTATTGCACGTAAAACATAATCAATTGATTGTGATCTAATCAAAAAATTTCTATCATCAGGTAAACGTATAACAACATGACTAGATGATAAAGATTTGATTCTTTTATCAAGTAATGTTCCAACATCAACTAGTTCAGAATTTTTAGATTGTTTAACACGTAAATTTTTAATATGTGTTAATACTGATGAACGAGAACGTTTATTGATGATAGCAACTTTAGAAGGATAAACAATTGCTGAATCAATAGTTGAAATATCATTTAAGTTCAAAGAACTAATCAAATCACCTTTTATACTAGAGATTAAGTTAGCTGCTGATACAATCGAAATATCATTTAGTGTATTAATTCCCTCTAAATCAAATTTAACACAAATAGGAATCACTCGAAGAGTACCACGATCGTAATTTACTTTCAATGTATGAATAACATCATCTGCCATTCCCCTGACAAATAACAAACACTGTTCCCTGGTTTCTGCCAATGATTCTAACAAATGATGAATTTCTGAAACACTTTCAATATAACCGTCAACACATAGAACACGTGGACGATTTAACTTTGCAGATACATTAAACATTGTCGAAACATCAAACGCATAACCTTCGTTCAATTCAATTGACAACATACTTGATGAAGTTTTTTCTATCGCGATTCTACCACCAAATCCTGCTAAATCAAGTGCAGTCATAATCACAGATGCAATCAATTTATTTGCATCACAATATCGTTCAACAATTCTAGAGATGTCATTAGATGTACAAGATCTACCTGTCTTGTCACTCGACGAGGCCTTGAATTTAATCTTGTTGTTCAATGAACAGTTGCCAACATCATGTAATGAAAAATATTCTAGCAGTGACCTGATGCACTCATCAAAAGTTCCAGGACACATTTTTTCTGATGAAATCGCGCTAGTTAAAATAACGTTATATATTTGCTGATGTAGTTCACTCACAAACTTCATGTTAAACATTGCTTGAAGTTTTGTGTACACAATTACATGATCTTTTTCAAGATTCAATGAAAATTTAAGATCATTGTCAATAACATCATGTAACTGATGTATAACATCATCTAAGACTTTTATGATTTGTTCATGATTGTAAACACTTGTAAGCACAATTCATTGTAACACCATATATCACATAAATTTCACATGACCTGCAAAAAAGTCATAGATCAGTTTACCTAAAACACCCAAACCACCAGTAGAAACACTAACTGCGACCCATTTAAAAGCTGACGAAATTCGATCTCTAAATTCTATAACGCTTTTTAATTGATCATCATGAAACATAAGTAACTTTTCTTGTTCCTCATCAACTTCAATCTGTTTTTCTTTTATTTTTTCTTCGCTGGTTTTCCACAAGCTAATTTCAAGTATTTCTTTTTCTAACTTATCAACACTATCTAATTTGGTTATTTCAACCATTTTAACTCTAGCGAATAACCCATCGTCTGGATGATAAATTGCTTCATGAATTGATGTTAATTTTTGTACAATTTGTGTTTGACCAATTTCGATTCTATCGACCTTTATCAACAATGAATCAAATCCACCATTCAATGCAGGACTATGCAACATTTTTTCTTGAATTTCAGATAATATTTGATTATTGTTATCAAGTGACGTTGTAACATCATTAATAATTTGTTCTGTGTTATTTATTTCTTTATTATTACGATTTGAACGTTGTTCATTGTTAATAGGCGGTGGAAACTTCGAATTGATCGCTGACTTTGTTGCTTTTGTCATAGTTTTTCTCGTGATGCTCGAGCGTGCCTGATCGGATCTAGGATCGGATCTAGGATCGGATCTAGGATCGGATCTAGGATCGGATCTAGGATCGGATCTAGGATCGGATCAG
>Ga0315273_10003461_pt1 | contig 19031 bp, 13 predicted proteins | sample YL17G02_0_MG_FD_205753 | JGI IMG/M metagenome (GOLD analysis project Ga0315273, IMG submission 205753) | Sediment microbial communities from Yellowstone Lake, YNP, Wyoming, USA - YL17G02_0 | ecosystem: Environmental > Aquatic > Freshwater > Lake > Sediment | place: USA: Wyoming | collected...
GATCGAGGCGCAAAACGCAGCCATAGCTCGGGCTATGGCGAGCATTGGCAACGACGAGCGGGCGTCTTCTGGCGTGATGAGCGGGCATGATCGAAAGACTCTCAGCTTCTCAGGCGGCGAGCAGCGAATCGCTGACGAGGCCGAGGTGATGATCGGCGTCACCGTACGTCGAGTTGATTGCCGCCAGCCGCTTGAACCAGTGACTGACGATGAGCTCGTCGGTGACCCCCATCCCGCCGTGCAGCTGCACCGCCTGCTGGCCGACGAAACGCCCGGACTGTCCGATCATCGCCTTCGCCATCGACACCGCGCGCCGGCGCAGGGCCCGGTCGGCGGATTGCACACCGACACCCGCCATGATCGCCATCGACCGTGCCTGCTCGGTGGCGATGACCATGTCCACCATGCGGTGCTGCAGCGCCTGGAAGCGCCCGATCGGGCCGCCGAACTGCTCGCGGGTCTTGAGGTACTCGAGGGTCGCCTCGTTCAGCGCCGTCATCACGCCCACCGCCTCGCCGCACAGCGCCGCGATCCCGCGGTCGATCGCGCGCTCGATCACGGGCAGCGCGCCGCCCGCCGGACCAATGAGCGCATCGGGCCCGACGCGCACTCCCGTCAGCGCAACCTCAGCCGCCCGCGCGCCGTCCTGCGTCGGATACCCGCGAATCGCGACGCCGGCCGCAGCGCGATCGACGATGAACAGCGAAATGCCGGTCTCCGCGCGCGTGTCGCCGGCGGTGCGCGCCGAGACGAGCAGGCGGTCGGCCTGCGAGCCGGCAAGGACAACCGCCTTGGCACCGTCGATGACGTAGCCCGCGCCATCGGCGCGCGCGGTCGTGGCGACGTGGTTGAGGTCGTAGCGCGCCCCGGCTTCGTGGTGCGCGAGTGCCAGCACGAGCTCGCCGCCGGCGATGGCGGGCAGCGAGGCCGCCCGTTGCGCCTCGCTGCCGGCGTCGGCGACAAGCCCGCCGCAGACGACCGCGGTGGCGAGATACGGCTCCAGCACGAGGCCGCGGCCGATCGCTTCCATCACGATCATCGTGTCGATCGCGGTGCCGCCCAGGCCGCCATCCGCTTCAGGAATGGTCAGCGCGAAGATCCCGAGGTCGGCGAGCGCCTGCCAATGCCGGCGGCTGTAGCCTTGCTCCGAGCGCGCGAGCTGGCGGCGCTCGGCGAACCCGTATTCCTTGGCAACGTAGCGCAGCAGCGTTTCCTGCAGTTGCCGCTGTTCGTCGGTGTAGGCGAAGTCCATGATGGCGGTCAGAGTCCGAGGATCATTTTGGCGATGATGTTCTTCTGGATCTCGTTCGACCCGCCGAAAATCGTCGTCTTGCGCATGTTGAAGTACTCGGGCGCGGCCATCGGCGCATGGGCGCCGCCGACCGGCACGCCGGCCCAGCCGTCCTCGAACGCTTCGGGAAAGTACGGCAGCGCCGCGTGGCCGCAGGCCTGCATCGTCAATTCGTGCAGCGCCTGCCCGATCTCGCTGCCCCTGATCTTCAGGATCGAGCCTTCCGGGCCCGGTGCGCGCTTCTGGGTCTCGGCCGACAGCACGCGCAGCAGCGTGATCTCGAGGGCGGCGAGGTCGATCTCGACCTGCGCGATGCGATCGCGGAAACGCGCATCCTCGAGCAGCGGCCGGCCGTTCGCGCGTTCCGTGCGCGCGATCTCCTTCAGCCGCGCGAGCATCTTCTTCGCGCGCGGGACGTTGGCGATGCCGACGCGCTCGTGGCCGAGCAGGAACTTGGCGTAGGTCCAGCCCTTGTTCTCGTCGCCGATGCGGTTGTCGACCGGAACTTGCACGTCATCGAAGAAGATGTCGTTGATCTCCTGCCCGCCCTCGAGCATCGTGATCGGGCGCACCGTGATGCCGGGGGTCTTCATGTCGATCAGCAGGAACGAGATGCCCTCCTGCGGCCGCGCATCGGAGCTGGTGCGCACCAGGCAGAAAATCCAGTCGGCGTACTGGCCCAGCGTGTTCCACGTCTTCTGGCCGTTGACGACGTAGTGATCGCCGCGCCGCTCGGCGCGCGTCTTCAGCGAAGCGAGGTCCGAGCCCGCACCCGGTTCCGAGTAGCCCTGGCACCACCAGTGCTCGCCGTTGAGGATCTTCGGCAGGAAATACTGCTGCTGCGCCGGCGTGCCGAACGCGATGATCACGGGGCCGACCATCGCGATCCCGAAATCGAGCTGGCGCGGCGCGCCGGCATTCACGTATTCCTCTTCGAAGATGTGGCGGTGGATCGGGTCCCACTCGGCGCCGCCGGCGGCCTTGGGCCAACCCGGCGCGCCCCAGCCCTGCTCGAAGAGGATGCGCTGCCAGGTCCGGACGTCGTCGCTCTGCAGATGCTTGTGGCCGTTGATCCGGCGGCGGATATCGGCGGGCAGCTTCGCCGCGATGAATTCACGCACTTCCTGCCGGAAGGCCTGCTGCTCTTCGGTGTAATGGAGTTCCATGAATTTGCGTCAGACCACTTCGAACAGCCCGGCCGCACCCATGCCGCCGCCGACGCACATCGTCACCACGACGTACCTGACGCCGCGCCGCTTGCCTTCGATCAGCGCGTGGCCGGTCAGCCGCGCGCCGGACACGCCATACGGATGTCCGACCGCGATCGCGCCGCCGTTGACGTTCAACCTGTCATTGGGAATGCCGAGCTTGTCGCGGCAGTAGATCACCTGCACCGCGAATGCTTCGTTCAGCTCCCACAGGCCGATGTCGTCGACCTTCAAGCCGGCGCGGGTCAGCAGGCGCGGGATCGCGTAGACAGGACCGATGCCCATTTCGTCGGGCTCGCAGCCCGCGACGGCGAAGCCGCGGAAAATGCCCAGCGGCGTCAGGTTGCGCTGTTCCGCGAGCTTCGCGTCCATCACCACGCACACCGACGCGCCATCCGAGAACTGGCTCGCGTTGCCGGCGGTGACCACGCCGCCCGGCACCGCCGAGCGGATCTTCGCGACACCCTCGAGCGTGGTGTCGGGACGGATGCCCTCGTCTTCCTTCACCGTCACTTCCTTCGTCAGCATTGCGCCGGTGGCCTTGTCCGGCACGCCGGCGGTCACCGTCATCGGCACGATTTCGGCGTCGAACCTGCCCGCCGTCCGCGCTGCGGCTGCCCGCAGCTGGCTCTGCACGCCGTACTCGTCCTGCGCTGCCTTGGCGATGCCGTAGCGCTTGGCGACGTTCTCGGCCGTCTGCAGCATCGGCCAGTAGACCTCGGGCTTGTTCTGGTTCAGCCACTCGTCGGTCACGTAGGTCATGTTGGCCGTCGCCTGCACGCAGGAGATCGACTCGACCCCGCCGGCCACCATCACCGGCACCCGGTCGACGATCACGCGCTGCGCCGCCATCGCGATCGTCTGCAGGCCGGACGAGCAGAATCGGTTGACCGTCGCGCCGCCGGTGCCCACCGGCAGCCCGGCCCGCAAGGCCGCCTGGCGGGCGATGTTGTTGCCGGTCGCGCCCTCGGGCAGCGCGCAGCCCAGCAGCACGTCCTCGACCTCCGCCGGGTCCACCCCGGCGCGCTCCACCGCGGCCTTGATCACGTGTCCCGCGAGCGTGGCGCCGTGGGTCATGTTGAAGCCCCCGCGCCACGACTTGGCGAGCCCGGTGCGCGCCGTCGATACGATCACTGCATCAGCCATTTGCTTCTCCTCAAGCGTTGAACGTCTTGCCGTCGGCGGCGAGGCGCGCGAGCAGCGGCGCCGGCTGCCAGAACGCGGCATCCGCATGCGGGTTCGCGGCGAATCGGCGCATCGCCCGCGCGACCAGCACGAGGCCCACCGTGTCCGCGTACAGCATCGGCCCGCCGCGGAACGGCGGAAAGCCGTAGCCCATGATGTAGACCATGTCGATGTCCGACGCGCGCTGCGCGATGCCCTCCTCGAGGATGCGCGCGCCTTCGTTGACGAGCGCGTAGATGCAGCGCTGCACGATCTCGTCGTCGCCGACCTTGCGCGGCGTGATCCCGGCTTCCTTCCGATACGTTTCGACCACTTCGTCGACCACGGAATCGCGCAGCGCGTCGCGGCGGCCGGGCTCGTAGCGGTAGTAGCCGCTGCCGGTCTTCTGGCCGAAGCGGCCCATCTCGCACAAACGGTCGGCGATGGCGAATTTGCGCGCACCGGGGTTCTCCGCGTATTTGCGCTTGCGGATGGCCCAGCCGATGTCGCCGCCGGCGAGATCGCCCATCTTGAAGATGCCCATCGCCATGCCGAACTTCTCGAGTGCCCCGTCGATCTGCTGGATCGAGGCGCCTTCCTCCAGCAGGAAGAACGCCTCGCGCTGGTAGACCGCCACCATCCGGTTGCCGATGAAACCATCGCAGACGCCGGACACCACGGCGGTCTTCTTGATCTTCTTCCCGAGCCGCATCATCGTCGCCAGCACGTCCTTGCCGGTCTTCGCTCCACGGATGACTTCCAGCAGCTTCATCACGTTGGCCGGGCTGAAGAAATGCGCGCCGATCACGTCCTGCGGGCGCTTCGTGAATGCGGCGATCGCGTTCAGATCGAGCGTCGACGTGTTGCTCGCGAGGATCGCCCCCGGCTTGCACACTGCGTCGAGCTTGCGGAACACCGCTTCCTTGACGCCGATCTCCTCGTAGACCGCCTCGATCACGAGGTCGACGTCCTTCAGGTCGTCGTAGGAAAGCGTCGGCTTCAGCAGCGCTCCCGCGGCCTCCGCCTTGTCCTGCGTCATCTTCCCCTTCTTGACGCGGTCCGCGTAGACCTTGCGGATCGCGGCGACGCCGCGCTCCAGAAGCTCCGGCTTGGTCTCGAGGATCGTCACCGGAATGCCGGCGTTGAGGAAGTTGATGGTGATGCCCGTGCCCATCGTTCCGGCACCGATGACGCCGACCTTGCCCACCGGCCGCACCGGGGTGTCTTCCGGAACATCGGCGATCTTGCTGGTCGCGCGCTCGGAGAAGAACAGGTGGCGCAGCGCGCGATGCTCGTCGCTCGCGATCAGCGACGCAAAGCCCGCCCGCTCGGCCTTCAGACCGTCGTCGAATGTGGGTTTGAGCGACGCCTCGACGGCCTCGACGCACTTCAGCGGCGCCGGATAATTCTTCGACATCGCGCCCACCGACGTCTTCACCCACAGCAGGTAGGCCTCGGCCTTCGGGTGGCGGACCTTGAGATCGCGCACGCGCCTGGCCGGCCGCTTCTCGGCGATCACCTTGTCAGCGAACTCCACCGCACCCGGCAGCAGCTCGCCTTCGATGAATTCGTCGAACAGCGGCGTGCCGCGGAACTGGTCGGACGGCACCGGTTCCCCGGAGACGATCATGTTGGTCGCGTACTCGAGGCCGATGAGACGCGGCAGCCGCTGCGTGCCGCCCGCGCCGGGAAGGAGGCCGAGCTTCACCTCCGGCAGCGCCACCTGCGTGCGCGGCGCGACCACGCGAAAGTGGCAGCCCAGTGCGAGCTCGAGGCCGCCACCCATGCAGATGCCGCCGATCGCGGCGATCACGGGCTTGCCCGCGTTTTCGACCACGCTGATGACGGTCCGCAGCGTCGGCTCGGCCATCGCCTTCGGCGTGCTGAATTCGCGGATATCGGCGCCGCTGGAAAACACCTTCGCCGAGCCGATCAGCACGATGGCCTTGACGGCGGCGTCGGCCTCGGCCTGCTCGATGCCGGCGACGATCTGCGTGCGCACGGCGTGGGACAGCCCGTTCATCGGCGGGTTGTCGAGAGTGATCACGGCGACGGCGCCGTGCGCCTGGTACGATTTGTTGTTCACGCTTGCTCCTGCAGTGGACCGCTGTTTCGGGTTTCGCCTGGCGCAACGCGGGGCGACGGTGCGGGCTCCGGCGTTGTTCGAGTGCAGTCCGCCCGGCCCTCCTGCGCGCGGGACGAATCTCGACACTCCGGGGGATGCCGCGGCAACGGGCGCCGGCGGCGTTGGCTCTGCACCCTCCATTGTAAATCAAAGAGCGCCTGCGGAGGGCCGCGACGACAGCCCGCCGTCGCTCTGGTAGCCTGTCGGCCCACTGCCCCGCACGGGTGGGACCGCGTTCCCCTTTGACTCCGACCCGCAGCTCCATCGTGATCCGCGCCGGCCTCCAGGCCGCCGCGCGCATTCGCGCCGAAGGCCTCGCGCCGGGCGACATCGCGGTGGTGCCGGCCGCAGCGGGAGGACCCAAGGGCCTGATCCTGCACGGACTCGATTGTTTCGTGTTCGGTGAATGGCTGCCGCGGGCGCCCCGGGAGCGGCACTTCATCGGCGCGTCGATCGGCGCCTGGCGGATGGCATCCGCGATGGAGCCCGATCCGGTCGCCGCGTTCAAGCGTCTGGTGCGACTTTATGCCGCGCAGCGCTACCCGCGGAAGCCCACGCCCGCCTACGTCACCGGCGTGTGCCGCGAGCTGGTCGCGCAGGTCGTCGGCCGCGCCGCGCGGGCGATCCTCGCCCATCCGCGCCACCGCCTGTCGGTCCTCACCGTCCGCGGCCGCGGCCCGCTGGCACACGCCGAAACGCGGCGCGCCGAAGCCTTCGGCTTTGCCTTGGCGGCCGCGGCGAACGCCGCCGGGCGTGCTCGCCTCGCACGCTTTCTCGAGCGCGTCGTGTTCCACGATCCGCGCGATGACGCGCATTGGCTCGGCAGCCGCTTCGACGCCTTCCACACGCGCTTTGCTCCGCTGTCCGCCGCCAATCTGCGCGAGGCGCTGCTCGCGTCGGGCTCGATACCGCTGGTGCTGGAAGCCGTCACCGGGATTGCGCACGCGCCCGCCGGCGCCTACTGGGACGGCGGCATCATCGACTATCACCTGCACCTTCCCTATCCGCGCACGGGCGGCCTCGTGCTCTATCCGCATTTCGCCGACCATATCGTGCCGGGCTGGCTCGACAAGTCGTTTCGCTGGCGCCGCGCCCGCGGCCCCTGGCTCGACAACGTGGTGCTGGTCGCGCCGTCGCCGGAGTTCATCGCCGGGCTGCCGCATCGCAAGCTGCCCGACCGCGGCGATTTCAAGCGCTACGGCCAGGACAACGAAGCGCGCATCCGGGACTGGAATCGCGCGATCGGCGAAAGCGGGCGGCTCGCGGAGGCGCTGGCGCAGTGGATCGAGCGGCCCGATCCGGGCGCCGTGCGGCCACTGGGCTGACCGCGCGGCGGTCGTACGTCGCGCACGTTGCGCCGGAGTCAATTGAACGCGAAATGCTCGCTGTCGATCTGCATGACCGACCGAGTCGGCGCCAGCGCGCCCTTCCTGTGGCCATCGGCACGCGGCAGCATCCGTGCGAAGTAGAACTCCGCCGTCGCGATCTTGGCGCGGTAGAAATCCGCGGACTCCCGGCCCTTGCCGCTCGCCAGCAGCTCGGCCGCCTTGGCCGCTTGCAGCGCCCAGAAATAGCCCATCATCACGCAGCCCGAATACATCAGGTAATCGACGCTGGCCGAGCCGACCAGCTCGCGGTCACTTTTTGCGCGCAGCATGATCCGCACCGTGAGGGCGTTCCATTGCAGCGCGCGGCGCGCCAATGACCGGGCCATCTTGCCTACGGCGCCACCCGCAAAAAAATGCTGCCGCGAGAAGCGCAGCATCGTCGCCGTGAAGTCGCGCACGCACTTGCCGCGGGTGGCCAGCAGCACCTTGCGCCCCAGCAGGTCCAGCGCCTGGATGCCGGTGGTGCCTTCGTAGAGCGTGGCGATGCGCGCGTCGCGCGCGATCTGCTCCATCCCGTGCTCGTGGATGTAGCCATGGCCACCGAACACCTGCATGCCCAGGTTGGCGGCTTCGAGCCCCATTTCGGTCAGGAAACCCTTGAGGATCGGCGTGAAAAAGCCGAGCTTGTTGTCGAATTCTTCGTACTGCGCCTGATCGCCTGCGGTCACCGCATTGAACATCCTGTCGGCCAGCTGCGCGGCGCTGTAGATCATGGCGCGGCCCCCTTCGGCGATCGCCTTCTGGGTGAGCAGCATGCGCCGCACATCGGGATGCCAGATCAGCGCATCGGCGGCAAAGTCGGGATCCTTCTTGCCGGACAAGGCACGCATCGAACGGCGCTCCCTCGCATAGGGCAACGCGGCCTGAAACGACGCCTCGGCGTGCGCGATGCCCTGGATGGCGGTGCCGATGCGGGCCGTGTTCATGAACGTGAACATGGCTTCGAGCCCCTTGTTGGGCTCGGCGATCATGTAACCCACCGCTTCGTCGAAGTTCAACACCGCGGTGGCCGAGGCGCGGATGCCCATCTTGTGCTCGATCGAGCCGCACGTGACGGGATTGCGGGCGCCGAGCGAACCATCGGCGTTCACCAGAAACTTGGGCACGATGAACAGCGAAATGCCGCGCGTCCCCGCCGGCGCGCCGGGCAGCCGGGCGAGCACGATGTGGATGATGTTGGCGGCCAGGTCGTGCTCGCCCGCCGAAATGAAAATCTTCGTTCCGCCGAGCCGGTACGTGCCGTCCGGTTGCGGCACGGCCGCGGCTCTGACCTGCGCCAGGTCGGTGCCGCACTGCGGTTCGGTGAGACACATGGTGCCGGTCCACTCGCCGGCCACCAGCGCCGGCATGTACAGCTCTTTCTGCGCCTCGGAACCGTACTGCAGGATGGTGTTGATGCACCCCACGGAGAGCCCCGGATACATGTAGAACGACCAGTTCGCGGCACCCATCATTTCGGACTTGAATACGCTCACCGACGCCGGCAGGCCCTGGCCGCCGTATTGCACCGGGAACGACAGTCCCTGCCAGCCGCCCGCCGCAAACTGCGCATAAGCCTCCTTGAAGCCCGCGGGCGTGGTCACCACGCCATCCTTGAAGTGGCAGCCCTCGTTGTCGCCCGACAGGTTCAGCGGCGCCAGCACTTCCTCGCTCAGCGTCGCCGCGCCTTCGAGAATCGCGTCGATCATGTCGGGCGTGGCATCGGCGCCATTGGCGAGACCGGCATAGTGACCGGGGTAGTCGAGAACCTCGTTCAACAGGAAGCGCATGTCGCGCAACGGAGCCTTGTAACCGGGCATGGGCTTACCTTTCGAGGATGGCGACGACACCCTGGCCGCCGGCCGCACAGATGGAGATCAGGCCGCGGCCCGACCCCTTCCGCGCGAGCAGCTTTGCCAGCGTGGCGACGAGGCGTCCGCCGGTGGCGGCAAACGGGTGACCGGCGGCCAGCGAGCTGCCGTTGACATTGAGTTTTTTCCGGTTGATCGCGCCCAGCGGCTTTTCCAATCCGAGGCGCTCCTTGCAGTACTTCCGGTCCTCCCATGCCTTCAGCGTGCAGAGCACCTGCGCGGCAAACGCTTCATGGATCTCGTAGAAGTCGAAGTCCTGCAACTTGAGGCCGGCGCGCAACAGCATCCGCGGCACGGCGTAGGCCGGCGCCATCAGCAGGCCCTCCTTCTGGTCGAAGAAATCGACCGCCGCGACTTCGCTGAAGGTGAGGAACGCCAGCACCGGCAGGTTGCGCGCCTGCGCCCACTCTTCGCTGCCGAGCAGGACCGCCGAGGCGCCGTCGGTCAGCGGCGTGGAGTTGCCCGGCGTCAACGTGCCTTGATCCGGGGCAACCTTCCGGTCGAAGGCCGGCTTCAGCGAGCGCAGGCGCTCGATCGTCAGGTCGGCGCGCAGGTTGTTGTCCCGGTTCACGCCGTTGAACGGCGTCATCAGGTCGGTAAAGAACCCGTCCTCGTAGGCTTTGGCCAGATTCAGGTGACTCTTGAGGGCCAGCTCGTCCTGCTCGTCACGGCTGATGCCCCATTCACGCGCCATCAACTCGGCATGCTCACCCATCGAGTAGCCGGTGCGCGGCTCGCCGTTGCGCGGCAGCGAAGGCGCGAACAGCATGCCCGGACGCATCCTGGACAGGACGACTGCACGCTGGGCCGCGGTCTTCGCGCGCCGGGTGTCGAGCAGGATCCGGCGCAGCTTCTCGTTGATGCCGATGGGCGCATCCGACGTGGTGTCGACGCCCCCGGCGATGCCGCACTCGATGTGGCCCAGCGCAATCTTGTTGGCCACGACGATGGCGGCCTCGAGCCCTGTGCCGCAGGCCTGCTGCAGGTCGAACGCCGGCGTCTCGCGGGCCAGCGTGGTCGACAACACGGACTCCCGCACCAGATTGAAGTCGCGCGCATGCTTCATCACGGCCCCGGCGGCGACGTCGCCGAGGCGCTCGCCGTGCAGGTTGAAGCGGTCGACCAGGCCCTGCAGCGTTGCGGTCAGCATCTCCTGGTTGGACGCCTGCGCGTAGGCGCCGCTGGAGCGCGCGAAGGGAATGCGGTTGCCGCCGATGATGGCGACCCGGCGAATGGTGTTCATGAATGGCTTCCGTAACGGGGATTGGACAGGAGATCGGAGCAGTCCGGATCAGGCCTGCTGATAGCTCAAGTGGCCGCGCAGGTGAGGCTTGTCGCCGCCGGCGTCGCGAACTTCGAAGCGCACACCGTCGGCATCGCGAGTCGTCCACAGCGACGCACGGGCAGGCAGAAACAGCGGCGTCTTGAATTCCACCGCGACCTTGGCCTCGGCGACGGTCGCGCGCGGCATCAGAGTGGCCAGTGCCCGCGCCTTGGTCCACATCCCGTGCGCGATTGCCCGCCGGAAGCCGAACAGCCTGGCCGACACCGCCGAGAGATGGATGGGATTGAGATCGCCCGTGACGCGGCCGTAGCGGCGCCCGATGTCGCCCGCTGCGGAGAAATCGGCCTGCCGCGAGAGCGGCGCGTCGGTGTTGAGTTCGCTGGCATAGGCGGGCCCCACGGGGTCCTTGACGCCGATGCGCAGCAGGCTCTGGGTGCCTTCCCAGACCACCTCGTCCTCGCGCAGGACCTTCATTTCGAGCGTGAAGATCTGCCCCTTCTCATGTGCGATCAGCCGTCCGGTGCGCACCTCGACGCGCAGCGCGTCCCCGGGCCGCAAGGGTTGGTGCTGCTCGATCCGGTTGGCGAGGTGCACGGTTCCCAGGGCCGGCCAGGGGCAGTCGGCGGATCCGAGAAAGGCCGTGACGAGGGGAAACGTCAGCATCTGCGGGTAGGTGATGGGCACGCCGTGCGCTTGGTCGAAACCGCAGACTTTCGCGTAGCTCGCGACATGCACACCGTCCAGAACCACGTGCGGCCGCACATAGGTCACCTTCGGCAGCGACTCGATTGCGCCCGGACGCTTGCCGCTGGACCGCAGGGCGCCGAGGAACAGGGCGGCGTGGCTCGCCGGCTTGTCGATTTCAACGGTTTTCATGGCCGGTCAGGCGCCGATCAGGCTTTGACCGCACACGCGTACGACGTTGCCGGTCAGGCCGCTGGAGGAGGGATTCGCAAACCAGACGATGGCTTCGGCCACGTCCTGCGGCAGGCCGCCCTGACTCATCGAGTTCATGCGGCGGCCGGCTTCGCGCAAGGCAAACGGGATGGCCGCCGTCATCTGGGTCTCGATGAAGCCGGGCGCCACCGCGTTGATCGTGATGCCGCGCCCGGCCAGGATCGGCGCGGTGCTTTGCACCATGCCGATCACGCCGGCCTTCGACAAGGCGTAGTTGGTCTGCCCCATGTTGCCCGCGATGCCGGAAATGGACGACACGCACACGATGCGCGCAGCGGGCGCGAGCGCGCCGGATTCGACCAGCGCGTCGTTGATGCGCTCCTGCGCCGACAGATTGACGTCGACCACCATCCGCCACAGGGGGTCCTTCATGTTGGCGATGGTCTTGTCGCGCGTGATGCCGGCGTTGTGCACCACGACGTCCCAGCCACCCTGCGCCTTCGCGGCGTCGACCAGCTGTTGCGGCGCATCGGCGGCGGCGATGTCGAGCGCCATGGCCATGCCGCCCAGCCTGGCGGCGATCTCGTCCAGGGCAGGCTGCGCCTGCGGCACGTCGAGGCAGATCACCGCGGCGCCTTCGCGCGCCATCACTTCGGCGATCGACGCGCCGATGCCACGCGACGCGCCGGTCACCAGCACCTTCTTCCCGGCCAGCGGCTTGTCCCAGTCGGCCACGGCTGCCCGCGGGCCGATGGGCAGACCGATGCGGATGACCTGCGCCGACACATACGCGGAGCGCGGCGACAGCAGGAAGCGCAGCGTCGATTCGATCTCGTTCTCGGCGCCTTCGGCCACATAGACCAATTGCACCGTGATCGCCTTCTTGAGTTCCTTCGCCAGCGAGCGCGTGAGGCCTTCCAGCGCCCGCTGGATCGTCGCCTTGCGCGGGCTCGCGCAGCGCTCGGGCGGGCGGCCGATGACCACCACGCGACCGCAGGGCAGCACCGAGCGCGCGGCGTCGTGGAAGAATTCGTAGAGCGCGCCGGACTGCGTGCTGTCGTCCATCCCGGTGGCGTCGAACACCAATGCTTTGACCCTTTCGCCCGGTGCTCCATCGACACCCCAGCGACCGGTCATGAGACCGGCCCGGTTGGCGATTGCCATCCACTGCGGCAGTCGCGCATGGGCCAGCGTTTGCGCTCCCATGGACTTGAGCGTCGCGGCGAGCACCTCCAGCAGTTGGGGTTCGCCTCCGGCGCCGAGCAGCACCGACCCGCGGATGGCGGGTTGCCCCGCCGCATGACGCTCCAGCACCAGCGGCTTGGGCAGGCCCAGTGCCTTCGCGAGCCGGGCACCTACCGCGGAGTTGGCGAATTCGAGGTACGAGTCGTTCATGGTCGGAGTCCCTTCCGTCGGCGCACAACAATGATGACCCCACCGAGCACCACCAGGCCGGCGAGCGCGGCCAGCACCGCATTCCGGTACCGCGGGACATAGACGTTGACCATCGCGTTGGTCAGGACCTGGCTTGTGGGTTCGTACCCGGCGGGCATCGGCAGCACGCCGTTGGCCTTGGCATACGCCGCATAGTCGGCCTGCATGGCCGCGAAGGCTGTGGGCATCTGCTGCTGCAGGTCCTTCGTCTCGCCCGGGTCGTTGCGGATGTCGTAGAGATGCCATTGCCCGTCGCCGACGGGCGGGATGTTCTTCGCGAGCTTCAGGTCCCCCTTGAACAGCGCCTGGTTGCCCGACAGCTCGTAGCCGATGGCTTCATCCGGCGCATGCACGCGAGCTGCCTGGCCCTTGAGCACCGGCAGCAGGCTGGTGCCGGTCAGCGCTTCGACCTTCCTGCCGTTGTAGGTGCCCTGCGGACGCGCCACCTGCGCCAACTCGAGCAGCGTCGGCACGATGTCGTTGACGTGCGCGAGGCTGTGCTGGATCCGGCCCTGCTCCATGCCGGGGACGCCGGCGATGATCAGCGGCACGCGGATCCCGCCTTCTCCGGCGTAGAACTTGTAGGTGTAGAGCGGCGACGCGGCGGCGCTGCCCCAGCTCGGCCCGAGAATGCTGTAGGCGCCCTTGGCGCCGAGCTGGTCGATGTCCCGGCTGTACTGCGCGTCCAGCCATAGCTGGCCCGCCTTGATGGCATAGGGGTCGGAGGCTTCCGCGCCGTTGTCGGACAGGAAGACGAACACCGTGTTGTCGTATTCGCCGGCTTCCTTCAGGTAGGCAATCAGGCGGCCGACATGGTAGTCCATGGCGTCCGCCATCCCGGCATACACCTCCATGCGGCGGGCCTGGTAGCGCTTGTCCTGCTCGCTCAGCGCGTCCCAGTCGGTGGTGGTGGACATCGTGACCATGGGCGCGTCCCTCGGGATCAGGCCGAGTTCGATCGCCTTGTCGCGGCGCGCCTTGCGCAGCGCCGTCCACCCGTCCTTGTACTGGCCCTTGTACTTGTCGACGAACTCCTTCGGCGCCTGCACCGGAATGTGATTGGCCTGAAACGCCACGTAGGCGAAGAACGGCTTGCCCTGCCCGGCCCCCGACCGGATGTATTCGATCGCCTTGTCCACATAGAACTTCGACGAATAGAACTCGGCAGGCATGACGGCTTCCTTGCCGTCTTCGAACCAGTAGACCTTGTCGGTCAGGTCGAGGTAGCGCTTGCCGGTTTCCCAGTTGTCGGAGCCGCTGTCGCCCTGAACGAGCGAGCGGTCGAAGCCGCGCTGGTCGGGCAGGTTGTGCGGCTCCTTGCCCACGTGCCACTTGCCCGCGGCGTAGGTGCGGTAGCCGCTGTCCCGCAGCAACGTGGCTACCGTGACGACGTTGGTGTCGAGCACGCTGAGATAGCCGGGCTTGCCCACATGCTCCTGCGGAATGGTCTCGCGCATGTTGCCCACCCCGTTGCGGTGGTTGTCCACCCCGGTCAGCAGCATCGAGCGCGTCGGCGAACAGGAAGCGGTGACGTGGAAGTTCGAAAACCGCACGCCGCGCCGGGCCAGCTCGTCGAGATGGGGCGTCGCGATCTCGCCGCCATAGGCGCCGACGTCGCTGAACCCCCAGTCGTCGGCGAGCAGCACGACGATGTTCGGCCGCGTCTTGTCGGCGGCCATGACGGCGGCAGAGGCGCAGAGGCCCAGCACCAGACTCCAGAACACGCGTCGCATTCGCTTGCCTCCACCAGCATCGCGCCGGGTTGCGTGCCTGCGCCCCGGCCTGTTTCGGTGCGCGCCACATTGCCGGCGGCATTGCCGCTTGCGTCCACGCCGGTTCGCGGGACGCGCTTCGAAAGGCACGCGGGAACCGGGCATCGGGTGTCTGAAGCTGTACGGGCCGCGCGCCTTTCAGTACACTCGTGTATTGTAGCGCAATTGCAGGGCATCCATACACTTCTGTATGTCAAGGTGTCCCGGCATCAGGGAACCGATGACGCCAGCCAGCACGGCGAGGAAACGCCCGGCGACGCCGAAGCTCACGCGGGACGACTGGCTCGACGCCGCCTTCGATGCGGTGGTCGAAGGCGGTTTCGACAACGTGCGCGTGCTGGTGATCGCCGACACGCTGGGTGTGACGCGGGGCAGCTTCTATTGGCACTTCGCCGATCATGCCGACCTCGTCGCCGCGCTCCTGGCCCGCTGGCGCGAACGGGAGATCGGGCCCGACCGGCGATTGAAGTCCGAATCCACGAGCGATCCCGGGGCCGATCTCGAGCGGCTGCTGGATGCTGCGCTGGCGCACGCCGGGACCGACCTCGAGGACATGCGCTTTGAACTGGCGGTGCGCGGTCTGGGACGCCGCGATCCGGCGGTGGCCAAGCTGCTGGTCGAGGTGGACCAGGCCCGAATGAGCCTGTTCGAACACAAGTTCCAGCGCCTGACGGGGGACGCGAAGACCGCGACCGAGCTGGCGGCCCTCTTCTACCTGGCGATCGTGGGCAGCCACCAGGCGCTGAGCCGGCCGTCGAGCTCGCCCCGCGCGAAGGCCTACCTCAAGGGCATCATTGCCGATTACCTGATTCGCCGGCACGCGCCGGTCAAGTCGGCACGCAAGCGCGCGCGCCCGGCAGCGTCGGACGACTGAACGTCCCGGCGCGCGGGCTACGGCGTCACGATGGGAAAGGTCCGCGGCGCCTTGTCGATCAGGCCGAAGAAGCGGATCAGGTCGATCCTGCTGCCGGCCACCCGCAGATCGTCGCCGAGCAGCGTGTCCTTCACGCCCGCCGTGCCGGTCATCATCTTCACGAACACCGGACGCGTCAGCGTCAGCGTGGCGCTGGCCTCCTTGTCGGGCGGCGCCTTGCGGTGGTGCAGCACCGCGTTCTCGATCCACAGCACGAATGATTCGCCGGTATCCGAGAACACCAGATTGAGCTTGAGGTCGCTGCCGTCGGCCTTCGGCCCGTCGAGCCCGGCGGCCATCGCGTCCAGGAAACGCTCCACCGGGGCGAGGCCCAGCATGCCGGCGGCCAGCGCCGGGTCGGGACCGTTGCCGGTCCTGCCGGTGCGCAACTCCTGCGCTCCGCTCAGGTAGAAATTGCGCCAGATGGCGGACTCCGCCCCATAGCCCATCTGCTCGTAGCTGCGTGCCAGCAACTCGCGGGCGCCGCCATGCCCGGGCTGCGCGAACACCACCTGGTTCACCAGCTCGGCCGCCCAGCGGAACTCGCCGCGGTCGAACGCGGCCTGCGCGGCCGCGACCGTCCTGTCGGCGCCGCCCATCAGTTCGACGTAGCGCCCGGCGGCCTGCGTGCGCGGCAGCGGATCGAGGTTGGCCGGGTTGCCGTCGAACCAGCCGAGGTAGTACTGGTACACGGCCTTCGCGTTGTGCTTCGTCGTGCCGTAGTAGCCGCGCACGGCGAAGGCCGACTCCAGCGACCTTGGCAGCCTGAGCGTCTCGGCGATCTCCTGCGGCTTCATCCCCGTGTTGAGCAGGCGCACCGACTGGTCGTGGAGGTAACGATAGACGTCGCGCTGCTTCTTCATGAAATCGACGACCCGCGCGTTGCCCCAGACCGGCCACGTGTGGCTGGCGAAGAAGATCTCGGCGTCGCCGAAGCGCTGCAGCGCGTCGTCGATGTAGCCCGACCAGCGCATCGCGTCGCGGACCTTGGCGCCGCGCAGCGTGTAGAGGTTGTGCATCGACTGCGCCAGGATGTCGGCACCGCAGTAGGCCTTGCGGTCCGGCAGGTAGAAGGCCATCTCCGCGGGCGCTTCGGAGCCGGGCACGTTCTGGAACACGAAGCGCACGCCGTCGAGCGTCATCTCCTGCGGCGTCCGGTCGACGATCAGCGTGGGCGGCAGGATGTCGACGTGCCCCAGCGCCACGCTCTTGCCGAGCCCGGCATCGACCAGTCCGCGCGACGATGCCGCCAGCTCGTTGCCGAACTGAAAGGTGGCGCGCCGGCCCATCGCCGGGCCGACCAGGATGTTCTCGCTGGTGGCCTCCTCCAGGAAGCCCTCCGGGGCCACGATCGGCAGCTTGCGGCGCGCGGCGTCCTCGGCGGAGACGACCCCCAGCGCACCGCCGAAATGATCGGCGTGACTGTGCGTGAAGATGATCGCGGAAACGGGTTTGTCGCCCAGATGCTCGCGCGCGAAGGCCATGGCCGCGGCGGCAGTCTCGCGCGTGGTGAGCGTGTCCACCACGATCCAGCCGGTGCTGCCCTCGATCAGCGTGATGTTGGCGAGATCGAAGCCGCGCAATTGATGGATGCCGTCCGCCACCTTGAACAGGCCGGCCTCGCTGTTCAGCTTCGCCTGGCGCCACAGGCTGGGATTGACGGTCGCCGGGGCATCGCCCGCGACGAACGCGAAGCGGTCGAAGTCCCACACCGTGGAACCGTCGGCGGCCAGCACCTTGCCCGTGGGTCGCGCGATGAAGCCGCGCCTGGCGTCCTCGAACCCCTGCGCTTGCGCCAGGTCCAGCGACGCGGCCACGGCCGCATGGGCGCTGGCCGTGGCGGGCAGGGCCTCGCCCTTTGGCGCCGCATCGCGCTGCGACGGGCCCCGACCCTGCCACCACTGGACGCCAAGCGCGATCGCCAGGACCAGCGCGACGACGGCCGCGGCCTTCATGGCGCGGTGCCCGGTGCGGGCGGAGGGCGTTGCGGCGTTGTTCACGGACCTCAGAGGCTGAGAGTTTTTCGAGCGTGCCCGAGCAGCGCGCCAGAAGGCGGCCGATCGAGGCGCAAAGCGCAGCCATAGCTCGGGCTATGGCGAGCATTGGCAACGACGAGCGGGCGTCTTCTGGCGTGATGAGCGGGCATGATCGAAAGACTCTCAGCCTCTCAGTCGATGCGCTCGACCGCGGGCATGCCCCACGTGCCGTCCAGCGCCGATGGCTTGGGCCAGTAGAGCCGCGCGTTGAGCAGGAACGGCTCGTCGGCCTTGACCGGCAGCCAGTTGTTTTTCCGGTTCCCGTCCGGGGGCTCGGCCTGCACGTGCAGGTCCAGCGATCCGTCGGGATTGAATACGAGCGAGTCACGGTCGCCCAGCGCATGGCGATGCAGCGGGTTGTCGATCAGGAAGTCGTCCGCGCCATAGGCCGTGACCGACCAGAACGCGTTCACCGGCGGTAGTTCGCCAGCGTTGAAATGCAGGCGGTAACGGTGGCGCCCGTTGAGCGCCTGTCCCGCCGCGTCGACGCGCGTGTTGGGGTAGGTCGCGTCGGCCGGCAGGTTGGCCCCGAGCCCGACCATCGCCACCACGGCGCGGGTGTTGTAGTAGGTGCCGTAGTTGCCGAGCATCGACGGCGGCGTGGACCACCCGCGCACCAGGTCGCGCGGCTTTTTCAATTCGCGGGCGACGGTCCAGTTGGCGATCCACCGTCCGAGGCTCACACCCCAGCGGTCCAGCACGCCCCAGTCGGGAGGCTGACCCGGCGCGACACCGATGCGCGCGAGCTTGACCACCATCGGGCCATCGGCAGCGGCCGGGGGATTGTCCACCAGCAGCACGGCGAGCCGGGCGAAGAAGTTCTCGACGCTCATCGCCTGCATCTGCAGGACGGGCGGGGCGGGCTTGACGGCGGCAGGCTGCCAGGCAGGCAGCGGCTCGAATTGCCCGGCTTGCCAGGCGGCCAGCGTGCGCAGCGTGAGCCCGTCCTGCAGGCGATGCACGGCGGGGTAGTCGGCGGCGCCATTGGTTTGCGTGCGCCCGAGCAGCCACACGATCCGGGTCGGCGACCGCACCAGCGTCAGGCCCTCTGGCACCGAACCCTGCCATCCCGGGCCGGCCAGGAGAAACCGGCCGCCTGCCGTTCCCGTGTTGCGCGTACCCGGTGCCGCAAAGACGTTGGTCCATGCGTCCATGAAAGGCATCAACTCATACCGCTGGTCGTTGGCCGCCATCTCGAACACCCAGGGCCCCTTGGCCATGTCCATGAAGGCGGTGGTGTAGAGCGTGTCCACGTTCAGGCGGACGACGTCCCTGGAATTGGCGTCGGGAAACTGGCGCACGCGGCGGAGATGGTTTTCGGGGCCGAGCGTGAGCGCGGCATTGACGCGGGTGACATCCATCATCACCAGCGGATAGCCGAAGATGTAGGCTTCCGCTCCAAGCACGATCTGCTCGGACTTGGCGTAAAGCACGCCCGCGACGATCACCGCGGCAATCGCCAACACCAGCAGCGCGCGCTTCAGGCGAGCCAGGCGGCGCGCGGGTGACGCCGGCGATTTCTTCATGGCGACGACGGTCGTTCAGAGGCTGAGAGTTTTTCGAGCGTGCCCGAGCAGCGCGCCAGAAGGCGGCCGATCGAGGCGCAAAGCGCAGCCATAGCTCGGGCTATGGCGAGCATTGGCAACGACGAGCGGGCGTCTTCTGGCG
>Ga0315273_10003463_pt1 | contig 19030 bp, 8 predicted proteins | sample YL17G02_0_MG_FD_205753 | JGI IMG/M metagenome (GOLD analysis project Ga0315273, IMG submission 205753) | Sediment microbial communities from Yellowstone Lake, YNP, Wyoming, USA - YL17G02_0 | ecosystem: Environmental > Aquatic > Freshwater > Lake > Sediment | place: USA: Wyoming | collected...
CGGGGAAGCGGCGCTGGCGGCTTGCTGAACTCGCCTGCCCGGGTCTGGCGGCGCGTAACGGCCCCGTTCCGCCAGGTTGTCCATCGGCGGAAGCAGCGGTTCGTCTTCGGCCATCCCGTCCGGGTACTTCACGGCTCCGCGCATGTTCTGATACACGTTGACGGTGACCGCCGGCATCCCGCCCCGCTCCGGGAACTCATACTTGATGTGCGAACTTTCCGGCCACACCCATTGGTTGCGGCCCGTCACCGTGACGCACTCAACGCTCGTTGGAGGCGCCAGATGCAACTGCAGCGCAAGGTGGGCCGGTCCCATACAATGCACGATCCAGTCTCCCAAGGAGCCACCCGCGCTGAAATCGAGCCAGGCCCGCCACCGGTTGAACATGTTCTCGTTGTAAGACCGCGTGGCTGCTGTTGTCAGCCAAAGGTCCCAGTCCAGAGCCGCCGGAACGGGATCGACGGGCGGCTGGCCGTCCACCAGAAAATGGCCGCCATAAATGCCACCCGTCCAGGAATGGACTTCTCTCACGCTGCCGATTTCACCGGACCACAGGATTTCCGCGCACGTGCGGGTTCCTTCGTGCGAGAAGCCCTGGTTCCCCATCTGCGTGGCCACCTTATATTTGCGGGCTGCATCGCGCAGGAGCCGCGCTTCCCACACCGTCCGGGTGAGCGGCTTTTCGCAATACACATGCTTCCCCGCCTGCATGGCGGCGAGCGCCACGGGAGTGTGCGAGTGATCCGGCGTCGCGATAACCACCCCGTCGATGTTCTTGGCTTCGGCCTCCAACATCTTCCGGAAATCTTTGTACTTCGTAGCCTTCGGGTATTTCGCGAAGGTCTTCGCAGCGTAAGTCTCGTGCACGTCACAGAGCGCAACGATGTTCTCGCTCACCGCCATCGGCGCAAGATCGGCGGCGCCGCGGCCCCCCACACCAACGCCTGCGATGTTGAGTTTGTCGAGTACCGTTTTGTAGCCCAGGGCCTTCAGTGAGGGCGTGCTGCCAAACCCTCCTGCCGGAACCGCCCCGGCCAGCAAGCTTCCAAGAAAGAAATATCGTCTCGATAATCCGCCGTTGTTCATAGATTCACTCTCCGGTCGGAATCAGGTTCATGACTTTAGCTCTTTGATCATCTGCTTTTGGGGGCAGCCCTCGACCCCAGCGCGCTTGGCGCCGACAGTTCCTTGGCGTGCGCAGGCGTGCGAGCCGCCCACTCGTCCTGCGTCTTTTGCAGCCCCGCGCGTATTTCTCCAGCCTCGGGGTCTTTGGCCAGATTATTCACTTCGAGCGGGTCTTTGACCAGGTCAAACAGTTGGTCGCCGTGGGGCCTGTAGTCGTACTTCGGGTTGGGCGGCTCCAGCCAGTGACCCAATTTGTAACGGTCCGTGATCACGGTCAACTGCGACCAGTTCTCTGAGATCCCAGCCCGGCGCCCGGTCGGCGCCCCTTGTTCGAGAGTGCTCTTCAGCGACCGCCCCGCCAGTTCGTACCCGGACGGGCGCGGAAGACCGGCAACATCCAGGAGCGTGGGATAAAGGTCAACCAGTTCGGCCAGCCCCGAACAGACCTGGCCCTCACGAATCTGTCCCGGCCGGGAGAAGATCAGAGGCACTCTCAACGTGTCCTCGTAGACGTTGTGGCCCAGGGCGCACTTCTCAATCATGCCGTGGCTGGCCACGAAATCGCCGTGGTCCGCCGTGTATAGCACGATGGTATCTCCCGCCATGCCTTCCCGGCGCAGCGCGTCCATGATTCGCCCTATATGATGGTCCACTTCGGCGACGAGTCCGTAGTAGTAGGCGATGTATTTGCGGTAGAGCGACTCGTCTTCCGCGGCCAACGCCAGCGACCAGGGCGTATTGCGATTGGCCCGCCAGCGCGCCATCATCGGCGGCAGGTGATCGGCGGGTTCGCGCAGGTTGCCCGGCAGCGCGACAGAGGCAGGGTCGTAGAGACGCGCCCAGGTTGCGGTGGGAGTATAGGGCTGGTGCGGGCGCAGAAATGAAGTCCAGCAGAAGAACGGCTTGCCCGACTTCCGCGCCCGAGAGAGGAAGTCCAGGGTTTTCTGCGCCGTGTACGCCTCGCCGGTTTCGTCATCGCCCAACTCCGAAATGTGGCATCCCATCGGCACTTTCAAACTGCCCGCGTGATCCCGGGTCCAGGCATCCGCCTTGCCGCGCTTGGCAATCCAATCGTCATAATTCTCGTCGGAGGGGTCCTGTTTCGGGCTGATCGTCGTAGCTGAGTAGTCGAAGTCCTCCGCCGTGCCGGGCTTCAGGTGACGCTTTCCGATGCAGGCCGTAAGGTACCCCTGCTCGCGCAAATATCGCTGCAAGGGGAGCAGTTCACGAACGAGGGGAGGTTTATCGGCGTTGTCGATGACCCCGGTCGTGCGCGGATACTTACCGGTCATCATCGATGTTCGGGAGGGGACGCAGATGCCGTCCTGGCAGTAGGCGCGAGAAAACCGCACTCCCGCCCTCGCCAGGGCGTCCAGGTGCGCCGTCTTCAGTTGCGGGTGGCCCGCGCAAGACATGGCGCCGGCGTTATGCTGGTCCGCGAACAGGAGGAGAATATTGGGCGTCCGCCCCTTCGCCTGGATCGCGGGAGCGCATCCCAGCGAAGCAATAGCCGACTGGATGAACCGGCGGCGCGGTATTCGAGTTTGGTTGTTTGTCTGCAGAGCCGCCAAGAAATATCGTCTCGAAATACCGCCGTTGTTCATCGATTGCTTCTCCCCGTCATGTACGACACTCGCCTGCCCGCACAAACGGTTGCGAGTGGCCGCCGCCGACCACCCTTGCATTTGCGCGCATCATCTTACTCTCAGGTATGCTGCGGTCCAACCTGGGTCCTGTCAGGCGAGAGAATTCCCTGGTCATCACCATTGCAGCCTGGCGCCAAGCTGCATGGTGCGGTTGCCTGAGGCGTTCGTTACCTTGCCAAATTGTGTATTGGCCAGATCGAGGCTGGCCGGATTGGCCCAGGTCTTGTTGTTAAACAGATCGTAGATCTCCCAGCGCACGTTCATGGTCAGGCGCTCACCCCGGAGTCTGAAACGCCTCCGCAGAGTAATGTTCTCGCGAAAGCGGCCAGCCCAGCGCGTCGAACCAAAAAACCGGGGGGCATTCCCGAATGGGTCGACTGCCGGATTGGTTCTCCTCGATAGCGCGCCTGCATTCAGGACGAGATCCCGGTCGGGATCGAACTTGTCGCCGGCGATAGGCGCGCGAAGATCGTAGGTAATGACGTTGGGCCGGGCGGGCCCGCCAGAGAGGTAATTGTTGTACCCCGAATCGAGCACGCCCAACGGGTATCCGCTCTGAGCTACGGTGTACCCTGCCAGGTTCCATCCGCCGAGGATCGCGGCGGGTACACCTTGCCGCGCCCACCCACGGCCTTTTCCGAGCGGCAGGTCGTAACTGAAGGTCGCTTTCAAGACGTGCGGCATGTCGGTTACGCTATAGGACTTCTCCGTTGCCCGGTTGTAACTATCCTGGGCCGGTCCGGCGCCGATGCCCGCGGCGTAATTGTTGGCGTTGCCGGGAGTGCTGGCATCGGCGTCGGTAAGCGTTTTTGACCAGACATAGCTGAACAGCAGGCTGAGGCCGTTGGAGTAGCGTTTTGTGGCCCGTACCATCAGAGCATGATAAGTGGAATTCCCGGTGAGATCGGCCATGTCCGTAATGCTAACCCCGCTATACTGCGGGAACATCCGGAGCGACTGGGCGAGCGTGGCCCTGCTGCCCATCAGGGTCTTGAAAGAAGGGAAGGGCGCCGAAAACCCGGCCTTCACAACGTTGGCGTCGTCGATGGGGCGGTTCAACAGGCTGCCGAGGTAGGCGTACTGGGGATTCACCTGCATGTAGTTCAGCCGGTTGGTGGCGAGGTGTGTCCCTTTGTTCCCGGCGTAGTTCAGCTCTAGAACCAGGTTGCCTCGCACCGAGCGCGAGAGCGCAAAGTTCCAAGTCGCGTTGGTTGGAGCCATCCCAAGGTTGCCCGGGTCAGCCCAGCTAACGCTCGATCCGGCGTTCAGCGCGGGGTTGATGAACGGCGGCCGCTGCCAATCCGGGTATCCCTGATCCCAGTAGTAAGCGGAAGTGACGCCCTGGTTGCCGGACGCCCACGACGGGCTGGCGCTAAAGCCCAGGGTACTCAACTGATACTTGTTGGAAGCGTAGTATATTCCGGCGCCCATGCGGATGACTGTGGCGGGTTTGACCTGCCAGGCCACGCCCAGCCGGGGCCCCCACGTATGGGTGGCCGGGTAGAAGGTGTCCTTGCCGTCGCGCCCCGGCCCGGACCCGAGAAACCGCAACGCGCCGGGGCGGCCGTCGGCGGCCGGGTTCGGCAGCGCAGGGTCGAAATAGGAAGCACGGCCGTCCGCCTCCCGGGCGGCCAGGCTCAACTCGAAGCGCAGGCCGAAATTGACGGTAATCCTGGGCCTCACCTTCCAACTATCCTGGGCAAAGAACGCGTGATATGGATAGATGAGATTTGCGGCGCTCTCCGTGCTGACCGAGCCGCTATATACGGCGCCGAGCAGAAAACTGGCGAACGAATTGCCTGACCGGCCGCTGTTGTCGGCCGGCACCGCCGTCGTGAGCCGATGAAACGCGTTTGTCCCCGCAGTGTTATTCCAGCTGTGGGTCGAGAACCTCATTCGATTCCACGAGTACCCGAACTGGACATTGTGATTGCCCCTGACCCAGCTCACTCTTTCATCCACCCCGAACACTCCCGTTCCGCGATCGTTGTAGTTGATGCTGCTTCCTGTGTAGTTGTCGGTAGAGAATGTGACGATGGGGAAATAAGCATCGGCGTTGGGCGCATTGCCGATTCCGCCCAGCACTTTAGACCACGGCTCGGCCCCCACGCTGACGTCCTCTCGTTCATAGAAGTGCTTATGGTAGCCGAAGGTCAGCGTGTTGACCATCCTCGGACTCACGATGTGTGTATCGTTTACGCGGACCAGATCGCCGCGTTCCGGATCGGCATACTTGTCCTGACCTCCGAGCGGATATGGGAGTCCGGGCCAACTCCGCGGGTTCAGCGGATCGGCGTCCCACGAGGTCACCGCAGTTTTGCGGGCTTGCGTGTACGTGACCGCGAGGCGGTTCGCGGTTCCAAAGCTCTGGTCTCCGCGAGCGGAGAAGATGTGTTCGACACGCTTGTTGAAGGCGGCGCCCGGGCTGTTGTAGTTGAGCACCAGGCCGGGCGCGTTCGGATCCGGGTAGTACGACGCGATCTTCTTGGATATCGGGCTGATACGGCCGGCCGGGATGAGATTCATAGCAAAGGCGTCCCTGACGTAATTCCCCGAGGGGTCCGTCCGCGTGCTGCCGGGATCGTAGATCGGAATCATCTTGCCTGTGCCATCGACCCATCCCGAGAAATCGCCTCCCCGCATGGCCGTTGTAGGGACCGTATTCTGGGTCGCGGCGAGAGTCTGGGGATAGAGATAGCCCTCGTAGGCGACGAAAAAGTAGGATCGGTTCTTTCCGTTGTAAAGCTTCGGGATGTACGCCGGACCACCCGCGGTAAAGCCGAAATCGTGCCGATGGAATACGGACTTCTCCCGGCCGAGCTTGTTGTTCAGCCACGAATTGGCATTCAACTGCTGGCTCTGATAGTATTCGAACGCGCTGCCGTGGAATTGGTTGGTTCCGGTTTTCGAAACCAGCGTGACCGAACCGCCGCCGGCCTGGGGGTCGGACGCCTTGTAACTGCCCATATCCACGCGAAATTGTTCTATTGCATCCACCGGCGGAGTGAGTAGCCGCTGCTCGCTGAGGAGGTTCCGCCAACCTGTTTCTATGCGCTGTCCGTCGAAATTCACGGACCAGCCGGATGCCTGTCCCCCGCCGATGCGCATGGAGGGAGTGTTGCCGCTCCCCTCTCCGGTATCCGTCCGAACCTCCGGCAGCATGATCATCAGGCTGAGCGCGGTGCGAACACCCTGAATCTGGCCGACCGGAATCGGCAGCTCCTCGACCTGCGTGCGCTCCATCGAGGACGATACATCCGTGGATTCGGTTTGAAGCGCCGCAGGCCCGCCGGTCACCTCGATTGTTTCGGCGACCTCCCCAACCACCATAACCACGTCCATCCGGACCTCTTCTCCGCTGGAGACCAGAACGCTCGATCGTGTCCAAGTCTTGAATCCTGCCAGGGATACCGTCAACGCGTAGCTTCCGACGGGGAGATTCGGGATGGCGTAGTTGCCCGTCGCCGAGGACGCGGCGGAATACGGGACATTAGTGGCCTCATTTTTCGCGGTGACGGTCGCCGACGGAACGACCGCGCCGGTAGCGTCTTTCACCAGACCGGTGATGCTCCCGGTAGTGGTCGCTTGCGGCAGCGCCTCCTGCGGAGAGGCGAGAAACGTGGTTAGGATGATCGCCCACTGCCAATATTTCAATCCTCGAAGTCTCATCTTTTGCTCCTTGAAGATTGGGTCTTGACCGCTTGTCTCAGTCGCCCCTGCGTACTCAGCATCAGAACAGCAGCTTCAAGCCCACGAAGATGCGGCGCTCTTCCTGGGCCGTCTGCGTTCTGCTTACTACGCCGAACAGCGAGTTGTTGGGCGTCATGTTCGGCGGGTTGAAGTTCGGATGATTCGTGACGCCTTCGGCCTCGCCGCGCAACTGCAGCCGCAGCTTCTCTCTTACGCGGAAGGTCTTGAAGAGCGAAAGGTCGGCCATGTTGATGCCGTCGGCGCGCGCCCCGGAGATGCGGCTGGGGAAGTAGCGGATGTTGCTCGCCAGTTGTTTGTTGGCCGTGCGTTCGAAGCCGGAGGTGTTGAACCAGCGGCTGACGCTCCGTTCGCTCGTGGGAAGCGCGATATCGGTGAAGTTGCCGGTGTAGATTACGTTTCCCCATGCCAGCGGCGGGCCGCTCTGCAGTTGCCAGTCGGCCTGCATCTGCCAGCCGCCAATCACCGCGTCGACGATGCCGCTCGCATTCGAAGCAAAACGCTTGCCCCTGCCGAACGGCAGCTCGTACATTCCCAGGAGGACGAGGCGGTGCGGGCGGTCCAGGTCGCTGACCACATGTTCCGGCAGGCTGTCGGTGGGGCTCCGGTAACTGGTGGCATCCAGGGTCTTCGACCACGTGTAGTTGGCCTGCAGCATCAACCCCCGGGTCATGCGACGCTCGAAGTGCGCGGTGAGGGCGTTGTACCAGGAGGAGCCGGCCGGCAGCGACGTGGAGAGCCCGGAGAACTCCGGAAACGGCTTTAACAGTTGGGAGCGGGCGATGGTGCGGGAGGAGTAAAACGAAGTCACTCCGAATCCGGGGATGCCGAAGAACGGATTGGTGACACTGGCCGACAGCCGGTCGATGGTCGCCTGGTCGCGCACAGCGGAGGTGCTCAGGTACTGCGCAGGCACCGGGTTAAAGTCGGTCGACACTCCCAGTCTCACGGTCTTGCTGCCCATGTAGCCGATCTCGAAGACGGAGTTGGCAACCGGTTGCACCTGGATGGAGGCGCTCCAGCGCTGGGTGTATGGCCGACGGCCGTCGACGGAGCTGAAGCCGGGCGCCTGGCCGAGGTAGGTGAGCATCCCGTTGGAGGCGCCGGCCGGCTGTGCCAGTCCGTTGGGTAGGGGATCGGAGATCGAAGCCACGTAGGTGACGCCGTTGTCGTTGCTGGGGATGATGTTGGTTCGCTGGCTGAATCCGGGCTGGGTGACGTCGTTGAAGTCGGCGCCCACCAGGCCGTAGAACATCCCCCATCCGGCGCGGACCACCAGGTTGGGGCGCGCCTGCCAGGCTAGGCCGACGCGCGGCATGAACGCGCGCGAGTACATTTCCCGCTGTGTCCGCGGCTGGCCGCCGACACCGAGGAAGGTCAGGCCGCCGAGAACGCGGAACGCAGAGGGCGCGATCTCGGGAATGGGGGCCTTCGCATAGGCCGCCTGCGCGGCAGCCTGCACGGGATTCGGAGTAGTGAAATCGAAATCGCGCGAAGACCGGTTGAAGCGCTCGGTCAGCGGCGTTTCGACTTCCCAGCGCAGACCCAGGTTCAACGTGACGGTGCGGCTCAAGCGCCAATCGTCCTGCGCATACAAACCGTAGAAAGCGCTGTGCTCGACCTTGGATGCATTCACGTCGGAGAAGCCGCCGGTCGGGATGTCGACCAGCAGACTGGCGATGCCCTGGCCGAACGGTGCCACGGGCGAGTTATCGAACGGGCCGCGGGTATAGGTTTCGGCGAAGTTGAGTTGCGGGGAGACGTTGCCGAAGGTGTAGCCGTTGTCGTAGACCGAGCGTCCGTCGAAACCGAAGCGCAGGCTGTGCGATCCGCGGGTCCAGTTGAGCGTCGTCAGCAGGCTGTGGGTGTAGGTGGGCTGTATGAACCCGCCATCGTTGCCGAGTTGCAGCAGCCCGGTGACGTTGATCAGCGGGAACGAGATGGCGGAAGGGGGTGAGAGTTGCGAGATGAGCGATTTCGGGAACCCGAATTGGCTCAGGTCCATCCCGATGTTGTCGTACGACTGGTACTCTTCAAACCACGTGAAGCCGTACCGGACATCCAGCACCATCGAGTTGTTGAGGATGAATACGTTATCCAGCGCCGCGCCGCGGTGGGGGCGGCGTCTTCTGCGCCCGCGTACGTCGCTGCCGGGTATGTACGTGTCGAAGTGCCCGAAGAAGTCCGACTGCTCGTAGCGGGCAAACATGCGGTGCCGCTCGCTGAAGTTGTGGTCGATGCGCGCTACCGGCTGGTAGAGATCCTGCGTCTCCTGGCGGGTGTTGGCGTAATTGTTCTGCCCGTCGGCGGTGCCGGCGGTGTTCGGCTCCGGATAGTATTTGAGAATGGTCCGCGCGGCGGGATCGATGCGGCTCGCCGGAATGCGGTTACCGGCGAACACTTGGCGGCTGTAGCGGCCGCTGGCGGCGGGAGTCGTGGTCAAGGGATCGTATATTTGATACTGCGAACCGAGGGCGAGCAGCGCGGAGAAGTCGCCGCCCCGCTCGGCGTCGGTGGGCACGGCGTTCAAGGTCGCCAACGGACGGCGGCGGTTGTGGCTCTGGTAGCCGAACATCCAGAAGGTCTTGTTGCGGCCGTCGTAGACTTTGGGGATGTAGACGGGGCCTCCCACCGTCGCGCTCTCCCGCAGCCAGCGGGAGGAGGGCGTGTTGGCCTTGATCTTTTCGGGGGTAATCGGCCCGGTGGTGGGGTCGTATATGAAGTTATCGGTGAACCAGTTGCGGGTCATCATCGGTCCGCTCGAGACCGACGCTCCGATCGAGCCGTGCAGCGCATTGGTGCCGGACTTCAGCGTGATATTGACGCTGCCGCTGCCGCCGTGTCCGACCGAGGCGTCGTAGGCGTTGGCGTCCACCCGCACCTCCTGCACCATGTCGGGCGGCGGGACAAACGCCGTGGTCCCGCCCTTGCCGTTGTTGCTGACGCCATCGATATTGAAGTCGGCCGTGGTGGCCTTGCCGCCGCCGATGCTGATGTTCGACGACTGGTCCACGTTCCACGGCCCGTCAAAAGGCTGGGCGGTCAGAATGGTCGCGGGGGCCATCGTAAACAAATAGGCTACCGACCCGCCGCGCAGCGGCAGCTCCGAAGCCAGCCGGCCGGGCATCACCTGCGAAATCGAGGCGGTGGCGCTTTCGAGCACCGGCGCCTGGGCGTGGATCTCGACCACTTCCTTGATGTCGCCCGGGGTCAGCGTGACGTCGAGCCGGATACGGTCGCCCATGCGGAGTTCGATGCCGCTCCGCGACCAGGATTTGAAGCCCGTGAACTCTGCCTCCACTTTGTAGGTGCCCGGATTCAGGTAGGGAATCTGGTAAGCGCCTTGCGAGTTGGAAACACCGGACGCAACCACACCCGTTTCGATGTTCGTGGCCCGTACCGTGGCGCCCGGTATCAGGGCGTTGCTGGAATCGGTGATCAGTCCGGAAATGGTGCCCCTGGGATCCTGCGCCATGAGGCAGACGGGAAACAGCAATAGCAACAGAGTTCGGTGCATGACTAACCTCTTGACCGGAATTTCCATTTTCGGCCCCGGTTCCGGTGCCAATGTACGTTCGTCCCCCCCTTGTGTCAAGCCTCACCTGGCTCCACCTGGTTCGTTCGGCACGGCAGGCTCCCCCCCATGGCGTGTATCGAGTACCTTTGCCACCTTCCAGCGCCCCGGGCGCTCGAAAACCGCCCTCGGGAGCCGACTTCTTGACACACCTCAACGCGTCCCCCGCTGCTTTTCATCCCCTCTGGCTCCCCACCGCGTCTCCGGCTATCCCGCCGGGCCCTGAGGGCACCCCGTCAGCGCCTCGATCCGCCGCACCATAGCCCCGAAAAGCCGCCGCCTTAGGTGACCCTCCGCCAGCGACAGCCGGTAATAGCGTGCGTGCTTCACCAGCCGGCCGCACCGGAGCGCCCGGCAAATCTCGCGAACCTGCCCTGGCGTGGGGCGGAAAACTGCTCCGCCTGGTGTTCTCCAGGCTTCCCGGAGCCCTTGAGTGGAATGGGTTTGGCTTGGCAGGACGCGTTTGTGAACGGAGTCTGCGGAGCGGTTACGGATGGCGGCGGACCGAGGTTCCTCTGCATTGTGACCTCCGGACTTCGCGTGTATCACATGGCAGCAGCGAGTGCAATCTAGATCTAAAAGACGAGAAAAGGATCCGTTTTTCGCAGGGTGTCCGCTGGTTTGCCTGTACTTCCCTGCGCGCAATTTGCGATCGAGTACTCGAAACGATCGGGGATCGCTGGAGGCATTGTTGCGGCCATCACGTCCACCGTTTCGCCGGCGCCATACCCGATGGAAGTCCTGATTGAGCCAGCCGCCGCCAACGGCCTGACGGTCCGCCCTCCATCCGCCTGGAACGGTTGCGGCTGTCCGGCATCCAGGTCTCGCCGCGGGTTTTCGAGGAAGTGGTGGTGGTTCAATAGGCGCGGCCCTTCTTCAGAGCAGTCCCTCACGGCCGCAGCGGCGGCCACCCGGAAGCCATGAAAATGACGCCGCAACTGTGCCGCGAGCGTCAGCGAGCGGTTACCTGGGCCGGCAACCGCTCGCTGACGCTCGCGGCACAGTTGGTGTGGTGGAGTGCCGCTGCGCGGGCGCGCGGAAACCATGAATGCCGGCGGTACAACGTTGTTGGGCTGGGAGTAGAATTGATCGTGGATCCGGCCTGTGCCGGCGGAGGAACGCCGTGAGGCGATTGTTGCGAGTGGTTGTGGCGCTGGCCGCCATCGCGCTGGACACCGCCGTTTGCCGCCAAATCCCGGCGATCAATCCGACCACGGTCGGGTTTGTGTACCTGCTCACCGTGCTGCTCATCGCCAGCGAGTGGGGCTTGCTGGAGTCGGTGGTTGCGGCGCTGGCTGCCACGGCCTGCTACAACTTCTTCTTCCTCCCTCCCCTCCACACCTTCACCATTGCCGAGCCCCAAAACTGGGTGGCCTTGTTCGCCTTTCTTGGAACTTTCCTGATCGCCAGCAAGCTCTCGGAGCGCGCCAGGCGGCGGCGTGACGAAGCCATCAGCCGGCGGTTGGACCTCGAGCAACTGCACTCCCTCAGCCGCGCAATTCTGCTGATCGACACCAGCGCGCCGGTCGGCAGGCAGATCGCGGCGGAGCTGGCGCGGGTGTACGACCTGAAAGCCGCCGTGCTGTACGACCGGGGAGCGGGTGAAAGCCACTGTGCCGGCCCCGAAGATCTGGTGGCCATCGAGCCATGGTTGCGGGAAGCGGCGGTCCACGGCAGCAGGCTCCGCGGCGACGACGAGGACGTGACGGTGACGCCGTTCAGCTTGGGCGGCCAGCCCATCGGCAGCCTGGCGCTGAAGGGACAGGTCTTTTCCGACGCCGTGCTGGAGTCGCTGTCCAACCTGGTGGCCATCGGAATGGAGCGGGCGCGGGTCCAGGAGGCGGCCAGCCGAGCCACCGCCGCCCGCCACCGCGAGGAGTTCAAATCGGCGCTGCTCGACGCCGTCGCTCATGAGTTCAAAACGCCGTTAACCGCCATCAAGGCGGCGACCAGCGCCATCCTGTCCTCGGAAATCACCAAGCCGGAACAGCAGCGCGAGCTGAGCGGGATTATCGACAAGGAGGCGGACCGCCTGCTGGTCCTGGTTTCCGAGGCCATTCATCTGGCCCGCATCGAGGCCGGCAAGATGCGCCTGCAAAAGCAGGCCTGCGCCATCGAGAACCTGGTCCGCGAGTCGCTGAAGCAAATGGAGACCGTGCTGGAAGGCAGAGCGGTGGAAGTGAAGCTGGCGCCGCAGCTTCCCGAGTTGCACGTGGACGCCGAACTGATCCGCCTGGTCCTGCGGCACCTGCTCGACAATGCCGTGAAGTATTCCCCGCCTTCGGCCGCCATCCGCCTGTCGGCCGAGGCGGGCGGAGAGGCGGCCACCATCCGGGTGTGGAACGGCGGGCCGGGCCTTCCCGAGCGGGAGAAACCCCGGATTTTCGAGAAATTCTATCGTGGCACGGCGGCCGGCCGGCAAGCCGCCGGGACGGGGATGGGCCTGGCTATCGCCCGCCAGATCATGCTGGCCCATGGCGGTGACATCCAGGTGGAAAGCAGCGAGGGACAGGGCGTCGAGTTCAGCCTGACCCTTCCCATCCGGAAGGAAGCGTTGGTATGAGCGCCGCGCGGATCCTGGTTGTCGATGACGATCCTCAGATTCGCCGGATTCTGCGAATGTCCCTGGTGGAGCAGGGCTTCGAAGTCGCCGATGCCCGCAGTGGGGACGAGGCCCTGGAGAGATTCCAGGCGCAGCGCTTCGAGCTGGTCATCCTCGACATCAGCATGCCCGGGATGGGCGGTCTGGAAACTTGCAGGCTGCTTCGCAACGCTTCGGACGCCGCCATCATCATGCTGACGGTGCGGGACGCGGAAGCCGACAAGATCGAGGCGCTCGATGCCGGCGCCGATGACTACATGACCAAGCCGTTCAGCGTTCCGGAATTGATGGCGCGCGTCCGTGCCGCCCTCCGCCGCCTGCCTCAATCACCCGACAGCGGCCCGCAGGTGATCCTGCTGGACGATCTGGAGATCAACCTCATCAGCCGGCGCGTTACCGTGGGAAGAAAACAGGTGCGCCTGACGCCGAAAGAGTTCGACCTTCTGCAATTCCTCGCCACGCACCCGAACGTTCCCATCCCGCACACCAGGCTTCTGCAAGCCGTCTGGGGCCCGGATTACAGCAACGAAGTCCAGTACCTGCACGTGTTCGTGAACCAGTTGCGCAAGAAGATCGAGAAGAACCCGGCCAGGCCGAAGTATCTGCTGACGGAGCCGTGGGTCGGCTATCGTTTTCAGATTCCTGCCCTTAGCAAAACTTGACCCTTCCCTTAGAACTTCTTTAGCCCGGCGCCATACGCTGAAGGTGGGGGTGCTCCATGAGCAACCTTGCAGCGACGACTGCCGATGACCAGTTGCGGAAGCTGATCCCGCCGCAGGCGGAATGCTTCCCCGATGGAGTGCAGCAGGGTGAAATCAAAGTCCTGTTCACCGGCGAGGCGGAGACGAGAGTTGCTCTGGAATCGGCAGCCCGCCTTGCCGGCCGCTTGAATTCAAGGGTGTCGCTGCTAGTCCTGCAGGCCGTGCCCCGTCCGCTGGAGCCGGACCGCTGCCCCGTGTCTATCGAATTCCTGAGAGGGCGAATGCTTGAACTGGCCGCTTCCGTGGATGCCGAGGTCGAAGTGCAGATCTGTTTATGCCGGGACAAGGTGGAGGTGTTGCTACGCGCCTTCGGCATCCCCTCGCTGGTCGTGATGGGCGGCAGGAAGAGTTGGTGGCCGGGCAGAAAGACGCGCCTGGGTCAGGCGCTGGAGCGCCTCGGCCACAAGGTGATCTACATCGAGAGGTGAGCATGCTGCTGGATCTCGCCTATCTGCTGGTTGGAACGCTGGTTTTGGCTGGGTTCTGGCTGTTTGCGCGCCTCTGTGAGCGGCTGTAGCGGCGACTTTCGGGCCGGCGCGCGGGCTTGTGGCCTGATGGCGACCTGAAGGTCGCCGCTACATCGCGTCTCCAGGAGAAGCGCTGGACGTATCGGATCGCGGGAAGCATCGCGCTCGTGTAATGCAATCTTCCACCCCAAGCACTTCCGCAACATCGCCGCGGTTTCGCATCGTGGTGGCCACCACGGTGGCGCTTTCTTTTATCAGCTTCTGGCGCGCGGGCGCCATTGTCCTCAACGACCTTGGCTCGTCAGCTTTCTATGCGGCCGGCATTGCCGAGCAGGCTTTTGGCAAGACCGCCTCCTGGTTCATTCTGGCCGTGATGCTGTTCGCCTACGCGGTGCGCATGGTGTACATCGAAAGTTGCGCCATGTTCACCCGCGGCGGCGTATACCGGGTGGTCAAGGAAGGCCTGGGGCCGACCGTCGCCAAGCTGAGCGTCTCGGCCCTGATCTTCGATTACATCCTGACGGGGCCCATCAGCGTGGTGTCGGCCGGCCAGTACTTTATCGGCTTGCTCAACGACACGGCCGACTATCTGCGCTTACTTCACCACCTGCCCAGGGACCTTGGCTCCGTGATCTTCGCGGTTGCCGTGATCCTGTATTTCTGGCGGAAGAACATCCTGGGGATGCACGAGTCGAGCGAGAAAGCGCTGCGCATCATGTACGTGGTGACTGCGTTGGTGGCCATCGAACTGGTTTGGTGCGGCGCCGCGCTGGCGGTGCGGGGCGGCCGCCTGCCGCCCTGGCCGACACTTCCCAACATGAACTTCAGCCGGGAGGCGCTGGGCTGGCTGGCCGGCACCTGGGTGCCGCGGGTGGCCGTTCTTGCGGCCATCATCGCCTTCGGCCACTCCGTGCTGGCCATGAGCGGAGAGGAGTCGCTGGCCCAGGTGAACCGCGAGATCGAGCATCCGAAACTCAAGAACCTGCAGCGCACCGGCCTGCTCGTCTGGGGATACAGCATGGCGTTTACGGCGGCCACCGCCTTTCTGGCCGTCGCCTTGATCCCCGATGCGGAGCGCGCCCGCTACACCGACAACATCATTAGCGGGCTGGCGATGAACGTGCTGGGACCGCTCAACGCGCGGCTGCTGTTCCAGGTTTTCGTGGTGCTGGTCGGGGCGCTGATGCTTTCCGGCGCGGCCAATACGGCCATTGTCGGCTCCAACGGCGTGCTCAATCGTCTGGCCGAGGACGGCGTGCTCACCGACTGGTTTCGCCGGCCGCACGCCCGCTACGGCACCACCTACCGCATGATCAACCTGGTGGTGGCGCTGCAGTTGTTCACCATCATGGCCAGCCGCGGCGACATCTACCTGCTGGGCGAGGCCTATGCCTTCGGCGTCATCTGGAGTTTCGCGCTCAAGACCTACGCGGTGCTGGTCCTCCGCTTCAAGGACCGGCGCCCGCGCGAATGGCGCGTCCCGGGCAATCTCAAGCTCGGCCGCCATGAACTCCCCGTGGGCCTGTTCCTGATTGGGCTGGTGCTGTTCGTGACCGCGGTCATGAACCTGTTCACCAAGACGGTGGCCACCATTTCCGGCCTGATCTTCACCGTGTTCCTGTTCATTGTCTTCAATCTCTCCGAGCGGGCGACGGCCCGCCGGCGCACGGCGGAGGTGGGCATCGAGCACTTCAACGTCAGCGCCGAGGAGCAGGCGACGTGCGAGACGGTGCGCTGCCGCCCGGGCAATGTACTGGTGGCCGTGCGCGACCAGAACACGCTGGAGCAGCTTGAATACGTGCTGCGCCGCACCAACACCGAGGAACAGGACGTGGTGGTGATGACCACCCGCCTGATCCGCGGCGCGGACTTCGCCGAGACCCTGGAGGGCGAGCAGAACGTGTTCAGCCAATACGAGCAGATGCTGTTCACCCGCGTGGTGTCGCTGGCGGAAAAAATGGGGCGACCGGTCTCGCTGGCCGTGGTCCCCGGTGTGAATCCCGAGGAGACGATCATGGTGACCGCGCGGCGGCTCCGCTCCTCGACGGTGGTGGTCAGCCGTTCCTTCCGGGTCAGGGCGGCGGAAAAGGCGCGCATGATCGGCCTGGCCTGGGAGAAGTTGCCCCACCCGCGCCCCCGCCTGGCGCTGGAGGTGATCAGTCCCAATGGCGACACCTCAAGGTTTCTGCTAGGACCGCACGCCCCGTCGATCCGGCCCGAGGACCAGGAGTTGTTGCACCGCGCCTGGTTGGAGCTGACGGCCGATCCGTCCCTGTGGCAACTGCACCACGATCAGTTGATAAGCATCGCCCTGCGCCGGCTGGCCGCGCAACTGCGCGGACCGGAGCGGGACACCATCCGGGGCGAGATCCGCCGCCTGGCCGGTTCCGGAAGTTCATCTCGCCCCCGCCTCTGAGATTTCGAGGTGGTATCGCCGCCGTCCCGCCCAATGCAGAGGATTTTTAGCTCACCGTTGCGGCTCCCGAAGCACCGCTGCTGACGACACCAGTTCTCTGGGGCCGCAGCGCGGCTCCCCTGACCGCCGTACCGTTACCGAGGTAAAAACGACCTCCCGCTGGTCAGTAGGTCAGCTTCAAGGCGAACTGGATGATGCGGGCGTTCGCCCCGGTCGATGAGATCACGCCGAAGGTGCTCGAGTCGAAGTTCGAGCTGGGATTGCTGAAGTTGGCGTGGTTGAAGATGTTGAAGAACTCGGTGCGGAAATTCAAGCCCGCCTGTTCGTGAATCGCGAACCTCTTTTGCAGCGCAAAGTCCAGGTTCGCCTGGCCGGGACCGCGCAGAGCGTTACGCCCCAGCGTGCCGAAACGGGTGCGCGGCGCGGCGGCGAACGCGCTCTTGTTCAGCCAGCCGAAAAGCCGCTCCCGGGTGGAACCCGTTGTATAGGGCGAGCTGCCCGCGTAGTCGGCGTTGCCAGCGCCGCCGCTTCCGATATCGCCGTCCCAGGCCTGCCCGCTGAGCGAGTTAGTAACCGTGAAAGGCACACCGGACTGCGCCAGCGCGACGCCGGAAACCTCCCACCCGCTAAAAACGTGCCGCACCGGCCAAGCGCTCTTGCCGAGCGGGTTGGGCACGGCGAGATTGAAGCTGACGGTCAGCCGCTGCGGCCGGTCGAACGTCGACAGGCCGCGGTTGGCCCGGAAGTTACCCGGATTGCCGGTTGCGTTGACGTAATAGCGCGACGTTCCGGCCGCGTCGTCAATCGTCTTCGAGATCGTATAGGCCGCCAGGAACTGCGAGCCGCCGGCGAAGCGCTTCTGCACCGTGAACTGGCCCGAATGGTAAATGGAATTGCCGTTGTTGCCCTGGTACCAGATGGCGCCGTAGCCCAGGAACGGCCGCACGAACACGCCAGCTGCGTCCGGACGCGGGTAGTTGATGTTGCGCTGCAGGAACAGGTGCGTTCCGTGGGTGCCGACGTAGGCGCCCTGAAGCACGATGCGGCCGGGCAGTTCCTTCTGGAGGTCCAGATTCCACTGCTGGGCGGTGTCGGTTTTCGGATCCTTCTCGATCGCCCGCAGCGTCAATGACGACGTCGCCGTCGGAACGGGGAGCGCCTTTGGATCGAGGCCCTCAAGCCGGTACACCCAGCCGTCCGGAACCCCGCCGGCCGGAAAGTTCAGCGTTTGAACAGCGAGGAGCGGCGGGTTGGAACGAAGCTGCTGAAAGACCTGCGCCGTGCGCTGGTCGAAGTAGATACCATAGCCACCGCGGACCACGGTGCGAGTGCGAGTCCCCCCCGGATTCCACGCGAAGCCGAATCTCGGCCCGAAGTCCTTCCAATCCGTGAAAGCGGTGCTTCGGGGCACGCCGGGTGAAACGTTGGCCATTACCACCCCCCCGCTTTCCGCCGTGCCGGGTCCCACGTAGCGGTCCGGCCAGAAACTGACCAGATTCAGTTGCGCGTCGTAGGGCGGCACGTTCAGCTCCCAGCGCAGACCGAGGTTCAGCGTCAGCCGCGAGGTAATCTTGTAATCGTCGGCGGCGAACAGGTTGTATGCCGTCTCGCGCAGGTTCAAGATACCTGCGCCCGTGCCGTACACGCCGCGCGAGGGAAGATCCATCAGGAAGTCGGCGAAACCGTCGCCGGTGCTCTGGCCACTGAAGGTCCACGTCGGCCGCTGATTCCCGGTGCTCATGGGCTGGATGCGGCCCCGCCGGATTTCGCCTCCCGCTTTCAGCGAGTGCTTGCCACGCAGCCACGTCATCGTGTCGCTGAACGTGAACAGGTGGGCATTGTCCCGGTAGGTCTCGGTGATGCCGAAGCTGAAGTAGCTGGAGATGCTGACACGGGGGAACCCGGGCACTGTGTTCGTCGCCGGAATGCCGTAGGACCGCGGGTCGGATGTGTCGGAGTTGGTCTGGAGCGACACGCTGCGGTCCCAGCCGAACCGGAACTCGTTGATGAGCGAGGGCGAGAGAACGCGCATATAGGACAGGGCCAGGTCGTACTTGTCGCGCGTGTTGGTCGATTCCATGCCGGGGAACGGAGAGGCGCCGAACGGATCGGTCTGCGGCGTCCGGCTCCAGAACCAGCGGCCGCTGAAACGGTCCTTGCTCGAGGGGCTGTGGTCCAGCCGCGACACCATTTGGTCGTTGCCACCGCTGATCGTCCGCGCGTCCACGAAATTGATTGCGCTGCCGGTCGAGGCGTTAGGCAGCGGAATCAGCTTGTTCATCACCGTGCGCGAGCTCGCGTTGATGCGGTTGGCGGGAATTGTGTTGCCGGGGAAACATCCGCGCCCGTCGGAAGCCGAGCAGGGGAGTCCGGTGAGCGGATCGCGGATCAGCTTTGAAAAAACGCCGTCGCGCATCGGCTGGGTCGGGACGCTCTGCCGGCTGAGCGCCGAACTCGAGTTCGAGTTGCGCTGTCGCGTGCCCTCATAGCCAAGGAAGAAGAAAGTGCGGTCCTTGCCGTTGTAGAGCTTCGGTAGATACGCCGGGCCGCCCACCGACGCGCCGAACTGGTTCTGGTTGTTCTGCCCGCGGGCCGTTCCGAAGAAGGGCCGCGCGTTCAGCTTGGTGTTCCGCAGGAACTCCCAGGCGCTGCCGTGGACCTGGTTGGTGCCGGATACGGTCACCACGTTCACCACCGAACCGGCGTTGCGTCCGTATTCGGCGCTGAACAT
>Ga0315273_10003465_pt1 | contig 19029 bp, 28 predicted proteins | sample YL17G02_0_MG_FD_205753 | JGI IMG/M metagenome (GOLD analysis project Ga0315273, IMG submission 205753) | Sediment microbial communities from Yellowstone Lake, YNP, Wyoming, USA - YL17G02_0 | ecosystem: Environmental > Aquatic > Freshwater > Lake > Sediment | place: USA: Wyoming | collected...
CACCGCGGCACGCGTGTCCGAAAGATGCATACCTCTCGCCGGGACGCCTTCCAGAGCATAAACCAGGCGCCGCTTGGAAAGGTGGACTATCTCACCAGAAAGATTCAGACCTTCCAGCCTTACCGGAGGCGTGGCGAGGTAGAGCTGGAGGTTATGGACAGGCTTGAGCCCAAATGCGCCCTGGTTAAGTACACGCCCGGATCTTCGCCGGAGATCTTGAACTACTACATAGACAAGGGGTATCGCGGCATAGTCCTGGAGGGGACAGGCCTCGGTCACGTGGCTTCAGACTGGATAGACGGCATTAAGAGGGCCACAGAGCAGAATATCCCCGTGGTCGTAGCCTCGCAATGCCTGCGGGGCAGAATATGTGACCGGGTATACGATACCGGACGCGATATGCTGGACGGCGGAGCAATTGAGGGCGAGGATATGCTGCCCGAGGTGGCCCTGGTCAAGCTCATGTGGACAGTCGCAAATGCAAAAAATCCGGATGATATCCGCACGCTCATGAAGACGCCTCTTGCCGGGGAGATATCCTTCTCCACGCCCATCACAGTGTAAGCGGCAATTAAGGCCAAACCTTATAAGTAGGGTGCATAGTAGCACCAATCTCAGGATTATCGGAGGAATTTCGTTTTGACACGCAAGCCAGCAAGCATGTATAGAAGGAGGGAACGGCCCTACACGCGCAGAAAATACATGGGCGGCGTTCCTGGAAGCAAAGTAGTACACTATGACATGGGAAATTTGACGGAAGATTTTCCCATAGAGATAACTTTGGTGGTCAAGGAGCCCTGCCAGATCAGGCATACCGCTCTTGAAGCAGCCAGAGTTGCAGCCAACCGTTTCCTTATGAAAATGGTAGGCAGAACCAACTTCCACCTCAAGCTTAGGACTTATCCGCACCATGTCATCCGGGAGAATAAGCAGGCCACAGGGGCCGGGGCCGACCGTGTCTCCAGCGGTATGAGGATGGCTTTCGGCAAGGCTGTGGGAACTGCTGCCAGGGTCGAGGCAGGCCAGAAGCTCTTTACAGTGGGAATACCCCTTACATACCTTAATGACGCCAAGGTGGCATTGACAAGGGCAGGACATAAATTGCCGACACCGATTCAGATCATAGTGGAGTCGGGTCAAGAGCTGATAAAATAATTAAGGTATCTGGATGGATGATTATTTAGCGGGCCTGGATCGGGCCATGAAGAAGATGCCGGCCACTCGGGAGTCCAAGGAGCGGTTCGTCATACCTTCCGTCAAGGTCTTTTACGAGGGCAAGACCACCGTACTGGAGAACTTCGGGGCCATAGCGGACACACTAAATCGCGAACCGGAGCACCTCATGAAATATTTGCTCCAGGAAATGGGCACAGCTGGCAAGATCGAGGGGCAGCGGGGCATCTTTCAGGGAAAGTTCGGCGAGACTGCCATCGCCCGCCAGATAGAGTCCTACTTCGAGGAGTATGTGGTCTGCACGGAATGCAGGCTGCCCGATACTCACCTCCTCAAGAGCGATCGTGTTCTGACGCTCAAGTGCGATGCATGCGGCGCTCACCGACCGGTGAGAAAGAGAAAGGCTGCCACGATTGTGCAGAAGGATGTCATCGAAGAGGGTGAGACTTATGAGCTGCGCATTGAGTCCGTGGGCAACAAGGGCGACGGCATAGCCAAGGTGGATAAGTATCTCATCTTCGTGCCAAGTGCCGTCAAGGGCGAGATCGTCAAGGCCAAGATCAAGAAGATCAGCGGAACTTTGGCCTTCGCCGAGGTCGTGGAGCGAACGGGCAAGGTGCCTTAGATGGAGGAGAAGATCACCCTCACTTTTACGGAGGGTAACAAGTATCTGCTTGAGTTCTCTCCGCCGGCCTTCTGGATGGAATATGCCCTAGGATACGGTGGTCTTCCCTGGACGGAGATCAGCGTGGAGAGGGCAGCGATCGTCGCCGAGAACTACTCTTATCTGCTTGACCTGCTGGTTCAGGCCAGGCTCTATCGCCTCAGCAAGATGCCTTTTGATGAACGATTCAAATAGAATGCCATCTATGCAGGGCTACGTCATTCGTGGCCTGCCCATCATCAAGGAAGGCTACGATATCGCCTCACTTGTCAAATCTCTTTTTAATTTTCAAGATGGAGATGTGCTCTGTCTTGCCAGCACCATCGTGGCCAAGTCGGAGGGCCGTTTCCGGGAGCTGAAAAGCTATCATCCTACTGACAGGGCCTTGGAGATCGCCCGGAATGTCGGTAAGGATCCCAGGTTCGTGCAGGCGGTCTTGGACGAATCCATGGAGGTCTTGCTTGACCAACCCTTTCTGCTGGCGGTGACCCACTTTGGTCATGTGGGAGTTAATGCCGGCATCGACCAGTCCAATGTTGGAGACGCCCGGATACTGCTCCTGCCGGAAGATCCGAAGAGGAGCGCAGAGACGATACGAAGCCTGCTTGGCAAGGACTGCGCCGTCATCATCACCGACACCTGCGGCCGACCCTTTCGCTCTGGTGTGGCGGGCGTGGCCATAGGCTGGGCAGGGATAGCCGCTCTGCGAGACTGGCGAGGGGAGCATGATATACACGGCAAGGCCCTGGAAATCACCTTAGAGGCTATTGTGGACGAAATCGCGGCTGCAGCAAATCTGCTCATGGGCGAGGCAGGAGATGGGACGCCTGCTGTTGTTTTTCGCGGTCTGAAGTACCCTCGCATCGGGTGCGGCTCGGTCTTCATGGCTGAGGACAAAGATGTGATTCGGCCACGGCTGAGTAGATAGTATTTTATCGCTTGCCGCAGATAGCCAAGGACGTGCATAGAACGGTTCGGATCGTGGTGCCTTTTAAGCGGAGCGATGCCAAGAGCAGGCTAGCCCCGGCGCTTACGCCTGCGGAGCGACGGCTTTTGGCCTTTGCCATGCTCAGGGATGTTCTTGGAACCGTCACTGGTTTTGGCAAAGTGACGATCCTCTCCCGGCCTGGGCTGGACAATGCTGACGTCGGCTACGATGTCGAGATTGTGGAGTTGGAGTTGGATCTGAATGATGCCCTCAACGCATTGATCGCCAATGAGGCTATGCAAGGATGGCCATCGGATATTCTGATCGTTATGGCCGATCTGGCTCTTTTAACACAAAAAGATGTAGCGGGTATTCTGAGCTGCCAGGGCGATGTGGTGCTCTGCCCAGGAAGGGGGGGCGGCACCAATATGATCCTCATCAGGAGCCCCCAGTTTCGCACCTGCTACCAGGGGCGAAGCTTTCCCAAGCATCTGGAATTTGCCAGGCAGGCGGGCCTGAAGGCAGATGTATTCGAGTCCTTCCGGGCGGGATCTGACATCGATTGCCCGGAGGATCTGGCCGAGGTGCTGCTGCATGGGCGGGGGGAGACGAGGGCGCTCCTTGAGAAAATGGGATACTCTCTTTCGGAAAAAGGAAAGAAAATCGATGGGAAAGTCGCCCCTTATTCGGCGCGATGCTCCATCAGATAGCCAAAACCGGTCGTAATTGCGGGAATCATGAGATAGGTAACAGCAATATCAGTTGCATAGTCCCAAAGAGGCATTTTTAATGGACCTTCAATAAATATCATAAGATCAAGCACGATGCTGATCAAGAGCCAGGCAATGCCGATAAAGATTCCTTCCTTGAGAAAATCGCTTTTTCTCCTGGATAGATAGAAAATAGAGAAGAACACAGTCCAGATAGCGATTACTACGGGCATGATCGACTCAAAGAGCGGCCGTTGAGACATACGTAGCGGGAAGATCAAAACCGATACTGCAAACGGTATCAGCCAAAGGAGAAAACCGAAGAGCCCAATCTTTAGATATTTATTCATCCAATCACACCTTTATCCACGAAATCCTCAGAAGTAGAATCTCTCTTTAGCATCTTATAAATTTTTCGTGGACTCTTCGCGCCTCTCCTTCATTGACGCCGACCGCTCTTTACTTATTCTAAACCTTCTGAAGTACTGGCAGGATTCAAACCCAGGTGACTATTATGGAAGAGGATTTTAAAGAGGCGGCAAGGTTTCACGGCCACGTCTGCCCAGGCCTTGCCATGGGCTATCGGGTAGCGAAGTATGCCAAAGAGCACTATCCACGCTCCATGGATGAGGAGCTGGTCTGCATTGCCGAGAACAAATCCTGCAGCGTGGATGCGGTGCAGTCGCTCTTAGGCTGCACAGCCGGCAAGGGCAATCTGCTCTTCCTTGATAATGGAAAGCAGGTATTCACATTCTTCTCCCGCGATAAGAACCGGGCAATGCGCATCTACTTCAAGGGCGATGTCTTTCGGGGGATGGACGCCCTGCGGCAGAAGGCGGCGGCGGGAAAGCTTTCTGCCGAGGAGAAGAAGGAGTTTGAGAATCTGAGGTCCCAGGTCATCGAGGACATCTTGAGCGGCAAGGACGAGGATCTGCTCTCTGTGAGGGAAGTTGATATTCCTGCACCTGAGAAGGCCAGGATCTATCCATCCCTCAAGTGCCAGGAGTGCGGGGAAGGCTTCATGGAGATTCTGGGAAGGACAGCGAACGGCAAGGTGCTCTGCAAGGAGTGCTTCGAGATAATGGTGTGCTAAGCCTGCGCGGATATTTGCCCTATCGCATAAAAGCCTGAGTGAATGCTTAAGCTTATTTATAACTATTAATGATATATATTGTACCAGATCAAAAAAAGAAGATAGAAAGGAGGAGACTGTCATGAGAAACCAATGCTATAGCATTATTCTTTTCAGCCTGGCCTTAATAGCAGTACTGCCGGCACAGGGAGGAACAGTAAGCATCAACACCCTTCAATATCCTGCATCGCCGGAGACCCTGACCGTGGGCGAGCGTGTGCCCATTGTGGTCAGCATCAATTACGCCAACCTGGCGCAATCGACATTGAGCTTGCACCTCGCCTATGCCGATTTTCCACCCCGCTTTCAGAGTGGCGGCGAGACTACTGTCTCAGGCAGCGGCACCTACCTGTTTCCGCCCGCCGAGATCATGGTGCCGGCTAGCTATTCCATTCCCTCGGGATGGCCTGAGTATATAAACGAGTGGCATCTCAAGGCGGAAATATGGAAGGGCGATAAGCTTCTCGCGGCCAGAGCCTTCACCCTGCTCGTAGAGAATCCTGAGTACAAGCCTGTTGTGGAGATCGGCAATATCGAGTACGTCGTCCCGCCCGATACGATTGCTGTAGGCGAGGAGAGCCTGGTCAAGGTGCACACCGTCTACTCCAATCTGGCGGCAGGAACCAAGATAGAGGCTACGCTGCGTGACCAAACGGGCGTCATAGCTTCCGGATTGAGCCGGCCACTTTCAGGCAGCGGGGAAGTGACCTTCCGAATGATCATCAAACCCAGGAAAGCAGGGGAATGGGCTTTGGATGCGGTTCTGGGAACGGTATCGGGCTCAATGCTGGTGGGGGATAAAAAGAGAATCCAGATCAATGTGGTTTCGGGCTAGGAGATAATTTCTAGATACATGGTAGGGACTGCTATGAAGATCGAATCGTTTTTGGTAATTGTATTGTGGCTGGCAGCAATCATCTCGCCTGCTCTGGCCCAGGGCGCAGAGGATCTGAATGTCTGGAATGTCTATTGCAGTGGAGACGGCTCACGCTGCACAGTGGCTAAAGAGCCGAGCGGGGATCTGATGTTTACCGTCTTCCCCGCCAAAGTAGACTGGAATACAGTTCAGACCTGGATGAAGGCCAACGGTTATCCTGCTCAGCCAGCCGTATGGAATGTCTACTGCAACGGTGACAGCTCGCAGTGCACCATCTCCAAAGAGCCCACAAGTGAGCTAATGTTCCCTCAGTTTACGGGCAAGGTAACATGGGATACGGCTCAGAACTGGATGGCATCCTGGCGAGACAATAACAAGCCCAAAGTATGGAATGTCTACTGCAATGGGGACAGCTCGCAATGCACCGTCTCCAAGGAGCCCGCAGGCACGCTCATGTTCCCTCAGTTTCCGGGAAAAGTGGACTGGGACACTGCCCAGGAATGGATGGCATCCTGGAGGGGCGAAAATACTACAGGCCAGTCGACAGCCATTGGGAATGGAACTGCTCATACTTGCAACGGCATTGAATTTCAGGTGGAAGGTGTCTCATTGAAAGCCAACGCAGATCAGACAACTGACTCTATCGACCTGGAAGGAAGGAATGCCAAAGCAGTGCATGTTCTGGAGTTTGCCGGATGGAGCATCGGAGTGCCGGATAACGTTAAGGTGGGCCACATCAATATCTGGTACGAGGACGGAAGCTATGAGACAACGGATCTGACTATGGGAGTGAACATTGCCGAATGGGCTTATGACCGATCAGAGATCCAGTCGCAGCTAAAGCATAGCAAGGTTGCGCCGGCCTACTCCTGGCCGAGCACAGCAAGCTCAGCCTACGAGTATCAAGGGCATTATTTCTATGCCATGGTGGACACGGACCCCAGCAAGCCGCTGGACCGGCTAGAGCTGGTGCTGGATCCGAATGAGCAGAAGGTGCAGATCGAGATCCGGGCGATAACGCTGGAGGCTTGAGGATCGAAAAAGGGATGATGTTTGCCTTCTTCGCGGCTTCGCGTGAGATTCCGGTTCATGCGAAGGCGCGAAGACGAGAAATCCCGATGATTGAAGGACAATTCTTGCCAAAGCCTTATTGATTTCCGCCTTAACCGGATTAGCGAGTACCTGCTGGAGAAGATAATGGATCAGAGAGAAAGAGGAAAAATCCTGGCTGAACTCGGAACAGTTCATTCTTTACTGGGCGAACCGCGCAAGGCCATCGATCACTATGAAAAGGCGTTGGTCATCGCTCGCATGATCGGCGACAAAAAGAGCGAAGCAAACGCGCTAGGCAATCTGGGAAATGCCTGCTACGTTTTGGGCGAGGCTCGCAAGGCCATAGAATTCACAAAAGCAGCCTATGATACTTTTGAGCAGATCGAAAGCCTCTACGCCGAGCAGGCCAGGAAAAAGCTCGCCGAGCGGCAAGGAGATGACTCACATAAATGAAACCCGAAAATAAAGCCCTCATCAAAGCCCTCCTGGAGAACAGCGCCTCCCTGCAGGAAGACATCCTCGACGACACCGAAAAAATGCTGGGCACCGTGCCCTTTATTCTGCAGGTCATGGCCCGCCGCCCGCAGTTCATGATCTTCTCCGCCCTCAAAGACTTCTATGCATTGCGGCCCCAAAGCCTGGACCCCAAGGTCGCAGAGCTCCTGGCCGTAGCTGCAGCCGCCAGCGCCGGCGCGGACAAGTGCCTGAAGGTGCACATGAGCGCAGCCGCGCACGCGGGGGCGAGCGAGGACGAGATCCTGGATGCCGTGTTCATCGCCGCCATCATCGGCCAGACGAAGGTGCTGGCCTCGGCGCTGCGTACGTTCCAGGAGTTTGAGGGCAAATCTGAAGAAAAGTAGGGTTTTGATCCGAAAATGCCTCTTAACTTCGTAAGGCCTTTGTGTGTTCTTTGTGATGTTCTTCTGTAACTATTCAGCCACCCAATATAAGAATAAAATACTTCTGGTGCTTGGTCGCAAGATTCCTGGCTTGCCTTAATAGCATCAGCGTTGCCACTTGCCATCCAGCCCCCTCCCTAACCAGCCCGCTTGCGCTCCTTTGTTGCCCTCCGCCCACCCGGGCCCCCTGGCCACGCGCCTCCAGGCCCGCACGCGCGGGCGTAGAGAAAAATACCGGTACAAATCTCCTCTAATTCTGCTGGCCAGCCCCCAGAAAACTCAGGCCAGAATCTCATCTGCCATCTCTGGTTTCATGGCCACACCGTGAGAGCATCAAGTCGGAGAGAAAGACTCTATTACTGCCCTAGACGGCATAACCTACCCGGATTGTATACTCGCATAGTCACTTGACACCGTTCGGTGATCAAGGATGCCCTATAAGGGCACCTACCGCCCCGTAAACGAGCGCTCGTGTCGCATCATAATGGAAGCCACAACAATGCAACTAACACAGTACAAAGACCATTTCTGACCAGGTCACTTGCGTGCATCCCTCACCACATAGCAGATCTACATGCCCGGAGCCAGCGGCAATCCGCATTTCTGATATACCTGCCCCGCCAAAGCCTCTGCGCATCTTCGCGAATAGTTCAGCCTGCTCACCCTGCGATGGATGGCCAGCTCCCGGACGTACCCCTCCCCCAGCTCGTCCATATGCCTCCTAGCAACACCTCAGGCCTTTGGCTCGATCCTGTGCAGCTCCTCCCGGCCCCTCGCCCCGGCCAGGACCTTGAACAGCTTTTGGTAGACGGAAGGGGCCTTCATGTGCATGTAGAACGAGGGAGGATAGGCGGCGCTGGCTTTGTTGAGTCCTCTTTCTCGGCCCCAGAGCTCCACGTAGCCCTTGTAGTATGAGTCGAAGATCCACATATGTTTATTCTTCTCGCCCCCTCTCCAGCTCCCTCAACAGCTCCACCAGCACCGAAAACACTGCCGCCTCCAGTGGATCATCCAGCGCATAGAAAGCCTCGCTGGAGTGCTTCTTGGCCATCTCTGCCACCTTTTGCCCGTAAACCTGGTCCTCCTTCTTAAGCGCCCGGCTGGCCTTCAGCCATCTGGCAGAGACGTCCTTTACGCCCATCCTCACGCTCTCGAAACTTCGGTCCATAGCTACTCGCCCAGGCAGAACGTCGCCGGCCACAGCCCCTCTTCGCGCTTCTCCGGCCAGATATTCTCCATTGGCCCGCTCTCCTCCAACCTCCTTCTTATCATCTCCTCCACCTCGCCGGACCGGGCACCGAAGACTTCCGCCAGGATCTCCTTGGCTGTCTGCAGCTCCATACGCCTGAAGTTGACCGTCCGTCTGGGCACGATCGCTCCCTGCCGCCTCCAGGGCCACCTCATGAATATGCCTCCTGCGTTCTCTGGTTCTCCCTCGCCCGTGGGTGGGCTTTGGCCGCCAGCCGTGGAATTTCACGAGGGCCTTCCTCGAAGCAGAACACCCGGTCGGCATTCTGCACCAGGTCCTCGAAGAAAGGGTCAATCCCCTGAGCGTAGAGCAGGACGGCGGCCTCCTTTGCGGCATCGCAGAGAGCATGGGAGATGTACTCGGTCATCTCTCGGGCGTCCTCGTAAAGGAGAGGGTCATGCTCTATGAGAATCAGCGAATGGTGGGCCTCCTCCAGGATGGTCATGAGCTGGAAGACGGTAAATCCCCTGCGGATTTCCAGGGCCTCAAACCTGCGGTCCAGCCTGGAAAGGATAGCGGAGGAGTTGCCGGTGACGTAGAGCACCTTGAACCGTTGCAGGTTCAGGTTGCGGTTCAGGGCCTGGATGAACATCTCCCTGGGAGCCGTCAGGGCATTGAAGGACCGGGACCGGAGGGAGACCGTTGGAAGAAGCTCGAAATCCATGCCTAAAGGCTGGAGCTACGGGGATATGATGGCAAGGCAAGGGGGCGGGGCGAAAGTGAAAGAGGAGGCAAGGTGCTAACTATATTAGCACTAATATACCGTGCCTATTTTCTGGCTGTGCTGTGGTAAGTATAGCGTGCTACTCTCGCCCCTTCCCGGTGCGCCCAGCATGCCCATCTTGTAAATTTCAGGCCTTTATGACCACGGTCTTGGCAATGTTGTCCCCGAGTCTCTGCTTCTTATCGGAACGCCAGATCAGTACAGCGCCGATCAGATAGGCGAATAGTCCATCGATGATCCTGAGTAGATTCCTTATCAGAGCTTGGTTCATGTCGATCGGTTTTCCATCTTCCCCGACCACCTTGATCTTGGTTATCATCTTGCCAATGGTCTGCCCTCTTGATCCTTCAAGGAGAATGAAATAGCCAATGTAAATCACGAAATAGAGCAAGCCAATCCACCAGGGGACCATCTCCCGCGCCATCATGCTAAAGCCGACCATGACCCCGATTGCGCCTATGATGATGCCGATGATTATGTTGTCAATGATGAGCGACACAAGCCGAATTCCTATTCCCTGGTACTCTTTCCCCTCTGGGGGCTTTCCCAAATTTGCCTGAACCTCGCCTGCCATAAATCCACCTGCCAAATTTATATATAAATTTAAAGATCTTCTAAAGATCTTGACATTCTAGAGATTAGCCCACCAATTAGGCATTGTGCATTCTTGGGTCTAAACTTATACGATTAATCTAATAGGTCACTGTTATTTAGTTCTTTCTAAGAAGTTGTTCTGGTTGTGGAGTGGAGGCTTCGGGGATGGTCAAGCTTGATGCAAATTGTGTTGACACTGTTTGTGAATGAACGGTGAGGCATCCCTGACAAAATACAGGAGGTAGCAAGGCAGAACGTCGCCTGCCACCGCCCCCCCCCACGCGCTCCTCTGGCCCGCTCTCCTCCAGACGCTTCTTTATCATCTCCTCCACATCTCCTGGCCGGGCGTGGAAGACCTCCGCCAGGATCTCCTTGGCCGTCTGCAGTTCCATACGCCTGAAGTTGACCGCTCGTCTGGGCTCGATCGGCCTGGCCTCGTGCCTCCAAGTCCACCTCATGAGTATGCCTCCAGAGTAGCCTGTGCTCCCGGAGGCATCCTTGCCTCGGCCTTCCGACCTCTTGCCTGCTCACCATAGATGCAGAACACCCGGTCGGCCAGCTCGGTCATCTTCTGCAAGTGAGGGTCCAGAGCTGGCGCGTAGAGCAGGATGGTGGCCTCCCTGGAGGTCTGCTTCAGGGCCTGGGCCAGGTACTCCACCATTTCTCCGGCATCCTCGTAAAGCAATGGGTCATGCTCCACGATCAGGAAGCTGTGGTGGTTCTCCTCCAGGATGGTCATGAGCTGGAAGACGGTAAAAGCGCGGCGCACTTCCAGCTTTGTGAAGTTGCGGTTCAGCCGGCTGAGGATGCGGGAGTAGTTGCCGCTGATGAAGAGGATCTTGTAGCGCTGCAATTCCAGGTGGCTGCTCTGGGCTTTTGGCCAGCATCTCCACGGGGGCAATGAGGATGCTGTTGATCTCAGAGAGCAGGGAAACGGTAGGGTAGAAAATGTAGGTGGCCCCAAGAAATTATTTGTAGTGGCCTAGAAGTGGAGCGTCAAACATTTCCGCCATTGAATTCATGAATTGATCACCTAACGAACATGTTCGTCGCCTCAACCTGATAATGGCTAATCAATATGCGGCCAAAGAGCTCAACTAGGAAGGTTATAAGCATGACATTGGAAAAAAGCAAAGTAAAGAAAGTCCTGAGCTACCGGTGGGCGGTGTTCGGGATCCTGGCCTTCGCTTACTTCTTTGTATACTTCCACAGGGTGTCCTCGGCGGTCGTGTCTACCGACCTGCAGACCACCTTCGGAGTGAGCACGGCCGCCTCAATTGCACTTTTGAGCTCTGTGTATTTCTACGCCTACACTGTCATGCAGTTGCCGTCTGGATTATTGACCGACAACTGGGGACCACGCAAAACGGTCAGCCTCTTCACGCTTGTAGCCGCGGCCGGCGCGATTCTAACCGGGATCGCATCTACTTTCGAAACGGTCATCGCAGGACGGTTGTTGATCGGCATAGGCGTGGCCATGGTTTACATCCCCACCATGAAGATCCTGGCCGCCTGGTACCGCAAGAATGAGTTCGCTTCTCTTTCCGGTATCCTGCTGGCGGTGGGCAACATCGGAGCCCTGAGCGCCGCTGGCCCTTTGGCCTTGATGTCCGACGCCCTGGGCTGGCAGCAGGTCTTCATTATACTGGGCATGATCACGCTCGTCCTGGCCGCTTTAGTCTGGATGATCACTCGGGATCGGCCCTCGGACATGAACCTTCCCAGTATCCAGGAGATCGAGGCCATGGAGTTGGGCGAGTTGGCCCCTGAGGTCAAGACGATGGAGAAGATTCCCATGGGCAGAGCGCTCAAGATGACCTTCGGGGCGGGGATGAAGTTCTGGCCCCTGGCCATATGGTTCTTCTTCATGTACGGCAGCATCATGGTCTATCAAGGACTGTGGGCGGGACCGTTTTTCCATGACATCCTGGGATGGGACAGGCCCACCTACGGGCTGGTGCTAACCTTCATCGGGATAGGCATGATCTTGGGCTGCCCTACTGCCGGGTACATCTCCGACAAGATCCTGAAGTCCCGCAAGAAGGTGCTCATAATAGGAACTGTGGTGTATACGATCATCTGGGCGATAATATGGGTGACCACCGGGCATATCACCAGTACTGAGACCTATATGGCGATAAACTTCGCCTTTGGCTTCTTCGGCGGGTTCTTCGTGGTGAGCTATGCTCAGATCAAGGAGCTGTTCCCCATAAGCATTGTGGGGACGAGCACCGCGGCTCTCAACATATTTCCCTTCGCTGGCGGGGCCATACTGCAGCAGGTCTCCGGCCTGATGCTGGCCACCAGGTCCCTGGAATCCTACCAGGGCTTATGGCTGTTCATGCTGATATGCATGATTATCGCTACGGTGGCGGCCTTGCTGTCCAAGGAGAAGTAACCAGGCAAAGGCTAATGGCTATTAGATTTTGTTATCTAGGTAGAGAAGCAGTATGCGAGTAATTCTCCACGTCGATCTGGATGCCTTCTTTCCTTCCGTAGAAGTTCGGAAGCATCCTGATTGCCGCATGGGAGCAGGGACACGATGTCATCTGTCGGAGCGCCCCGCATCTGCTCTTCGCCCACATCCCCGAGGGGAACCCGGTTGCGTCTATCGATGCCATCATCGCCCTCACCCATTTCGATGTTGCTGCGCCGTCATTTGGTATCGGCACCTGCTGGGCGGGATTCGTTGCCATGGCGGCTATCTCCTATGAACCGTTCCAGAAAGAACTCGGCCTGCCAACGGGACGGAAATGTGCCTATGCGATGATGTTCGGCTACCCGCAGTACAAGGTCTACGGTATTCCACGAAGGAAATCCCTTGAGGTGACGTGGCAATGAGGATGTTTTCAGGATAGATATGCGAAGGGGAAAGAGGCCGGCCCAGGCCGGGACCAATCTCGCATCTGAGAGAGTCAGGAGAGCGCGCTCTACTTTAGGGATATGTGCCAGCAGTAGCGGAGCAGGATTGATAAGAGCGTCTTGGAAACGGATATCTCGGAAGGGTAGCGCGTCCTGGATATCGGCACCGGGCCGGGCACGCTGGCCATAGAGGGTTAGATTTATGCGGCTGGAGCAGAGAACGTATTCATACATCCATGAAGATAATTCAGATATCTCCATATTTCCCGCCTCACGTAGGCGGAGTGGAGTATCATGTAAAAGAGCTGGCCGATGGCCTTGCCAGGAGGGGCCATCAGGTTAGCGTTGCCTCGTCTTGCGGAAGATGGAATGGGGAGCTAATTCGCATACCGAGCATTGACTTATTTTATTCACCTATGCCTATTAAATTGCCCAAACTGGAGGCTGATGTCTATCATAGCCACATCCCCAGCCCCCTCTTTGCCTACATGCTTCGTGGTGCCTCGCCGCATGTTGTTACCTACCACAACGATGTGGTGATCCCGGGAATGATAAATGGGCATGGCATGCCCCCCACATTTGCCGCCGCTTTAGAGAGGATTAATGAGTTATTGGTGCGGCCCGTCCTGGAGGCGGCGAAGATAATAATTGCCACCACAAAGAGCTATGCTTTGACCTCCCCCGTCCTCAAAGACTACCTTTCCAAGCTAAAAATAGTGCCCAATGCGGTGAATGTCTCCCTTTACCCTCCTGCCAGGAAGAAGGAGAATTATGTGCTCTATGCGGGCAGGATGCTCAGCTACAAGGGAGTTGAATCTCTGCTCTTTGCCATGAGCGAGGTGCAAAAGAGTGCGGATCTGGACCTGGTGCTGGTAGGAGACGGCTACGACCGCAGCCGTTTAGAGAAGATGGCCACACAGCTGTCTGTCCGGGCAAAGTTTCCAGGAAGGTTGGAGCGAAGCATGTTTATAGATACAATCTCCCGAGCTGAAATGCTGGTCTTGCCCACCCAAAATCGCCTGGAGGCCTTTGGCATCGTTCTCCTGGAGGCTATGGCCTGCATGACGCCCGTTCTGGCCTTCGACACTCCCGGTGTAAACGAGGTGGCAGAGAATGGGGGCATGGTCTACTCCAGTACAGAGGAACTGAGCAAGCTTATTTCAAAGCTTCATGGAGACGAGCCGCTGAGAGTGTGCCTCGGGAAAAAAGGCAGGAAGGCGGTGGAGGAGAATTACTCCTGGAAGAGAGTGCTTGATAGTATGGAATCGGTCTATCGCGAGGTAATTTGAGCAATAAGCTTAAAGATGAAAGGGTAAAGGCCGCATTGCTTGCAACATTTATGAGCCTGGCTTCAATCATTATCATATTAAAATTTACAGAAACCAATGTGAGCTGGAAGATGATCTCCCAGGTTCAGGGGCGGTTCTTGATCCTGGGGCTTGTCCTGCATATGTGCTCCTGGGTCTTTTATGCCGTCAGGCTCAAGCTCCTCACCTCTCTCGCAGGCCATAAAATAAGTTTTCGACTCTCGCTTATGTCAACGCTGGCCTCAAATTTTCTTGCTGCCCTCACTCCCTCTTCTGCCGGAGGCGAGCCTTTGCGCATCAAGATCCTGGCAGACGACGGCATGAGCTACGGCAGTGCAACGGCTGTCGCTGTGGGCGAGCGATTGCTGGACAGTATTTTCTTTGTAGCGTCCCTGGCGTTATTTCTCATCTTCTCAGACTTTTTAACCGGCTTCGGCCTGAAGATCGGAGCCTTTTTCTTCGTTCTTCTCTTCCTGTTCTTGGCATTTCTCTGGCAGCTTGTCAGCCGGCCGGAGAGAATTGCCGGATTTATGTTGTGGCTGAAAAAGAAGACCGGCAACAGACCCATTATCTTCTCTTTAGAGCGAGAGATCTGGCTCTTTCGCGAAGCCGGCATTCAGCTTGCCAGAGAGACATTGCGCCGCACACCGGTGATGGCAGCACTCACCGCTCTCATCTGGATGTGTGATTTTTTGGTTCCTTCAGCTTTATTGGTGGGCATGGGAGCGGACCCCAAATTCCTTCTCTCCATAACATCCCAGATTATCCTGGCCATAATTGCCATCCTGCCCCTGACTCCGGGGGGCAGCGGAGTGGCAGAGCTGTCCATGAGCTATCTTTACTCCATGTTTGTGCCGCCCGCACTGCTTGGACCTCTGGTCATCCTCTGGCGTGCCGCTACCTACTTCTCCAACATCGTTGTGGGCGCAGCCTTTGCCGGAGCGTATATAAACGGCATGATAAAAAAATAAAGTCATTTTTATCCTGTAGCAATTAGCAGCATCACCAAGACCGACATCCTAACAGCCACGCTGATGCCTGTGGATATTATCACCAGGGAGATGCCCAGCCTCATGCCGAAGACCGAGGTGTAATTAGGCAGAAGCGACCGGAGAGAGTAGAAGGGGAGCATGAACAGGCTGCCCAGCATGAGGACGATGAGAGCCTTTGTCTCTGATATGCCGCCGTTTTGGATCAGAGGCCCCAAAAGGGCGATGCCGGCCTTGGGGCTGGCCACATAAATGGTGAGCGGGATTATCGTCTCCGGAGGAACGCTGAAAAAATGGGCCAGGGGGATGACATCAAATGATTGCAGAATGCCTTCCCTGCTTAAATACAAGACCAGGAAAGTCATGATGAAGTAGAGCCCTGCGATCCTGAGGAATATGCGGCTTTGTCCTCGCAGGGATTTTTTGGCTGCCTGCCTTAAATTTTTCCGTGCCTGGGGCGGGAGCGGCGAGAGTGGCGCGGAAGACAGGGCAGACGACGTAGACAAGACAGAAGAAGCAGAAGAAGAAGCAGATGAATCTCCGGGAAGATAGGCCCGGCCCAGGACCAGGACCAGTGCCAGCTTTATTAGGCCCGTAGCGATAGAGATAACGGCATAAGCTCCGCCCACGAAGATGCCCAGAACCGGAATCACAAAAGCCAGTTGATAGGTGAAAAGCTCCCGGAAGTAGACGGGAACGCTGTTCATGATGGCACTTAAGAATGCCTGGCGCTCGCTCAGGTGCCCCTCTGCCTTCAGTCTGGCGATCACTGTATTGGCCGCCAGAGCGGAGCCTAGGCTGATGACAAATGTTGAGGCCGACACGGCCGGCAGGTGCGATATGGAAGTCAGCGGCCTGGCTAGATGGGAGATTCGCGAGAAGGCATTCATCTCCACCATGAGGCCGGTGAGAAAAAGCATGATAAAGACGGTTATCATGGTAGAGATGGTATTGTCGAGCGTCTGCAGGAGTAGATCGAGCATTATAAATCCTTTATCTTAAGATTTCGTGGCTGTTTTTTATAATTTTCGGTTCTCTGATGGCCAAATACCGAATTTCAATTTCAGAGAGTCCAACAAACGATCTCCGAGAGAGCGATTAAGAGAGAGATTTATAACCCAGCAAGGCTGCAAAAGATAAAAAGACATTGCTGTAGGATTACTTCCTCATGAGATCGTTTTCGCCTCGCATGGCCGCCCGGGCGCTCTGGCAGATGAGGATTCGGGGGAGGCCCTTTGTGCTCTCCCACGGCATAAATGCCCGCTGCAACCTGAGCTGCCGCTTTTGCGAGTACTGGAGGCAGACGGGCAGGGAGATGAGCACGCCGCAGATCCTGCATATGCTGGATGAGGCGCACTCTTTTGGCATAGGCGTTTACAATGCCTGGACGGTGGAGCCGCTGCTGCGAGAGGATCTGCCGGAAATTCTGCGGCACGCCAAGTCCCTGGGCATGACAACCTCGCTCATCACCAACGGCCTACTCCTACGCCAGAGAGCCGGAGAGCTAACCAATCTGGACCTTCTCTCCGTCTCAGTGGACGGCATCAAGAGTTACAAAGAGCTGCGAGGCATCGATCTGCAGGCCGTCCTGGAAGGCATCCGTGCGGCGCAACAGGCGGGCCATGAGATTCTTATTAATTGTGTCATCTCCGGCAAAAATATGAGAGAGCTGGAGGATCTGGTGCACCTGACCGAGTCGCTGGGATGCTGGATATCTTTTGAGCCCATGCATGAGTCCTTCGGCATCGAGGAGAAGGTCTGGGGCTCTTTGAGGATAGAGGACATTCCTGCATATGAGAAGATGTTAGATCGGCTGATAGAGCTGAAGAAAAGCGGTGCGCCAATCATCAACTCAGTGACCTACCTGAAGATGATAAGGGACCTGGAGCCTAGATTCAAATGCCATGCAAGCGACATCATTTTGCATGTGGCAGCGGACGGCACTATTGAGAACTGCCGCGTGCACCACGAGCCATTGGGCAATGTCTCAGAGGGCCTGGCAAAGGTGTGGCAGTCGTCGCAAGTGAGGCAGAGGGAGATCGTCAAGGGGTGCGAAGGGTGCCTGTTCTTCGGGTATGTTGAAAACAGCCTGCTCTACGAGTTTGTGCCTGAGGTTATGAGGCACTACGAGTGGATGTGATGTAAAAGCGCCTCGGATGATTGCAGGAGTTTACAGGATTCCTATTTTGCTCTTTATCATCCGTATATCATTCTCTATTCTGGCCTGCCACTCGATATTATTATGAACAGCCAGGTCATCGCGCAGGCCCCTTATCTCATCAATTGTCTCCTTTTGCCCTTCCAAAAGTGTCATTTGCCCATCAACCAGAGATTTCACATCGCCTTTTAGTTCCTTCAGATCGTCTCTTATATCGAGGAGAACGGGAATTGCTTTGTCAAGCGGAATCGTTGTGCAAAACTGGGCATATTCGCCCACTCTCATGACATCTCCTTCGTAGTCCGCTATTACAATCTTGGATACCGCGGCCCTCTCCGGTCTTTTTTCCTGTGCCAGCTTCCTGAAAGCATCGACCTCTTTCTCGCCGCCATCGACCAGGACCATTACATGTTGTTCCTGCTTGCCCTCGATGTTATGGGCTTCAAACATCCTGATACGGCTTGCCATAGCTTTATTCATCAGAAAGTACCTGTAGCCCACGTCGTGGACTTTTGGGCCGGTGATAATAATTTGGAGCTTCATAATTAATCTTTATATGCACTTAGACCTAGAAAAGCATTTGGATGACGGGTATGCCGGCGATAATTAAGCCCGTGGTTTACACAAGGGCATGGCAAAGGTGTAGCAGTCGTCGCAAGAGAGACACAGGGAGATCGTCCGGGGAGTGCGAAGGGTGCCTGTTCTTCGGGCATTGGTTAAGATAACTATTTTATCGGCTTTTGCCCTCTTGCATGCGCTTTTTGCCTTCGCGCCTCTTGTTTCTCTTTCTTTTCATTCTCCTTCACAGTGCTCGCTGCATCCTTTTTGAATAAGTTGATCACGATTGCTCCCTCGCATACCTCACGATTAATATAGTACCATTGGATCTGCTCATATTAATTTGTTCGTATTAGAGTCTGCCACCCGCCGTGATCGGTACCGAAATTATTATATTTTGACCTGCAAAATTACTGCTTGGTCGCCCCAAATTTCCATGACTCCATGCCCAGCTTGATCATCTCGCCGGTCACAGTATTCGTTCCCCAGTAGTCGTTCTCATTGGTTCCGTACATGGAAGCGGAGCCGTTTTGGAAGCACTCGATCTTCACAGCCACATAGACCCCGGAGCCCAGGGGATAGGTGCCCTGGAAGAGTGCACCGCTCTTTGTGTATTGGCCGGCAATGGAGCCGCTGCTGCCTGTGAGCACCGGCCCGCCTTCGCCATTGTAGATGCTCCAGGTATCAGGCTTGATCATTCCCGGTCTTGGAGCGTAGGGATCATTGGGATTTTCAGTAGTAGACGCCAGCAGCTGCGCCACCACATTCCAGGTTCCTGGCAGATCCTGTGCGGGATTTGCACAGGCCGGGCCGCAGCAGAGGAACGCTGCCATCAACGACGCCAAAAAAAGATGATAGGTGATGCTTAAATGTTTATCATTCAGAGTCATGGCAAATCCTTAATTATCGGGCCGATAAGAATTTAGCGGTGAAAAACATGTCAAGAATCCATAAGCTCTTGCTATTATTCTTTGCAGTATCGATTCTCTCGATCTCGGCTCTGGCTGAGAGCAATTATACAGTGAACCTCACGGCGAACAAATTTCTGGGCAACTATCTCACAAATCAGAGCGGCTTTGCTCTTTATTACTTCTCTGATGATGGCAGCGGAAATGGTGCCAGCACCTGTTATGACGACTGCGCCTCCAAGTG
>Ga0315273_10003467_pt1 | contig 19019 bp, 20 predicted proteins | sample YL17G02_0_MG_FD_205753 | JGI IMG/M metagenome (GOLD analysis project Ga0315273, IMG submission 205753) | Sediment microbial communities from Yellowstone Lake, YNP, Wyoming, USA - YL17G02_0 | ecosystem: Environmental > Aquatic > Freshwater > Lake > Sediment | place: USA: Wyoming | collected...
GTGGGGATCACGCGGTGTTGTTCATTATGTGCGCGGAGACCGCGTGGAGGTGCGCGAAGCTGGCGGTGGTGTGGGAGGGGGTGCGTTTCGAGAGCGACCTGAAAGTGTGGACGCCGGAGTTGAGGGGGGTGGGCGTGGACAGGGCGGTGGTAAGGGAGTTGGTGGAGGAGTTCAGGAGCAAGGTGAAGCCGCCGGCGGCGGTGGCGCGGGAGTGGGACGTGAATGAGGTGTATGACTACTGGGGACGACAGTACGCCGTTCCGGAGGAGCCTGGGCGTGTGGAGGAGCTTGGGAGTGTGGGGGGTGGGGACCAGGTGCTGGCGCTGAAGAAGGGAGGGGTGTGGGGGGTGGTGGATGTAAAGGACCTGTGGGATGGCGCGTTGGGAAGGATTGGGGGGTCGGTGTACAGGCACACGAAGAAGGACAGCTCGTGGACGCTCATGGAGAAGGGGGCGCGCGGCGGGGGCGGTAGATATGCTGACGCCGTGCCCGCGGGGGGGGCGGAAAAGATGGAGGATGTGATGGAGACGGTGCTGAGGTCGGAGGCGCTGAGCGGGGAGGAGACGATGTGGGTGCTGGATCGGCTGGTGGATGAGGCCGAGGATGTGTGCGATGTGATGAGGGCGGCGAATGCGAACGTGGTGGATGTACATGACGCGGAGGAGATAGCGAACTCGTTCAGGGAGGCGAGGGAGAAGGTGGAGGAGTTGGAGGGGTGGCCTGACAAGTGGGTGGAGCCAACAGGCGACAGGATGTGGGATTGAATGTGCGGCGGTCGGCGGCAGTGCTGTGGGCGCGTGGCCTGGGTGCTGCCGCCGTGTGAAAGAAAGGTTGGTGTGGTATGAGTGTGGATGAAAGATGGCTGAGGCAGCGGGGTGTGGTGGGCGTGGAGTTCAGGGGGCGGAAGATGGTGGTGGCGGGTGTGGGGGCGGTCGGAAGGCAGGTGGCCTTTATGCTGGCGGTGATGGGGGTGAAGAGGGTGGTGTTGGTGGACCCGGACGTGGTGGAGGAGGTGAACGTGGGGGCGCAGGGGTATCATGCGTGCAATGTAGGGGATAACAAGGTGGACGCGATGATGATGGAGGTGTCGGAGTGGGGCGATGGGGGTTGGGGGATGGATTGGGTTGGGAAGGTGGGGAAGGTGGGGGTGGGGGACTTGAGGAAGGGGGACACGGTGTTCCTGTGCGTGGATAGCATGGAGGCGAGGAAGCAGATATGGGGGTATTGCTGTAGGGCGCAGGTGGGGCTGGTGGTGGACGGAAGGATGGGCGAGGAGGTGGTGAGGGTGGTGACGGAGTGGGTGGTGAAGAAGGGGGCCCCCTATGAGGAGACCTTGTATGCGGATGAGGAGGCGGTGCAGGAGCGGTGTACGGCCAGGATGACGGTGTATGGGGCGAACGTGTGCGGGGGGCTGATGGTCAACCAGGCGGTGCTGGTGGGCAGGGGGATGGGGGACGCGGTGGTGCGGGACGTGGCGTTGAATATGCTGGCGATGGAGATGACGGACCTGACAAGTGCGCGCGAGCGCGGAAAGAAGGTGCATGGTGAGTGAGTGGATTTGGCGGAAGATGGGACGGGGTGGCGTGAAGGGGGAGGTACAGTGGAAGTTGACGGATAGCCACAGGGCGGCGTGCGAGTGTGTTGTAGTGGTGGAGGAGGGAAACGTAACTGTTGTGTGGTTCCCGATGGGGGGTGTGCGGGCGGAAGTGGTGATCGAGACGGCGAAGAAGGTGGAACAGATCATTAACGGCGGCGCGTGAGCGCGGAAAGAAGGTGGTGTATGGCTGGTTGGCGAGTAATACTGTGGTGTAGGAGCGGGACGCGGGCATGTACGGGGAGGGGGTGGGAGGACGAATACCACGAGGTGACGTGGGGAGAGGAAGAGACGGAAGTGGTGGCGCGGGCCACAGCGAGGCGGCTGATGGAAGGGAGTCCAAGAGAGATACTGCGTGTGCGGGTCGAGAAACACTAACAAGGAAAGGTAGGTGTGTACATGTGCAATGGAAAGTGTGGGTGCCGGGTGCGGGGCGTGTGGTTGGTGATGGCCGCGAGGAGCGGGGCTTGTATGGCGGTGGTGGAGAGCAGGGCGGGGGAGCCGGCGGAGGCGCTGCGGGAGGAGGCTGAGATGCGCCGGCATGTGGGGGAGGTGGTATTCGGGGAGTACAAGAAGATGGAGTTCGAGTTGCGGTGGATGATGGTGCATGAGGGGCTGGGGGCGCCGGTGGGGATGGACGCGGCAATAGACCGCTTTATGGCGGACCTGATTGCGGATGACGCCAGCGAGAAGATGGAGCGGTGGCACGACGAGGAGGAAGGGGGTGAGGAGTGATGTGGTGGGGTTGGGAGTGGCTGGTGGTGGGGGTGGTTGGGGGGGGAGTGGTGGTGTGGTTGGGGGTGGCCCTGTTGGAGTATGAGGACGAGAGGAGTGACGACAGTAGGGATGAGCATATGTGGTGATGGAGAGAGGCCCTGTCCTGGCGCCGCGTGGGAACGTGGTGCGGGGACGGGGCCTTTTTTATGCGCGGTGGGGAAGGGGCGCGGGTGAGATGCTAATGGTGATTTGCCGGGATGGCCCTGCGCAGGGGCGTGCGGGGCGTGGGTGTGTGCTAACGGTGATTTGCTTGCGGGGGCCCCAGTTGGGGGTTGCCGATGGCGGTTGCCGGCGGCGGTCTGCGGAAGTGGGAATAATGGGAAAGGTGGGAAAGGTGGCGGGGTGTTGCGTGTGGTAAACAAGGGGACGGGCGCGCGTGGCGTTTCGGAAACATTGGGGGCGGGTGCGGTTTTGGCGTTTGGCATAAGTCCTGCGAGGGGTTGGAGTTGTGGGATTTATTGCGGGGCGGCATGGGGTTTGCATGTAGAAGGGTGCTGCATCGGTGTACGGTGCGGCACGGTCTCGTAAGGAGTAAGGATCATGAAGCAGAGCAATGTGGAAGTGAAGGCAGTGGCTAAGGTTGCGGTGGTTCCGGTCGAGGTTCAGGTCGGGCCGATCATGGCCTGGCGGGATGGAAAGGCGGTGCTGGTGGCGCCGGGTCCACGTCTGATTTCTCCGGTCATACCGCATACGGGGCGGCGGGTAGGGACCATAGACTGCTCGCCGGCGGTCTGCCCGGTCAGGCTCGGCGACGACGGGGTGTTCGAGGGTGGGGCGGTAAAGTTCGCCGATGGTGGGGGTTATGATGTGAGGCAAGTGCGGACACTGTGTGTGGTCAGGGGGTGGATCGTGGACAGGCTGGCGGACTTGGTGGGCGAAGATGGGTTGCCGAACGGGCGAAAGCTGGGGAAGACGGCAAAGGGAACGCTGGCCATATACAGGGTGGTGGATGATGCGGTAGAGGCCATGGTTACGGGCGCGGGGGTGGGGACGGTGTCGTGCGCGAGGGTGGCGAGAGCGGACGGGATTGAGGTCGCAGAGAAACTATGCGCGGATTACCCGGCGGTGTTCGTCATGAAGCGCCAGTGCCCTGGCACGGAAAGGGGTTACAGGGTGCAAGAGGAAACGGCGGACGGGTCAAGGCGGGATGTTGATTGGGTTGGCCGGCGGGACTGGTTGCCGGCGGCGTGGTTCCAGCCAAGGCAGGGGTCGGCGGGTCGGTATGATCTGTGTGCCGATGACTTCGACTTCGGGCCGGCCGATGAGGGCGAGTTGGCGGATGCCTTCGATGCCTCCGACGAGGCCTTGGCGGATGCGCGTGAGGCTAATAACGAAGACGACATAACTGACGAAACTGCGCGCGATGACCAAGCGGCGGGGCTGCGTGTGGCTGTCCGGCGCGGCAAATAAAGGCGCGGCCGGGTGTGTGTGTGTGTGTGTGTGTGTCTGACAGGTACTAACAAGGAGTGAGCAATGATGGCGATTGACAGGTACGATGACATTGTGGATGCGCTGCGTGTGCGGTATGATGAGCTTCCATGTGCCTACACAACGTTAGAGGTGTGCGGGCCGGTGGCCGAACAGTTGGGCGTCGATGCGTGTGACGTGGCCGACGTGATCGACGTACTACTGGGCGATGGTAGCCTGCGGTATTCGTCGGCGGGTGGTGGGTTGTTGGAGGCTGATCCGGCCTGGTTGGGTTACGACTAGGCGCGGCCGGTGTGTGTGTGCGGGCGGCGTGCTCCAAGCGGGTGCGCCGCCCGTGCTTTGCGCTGTAAGTGGTGTATGTAGTACCACTTATCCTGCCCCGCGTGCCACCCACGAAACAGGCTGTTGCTTCTGGGTCTTTTCCCTTCCCGCTGGTAGCCCACAAGCGATAAACGCATGGCTGTTTCTTCTTCTTCTTCTTCTTCTTCTTCTGCTGTTGGCGAGGGATCCGCCGCTTGCGGCGCCCTTGGGCTGTTTCTGCTGTTTCTTCTTCACTCAAAATCCTATTCCTTAAAGATGTAGACCGTAGTTGCGGCGCAGGCCCCCAATCTGCCGGAGCCGCATCCCAGGGCGCAGTCGAACGGGCATGCCGCCAAAGTACACGCCGTACTCGGCGCCCTTAGGCTGTTGTCTGTTGTGTTCAGGGGACACGGGGCCGGACGAGGCTAGTTGTAATTGGCGATTAGATGTGTTGGGGGCTTGAGTTACCGCATGTGGAAACCGCGACAGCACCCAAATCGCTCGCACTGTATTCGTATGATGGCACCCCCCCGATTCAACCAAACTTTCAGGTTCCCTAATCACTATTCGCTCTTAACCCCCAACACCAAAAGGACTTGTCAAGCACCCCACCTACGCCCGGCACCCCTCCCCCCTTCCACCCGATTCAACCAACCTTTTGGCGTCCGGCCCCCTCCCCACTGCCGCCTTCAACCACCCCAACGGGGCCGGGCCTCTTGGGGGGAGGGCGGCCTCTACCACCGCCTGCCGAAGCTGCCGAAGCTGCCGAAGACCAGCCTTCTGCGGCCTACCTGCCGCCGCCTGGCTGAAAACCCCCTTGTTTGTTGCCTATTTTTACGCTACCCAGAAGGGTAGGCGCATATATAGTATATACATATACTTACAGGTGGAGGATGTCCAAATGAAATGTAAAGGTTATGACGATGCAAAATAGGCTTCCTAGCCACCCAAAACCGTGTAATTTTAGTCAAGTACGAAGTGAACACACAACCCCTTGGCACTGCGACTGATGTGGCTGCACCGTCAATGCTTTTCTATTTCATTCTGCGAGCAACGCCTGCTCGGCCTTATACGGCCGCCACCTCGCCTTTTGGGCCGCGGCGAGTTCGGCCTTGCGGGCCTGGTAGCTCGCTTTTCTACGTGCCGCTATCTCAGCCTTGTGGGTTTGGCGGTAAGCCTTGGCATGCGCGGACATCTTGGCCTTGTGGATTTGGTTGTATGCCGCCCTCTTTGCCTTGCGGGCCTGAAAGCCCGCCGTCTTCTCCACCTTGTGGGCTTGGTAGTAAGCCTTGGCATACGCGGCCGCCTCCGCCTTGTGGTCTTGGTAGTACGCTTTTCTCCTCTCCGCCGCCTCGGCTTTGTGGTATTGGTGGTAGGCGCGCATATAGGTTGCCGTTTTGGCCTTATGCTCCTTGGCCTCCGCGGCCGTCTTGGTTTTGTGAACTACGCGAGCTTTTGTATTCTCGTTTATGTCCACCTGTTGCCATGTCTTCAACTCTGCGGCGCGCCTCTGGCGCTCGATCTCGTTATAAGCCCGCGCTTCTTCCTTCGTCATGTCGTGCTCCTCTTATTTCCAGCAAGCCTCTGGCGCCCGGCTCCTTGGTCGTGACAACCAGACCGCTTGGGGCGGGTGGAGACCGGGCGCCAGGGGCTCATTCAGGGTACACGTTCTGGTTGTCACGCCTTCATTGTAGCGGCTACCGAACATCCATGCAAGACAAAAATGAAATATATTTCCAAAATCGGCGGCCCGCCCCCAGATTCTGCTTGACAAACCACCCCCGCATCCCTTATAATACAGACAATGGCAGCCGAAGACCTCCCAATTTCGCCCCCGCCGCGGCGCACCCATCAGCAATACGACGACCTCCTACGTCGCCGCACCCAGCTTGCCCTCGTCTACTGGACCGGCCGCCACCTCACCGGCCCCCAGTACTCCCGCGAGCTCGCCGCTCTCGACCAGGCCCGACAATCCGCCCTCGACGTCCTGGCCGATCCCGCCGACAACGGTACTTCCTTACTGCACCGGCGCGCCAGCGCCTACTTGTCCGACAGCCTACCCGGCGTCCTGGCCCTCGAAGAACTAACTCACCTCTTCGGCGGCGGGCTCACGAACCCGGCCGCCTCCATTGACGGCCCGGAGGACTCCCGGTGACGCCCTACGAACCTGCCGCCTGCGTACCGCCGCCGCCAACCGTCGGCTTCGACACGCGGCTGACTGAGCTTTCGACCGTCGCCCTGCGCTTCGGTATGTCCAACTCCGCGCTCGTCCGTCTTTTATTCGACCTGTCCGTCCCGACTATTCACATCGGGCGCAACCGCTACGTGAACGAGTACGTGATGGACTTCGCCATCTTCTGCCTGACCCTGATAGGCCAGCCCGACTTCGCCGCCCCCGGCTCCCGCACCAAATACCGCGCCCGGCCCGGCAGCCGCTTCGCCACCAAGGCCGACCTCCACTTGGACGACCCCGCCCATCTCCGCGAGTGCATCCACCTATACACGGCCTTCACCCGCAACCGTGCCTCCCTGGCGACCGAAGCCGTCCGCCGCCTCCTGCACCGCCCCGTCCGCGGCCCACGCCGCCGCCCCCTCGCCCAACTCCCCACCCCGAACACCACCGGAGGTCCCCTTGGTGAGTGACCACCACACACAGCGGACCCCCTACCCCGAACTGCCACAGCCGCCGGCTGTTTCTCGGGTACTGCCGCCGTTGGAGGCGCCGGATGCGCACGGCACCATCCTCGCCAGAGGTCTTATCCCACAGGCCGCCGCCGCCGAGGCTCGCGCCCTGGCCCGCCAAGCCAAACAACTTCCCGCCCTGAACACCTCGGCCCTGGCTTCTTACATAGACCCGCAGTACATAGGCCGCGTCTTCGACGCCCTCGGCTGGACGGTCGCCGATGAAGTGGCCATGTATGTCGAGCTTGCTGAGGACGACACGCAGTCGGGCCGCGTTCGCATGGCCGCCGCGCACGCCCTCCGCGACCTTGCCACCAAGGCCCTCATCCTGTCCGGCGACCTCTCCCAGGTCAGCGCCGTCCAGCGCGAACAAGTCGTTGGCGCCGACGGCAGCGTCCACAGCCGCACCGTTCAGACCGTACACATGATCCAAAACCGTAACAACACCCAAGGAGTATTCCCCAATGTCACACAGCCACCACAAAGCCAAGCAGCCCTTACCGCCGACCGCACCGGAACCCATCGCGCCCCCACCACCGGCCCCGACGCCCCCGCCGGCGGCAGTAGCCGTACCTGCGGAGCCTCTGCCGGTGGAGGAGACGTTGACGGAGGAGGAGCAGAAGACGCTGATCGAGGCGGGTATCCCCTCTCTCAACCTGACTTCTTCCCCGACCCCCGCGGCGGTCGTCCCGCTGTCGTCCACCGAGCAAGCGCTCCTGCGGCGCATGAAGGCGGCAGTCTCGGAACCGGAGCCGGGCCCCGCCAAGACGCCGAACCCGGCGATGCCGGAGAAGATCGTCCCGCTCCCGCTCCCGACCGCTCGGGAGCCGAGGGTGACCCCGCCGCAGGAACGGGTACTGCCGCCCCAAAGCCAGGACCCCCGCACGGTGCCCCCTGTATCTACGGTGCCCACCCGCCTTCGCTACTTGGAAACGCCGGCAAGCCTGCCCCGCCAGGTTCGCCTTCAGGCGCTGCTGGCGGCGATGAGCACTTCCGGGTTGCGATACCTGACGACGTGGCCCCGTGAGTCGCAGCAACTCCTCTACACGCTGAACGACCGCCTGGTCATCGACCAGTTCGCCGATTTGGTGCCGGCCGTGGAAGCCCTATGCTTCGCCGCCAACATGGACCTGCGCAGCCCGGCGGCAGCGGGCACCATCGCCAAGATCGCCGCCGGGATACTTGCAATTTGGAGTTGGGATGCGTATATTAAAGCCGCTGTAGCCGTGGACAAGGCAGCAGGGCAGGCAGCCAAGCAGGAGTAAGGATATGATCGCCGAAGCTAGAGCCAAGGGCTTGCCCCTCAGCACTGCCGCCCGCACCGAAATGGCGGCCGAGAACCACGTCCTGGCCGTCTTTCTAGCCACCCGCAAGTGGCGCGCCTTAGGGCAGCCGCCGGACCTCCTCGAAGATATGATCGGCTGTGCCTACGTGGGCCTCTGCGAAGCGGCGCGGACCTTCGACCCATCCAAGGGCTTCAAGCTGTCCACGTGGGCAACCCGCTGTATAAAATGGGCGATCTCCGACGGCTTCCGCAACCTCGATCACCTCACTCGCTACCACAGGGCGGCAATCCGCAGCGGCCGCGCCCTGCCCGTCTCCGTGCTTAGTTTGTCCCATCCCCTTGCTCGCTCCCACGATAACGCGACAAGCAGAGAAGACTTATCCTTGGAGGATGCAATCGAGGACACACGAGTAACGGGGCCGGCCACTGCCGCCCACCGCCGCGTATTGTTGGAGGACGCATTGCGGGGATCGTCGCCGCTTCACCGCCGTCTCCTGCACATGCACTACATCGAAGAGATGTCGAATGTGCGGATGGCTATCGCCGAGGGGATGTCTCCGTCATTCATATCCCAGCACCTTCAAGCGGCCATCGCCTTCGTCCGCGAGCGCGCCAAGGCAATAAACGTGATGGAGAAGGATGTCACGTAACCGACAACCATGCTACAGGGTGCCGTTGGTTCCGGCCCCCGTGCCCAAGGCGGGCAATGAGTGGTATCCGCTGCCGCCGGACTACCCGCTGCTGGACGGCGACGGCCAGCGCCAGGCGCGCGTGAACGCGGCGTGCCTCCGGGGCACACCTGAGGAGTTCGTGGACAGTTGGGATTTCTTCCGCCGCACCTACCTGGAGCCCACGGAGCCCGGCTTCTTCTACAAGCGAAGGGTTCCTTCTCCCCCGGCGCACTACCAGATGATTGAGGACATCGGCCGCTACCGCCGCAGCATCCACGTGGCGCCGCGCGGCTCCGCAAAAAGCACAATTATCACCAGAGAATTAAACATAAAGCTGGCGCTGACGCTGCCGCACACCACTATCTTCGACGTGGTGTCCGTCCACCGTCTCGTCGGCATACACATGACGGAGGTTTCCAAGCAGTTCGAGGAAAACCCCTTTATCATCGCGGACTTCGGCAACGTTCGCCCCTCCAAGGGGAGCCGCTACCAGTGGTCTATGAAGGAGGGCATCTTCAACCTGTCCAACGGGGCCACCATCGAGTGCGTGTCGGTGGACGGCCGCAAACGCGGTGCCCGCCCCGACTGGATATTTCTGGACGACCCGGAGTTCGACCCCGCCGGCGAAGCCTCCGAGACCGAACTGTCCCGCAACTTGGAATCCCTGATATTCCGGCAGTTGCTGCCGATGCTTGACGTGGACCAGACCTTCGAGTGGGTGGGCACCCTCTTGAACAGGCGCTCCGCGCTGGCCAAGGCTTTGTTCGGGAGGGATCCTCGCTTCGAACACTGGAACCGCCGCCTCTACAGCGCGTATTCGGACGACCCCACTACCGGCGAGCGCAGTTATTTTTGGCCGAAAAAGTGGGACGACGCCTACTTGGACAACCGCCGCAGCGAACTCGGAGAGGCTGCCTTCGAGGCGGAGATGCAGAACAACCCGCGCTCCGACGCCGCCGTCCTGTTCCACTTGGAGGGCGCCTTCAACACGTACCGCATCGACGGCGACGCCGTGTCCTACGGGCTGCCGCCGGACGGGGGCCGCCGCACCCTCCCGCTGTCCGACTGGTTCTCCGGGCTGGCTATCGCCTTCCTGATCGACCTGGCCCACCGCCCCAGCGCCACCAGCGACTACAACTGCTGCCTGGCGGCGGGGTGGGACGGCGACGACGATTGGTGGGTCATCGACCTTCTTCTCAACCGCAAGCCGCACCACATGTTCCTGCGGGACGTGGAGGTTCTGGGCGCCCGCCTGCGGCCGTGCGTGGTGGGTGTGGAGGACGCCGCCGGCCAGGCCCTCTTCGGTGGTTGGCTGGACAGCCATACAGCCGCCAAAGGTCCCGGCAACTGGGTGCCCCCTTGGATATTCCCCATTCGCTACCCGCCCAAGCTCTCCAAAGAAGCCCGCATATCCGCTTTGGAGACCAGGATGTCGCGGTCCCGCATTCGGCTGCCTGAACACAACCGCCGCACGTGGCCGATCTCCGAGCTTTGGAATCAGGTGGAGGGGTTCACCTCCGACGGATTGTCGCTGTCGTGGGACGATGCCATCGACTCCCTGTCCATGCTCTCCTTCGTGCCGCGCCGCAGGGCCGGAGGCGGTTTCATCCCGCCCGACAACCTACGCGACATCCTGAAGTTGCTGGAACTCGGCGAGACAACCGACCCCTACACCGGCCTGCCCCTGCTGTGGGCGATGGACCCGGCGGCAGTTCCTTCGGATATTCTGCACAAGTTCATGCACAAACGCCATATAGTCAAAGAGGTGTCGAGCGACGCGGGCAACCCCAGCGCCCTTACAACCAACCGCCGCGCCCGTACTGCCGCCGTCCTCGAACGCCTCCGCCGCCTTTAGGAAGGCGGCCGCCGCCTCTAACACGAAAGGACCTGACAAATGCCTTCAACTTCAACACTGTACGACCTGATGCCACTGGTGTGGGCGGCGGCGGCAGTGGCCATCGCTCTTTTAACTGCCGCCGTCCTCATCAGCTACATTGCCCTCCGCACCTTGCTGCGGTCCCAGGTGCAGTTGCTGTGCAGCCTCGAAGAGGCCAACCGCCTGCTGGCGTGCGGGGCTATGGCCACCGACGCGGCTGTCCGCAACCGCATCGCCGCCATGCTGGCCCGCCCCGGCAGCGCACTGCCGTCGGCTGAAGCCGCCGCCTACCAGCCGCCCGTGCCGGCCAAACCTTCCATCCTCACCAGCGTCGCCCGCTCCGGCTAAAACCATAACCATGAAAATGAAAGTGCTCATAGCCTGTGAGTTCAGCGGCATCGTCCGCGACGCCTTCATCGCCCGTGGCCATGACACAATCTCCTGCGACCTGCTGCCGACGGAGAGGCCCGGCCCGCACTACCAGGGTGACGTGCGAGACCTGCTGAGCCAGGAATGGGACCTGATGATTGCACACCCGCCATGCACGTATTTGGCTCTGTGTGGCATGAGATGGTACTCTCCGAAGTGGTCGCCGCCCGACAAACTGGCTGAACGCATACGAAATCGCGATGCCGCCTTGGTTTTTGTGCGGTCGTTGATGGATGCACCTGTGGATCGCATCGCAATCGAACAGCCGATGTCGCTTGTCTCCTCGATGATACGGAAGTATGACCAGTGTATCCAGCCGTGGCAGTTTGGTCACGGTGAAAGGAAAACCACCTGGCTGTGGCTGAAAAACCTGCCTCTTCTTGTTCCAACCAGTATCGTCGATGGCCGAGAGGAACGCATTCACCGGATGCCACCATCAAAAGATAGGGCGAAGAACCGTTCGCGCACTTACCAGGGCGTCGCCGACGCGATGGCGGCGCAGTGGGGTTGAAAGGAATAAAGGATGTATGCACTGCCCAAATCGAAGAAGGCGCGACAGGATGCTGTGGTGGCCATGCTCAACGGCTCCCGCATGGAGCGCAAGGTCCCGGCGCTGGCGTGGTTCGTCAACTATCACTACCTGCGAAGGGCCAGGGACTTCGACCTGTCCAAGTATGACGCCGGCGAGATCAGGGCCAGCTACGTCAGCGGGGCCGGAGACCTGCCTTTCGCCTACGAAGAGATACTCACCAAATATGCCGCGGAGATCGGCCGCCTCATGCGGCTGGACATAAGGCCGTCCGTGGACCGGACGGTGCTCGGGCTGATGGCCGCCCGCAAAGCGTCAGCGGCGCATGTGGTGCTCGACACCCTCATGCGCACCAAGCCGCTTGACACCCTCAAGAAAGAGATCGCGCAGCTGCTGTGCCTGTACGGGACGTGCGGGATCACGAACTGGATTATTGAGGAGCCGGGAGCTTCGTCCGAGGGCGTGATGACTGCCGACGTCCATGCCATCGCCGTGATTCCCCCGTGGGAACTGCTGTCGATACCGGCCAACGTGCCGGCCAGCAGCCACCTCCGCGCCGTGTGCCGGGAGCGGTGGCTGCCGCTGGAGGAGATGAAGGACAAACGGGTGGGCCAGGACAAATTGTCGCTGGGCAATGAGGACGACGCCGAACTGGGGATCGTCCGCGTCACGCCATCGACGCTGGCCACCGAAGCCGACCCCACCAACGGGGGTTTCCCGGCCCCGGCCCCGCGCCCGCGCAAGGAAGACAAGAAGCCGCGGGAGGGTGCCGCGGATACTTCGATAGCGTATGGGCTGTTTCAGGAGGTGTGGTGGTACAGCGAGACGGGGCGGCTGCGCACATACCAGATCATCGTCGGCAGCAAGGAAGTCTACTACAAGGACTACCAGGATCTGCTGGAGGCCGGCGCCGGCAAGGTCAAGAAGGGCGAGGCCGTCCACCGGCTGCCGGTCATGCCCATTGCCGTCATGCGGTACACCGACGGCCTCGGTTTCTTCGGTCGCTCCTTTGTGGAGCCTCTGGTGACGCTGAACGCCGAAGTCGAGAACATGATCTACAAGCTGATCCGCAACGTGCAGGACATCGACCAGTTCGGCTACACCTTCATTCCAGCCAACTGGGGCATCACGTCCGACACCCTGAAGGAAGCGCGCCCTGGGCGCCGCATGTTCCTGTACGACCCGGACCCCACGGCGCCCGACGCCCGCCTCCAATCGGCGCAGCCTGTCACCACCGGCGAACTGCCAGGCAGGGTGGCCAACCTGGCGCTGTCGCTGATGGACCGCCTGGCGCAGCAGCCCAGCGCCCTGATGCAGGGCGACGCGCCCGGAAGGACGGACAGCGGCAGGGGCCTCGACATCCTCTACCAGACAAGCACGGTGCCGTTATCCGGCCCCGCCGAATCCATAGCCGGCGCGATGGCGACGGTGTACGGGTCCGTCTTGTGGCACGCCCGCAGCTTCCCATCCGTCCAAGTCAACTTCATGTCGCTGCTGGATGACAACGTGGTGGGGGTGGAGCTTGACCCCAAGACCGGCGCCATGGCGCTGGGCGACTTCATACCCGACCCTTCCGAAGTGGCCATCACCATCCGCTCCAAGGAACCCGTCAACCTGGAACAGCGCAAGGGCGAGTTGATGGCGATGCTCAAGGACCAGATCATCACGCCGATGGAGTTCCGCATCGTCAATCGCCAGGAAGGCTACAACCTGCCGACCGCCAACGACGTGGAGTGGCAGAACTACCTGCGCGCGGTGCTGAACAACATCGTGATGTTCGGCGACGGCGAGAAGCCGGGCGTCATCTTCCGCAGCAACTACGACCAGCCGAACGTCCACGAGTTCGTCGTCCTCCGCCGGATGGCCTCCGTGGAGTTCTCCTTGGCCAGCCCGGCGGTCCAAAAGAAGTTCTCCGACCGCCTCAACGACATCCGCGCCCTGCGCGGCCAGTTGCCCGACCAGGCCCCCTACCCCGAAGACGCCGCCCTGGAATCCCAGCAGACCGAGAAGAACGGCGGCGTCATGCCCCCCGATATGATGGCTCAACTGGCGCAGTCCGGCGGCATGGGAGGCCCCGCGCCCCAGCCCGGCGGCATGGGCGGCAGCCAGATGCCCGGCCCCGGACCCGGAATGGGCGGGAACTCCGGCCTTACGCCCGAAATCCTGGCGGCCCTGACCGGGGCCGGACCCGGTGCCCCGCCCCCCGGCCCTCGCCCATGAAATACCATGAGATACCACCACGTAAAGAGCGGCGAAGTCGTACAGCCCTGCATGAAGGGCTACAAGTTGTGCTGTTGCGACTGTGGCCTCGTCCACAGGGTAGACTTCACGGTGCTTAAGCATGGACGCGGCCACAAGATCAGGATTAGGGTGGAAAGGGATGTGCGGGCGACTGCCGCCGTCAGGCGAGAAAAAAGAAAAGCCGAAGCACGGGCACACCTTAAATAGCATCTAACCTCTGAACACGAAAGGACCTCGAACATGTTGACAGGATCAATGATTGCGATGTTGATTGGGCTGGCGGCAGTGCTGGCCGCCGTGGTGGGTACGTTCCGTTTTGCAGAAGGCGGCACCGGGGCCGGATTGGATGGAGCCGCGGAAGCCGCCGCCGCGCAGATAGCTGCCGCCGACGCCTCCGCTGCCCAAGCCGGTGGCGGTGGCAAGAGTTCGGACGGCGGCAGTTCCGCTTCCGTCACGGACAAGGCCGCCGGTGCGGCAGCCGCGGGCGCGGGAGGTAAGGCGATGGGGGCCGACGACGTGGCCGGCCTGCTGGCGAAGGTGGGCCTCCGGGTGCAGCAGACCGCCGAGGGGACCACGCTGGTGCGCGATGTCACGGTCAACAAGCAGACGCGGGTGGTGACGCTGGATGAACTGTCCAACGCCTTCACCAAGGCCGCCGGCGCGGACGAGAAGTTCCGCCAGGCCGACGAGTTGCGCAAGCAGACCCTGGCGCAGGCGTCGCAGTATCAAGAGTCCATGACCGTGCTGGAAAACCTCAAGACCATGCGCGACGAGAGCAAACCCGCCGCCGAAAGGATTGCCGCAATGCAGAAAGTAGCCGTTCAACTGGGGGAAAACCCCGCCGACGCCGAGAACGCCGCCAAGCAGATGCTGGCCCAGGCCGCCGCCAACGCCGCCAACGCCGCCGCGGGCGAGAACGGTGCTGCCGCCGACAAGGCGAAAGCGCCGCTGAAGCTGGAGGACCTGCCGCCGGAGTTCCAAAACGCGATCAAGAGGTCGCAGAAGCAGGAGTCCGACGAGCTACGCGACAAAATCTATGCCGCGGTAAATGATTCTGTTGCCGGCGACCCGATTTTGCGTAAGCTTGACAAGGAAGCCCTTGACGAGGTTAAGGAGCTTGCAAGACGCGAGGTTCGTGCCCGAGTCGTTATCGACGGCGAGCAGCCAAACGCCGATCTGTTTGTGGACGTGATACAGCGGATGCGGCGGGTGGCCTCGAAGATGTCGAAAGCGGCCGCCGGCAGCCAAGACGGCAATCTGCCCACCCTTGGCGGGTTCGGCGGTGCTGCGGGACTCCAAGGCGCGGGAGCCGACGTCGATCTGGATAAGCCGGTGTCAATCCTTGACCCGGACTACGCATCGAAGATGCAGGTTCGGATACGCACGAGGATGGCGCAGGCGCAGGCCAGAATGGCGCAGGAATAAGTGGGCCGGTCCGACGACAGTTCGATGAATTGAGTTGGCCAGCCCGACACCCGTAAGCCTTTGGCTAATCGGCAGGCGGTATAACTGCCGCCGACAGGAGTACATACCGTGGCAAACGAACTGTTGAACGCACTTTCCTACGAGTTCCGTGAGGTGCTGGCCCCTGGAATCAGGGACGTCACGATGCGGAACGACCCCATCTTCGAGAACTTTGTGCAGGGAAGAACCCGCACAAAGTACAATGACACCAACGGCCTGTACGAGATCACCACCACGGTGGTCACGAGCGTGGCCGGCGGCGTCACGTTCTCCAGCGTGCTGGGCAACCAGACGCTGGCGGGCACCGACCGCACCGTCGTCAACGAATCGTTCCCGGCGTTCCCCGGCGTTCAGGACTCGGCGATGCCGGGCTTCCTGCGCTACAAGGTGAGCTTGACGGGAATGAGGGGCAACCTGCACATGCCGCTCGGCATCCTACAGGCCAACCAGTTGTCGGTGGCTATCACCGACTACCCCGCCCTCTACATCAAGAAGCACATCGAGATGTTGGGGCACCTGCACGCTTGCAGTTGGTACGCCGACACGAGCGGCAGGCTAGTCAAGATCAACGTCAACGCGACTAGCGGCAACGTGGTCAGAAGCATCACCAACACCCACGTGGTCACACTGTCCTGCACCAGCGGGCAGTTGCTGGACGACGGCCGCGCCCGGCGCATCAAGCCGGGCATGTACGTCGATGTCTGGAACAGCGGCGTGACGACCTGCTACAACCAGAGCGGGTTCGTGCTGGTCATCGGCGCCCTGAACTACCAGAACAGGACGTATGTGTCGGCTTCGGCGCCGGCGTCCACCCTCAAGCTGTACTTCTCCAACACCGCCGACCTCGACGCATGGGCCGGTGTGACGGGCAGCGAGTCCTACGCGAAAGTGGATGACTGCTGGCTGGTGCCCAGGGACGCCATCCTCGACAAGACCACCACGGGCCTCGGCCTGTCGGTCATGCCGTGCGGCTACCAGCACTGGGTGCTGTCCACCGGGACGCTCTACGGGGCGTTCGGGGACACGACCATCGCCAACCTGCCGGAACTGGGGTCTATCGTGGATTCCAGCGTGGGTGACATCACCGAGACGGTGCTGAACGCCTACCTGTCCTTGTACCAGGATGCCCTGGACGGGGACGCCGACACCATCATCACCACCAACGGCGTTATCACCAACATCCTGTCGCAGCCGGTCAGCAACAACCTGATGACCTACGAGCGGCAGGGCCAGGCGCTGGACGTGCGCATGGGATGGCGCAAGCTGAGGTATATGTACGACGGCAAGGAGTTCCTGGTGCTGCCGAGCCCGTACATGACCAAGGGCCACCTGCTCATCACCAAGACCGGCGGCGGGAACTTGCAGGAGCATCTGCCCCCGCGAATCCCCGGAACCGGGAAGCAGGGCGGGTACGACCCGTCCGTGCAGTGGCTCGGCCCGATGTTCGGCGACGGCATCTGGATGCCGACTCACAACGGCGGCAGGATCGCCGAAGGGGCACAGGCCCCGTATCTGATAACCATGCAGCGGACGGCGGACGACCCGCGCAGTCTGCTGCTCAAGGATTGCACCGAGACATCGGTGTACTAAACGGCGGCAGTACGGATGTGGGGCGTCCGGTACGCCCGGCGCCCCCATCCACTTCCCGCGTGTGGGAGCATAACATGGCAGACATACTAGGCGGACGTGGCCCATCCCAGATGGTAGAGTGCATCAGCCAGCGCATCCGCATCGGCGACTTCACCGCCGACGGCGGAGCCGCCGGGCACGTGGACCTCAAGCACAAGCTGCCCAAAGGCGCCATTGTACTGGGGTGGGCGGCAAAGATCATCACCGGCTTTCAGGGCACCACGACGGCGCTGATGCTGGTGGGCATCTCCGGCGATACGGACTCTTATACAGGGTTGGCGGCAGGGCCTTCCTGTTTCCTGCCCGCCGCCGGTGGAACGCCGGTCGTCATCGGGGCAAAGTCAACGTGGGATGGGACTAACGGCGGCCTCAATACGGTTCTTGCCGCCGAAACCACCATCCGGGTGACTGTAACCGAGGACAACGCCTTCGGAGACATTACCGTAGGCGCGGCCGACATCTACGTGTACTACATCCAGGGCGTGCCGGACGTGTTGGGACAGACGTAACGAATATGGAACTTGCCACGATAGAAGGACGGCGGCAGAAAGCCCTTAGCCATCTGGCCAAGGACGGCACCTACGTTTGGGACAGGCTTCGGCACTTGGCCGTGAACCTTTCCATAAGCGGGTGGCTGGAACGCGAGTTCCCGCACGCTGAACTCTTCGTGTACAAGCATTTGGAGACCGGCAGGTTCATGGTGGGCCGGTGGGTCTCCAAGGGCAGCGGGCGATTTGTGCCGCTGCTTGAAATCGGAGTGTGCCCCGCCGACTTCACGGCCGACAGGGCTGTGGAACTGCGGGCAAGGGTAGCTGACAGCAACCAGAGCGCCGCGGCGCTGAAGATGGCCATTGCCGCCGAAAGCAATCAGGCCGCCAGGGACGCCGAACAGGAACACGCGGAGTTCGCGGACATGAACCGCTTCCTCCGCAACAGTAGCCACAACAAGGTACAGAGAGATCATCCGCTGCTGCGAGCGGCGGCAGGCTTGTAACGCCGGCGGTACTGCCGCCGACAAGGAGACAGAATCATGGCAAAGAGTTTGATTACCTACGCTGAAGCTGCCGCGCTGTGGGGCCAGCAGGACGCCATTGTGTCCGACATCACGTACCCGATGCGGGCAAACGGCATTTCCAGGAACCCCGATGTCGAAGTCACCAACTTCGAGCGCAACCTGGTGGCCTTGGCCGCCGGCATTCCGCTGGTGGACGAGCCGAACTACATGCCGCCCATCAAGTTTTTCGACGACTTCGTGACGGGCGGCTTTGTGCTGGACGACGAACTGACCAACGAGTCGAATACCTCCGGCAAGTTCTGCGAGACGGCGGAAAACGGCGAGTGGCTCGTCACCGTGGCAACGGTAGGCGAGGCGTACAGCATCATCGTGTCGGACACCGGCCGTGGCGGCTGGCTGACTGTGACCACGGTGGCAACGCAGAACCATCCCGTCAACTGCCAGTTGAACGGGTTGCCGTTCCTGCTGGTGGCGGGCAAGCCGCTGGTCTTCGAGGCTCGCCTCGTCATCACCGACGTGTCGGACGGCACCTGCTTCATCGGGCTGTCCATCGCCGGCACCGACCTCGCCCAAGGAGCTTTGGGTGTTTCGGATGACGCGGTGGGCTTCTTCATCGACGTGGACGGCACGGTCGCCGCGGTGTCCAGCAAGGACGGCACCGACACCACGGGGGCGGCAGTGGCCACGTTCGTGGACGGCACCATCGCGGGCGCTGTGGCGGGCACCACCGACCATTGCCACCGGCTGGGCATCAAGTGGGATGGCGTCAACAAGCTGCGGTTCTACGTGGACGGTGTGGTGGTCAAGACCATCGCCACCGCGGCCCTCGCCGCGGCTGATCCCGACTACGCCACTGCCGCCGTCGCGGCCATCAACCAGGACGAGCACATGACGGTGGCCTTCGCTGCCGACAATACGGCGGGCGGCAACGCCTACGCCGTCGAGATCGACTACATCGCCTGCTCGCAGGCCCGATAAGCCGCCGCCGAATTGACATAACAAGCCGCACGGCCGGCGCCGCGTGCATGGATCGTGTTCGAGGTCAGCTGCCCTCGGCGGAGCGGCAGCAGGTCAGGTGCGCAGGTAAGGGCGGCTCCAT
>Ga0315273_10003468_pt1 | contig 19019 bp, 20 predicted proteins | sample YL17G02_0_MG_FD_205753 | JGI IMG/M metagenome (GOLD analysis project Ga0315273, IMG submission 205753) | Sediment microbial communities from Yellowstone Lake, YNP, Wyoming, USA - YL17G02_0 | ecosystem: Environmental > Aquatic > Freshwater > Lake > Sediment | place: USA: Wyoming | collected...
CTGTCGGCGTCGCTCTTGGTCACCTTGGCGCGGCCGGGATCGGAGGCGTCCGGATAGGGCTTCACCAGGCCCAGCTTCTGATACAGATTGCCCCCCAGCAGGGCGCCGGCGTGGCAGGCCTGGCAGCCGGCCGTCGTAAAGGTATTGAACCCGGTCTTCTCTTCCTCCGTCAGCGCCGCCTGGTCGCCCTTGAGAAACTTGTCCCAGCGCGCCGGCGTCACCAGTTTACGCTCGAAGGCGCCGATGGCCTTGGCCATGTTGTCGTAGGTCACCGGGTCCCGGTCTTCCGGGAAAGCCTGCTTGAAAGCGCCGGCATATTCCGGAATCGATTTGAGGACCGCGATGACCTGCCTGCCGTCGGGCATCGCCATCTCGACCGGGTTCAGCACCGGCCCCTTGGCCTGCTCTTCGACGTCCGGCGCGCGGCCGTCCCAAAACTGTACGAAGTGGCCGGCGGAGTTGTAAACGGTGGGCGAGTTGCGATCGCCCTTCTGTCCCTTGTGGCCGTCCGAAGTCGGCTCGCCGTCGACTCCGTAGGTGGACAATCCGTGGCAAGTGTTGCAGGAGATCTTCTGGCTCTTCGAGAGCCGTGGTTCGTAGTAAAGCATCCGGCCGAGGTTGATCTTCTCCTCGGTCAGCGCGGCGGCTGGGGCGGGGAACGCTACCGGCAGCGGCGCGAACATCTTAAGCTTGGCGGGATCGATGGTGGACCAGGGCGGCCTGCCGCACCCCAACCCGGCCAGCAATACCAGAGCAATCAGAACTACACAGAGCATGCGGCCGTTTTGCATTTCTCCCTCCTGAATGGGAATCCGTAATTCCGCAGTATACATCTATCGCGCCGCGGACTGGGTGTCGGGCGGGGTATGAAATGCCTCTCAACGAGGAGGAAGAATGCAGCCGCCATCACCGTCGCCGCCGCGAAGCACACGGGATACCAGAGCCACGCCAGGGCAGAGTGGCCGAGAAGTCCGGAAATTCGCGGGCCCGCAATCTCATCGAAGAAGTTCAGCGTGATCCCATGGGTGAGATAGAACGAATAGCTCATGCCCCCAAACAGCCGGAGCGGACGGCTGGCCAGGAGGCGGCTCAAGCCGGAGTGCCCGCCGAAGGCGCAAAAACATAAGCAGAGCAGGCAGATCACCGGGACCAGGCCGGCATTGAGAATCCGAAGACCCACGGAACCCCAGAGGTTTCGCACCGGATTTGCCAGAAAGACCGATGCACAGATGACGGTCGCCGCGCCGGCGGCTGCCGCCAGCATGACGTGCGGCAGCCAGGCGGGCTTGCGCTCGCGCCGCTTGAACCAGTCGATCATCTCCCAGACCAGCGTGCCCACAAGGAGAAAGCGGACCCGGAAGGTGTCGACACCCGACGCTTTCAAAAAGCGGCTGCCGGCGGCCAGAATCGCGAGAACCGCGCAGCGTTGGAGTCTCGGCAGCCGGTACAGCTTCGCGCTCCTGACCAGCAGAGGACTGATGAGATAGAACCCGAAGATGTAGCTCAAGGTCCAACTCACGCCAATGATCGGCTGGATGGGGAGCAGGCCGGGCAGCAGAGCTGCGTTCGCGGCCACGTAAATCGCCGCACGCAACGGATCGTGGGGAAGCCGGGAAGCGGCCGGAAAGCACAGCGAAAAGCCGATGTGCAGCGCCAGCACGATCAGGAAAGCCGGGTATATACGAAGAGCCCGCCGCCACAGAAAGCCGCTGTAGCTCACCGGTGAACGCATCAGGGACCCGTAAACGAAGCATCCACTGATGACCAGAAAGCAGTTTGTGCCCAGCGGACCCAGCGCGTGCAGGAGCGAATGCAGCGCCACCGAGACGGAGCCCAACTCCAGGCGTAGCGCCGACTCGGCACTGTGGAGCAGGAAAACGAGCGTGGCGGCCAGGGCTCGCGTGCCTTCAACCGAACTGATTCTGCCGGCCGCGCGAGGGGGTTCGAGATTCTCGGCGAGCCACCGAAAAGCGGCCCCCAGCGCGCCCTTGCTCCCAGGCGCGGGGTAACCGCCCACTCTCAAGGACTCCCCGCGCTCTTCGGCCAGCTCCAACGTAGGCATGCCACCAAATTGGTGCGTCAAGTTTTCAAAAGATCTCATTCATCTGCCTCCAGTTGCCCGCCATGATTGCCGCCGTGACCGGCGCCGCGGCGGAATACCCGGTGGATTGGACCCAGACCAACCGCGAAACGCTCGATCACCTCCAGGCGTTGTTGCGCATCGACACCGCCAATCCGCCGGGCAACGAAACGGCGGCGGCCAAGTACGTGAAAACAGTTCTGGAGCGGGAGGGGATCCAGGCCGTTCTGCTTGGCCCCGACCAGGCGAGGTTGAACCTGGTGGCCCGCATCCGCGGCAACGAGTCCAAACGCCCGCTGCTGATCATGGGTCATACCGACGTGATGGGCGTCGAGAGAGAGAAGTGGACCGTCGATCCGCTCGGCGGCATCCTGTATGGCCGCGGGGCCACCGACGACAAGGACAACGTGACCGCCGGCCTGATGGTGATGCTGCTGCTCAAGCGGCTCAACGTGCCGCTGGCGCGCGACGTGATCTTCGTGGCCGAGTCCGGCGAGGAGGGCTTCGCGGCCGAGGGCTTCCGGTACCTGGTCGAGCGCCACTGGTCCGAAATCGAGGCCGAGTACGCGCTGGCCGAAGGCGGCGGGGGCCAGTTGCGGGACGGCAAGCCGCGTTTCATCACCGTGGCTGCGACGGAAAAGATCGGGGGCGGAGTCCGCCTGGTCGCGCGCGGCTCTTCGGGGCATGGCTCCGTGCCGCGGCCCGACAATGCCATCGCGCACCTGCTTCGAGCGGCTGGCAACCATCAGTTCGCCCGAGGAGGCGCGCCGTTACAACGGAATTCCGATCCCCGGCAAGGCCCCCGAGATCGAGAGCCGTTTCCGCGAGCGTGAGCTGATGCACAACTCCCTCCTGCGCACATCCATTTCGCCGAACATCATCCAGGGCGGTTTTCGCGGCAACGTGATTCCATCCGACGCGGAGGCGTATCTCGATATTCGCGCGCTGCCCGACGAGGACATGGACCGCTTTTGCGACATGCTGCGGAAAGTGATCGACGATGCGAGCGTCTAACTCGCCGCCCCGTCCCGCGGCCGGCCGGCGCCTCCCTCGTCAAGGCTCGACACCGGGATGTTCCGGGTTCTTGAACATACCCAGCGCCGCGTGTACCCCGGCGCGCACACCGACGACGAGCGGCTCGGCGAGGCGTCGCTGTGCAACTTCGTCGAGTTCCTGTGGCAAACTGTATTGGAGGTTTCGAAGCCCCAATGACTCACCGTGAACGGATCCTGACCGCCCTCCGCAGGGAACCGACCGACCGGGTTCCCACCGACCTCGGCTCGACGCTGGCCACCACGCTTACCGCCGGCGCGCACAGCCGCCTGTGCCAGCACCTGGGACTGGCGGCCGACCCCGAGCCGCCGTTCTTTTCCAAGCGCTCATCTACCGTCGTGCCCGACCAGGCGATCCTCGAGCGCTTCGACGTCGATGCGCGCCCCGTGCTGCTGGCGGGCGGGGAAGCCAGACCGGACCGCGAACTGGGCGGCGGCGCCTTCATCGACGAGTGGGGCATCACGTGGTCGAAGCCCTCCGGGGGCCACTACATCAACACCGATGGGCCCTTCCATCGAGTCGGCGAGCCGTCCCAGCGGCTGCTGGATGAATTCGAGTGGCCCGACCCGGACGACGCGGGCCGCACCCGCAGGCTGGGCGAGCGGGCGCGCGCGCTTCACCAGGGCACCGACTACGCCGTGGTGCTCGGCCTCGGCGTCGGACCCGTGCACCAGTGCCAGTTCCTGCGCGGCTACGCCGAGTGGCTCGAGGACCTGCTCGCCAACCCCGCCTTCGCCGAGGGATTGCTCGAGCGCGCGGCCGATTTCTGGATTCGGACCACCACGCGCGCGCTCGAGGAAGCGGCCGGCTGCGTCGACCTGGTCATGTTCGGCGACGACCTCGGAACTCAGCGGGCGACCTTGATCCGGCCGGCGCTGTACCGCTCCCTCGTCAAACCCCGGCACCGCCGCATGGTCCAGGCGGTGAAGCGCTTCGGAAAGCCGGTTCTGTTTCACACTTGCGGGTCGGTGGTCCCGTTCCTCCCCGACTTCATCGAGATCGGCATCGACGCGCTCAACCCGGTCCAGGTTTCGGCCGCGGGCATGGACCCGCTCCGCCTGAAGCGCGACTACGGCCGCGACCTGGCGTTTTGGGGCGCCATCGACAACCAGCACTTGCTTCCGTTCGGCACGCCCGCAGAAGTGCGCGCCCAGGTGCGGCGGCGAATCGGGGAGCTGGGCCCGGGGGGAGGCTACGTGCTGAGCGCCGCGCACAACATCCAGGCGGACGTGCCGCCCGAGAACATCGTGGCGCTCTACGACGCCGCGCGGGAAGGATGATCCGCGCAGGCGCGTCTTCTGATATATCGGCCATCCGCGATTCAAAGCGCTCCATCTGGCGGCGCGCGCGGCACGCTGCATTTCCTGCGCATCGTCAGCGAGCCGGGGCAGACCGCCGCGCAGTACCGCCAGATGCTTGCCGAGGTGCGGGACAAGTACCTCGAGTTCTCGCGCCCGCCCTACGCGGTGGACCCGTCGGACGAACAGTTGGTCCGGCAGGCGGCCGCGCGCGGCGTGCGCTGCCGGCTGCTCCGCGAAGCCGGCTCGCTGGACGCCGGGCGCCGGCGCCGCACGAAGGAGTTGTAACGGGTCCGGGGCCCGCCGCGCAAACCACCCAGGGGGCGTCTTCCTACTTCATCTTCCGGGCGACGAAACTCAGCGTGTTGACGCCCGGCTTCTTGGAGATGGCCCGATTCCCGACCCCACTGCTCCGATCGCCAGGTCCGTCCCTATCCGCGCGGACGGACACGGAGCCGCCTCTGCCGGTCCCATTCGTCTTTTGATATGCCAGCCTGACGAAGCAAGCGGGCCAGGAGATTGACGGAAAAATCGCCTTCATGTGGATTGGGGACCGCCAGCCGTTGCGTGCCACGCACCATGAACGGGTGCTTGCCCTCTTGATACGGACCTGAGAACCCAAGGGAACGCAGCCGGCGGATGAGTTCGCGCCAGGTAACCGGGTGCAAGCTAGACATTCACGGGTTCCAGGTTTCCCGGTGCGATTGAAATCCCGTCGATCTCTGGAATCGGATGTCCCAAGCGCAACCCGAGCACGATCCAATCTTCGAGGACTTCCTGCAGCTCCTGGCGGCAGTTTTCGAGAGTTTGGCCCGTGGCCCAAACACCTGGGCAGGCGGGGATTTCGCCGTAGTACGGTTTGGCGTCCTCAATGACTTCGTAATGGGCGTGCCGCATGGCAGCCTGGATGTACGCCGTGAGCATGTCTTCATATTAGCCCCGCGGGGGAGAAATCGGGGACGGTCCTTCCAGCCACTTGCGGCATTCGCCGAACGACCGTTCGCCCGCCCCGCCACGCCCAGAGGGCACCCGGCACCCGGCACCCGCTCGCGGCTCAGTAACCTGTTGCGGACCAGTGGTGCGCTTCCGAGCCGCGGCCGGGGCGCCCTGTGGGGCCGTAAGGTGCGATCTTCGAGAGTGTCCCCGAATTACCGCGCCTGGTCGGGCACCCGCGGCTGGCGGTGCGAGCGAATCTCGCGGACGGCGTAGATCCGCCGGCCCTGGCTTTCAAAGTAGGTCCGCATCAGGACCTCGCCCAGCAAGCCGGTGGTGAACATGCTCAGCCCCGAAAGGAACAGCAGCGCCCCGGCCACCATCAGCGGTCCGTGTTCCAGCACGATCTCGTAGCCCAGCAGTTTCTTCACCGCCAGGAAGGCGAGAATCGAGCCGCCCAGGCCGGTGCCCAGCAGCCCGAACTTGCCGAAGAAGTGCATCGGGCGCGTCAGGTAGCTCAGCAGGAACTTGACCGTGATCAGGTCGAACAGCACGCGAAAGGTGCGGCCCAGGCCGTAATGCGAAGCGCCGCTGGGGCGCGGGACGTTGCGGATCGGCACTTCGGCGACGCGCGCGCCGTAAAAACTCGCCAGCGCCGGGATAAAGCGGTGCAGGTCGCCGTACAGGTTCACGTCCTTCAACACCTCGGCGCGGTAGGCTTTGAAGGTTGTGCCGAAGTCGCGCAGATCGAGTCCCGAGATCTTCGCCATCAGCCAGTTGGCGACGCGCGAGGGCAGCTTGCGGGTGATCGCGTTGTCGACCCGGTCCTTGCGCCAGCCGCTGGCGATGTCGTAGCCTTCGTCGATCTTGGCCAGCAGCGCCGGGATGTCGGCCGGATCGTGTTGCAGGTCGCCGTCGAGCGAGACGATGACCTCGCCTTGCGCTTCGTCGAACCCGGCCGAGAGCGCCGCCGTCTGGCCGAAATTACGCCGCAGGCGGATCACCTTCAGGCGCGCGTCGGTTTCCACGAGATGGGCCAGCAGCTCGAAGCCGCGGTCGGTCGAGGCGTCGTCCACGAACAGGATCTCGTAGGGCCTTGCCAGCGATTCGAGCACCTGCGTCAACTGGCCGTACAGCGGCAGAATGGCAGGCTCCTCGTTGTGGATCGGAACGACGATCGAGAGCATGGCTAAGCCACCAGTTTACAGCCAGGCGCCTATCCGCCGTACTCCCGCACCGCCTCGTACAGCGCCAAAACATTCGCGGTGGGCGTGTTCGCCTGCAAATTGTGACACGGCGCCACAATGTAACCCTTGGTGTCGCGGAAAATGGCGATGTTGTCCCGCACCTGGCGGCGGACATCCCCGGCGCCGCCGAACGGCAGCGTGTGCTGGTTGTCGATGCCGCCGTGGAACACGATCCGGCCGCCGAAATCGCGCGCCAGCGCCTCGCGTTCCATGCCGCGGCAGCGCCACTGGATCGGATTCAACAGGTCGATGCCGATTTCGATCAGATCCGGAAGCAGCGGCCGCATGGCTCCGTCGTCGTGGTGAAAGACCTTCACGCCGTAGGAGTGAACCAGGTCGATCATCCGCGCCATGCGCGGCTTGAGGAATCGCCGGAACAGGCGCGGGCTCATGATCAGCGACTCCTGGGTTCCCAGGTCCTCGGCGACGTAGGAAAACAGGAGCGACTCACCCACCTCATCCAGGATGCGCCTGGTGAGCGCCAAGTCGATGGCAATGATGTGCTCCAGGATCGAGTCCGCGATCTCCGGGTGCGCGATCAGGTCTTCCAGCGCCTGCTCCATCCCGCGCAACCGGCAATGGAGATAAAACAGCTCGCAACTGCCGGCCAGCAGGGGGTAATCGCGCCAGGCTTCGCATTGCTCCCGCAAGCCGGCCAGGTCCCACTCGCCGGGGTCCGGCCAATCGAACTGCTCGATCTCGCGAACGCTCGTCGCCACGGCCAACGGATGTTCGACCGCTTCTTCGTAACACCCCAGCCCGTCCGCATACGGAATGCTCCGCGTGCCGATGTGCCATACACTGAAGTGCGACTGCAAATGCCAGGTGTCTTCGGTGGCCCTGGGGTGACGCGGAACCAGGTGGATCAGCTTATCGATGCCCAGCCGCTCCCAGAGCTCGCGGTCGCCGGCGCAGCCCAACTCCCGCTTCAGGCGGGAAGTAATCTCGCTGGTTCCCCAGTAGTCGCACGGCACGCGGTCGGGGCGCTCACCGCGCAGGACGGCTTCCCAACGTTGGCGGGGTGTCAATCGGACCTCCAGAAACCCGGGACAGTATCCTCAATCCCGGTTTTATTTGAGATCCAGGTACATGATCTCGACCAGGCCCGGCCGGCGCCGGCCGGACGGATCGGCCGCTTCCGTGAGGCCGAAGGCGGCCTTGATCTCGTCCAGGGACTTTCCTTGCCCGATCAGGGCCTTGACCTTGGCCTGCTTCTCCTCGATCGAGGTCAGCAGTCCCCGGATGTCGGCTTTCGTCAGCGGGTCGTTATGGCCGGAAATGAAAGTGTCGGCGTCGAGCGCCAGGATCTTCCGGAGGTTCTGGACCAGGCCCAGCGACGTGCCGCCCTTCTGGCGGTGGATGAGCGGGTCGCGGCCGAGAAACGCCAGGTCGCCGATGAAGGCGATTCTCGCGCGCGGAATCAGAACCACCAGATCGCCGCTGGTGTGCGCCGCGCCGAAATAGCGCAGGTTCAAGCGCACGCCGCCGATATTCAGCGACTGGTCGCGGTCCACCGTCCGGGTCGGCAGATACGGCAGCAGGGCGCTCATCTTCGGATCCTTGAAGGCCTCCTCCATGTCCTTCTTCGTGTTGGTGTGGGCGATGATGGTCAGCCCCTGGGGAAGGCCCGCCAGGCCGTTGACGTGGTCGCCGTCGCTGTGCGTGAGAATGACGGTGGTCACGGGATTCGGGGTGACTTTCCGGGTCTCGGCCAGCATCGCCTGGGACGATTCCGCAACCGTTTTGGCGTCGATGACGACGACCTCTTTCCCGCCGACAATGAATCCTGTGTTGGCGCCGTTCCCGCCCTTGACCCAGTAGACGCCGCCCTTGAGCGGCTGAGCGCTGAGCGGGACGGGTTGCGGCTGGGCCGCGGCCGCGACCCCCACCCCGCCCAGACAAGCCAGCGCCACGGAAGCGATTCTGCAAATCATCGGTTGATCTCCCCTTCCACGATACCGGGTTCACTGGCGTTACGCACCCCGCGGGGTTTCCCGCCCGCCGCGAATCGGAGGAGGTGATCGCGTCCCTAACCATAGGCGTCGAAATAGGCCGGTCGGCACGACGATCAGCAACTGGGGGATGGGGGTTTCGCAACAGGTATCGGCTACGGTCGTCAACCTAGCGGTTTGGGCGTGTACCGAGGCGCGCAACACCCTCGACGCGGCCTGGCGCGCATACCAGCGGTCGCAGCGGCCCTCCGCGCGGAGCCTCAGACGCTCCCGGCAACACAGCGCGGCGGTGGCGGTCTGACTCATGGCGGAGACCTTTGACCTCTGCCCGGTGAACGTGGACGGCCGCCTAGTCTAAATCGCGCCGGCCCCACTCTCGCCCGAGGCTGAGGGCACCCGGATCGCCGTCCTGGTGCTGACCGTAATTGCGGTGCTGGCACTCGCGGTGTTGTTGATGGTGTTGATGGACGCCACGACGGTGATGGCCTAGTTCCCCAAGGGCCAGGAGCGCCACCATGTGCGCCATCACCATGGCCGCCACCATGTTGTCACCGTACACCGCGCCTGTAAGACCCGCGGCAAGCCGCCCCACGACGCCGGCACCTGCACCCAGACGACATACAGTGCATCGCCGGGGCCAAGCTGGTGGTTTATACCCGGGGATCCGGCCACTCACGCCGATCACCGCAGCGGCCGCGACGGAGGCCACTGTAGTCATGGTCGGGATCGGTGGGGGAGGTCGTTGACCACCACCGCACCGGCCACGACGGCCGGCCCGGCCCGCGGGCTGCCACATCCCGCTTGGCAGACGGTGCCCGCCTGCAGGCGGCGGTACTCAAGGCGCTTGAACTCGCCCGCAGCCCGTTGGAGTCTGCGGAGGAGGCGCTGAGCGTCGCGGCGGTAAGCCTCTATCTATCCGACGGCATCTTGCTTCTATTCTTGCTGGGTGCCACCACCCCGGCTACGCCGAGGATTCGCCGAGCCACGAAACGTATGACGGGACGGGCGTTGCGTATCGCCTCGTCGTCGGACTCGTATACAAGTCGGAGGGTTTTGACCAGCACCACCACCCGCTGGCAAAAGCCCTCAAGCTTGCTCCATTCCGGTTGTAACTGAGCCTCCCCATCACTAGTGCTGCATTCAGTCTGTTCCTTAAACTGGTCGAGCCATGCCACAACAAATGGTAGTGTAGGCCCTAGAAGAATGTTGCCTATTGGCGCAAACCTTTTCGCCAGGATCTCGAATGCCCTGATGTAGTATCTCTCGATCCTGGACCGTTCTGGTTGCGAGAGGGACCGCGCTTCGTTTGCCTCGTGCTCGGATTGCTGCTCAAACACCTGGAGCCATGCTGCAACAAATGGCAAATCGGGGGATTCTGGGTAGAGCTCAATCCACTCAGCAACCGAGTCCTCGACGCTCTCCAGCTGCTGCGGTGCAGGTATGTATGAAGCCTTCCCGTCTCGCAGCTGGATTGCGAGCCCGGGGTGAATCCTCAAGGTCGTCCTCATCGCGTTTCCGCTTTCTTTCGCCGCACCAAAGGGCTCACTTTATTTGGAACTTTCTTCTTGCACTCAACTTGGGGCTAGTATACACCCAACTTCCTTCCTTCGATCTTCCGCAGCGCAGCTTCTTCTCTCTTCGACCTTCATGTGGGTCGCAGCGACGAATCCGCAAAGCCGTTTCGACCGTCGCCATGGGTAAGCAGCCTGGAAGTAGTCCGCTCGAAGGCTTCCGCTAAAGACGGTACTTTTCTGGCTCCTGCACCCAGAGTTGCCATCTGAGACCACGAATATCATCGATGTGCTCGTAACAGGTAACCCACGGTTTGGCTCTGTACGGAAGGCCGGGCATGGAAGTCTCTTTTCGAGACTCATCTGGTCTACGGTATTTCGATAGGTCGTTGTCCAGGTTGAGCTTGAGATACACGTGGTTCTCGGTTGGATTATCTGGTTCGGCTCCCCATCCCGAAACACAATCGAATCTACCATGCAACGCGAGTAGTGAAAGCCGCAGAAACGTCCAATCAAGGCGCAATTCCACAGTTGGAGCATCTAACAGTTCAGGCGAAGACGCTGACAACTGGCGTTTCCACAGAAAAAGTGTTCCGTCGTAGGTTGACAGAATTGGTTCTGTCAAATAAAGGCGGAATTCCTGCACCCGGCTTTCCGACGAGTTCGAGAACTGACTGAACCATATGCGCCTTAGTCCACCACGCCAGACCTCAAGTCTCAGGTGCAGGTGGGCATAGGGGAAGCCATTCTTGTCGTCAAGGACGTTGGTGACGAAGGCTTCTTGACTCTCCAAGTACTTGATCTCCTCTGGTGTTGCGCGAAGTGTACGCAGCCAGAACCTTTTGTCCAGATAGATGTCGAGTTCGTACACGCGCTCAACGGGAGGGGGAACCAACTTAAGGACACGATCATCGAATTCCGCATCACGGTTCTCAATTGTATCAAGACGAGTCTCGATCTTTGCCAGACGCTCAAGCACAGCCAGAATGGCGCGCAGGCAGCCGTAGAAAGCCAGAACTCCTAGAATCACCCAAAGAACAGTTGTCATTCAGAAGTTTCCTCTAGCGTCCTAACCGGCACTCAGTATACATCGTCCTGACCCAATATTTGCCCTGCCAGATGCAAGCAAGCTGACACGTTTTCTCCAACTGCACGCTGTGCAATCGAGAATCTTTACTGCCCTGTCGGAGATAGAACGCTCAGGCACCTGGTGCTACTGATAGGATCGACCCGGGCGACGCTTTGTTTTGAGAAGGTTATGAGCACCGGACTCTCAAGAACCGGACATCGTATTAACCACAATTTCCCTTTTGGCCTCGCGGCCGACATCAGCATACCACAATCGGTGTGTCTTGGAGCCGTTGAACAACTTCCGACCACCCTCCGCCTGCCTCCCGATCGCCTCCCCACCGTCGGCCAGCACCAGCTTCCCCATCGCCCCCGTCAACGACTCGATCGCTGGCCGGGGCTGGACCATCAGCCGCCATTCGGTCCGACCGGCGTCGGCTTCGGCCTTGTACTCCACGAACAGCAGCGCGCCGGTACTGATCTCTCCCGCTCCGGCCATCACACCGGAGTTTCCACCTGGGCCTCGTTGGGCGGCTGCGTGGACGCCACGCGGCCCATTTCGACTTCGGCCAATTCGACCGGCTGGTTTTCCCCCATCCACTGGAGAATCGACGCCACCCGCTCCTCGAGTGGCCCCCATGCGAAAGCAAACGCCGTGTGAACACCAACGCCATAGGGCCTTCCAACCGCGACGAGAGCCGGCTTGGCAGGCTAAAGGGCCCGTAGGCGCTAAGATAAGCGCCACGGGGCTGCGAGTGGGGCGGCGGGGCGTCCCTCTCGCGCGGGCTGAAGCCTGCCCCACTTCGATGGCCAGGCGCCTTATCTTAGCGCTTATGGGCCAAAGAGCCTGCCCCCTGTGGGAGCTGACACCAAAAGTAAGCGGCATTGCCGTTTGGCCTGCCGGGACTTTCGCCACGGGCTGCTACGGCCGAGCCAATGCTTTTCGCAGGGCTTGTTCGCGCTGGGGCGAGGCGACGAAGAGGTTTTCGGGATACTTGCGATGGCGCAGGATTTCGTCGTAGATGAGGCCGGCTCGCCGCGCGTTCAGTCCCATTCCCGCCAGGTATTGCAGCCGCAGGTTCCGATCCCGGTTGATCTGAGCGTGCCCGAGCCACTGCGCGAAATCCGGGCCCTGCCCGGCGTAGGTTGAAAGCAGACCGATCGCCGATCCGAATCCGGCCTCCCGGAGCGACTTCACCGCCGAGGAATAGCCGGCACGATCGAGCCGCCGTTCCAGTTCATCCACGTCGATTTTGAGCGCGCCGGCCTGGCCCAGCAGGACCACGTCGTAACCCTCTCCAAAGACCGTGTCGTTGCCCCAGATGGTCCCGTTCGGAAAGACTTCCAGGAAAGTTGCGATCTCGCTTTTCACCGTGTCCGCGGTGGTCTCATATAACGGCGCCCACTGGGTGACGATTCCGCCCGGATTCAGACGCCGCTTGCACAACTCGAAGTACTCCTTGGTATACAGCGTGGCGGAACCTTTGACCCAGGGATGAATCGGGTCGGAGGTGATGACGTCGAACCGGTCTTGGGTCGTGAGGATGTAATGCCGGGCATCGTCGTAGACCACTTCCGTGCGCCCATCGCGCAACACGTCGTGATTCTCCCGGCCAAAGTAGCGCGCCGCGGCCGGCGGGATCAGCGATTCGATTTCGCAGATCACGATCCTCTCCACCTCCGGGTGCACCACGAACGAACCGGCGGTGACCCCCGCTCCGCACCCCACCACCAGCACCGACCGAGGTTTCGGATGCAGCAGCGCCGGCAGGTGTCCCAGCATCCGCTGCACGCGCATGTCCTGTGGCCCGCTCGACGCTTCCACCTTGCCGCTGACGTGGAAAACGCGGGTTCCGTCCGACTCCGAGATGACGAGGGATGCGTTCCTGCCCTCGCCCAGGTACAGCAACTCGCCCGCGGAAGTCCTGGCCGGCAGTTGGCGGCCATAGGCGACCAGCCCCCAGGGAACCGCGGGCACGCTCCAGGCCAGCGCCGCCGAGGCCAGCGCCAGGACCTTCCACCGCAACGGCGTCAGGACAACCATCGCCGCGGCGGCGGACAGCGCAATCAGCAGCCGCTGGGACGGCCCGGTTCCGATCCCGGGGATTAGAAGCAGGCTGAACGCGACGGCCCCGACAATCGCGCCGGCCGTATTGGCGGCATAGACCCGCCCGAGCAGCCGTGCCGGGTCCTGCCCGCGGCGCGCCACAGCCGCCAGCGCCAATGGAAAACTGGCTCCCCAAAGACACGCCGCCGGCAGAACGGCGCAAAGGCAACGCAGGAAATCGAGCTCGAACTTGAACCAGGGACTCGAAGACGGGGGCGGAATACTCCAGTAGGGGAGCGAGCGGGCGAGCATGTGCGCGGCCCATGCGACGGCCGCCGTCAGAAGCAGTTGGCAACCACCGAGCGCCATCCGCGGTCTCAGCGTGCCGCGCGCCAGCCACGCCCCTGCGCCGCTGCCGATTCCCAGTCCCGCCAGAAACACGGCCAGGATGATCGAGAATGTGTAAACCGTCGCGCCCAGCATCAGCGACAGCAGGCGTGTCCAGATCACTTCGGCGCCCAGCGCGCAGAGCCCCGACAGTGCGATCGCGACGTACACCGGCCAGGAACCCGGCGCGCGCGTCGGGCAATCTTGCGCCGGACCGCCGGCGGGCGGGCGGTACGGCGTCACGGCCGCCAGGCCGAAACCGATCCCGGCCACCGCCGCGTTGATCGCCGCGGCGGTATAGGTTGCCGTCGCCATGTCGTGCACCCTGAGCAGATAGAACCCCGCCGCCAGACAGCCGGACACGGCTCCGGCGATGTTGCCTCCATAGAAGAAACCCAGCCACGAAACGCCCCGCGGCGTCGTCTCCACCCACCGCGCAACGGCCGGCAGCGAGGCGCCCATCAGTAAAGTCGCCGGCAGCAAACACACCGCCGCATAAAGCCGGCCGGCGTGGGGCAACCCGAACAACAGGGCGATCCCCAGTAGGCCGATTCCCAGTTCGATCAAGGCGTAAACGCGCAAGGGATGACGCCGGGGAGAGACCATGCGCGGCAAGGCAATACTGCCCAGACACATCCCGCCCATGAAGGTCCCCAGCAATACCGCCAAGGAAATTGCGGTCGAGCCGAGCGACAGTTGCAGCAACTGGAGCCAGACGATTTCGTAAATCAACGCGGAACAACCGCTGCCGGCGAACAGGACCAGCAGCCAGGGAAGGAACCGGCGGGGGGTGGGACAACCTGCCGCCGGGTCTGGATCTTGTCCGCTCATTTCAAGCCGGCCGGAATCCGGTTCAATCCAGACCGCAGTCCACGCAAAGGCTCTCCAGCGGCCGGCCAATCGCATCGGCGACGTCTTGAATCGCGTTGTACTCCAGGCCCTCGACGCCCAGGTACTTTACGCGATCTTCCAGCGCCGGTATCCGGGAGGCCAGAAGTTCGCTTTTCGTGGTCGTCTTTCCCCAGCGGCAGCGGGACCGCAATTCGGGATTGGAAATCCGGAAGTGGATCTCTTTCACGCCCGCCAGTCTGAGCTTGGGCACCAGTTCCGTCTGGGTTTGCGTTCCCCTGACAATGGAATCGTCGCAAACCGCGACGACTTTGCCCGCGCAGTCCTCTCCGCTGACCAGAAGCTTGATACGCGCTTCGCGGTCTCTCAGTTTCTGATCCTGGGGAATGAAGCTTCGGCCGGCGTAGGGGTACTTCAGCAACAATTCTTCGTAAAGCGGGACCCGGTTGATCTTTCCCGCCATCATCTGGCGGCAGAATTCCTGGTGATAGCCGATCGCATGAAACCGGCCGGAATCCGGAACCGGGATCACGATGTCGGGCGTGAATCCTCTCTCGATGTCCCGGCGGGCCAAAGCCGCCCCCAGTCTCTTCCGGACCAGCGAGGCGGGCACGCCCTCGAAGACATCGTTCGGAAAGCCGGTGTAGATCCAGTAGAAACTGCAAGCCTGGATCTTGCTCGTCGAAATTCGCCCCCGGGTCTCACATTGGCCGTTCTTCAGCAGGACGATCTCGCCCGGTTCCAGGTCTCTCACCCGCGTGAATCCCAGGTTCCGGAAGCCGCCGGACTCGGACGCGACGACGGCGGCCCCTTCCTTCGTGCCGATCACCAGCGGCCATTGGCCGGTGGGACAGCGAACGGCATAAATCCCTTCCTCGGTGAGAAGGATCAGGGAGAAGGCGCCCCGGATTTCCTCGGCCATCGTCCGGATTCCGCCGATCACGCCGCCGCCTTGAACGATCAACTTGGTGATGACCTCGATATCGTCCCCCCGCGTGAACGAATGCCCGGAGCCCTTGAACCGCGCCACCAGTTCCTGGAGATTGGAGAGGTTGCCCGAAAAGCACGCCGAGAGCTTGCCGAGCCGCGATTCGACGAAGTGGGGCTCCCGGTCCGAACCGCAATAGCCAATGCCCTCGGTTCCCTCCATTCCGTCCAGGTCCCGGGCGAAGGTGACCCTGAAGAGTCCTCGATGCGTGCGGATCTGGAACCGGCCGTTGGCCGAAGTCGATAACCCGCCATAGGCTTCGCCCAGATGCTGGTGATAGAACGTGCCGAAGAACAGATCCTCCAGAAAAGCGGCCTGGTACGCAGTGGGGTCGATACTGAGAGCGAAGAGTCCCGGCATTGCAAATCTCCCTGAGGGTCGAAACAGGCAGGATAACAAGACTGCCCGCGGTCCCGCCAGTCCGATGTATAATTGCAACGGTCGGCAAGACCCCAATGGAGATCCGCAATGGAGATCATCGAGATACCCGCCAACAAACTGAACGCCAAGAAATTCATTCGCGACCAAGTCAAGGCAATTGCCAAGGCCGTCGGCGACGGTTCCGCCATCACCGCCCTGTCCGGGGGAGTCGATTCATCCGCCGTCACCCTGCTGGGCCACAAGGCGCTGGGCAAGAAGCTCACCGCCTGCTTCATTGACAACGGCTTGATGAGGCAGGACGAACCGGCGGCGGTTGCCAAACGCTTTGGGAAACTGGGGATTCCCGTGACGGTATTGGACGCCCGAGAGACATTCTTCAAGGCCCTGAAGGGCATCCGCGATCCCGAGAAGAAACGGGAGGCCATCACGCAGACTTTCTACAAGAAGGTCTTCGGCTCGCTGGTCAAGGAAAGTGGCGCGCGATTCCTGTTGCAGGGGACGATCCTGACCGACGTCGAGGAGACCGTGGCGGGCGTCAAGAGGCAGCACAACGTTCTTCAGCAACTGGGCATCGACCCGCAAGAGGCGTTCGGATACGCCGTGGTCGAGCCTCTGCTGCAGCTCCGCAAGGATGGCGTCAGGAAGGTGGCAAAGGCGCTGGGTCTGCCGAAGTCCGTGTACCAGCGGATGCCCTTCCCGGGGCCGGCCCTGGCCGCCAGAGTGGTGGGCGCGGTGACTCCGGAGAACATCGAGCTGGTAAGAAAGGCGACGGCGATCGTCGAAGAGGAACTGGAGAGCGTGAAGAAGTTCCAGTGCATGGCGATTTTGCACGAGGACCAGTTCCCCGGCTTGCGGGAAGGCAAGCGCGAGTTCGGCCGGCAGATCGAGGTCCGGTGTTGGAAGAGCGTCGATGCAAGGACGGCCAAGCCGGTGTGGCCGGCCCCGGGCGTGCTGAAGAAGCTGGCGAAGAGATTGACGGCGGAAATCCCCGGGGTGGTCAGCGTCACCTACAACATCGCTCCGAAGCCGCCCTCCACCATGGAAGCGGTTTGAGTTACGGGGACAGGCTACGTAACCTCGGAACTCCGAGTTCGAGTTCCGAGGTTACGTAGCCTGTCCCCGTAATTATGCCTATGCGACTGACGGTTCTTTTGATCGGGTTCTGCTGCGCCGCCCTCGCGGCCGACGTCTCCTTCACCATCGCCGGCATCCGGGTGATGCCGGAGCGGTGGGACAAACAGGCGAACTTCGCGAAGCTGGAACGCTGGGCGCGCGAGGCCGCCGCGCGGGGAGCGGACCTGGTCGTCGCGCCCGAGGGGTTCCTCGAGGGCTACGTCGGCAACCAGAAGAGCAACCCGGACCTGACCCGCGAGAAATACTTCGCCGTCGGAGAGCCGATCGACGGCGCGCTTCTGACGCGCGTCCGGAACCTGGCCCGGGAACTGAAGATCTATCTCAGCCTGGGGTTCGCCGAACGGCGCGGCGAGCGGATGTACAACTCCTCCGTGATCTTCTCCCCGCAAGGCGACGTCGTCTCGCGATACTCGAAGTCGCACACCAACGACGACGAGCCGTTCAACACCAAGGGCGCGGAGTTTCCGGTGGCCCAAACTCCGCTCGGGCGATGGGGAACGCTGATCTGCTTCGACCGCCAGTTGCCGGAAACCTCCCGCATCCTGGCCATCCAGGGCGCGCAGTTGATCCTGATTCCCTCCTACGGCATGTGGGGCGAAACCAACGACGTCATGATGCGAACCCGCGCGCTGGAGAACAGCGTCTGGGTGGCGTTCGTCCACCCCAGGCGTTGCCTGATCGTCGATCCCGGCGGCAAAATCGTGGCCCAGGACGACGGCGGCGGCGACCAGGTGGTGACCGCGCGCGTGGTTCTGAACGACCGTGTCGGCCGGGGCCCGATCCGGTTCCGCCGGCCCGGGATCTACGGAGACCTCCTGAAGAAGTGAAGCGCCGGCCTCCTGCTGCCGGCGGAGGTCATATAATTCGGATATGTTTACCGCTTTCGAACACACCGGCATCGCTTCGCCAGACCACAAGAAGCTGGCCCAGTGGTACGTGGAGGTCTTCGGCTTCGCGATCGTTTACCAGTCGGCCGGGGCCACTTTCGTCAGGGCGCCCAACGGCTCGATGATCGAGATCATCGCGGCCGAGGGCGACCGCGTCGAGCTGGCCATGAAGCAGCCCGGCTTGCGCCACATCGCCCTCGCCGTGGACGACTTCGACACCGACCTGGCGCGCATCCGCGCCGCGGGCGTCAAGTTCCTCGGCGAGCCAGTGGATGCCAAGGGCAACAAGGTGGTCTTCTTCACCGACCCGGAAGGCAACATCCTGCACCTGATCCAGCGCGCGACGCCGCTCCCCTGAGTTTCGAGGTTACGTAGCCTGTCGTGCGAAACTACCAGATCGCGCGCGAGTAGTTCTGTTGAATCCGCTGGTCCTTGGTGACCAGCGGTGCGTCATTGGCCTTCGCGTTGGCCACGATCAGGCGGTCGAAGGGATCGCGCCCCCAATTCTCTTTCAAGGCGTGCTCGACGACAATCCGGAACGGCAGGTCGCAAACGCGAAGCCCGGCTTCCTGGCTCAGCACGCTCACCAGCTTGGATGCGGTCGCGCGCAACCGGCCGGTTTCATGGAGAAACTCGAGTTCCAGAACGGCGGCCGGCGACGCTATGAGATCATGCTCCTCGATGGCCTTGCGCCCGGCCGGGCCCAGGTTGTCAACCTCGCCGAGGTAGAGGCGGACCAGCACGTGCGTGTCGAGATAGATCATTTGATCTCGGTCCACTCTTTCAGCCAGTCCATGCCGATGATGTCGTCGGGATCGCCGTCGAAGCCGGTCCTCTTCTTCAGCCGGCTCAGTTTCGAGGCCCGCTTTTCAGGTACGATTCTGAGGACCGTGCCCTTCCGGATCACCTCCACCGGCGTTCCGGTGGCGATCGCATCGTCGAGAATCCGATAAACGTTCTCGCGGAGTTTGGAAGCCGTGATTCGCACAAGACTCTCCCGCCGCCAGTATCTCACACGCACGTACGATTCCGCGACACACCGTGAAGGCCGTGCAGGAAACAGCGCATGTTAGGCTGGAGAGATGGGGCTTTCCCAGTCTTACATCGCCGCGAAGTTCGGCATCGCCGAACGCGACCTGGAGCGTTACCTCGCCGAGGCGCTGGCCAGCGGCGGCGATTACGCCGACCTGTTCTTCGAGCACCT